>Ga0224505_10000965_pt1 | contig 19139 bp, 18 predicted proteins | sample SF_Jan12_sed_USG_FD_169102 | JGI IMG/M metagenome (GOLD analysis project Ga0224505, IMG submission 169102) | Sediment microbial communities from San Francisco Bay, California, United States - SF_Jan12_sed_USGS_4_1 | ecosystem: Environmental > Aquatic > Marine > Sediment | place: USA: California... | reverse complement strand
CCACCGAAGGTCGCGTTGGTCGCAGCCATGCGCAAGTTGCTGACTATTCTCAATGCGATGGTGCATCATGGAACTCCGTGGCGATCTGCAGTGGTGCAGGGGGCTTGACATTTAAGACAGTTGCTCGGCATTTCGCTCGCTGCGGCCTTGCTGGACAGCCTTTTTGAACAGTCTGTGGGATGCCACTTGTCTGATGTTTTGGACCTATTGACCAGTTCAATTCCAGCGCATTCAGAAGGTTCTCCAGCAATCTGCTAAAGCTTAATCGTCAGCAGATCTTTCCCCTTCCAAATCTTTCCGCGATATTCTTCCGCCGCCTGCGCCTTCACATCAGCACGATCCGCGACCGGGTAGAAATGGGAAAGGACGAGTTGGCCGACACCAGCCTCCTTCGCCACTTGTCCGCATTGGCCAGCATGGAGATGGGCCGGACCAGGGCGGTTGGCTGGAAACGAGCAATCGAGCACGGCAAGGCCGGCATCCTTACACAGCCCAATCACCTCGTCACAATATTGGGTATCTCCTGAATACACGAGTGACTTCCTGCGGTACTCAATTCGATAGCCGACGCTTGAGAGATCAGGAACGTGCACCACTGGCTTGGGCACAATACGGGTGTCTCCGATCCTGAACGGCCTATCTGTGACCTCCTTGAACGAGACCTTGAACGGAGCCGGTGAAAAGCTGGGGAAGCTCTTCATAATCGACTGCAAGAGACGAATCGTGCCCTTTGGTCCGATTAAGGTCATCGGCGGCCGATGGCCCCCACCAAACTTAGCGTAGATCACGGCATCGAAGAAGAACGTAATAAAGTCGGAGAAGTGGTCGGCGTGAAAATGAGAGAACAAAATATGCGCGATCTTGTGCCGATTGACCCCAGTCTTAATCAAGTTCATCAAGGTACGCGGGCCGAAATCAAGCAAGAGGTGTTGATCGGTGCGCACCAGATACCCAGACGCAGCACGGGTGGGATGGACGTTGGTTCCTGAACCGAGAATAGTCAGACGCATGAGTTGGATCTGTCAACCATAGGTTAAGTGGCCGTATTCAGTTGCTCAAGAAATTTTTGAGCTTCAATCAAGTCGGCGTTGATACCTTTTCCGCTAAACCCGGAGCGGACAGAGCCCAAGAGGCTTCTAGCCGTATCTGGTTTACTCTGTTTTCGCAAGAGCTTCGCCATGCTGATTGTAGCCCGAAGTTCTAACATTTTTGCATGTTGGTCCTGAGCGATAGTCAAAGCTTGAGAAAAGCATTGTTCTGCCTCCATAATTAATTGCTCTGATTGCGCGAGTAATAGTTCACCCTTCAGCCGAAGCAGTTCTGCCTGCCAGCACAACTCTCCCTGAGTTATGGCGAGTTCTTGTGCTTCTTGGATAGCGCTCAAACCTTCTGCAACACGTTGGTTCCTTAAATGGATCTCTGCTAAAAGCGCCAAGGTATAGGTATGGTTGAGACTCGCTTTGGCTTTCTGTGCAGCCGAGAGTCCTTCTAATAACCTTTGCAGACCGTTTTCTTTTCCCTGTTCGGCTAGAGCCCATCCTTGAAAGGACATTGCCCATGCCAAAGGCACCTCAAACAAATGCTTGGCGGAAAGCATAATTGCTTCCTCGGTCAGTCTCAGGGTTCTGTCAGTGTCACGGAGAGTGGAATAGATCCATGAAGCGGTCGCCAAAGTAAATGCCAATGTGAACGGGTGTTCTAATTCCCTTGCCATAGCGATGGCCTCTTCTACCAGCGTTTCGACCTCATCAACTTCTCCCTCTATCCATAAAGTTCTCGACAGTATGATTCTTGCGGTGATCCCAGGATCTTGGGTATAGGGTAAGACTTGCGAGCGATGTCTTTGTGGATCATACAGTGACTTTGCTTCACATAAATGTGTCCTGGCTTCGCTGAACCGACCAAGGAAGGAATAGGTTGAGCCCACACTTTCGTGAGCTCGAATCAGCAAATCCGGGTTCTGCTGCCGGCTTGCCCACGAGAGGAGACTTTCAGCCAGAATGCCCGCCTTGGCGAGGGGCCCTCTGACCAGATGGAATACCCATAATCCCCACATAGAGAGAAAATATTGCTCAGAACTCGGATTCTCCTGTGCGAGATTTCTGGCCCTGAGATAATTATGCTCTATTTCATCGGAGGCATACCCTTTTAATGTCAGCAAGGGAGCACCACGTGCAATCAGGAGGTCCAATTCCAGAGCATGACGCTCTTGGCTTCGGGGAAGAGTCTCAAGCAAATCTAAAGCCCGATTAAAGTGGCTGAGTGCTTCCGCATCCGCTGATTGCGCCGCATCTCTGCGAGCTGCAAGATGCCAATACTGAACAGCCTGGTTAATGGCTCCAGCCTGCTCATAGTGATACGCCAGCAACTCCGGTTCCGCCTTGACACGGTCTGCGAACCTACCCTCTAGCGTTTTCGCGATACGGGCATGCAAAGCTCGGCGTGATTTTTTCGACAGCGTGCCATAGGCAGCATCTTGGATAAGGGCGTGTTTAAAGAGGTACTTGGCGGCAGGGATCTCGCCCTCTTGGAAAATAAGCCCTGATGCACTCAGCAGTTGGAGTGCATCGTTCAACTCCCCCTCAGTAACATCAACGGTTTGTTGTAACAGCTCATAACCAAACTCCCGTCCGATCGCGGCTCCCGTTTGAACGATTTCCTTGGCAGGCCCCAATCGGTCTATCCGTTCCATCAGCAAGGCTTGCAGAGAGTCCGGAATGGACAATTCCTTTATGGGCCCCTTCAGGCTGAATGAATCCTTCGCTTCAGCGAGCAAGCCGGATTCGAGCAGGCTTTTCGTCAACTCTTCGAGATAAAGAGGGACACCATCGGTCTTCGCCAGAATTGTTTGTTGCACTTCGGGCGGAAGCGCTTTTCCTCCGGTCATCGATGCGAGCAGTTCGGCACTATGTCGACGAGGAAGCCGACTCAGCGTCAGAACCGTCACGTGACCATAATCTGCCCAAACCGGTTTAAAGTCAGGCCGAAAAGTGATTATCAATAAGACCCGCATCGGCTGGATGCGGTCAATAATCCTTGTCAGGAGGTCCATGGTCGTTGGATCAAGCCAATGGGCATCTTCCACAATGAAGAGTGTCGGACAACGATCCGCCAGCCTGTGGAGTTGGTGCACGAGCGCTTCAAGGGTCATTTCCTTCCGTTTTTCAGATGACGCATTCAATGGCAGATGCTTGACATCCCCATGAATCGAGAGCAGGTCTGCCAGTAATGCCACCGTGGTCTGGTCGTCGATGCCTCTGTGGATTGCTAGTGCATCGAGCTTCTGCAGCTGCATGGTCGGACTGTCCTGCCCAATCAATCCAGCTTCTTGTCGGAGATACGTGATGGCTGGATACAGTGCTGTATTCGTATGATACGGCGAACATTGAAATTGAATAGTCTCGCAACGCTCCTCGACAAGTCGGTCGCGCAAGCTACGGATAATTCGCGACTTCCCGATGCCAGCCTCACCGCAAAGGATCACCACCTGCCCTTCACCGCTGACAGCTTCACGCCAGCGACCCAAGAGAAGCGCCATTTCGTGTTCTCTTCCTATAAAATTGGTCAATCGGCCGGATCGATACGAGTCGAACCGGCTAGCCGAAGGCTTGATGCTCACAACCTGCCAGACCTGGACCGGCGTTTCGAATCCCTTGAGAGAAAATTCGCCCTTATCCGCAAACTCGAACTCACTTCCGACCAGGCGCTTCGTCGCGGAGTCAACGACCAATTGATTGGGTGCCGCGAGGGACTGCAGACGGGCGGCCAGATTCGGAGTTTCCCCAAAAACAGACCGTTCTCTAGCTGTGTCTTGCCCTAGGACTTCACCCACGATGACCTGTCCGGTTGCGATCCCAATGCGTGCCGCGATGTCAAACCCCTGATGGGCAAGATCCTCGCGGGGAAGGGCCTTGACCAAATCCAATACAGCCAGTCCGGCATGGACCGCTCGCTCCGCATCGTGCTCGTAGGCATGGGGGTATCCGAAATACACCAACAGCCCATCACCCATGTATTTTGCGATATAGCCATTGAATCGGCTGATCGCTTGGCTACAGGTGTCGAGAAAACGTCGGATGGCCGTTTGGAGATCTTCGGGGTCCAGCTGACCAGCCAGCGCCGTCGAACCCACGAGATCACAAAACATGATCGTCAATTGGCGACGTTCTGCTCGATCTCGATCGGAAGGGAACGGCTTTATTTCCTGGCCGTTTGTAGAAGGTGAAGGCTTCGCACTATCACCCTCACCGCTTTGTGACAGTTGTACGATGGCGCGAAGGAGCTTTTTCCGATGGCCCAGCAACACACCCAGCGACGCCAAATCGTCATCATTCAGTTCGGACAGGACGTCCCAGGTAATGGCATTCTGCTGAAATGCTTCTCGATAGACCTCAAGGCCAAGGCTCTCCAGCCAAGCTGACACGCGATCATTCATGAGGCAAGGTCTCGTGGACGAGAGCCAACGCAGGATGGTTATCCAGAGCGCTGTTCTGAGGACGATGGTCCATAATTCTTACGAGTTTCCCCAACGACGATCGTGATTTAAGTATGGATATGGCAGCAGTCGCAAGTCAATTATGCACCAATGCAGCGGACATATGGGCAAGCCCGGTTTTGACAGGAGAGATGACCGCTAAGCGAAGCGGCGTTGATTCATTGACGACTCCTCGGTCACATTCGTATGATTCACTTATTATGAAGAAACTGAATCGTCACGAACAGGGAGAGATCAACCCCGCATGGCTGGTTGTCCTGGTTGGCCTCATCGTCGCTGGAGTGTGGATCTGGAAGCGACTGTCGATCGAGGCACAAGACTATATCGTCGATCAAGCCGTGCCGATGACGCTGATCGGCTCCGTGATTGCCGTGCTGTTGTGGATTCCGATCAATACCCTTCGCCGTCGCCTGGCCAAGTCGCGGGAACGAACCCGCCTTCTGACATTGTTCGAACGAGCCACGGTACAGGAGAAGCGGCTCGATCTGGCCTTTGCCCTGCTGGAGAACAATGACTACCGAGTTGATGGATTGAATTCGGCCGTTCCCGCCTTGAAGGAACTGTTTACGACAACCTTGCAGCGAGCCCTGGACGACAAACAACATCGGATCAGGGGGATGGCCGCCAGTCACTTGGGCGCATTACAGGATCTCTCCGTCGTGCCGCTGTTGCTCAAGGCCCTTGAAGACGACCATGCCTATGTCCGTTCCTGTGCTGCCTTGGGGTTGGGACGGCTGAGGGCAACTGAGGCACAGGAGCGGCTGAAGACTGTCATGGAGCATGACTGGGACCAAACCGTCCGAAGCCGGGCGCGAGAAGCGCTGGAACGGATGCGAGGGTGATAGCGACACAGCTTGCGTCGTCTATTCCTAAACCCACTCCATCACAGCAATCTCTGGCCGACAGTTCAACCGAAACGGCAGGAATGACCAGCCCAACCCTCGGTTGACGTACAACCTGTGCCGGCCGGATTCGTGCCAACCGGCTACACGGCCGTTGCACCCAGGAGGAAGCCAGAAAGTCGGAATCCCTGGTACCCTCCACTGTCCACCGTGACTGTGCCCGCAGAGAATCAGATCAATGGCATGATGCGGTTCGACGAGATCCAGGATGTTCGGCGCATGGGCCAGCAACAGCGTAAAGCGATGGTCCGCACGAGCGGGGATACATCGAAGATCGGCTCGATGGAGCGAGGGATCATCGACCCCGGCAATCACCAGCTCGCCCCCTCCTGTTGAGATAATCGCACTTTGATTCACCAGGAGCGTGATCTTGTGCCGATCAGCCAGTTCGGCATACTCTGCTACCGGCACGCCGCTGTAATGGTCGTGATTGCCTAACGTTATGTATACAGGTGCGGTGGTGCGCAGGCGTTCGAGAAAGCGAAAGAGATGCGGCAGGCCTTCCGGCACGTTGAGCAGATCTCCCGTAATGAAAATCCAATCTGGGCAGATCTGTTCCACAGTGGTAACAATCTCGTCATGCCGCGGGTGATATCGGTCAAGATGGAGATCGGTGAGATGGACGGCACGACGACCGGCGAGAATGGGATGGCGGTTGGTGAGGACGGAGACTTCATGATTGCACAACCCCCATTCCCAATGTGGTGTAAGGCTGAAGACTCGATAGAGTGGCTCGCTCAAACAATAGCCGACAAATGATCGAAAATGGTCAGACCAAGACACCCTCCGCCTTGTGCTCATTTTCCAACCCGTGAGTGGTCTGATCGTCTTGGCATGGGCTGAAAAAGTATACCACGAGCACATTTTCCATCAGATTTAACGACACATTTCGACAGATGGCAGTAATTTTAGAAGGATAAAGCCTGTGACCCAATCAATCGACCCGTTCCTCACCAGCGAGATCCCCGGAATCGGTGGGCACATCCGCACCGCACCAGAAGACTTTCAAGTCGAAGAACGGCCACTCTATCTTCCCTGCGGGGAAGGAGAACATCTGTATGTCAAGATCACCAAACGAGGCCTTTCTACGCCGGATCTCGTACGCCGCCTCTCCTCATCATTGGGCATGAAGGCGCAGGCCATCGGAGTTGCCGGACTAAAAGATGCGCGCGCCATCACCACGCAGATACTGTCGTTGCAAGGCATCCCATCGGAGCGACTGGCAGGGATCAAGATCGACGACAAGATCCTGGATCTCCAAATCCTTGGACGCCATCGTAATCGACTCCGGACCGGCCACCACGCCGGCAACCGCTTCCGTTTGATCATCCGCAACGTGGCTGATCATGCAGCTGAATCCGTGCCGGCCGTTCTCCGACGATTGAACACCCGCGGTGTGCCCAACTATTTCGGCCCACAGCGACAAGGGAAAAAGGGCGACAACTACGAGGTCGGCGCCGTACTTCTTCATGATGAGAGGCGGCGGGAGAGAATGAATCGAGCCCAGCGGATCTGGTACCTCAATGCCTACCAGTCGTTCTTGTTCAATCAGATGCTGGCGGAGCGGATCGATCAAATCGACCGACTCTTCATCGGCGACTGGGCCATGAAACACGCGAATGGCGCTTGCTTCCTTGTAGAGGATGCCGAGGTGGAGCAGCCACGAGCAGATTGCTTCGAGATCAGCCCAACGGGGATCCTCTTTGGTTCGCGTGTATCCTGGGCCAGTGGTGAACCAGGACGACTCGAGGAAGCCGTGATCGCCGAAGCAGGCACGACCAAAGAGGCACTCGTCGCTGCTGCAAAAGCCTGTGGGTTTCGCGGCGAGCGCCGGGCGTTTCGCGTTCCCCTCACTGAACTGGAATGGTCACTGTCCGACGATGTTCTGACTCTCTCATTTAGCCTTCCCCCCGGAGCATATGCGACAAGCGTGCTCAGGGAACTGATGAAAGCACCACCCATTGATCCGTAGCTTCCTCGCTTGCCGCACTTCAGCCATGTAAGCCTGGTGGTACAATAGACTCACAGCCAGTGAGTCCTCCATGAATCACCATCAGGAATGTGTTGCTCTCCAGGGTCACATCATAGATTCACTCCTTTTGCCTAAGGTGTTGGATCTCATCCTCATGATGGGTGGGTCATTCGACCTTGAGGATGTGCACATCGGCAAGACGCGGGAAGAACCCTCTCGTGCCCGCATCGTGATCCGAGCGACATCGAAGGCACTCTTAGACGACATCCTCAAGGCAATTCAGCCGCACGGCGCCTCAATCGAACGGGAGGCCGACTGCCGCACTGGCCGTGCGCCTGCCGATGGCGTGTTACCCGACGACTTCTACGCGACGACACATCTCCCGACCCAAATCCGCCTCAATGAACAATGGATCGACGTGGATGGGATTGAAATGGATTTGGCCGTTCGAGTGGATGCACGACATTCAACTGCCCGTGCGATCCCAATGGGAGAGGTGCGGGAAGGCGATCACATCGTGATCGGCCGAGACGGGGTCCGTGTCGTTCCTTTGCAGCGTCCCCAAGAACGAGACGTCTTCGGCTTCATGGAATCGCAGGTGTCGGCAGAGCGGCCACATGGTCATGTCATCGCCGATATCGCTACACGAATGCGTCATCTCCGAGAACAACAGCGGCAAGGCCGTCCTCAGTCCAAGGTCCTGCTCGCAGGAGGCCCAGCCATCATCCATGCTGGTGGTCGAGAGGCACTCATGTGGCTGATCGAGCAAAGCTTTATTCATGTGCTGTTCTGTGGCAACGCCCTGGCCGCCCACGACATGGAAGCCGATCTCTATGGCACTTCCCTTGGGTATGGGCTCAGTGCGGGGCGCGCCGTTCCGCACGGCCACGAGCATCATTTGCGGACCATCAACCGAATTCGAGCAATCGGGAGCATTGAGGCGGCGGTCACCTCCGGCATGATCAAGCATGGGATTATGGCGGCTTGTGTCCGGCAAGGGGTGCCGGTGGTGATGGCTGGAACGATCCGCGACGACGGGCCCTTGCCGGGCGTGATCACAGATTCCGTTCTGGCGCAGCAGGCGATGCGGGCCCAGATTCCCGGCGTAGGACTGGCCCTGCTGGTCGCCTCAACTTTGCACGCAGTCGCCACCGGCAATCTTCTGCCGGCCATCGTTCCCACCGTCTGTGTGGACGTCAACCCATCAGTACCGACGAAATTGGCCGATCGAGGCAGCTTCCAGGCAGTCGGCCTCGTCATGGATGCGGCATCATTTCTGACAGAAGTGGCCCGAGCCTTGGGGAGGGCGACATGAGCCGGTTGCTTGTCTGTCCTCCTGATTTTTTCGGTATCGAGTACGAGATCAATCCTTGGATGCGGCTTAGTAATCGAGTGGATCGCCAACAGGCTGTGCGGCAGTGGCACGAATTGATGAGAGTGTTCGAGCAAGATTTGCATGTCGCCCTGGAACGGATGACACCCGTTCCCGGGTTGCCTGATCTTGTGTTCACAGCCAATGCCGGCGTCGTGGTCGGACAAACGGTCGTCGTCAGTCGCTTCCGATACCCCGAACGACAGCGCGAGGAAGTGCATTTCGAGGCGTGGTTTCGAGCTCGAGGCTATGACGTCATGCTTTTACAAGAAGGCCTTTATTTTGAGGGCGCCGGCGATCTCCTGGGCTTCCCAGACTATTGGTTCGGTGGCTATCGACAGCGATCAGATATCCGTGTCTTCCCGATTCTCAGCGAGCGGTTTCACCGAGAAATTATCCCACTCGAGCTCGTGGATGATCGTTTCTACCATCTTGATACCTGTTTCTGTCCCTTGAGTGGCGGTGAGTTGTTGTATTTTCCTGCCGCATTCGATGCCTACGGCCAGGCTGCCATCACAGAACGTGTTCCCGGTGAACTCTGCTTTGCTGCGCCTGAAGCTGAAGCCCTGAATTTCGCCTGCAATGCCGTTTGCATCGGCAAACATGTTGTCCTTCCTGTAGGAAGTCCTGGGACGCAAACTTGGCTTCACGACCGAGGCTATACAACCCATGCCGTTCATCTGGATGAATTCATGAAATCTGGTGGGTCCGCCAAATGCCTGACCTTGGCACTGGACTAATGTGATTCAGGACTTGCTCCTGAAAAGAAACGCGCCGTACATCCCGGCAATCGCAATGGTGACGAGTTCAATCGTCAGCAGCATACGACTGACGACCGCCTCCGGCGTGGGAGGAGCGAGGATGAACGACATGCCTAGAAATTCCGGCTGCTGATCCGGGGGAGTCTCCCACGGGGGAAATAGGATGGCAAGAACCAGCAGAACGACCATTCCGTAGAGGACGTTGATATTCAGTTGCTCTTGAGCTTGCCGAGCAGAGCGTGACGCGGACGAGTCGGTAGCTCGACCATCGAGGCGCCCACCACATTGCACACAGAACCGATTGATCTGCGGTTGAGATCGCTGACAAGCTGGGCAGACTTGCATAAGATTTATCGACGAGTCCTGGAATGTTGGGACCATATCACGAATGGCCACAGCAATTCCTAGCTCCGTGGCCAGGATCAAGGAAGATGAACCCAGAGCCCCTTCAATTCGTTGACAGGGTCTTTCGGGCCTTCCTATAATCCGCCGGTCTGCATGAATGGTGATGACTTGGTCATGAGGCTGGTTACGGATGTCACCCACGATCAACAACATCGGCGTGATTGGAGCGGGAGCTTGGGGAACCGCCCTGGCTAAACACCTCGCCGAGAAGGGGCTGGCAGTTCGTCTCTGGGCCTATGAGCCGACCGTCGTTGAGTCGATTAACACTTCCCACGAAAATTCGGTTTATCTGAAGGGCGTCACCCTCCCTCCAGGTTTGGTGGCAACCTCATCCCTTGTCGAAGCCCTTCACGCCTGCCACGGCCTTGTTTTTTCCGTTCCTTCGCATGCCGCGCGCTCTGTCTTGCGGCAACTCGCGCCTCACCTGGGTGATTCACGGCCGGTGGTATGCGCCACGAAAGGGATCGAAGAAGAATCCGCCAAGCTGATGACTCAGGTGATGGAGGATGAGCTGCCGACATCTGCGCATCGAGCGTTGATGGTCCTCTCCGGTCCCAGTTTCGCATCCGAATTGTCGGAGGGGCGGCCCACAGCCGTCTGTTTAGCGGGCAGCGAGCCCACACTGGTATGCAGTTTTCAAGAAGTCTTAATGACGTCCACGTTTCGCGTGTACGCCGATACTGATGTCATCGGCGTACAACTCGGCGGCGCACTGAAAAACGTGATGGCGCTGGCCGCTGGCGTGATCGACGGTCTGAACCTTGGTCTCAACGCTCGCGCAGCGCTGATTACTCGAGGTCTGGCAGAAACCATTCGGCTTGGAGTGGCAATGGGGGCAGACCCACGTACATTCTATGGTCTCTCCGGTGTCGGAGATCTGGTCCTAACCTGCACAGGCACACTCAGTCGCAACCATGCGGTCGGCGTGCAACTCGGCAGAGGAGAGCGGCTTGAGGCTATCCTGGCCGGCATGCAGGCTGTCGCCGAGGGCGTTCGAACGGCTCGCGCAGCGCTCACCTTGGCCCGCCGCTACCAGGTCGACATGCCGATCACTCAAGAGATCAACGCCGTGCTGGACGACAAGAAATCCTGTCGAAAGGCGGTCAGTGATTTAATGGAACGCGACGCAAAACCCGAGAAAGGATAGGGATGCATCCAGAAGGGCTTGAACGATTACTCCGAGACGTCCGCCAGGGACGGGTGTCCGTTGAGCAGGCGCTAGAACGATTGCGGTCCTTGCCGTATGAAGATCTTGGATTTGCCTCCCTCGATCACCATCGATCATTACGACAGGGGTTTCCCGAAGTCGTCTTATGCGAAGGGAAAAGCACGGCGCAGGTGGTCGCGATCGCACGAGCACTCTTCAAGAAACCGGGTCCCTTTCTTGCCACACGAGCGGAGCCATCCGTCGCGCGCGCCATTTGCAAACTCAACCGGCGCGCACGCTACTATGCCGATGCACGTCTTGTGGCAGTTCATCCATCCAAATCGACGCCGCGGGGGCACATTCTCGTCGTCACAGCCGGGACAGCGGATCTCCCCGTTGCCGAAGAGGCCAGAGTTACGGCGGAGGTCATGGGAAGTCGAGTCGAGCGGCTGTACGATGTCGGCGTCGCGGGCATTCACCGGCTGCTCGGTCGAAAAGAACGACTGTTCGAAGCCCGTGTGGTGATCGTGGTCGCGGGGATGGATGGGGTCCTCCCGAGTGTCGTGGGTGGCTTAGTGCCGTGTCCGGTCATCGCCGTTCCAACGAGCCGTGGCTATGGGGCAAGTTTTGGCGGAGTGGCCGCGCTGTTGACGATGCTCAATTCTTGTGCGGCGGGCGTTGGCGTGATGAATATCGACAATGGATTCGGTGCGGCTTGTCTTGCGCATCGAATCAATATATTGGGACCCGAGTCGTAGGTGCGAGGGAGCCCACCGTAGGCCACTTCACTTGGAGTGTTCCGCGCTTCGGCCAGCCGACCATCACCGTTCGAAGCCCCTTCTCCCCATTCAGCAATAACTTCGTCCGAACTTCATACGAATAGGTGCCTACCACGGCAAGCTGCTTGCGTTGATCCTGACCATCCCAGACAAGCTCGATGGAGACCTTTTGTCGTTCCGTTTCTTTCTCCGAGGCAGGGAAAATCTCGACTGGCTGCCGGTGCGATAGAAATCTTACGGAACTCTTGGACGGAGAGCTAATGAGCGAGCTGACTTCCAAAATGAGATCTCCGCGCATATCCTTGGGAAGTTGAACCGTTACCGAGAATTGAAGTGGCCCGTTACCAAGCGTATACGGTTTTGGCGCAATCTGGAGGTCGACGATTTTGAGCTCCGGTTCAGCCCGTGGAGCCCGAGACGGCTTGGCCTTTGACTTGACTCGGGAATCGCTCTCTGCCGGAAGGAGCAGGGCCAGGGATCCGCACAGACAGAGCAGCACAAGGAGAACGCTCCTACGGCTAATCCGACCCGAAGGCCTGGAGGAAGACCCAAAATCTGTCATCGTGAATGACCCAGGAGGGTTCGGCAAGGGGGTCGATCGTCACAACACAGCTGCATTGTATAGGGGGATAACACAGCATCTCTCGGCTGTCAACGAAGCTTCAACTAATGAACAATGATTGCCGTTCACACGCGCCTTCGGTAAGATGTCCGGTCATTTCGCATGGGCCGGACGAGGTATGTAGTGGGCCGACATCTGCATTTCGATTGTTTCTCAGGAGTCAGCGGGGACATGGTTTTGGGGGCCTTGGTGGACGCCGGGTTGTCCTGGAGCGAATTGGTCACCGGCCTTCAAGCCTTGAAGCTCAAAGGGTATCGGCTCCAAAAACGTGAAGTGCAGCGTGGCTCGCTTCCTGCCACAAAAGTCGATGTCATCATTCAAAACGGATTTCAGAAGCCACTGACTCTCGCTCGCATTCGTCAGATTGTGTCTGCCAGCACGCTCCCAGACCCGGTCAAGGAACGCAGTCGATTGGTATTCGATCGACTGGCGGAAGCAGAAGGTCTCGCCCATCGAGTTGCCGTCAAGGACGTCCATTTTCATGAAGTGGGAGTGGTGGATTCCTTCATCGATGTCGTCGGCGGGGTCCTGGGTTGCCATCTCTTGAACGTAACCAGAGTCACCTCCTCAGCCATCAACGTCGGCTCAGGGTCCATACGGACCTCCCACGGGGTCTTGCCCGTTCCAGGACCGGCTGTCGCGGCCTTGGCAAAGGGTCTCCCAATCTACTCCGAGGGACCTCGTTGTGAGCTGGCCACCCCGACCGGCGTGGCGTTAGTGCGGACCTTAGCATCTGAATTCGTATCAATGCCGACCATGAAGAGTGTGGCCGTGGGTTATGGAGCGGGCAACCAAGATCCCAAGGATTGGCCGAACGTTCTGCGGGTGTTCTTACAAGATGTGTCCGCCCCTGATGTGCGCAGGACCGAACAGGTGGTGCAGCTTGAAACAAATCTCGACGACCTGAATCCTCAGACGTATGAGTATGTCATGGAGCGATTATTTGAGGTTGGAGCCATGGATGTTGCACTCATCCCCATCACGATGAAGAAAACCAGACCAGGGGTCGTCTTGAGCTGCCTCGCCAGACCAGAGCGGATCGATGCCATCCTTGAAATCCTCTTTCAGGAAACCTCCACCCTGGGCGTCCGGCTTCAAGAAATGACTCGTCACGTTCTCCCCCGTCAATTTGTGTCTGTCACGGTCCCTGGTGGAACGGTTCAGATGAAGGTTGCCGATATCGGTGCGGGATGGGCGAAGGCCTCGCCTGAGTATCTCGATTGTAAGAAGATCGCAACAAGAACAGGGCGACCGCTCAAGACGATCATGGAAGAAGCAATGGCGGCCTATCGACAAGGTCTCGGCAAGAGTAAACCAACCTCGAAGCGAGGCCGGGCATGACCGTCCTGCTATACGTCCTACTCTTCTTCGTCTCCATTGCTGTCACCCTTGGCGGGTGCGCACTCTTCACCAATGCCATTGAGTGGTTGGGCAAGCGCCGGGGTATTTCCGAGGGCGCCGTTGGCAGCATCTTTGCGGCGATCGGGACCACGCTGCCTGAAACGTCAATCCCGATCATCGCCATTTTCTTCGGGGAAAGTCAGGAAGAGATTGAAGTCGGATTGGGCGCCATCCTCGGCGCCCCATTCATGCTGAGCACGCTGGTGCTACCCATTTTGGCGGTGCTCCTACTGCTCTATGCTCGAGCCGGCAAGCGGACGGCTCGTTTCCAGCTGAATTACAGAGAGATCATGACGGATCTCACGTTTTTTCTGTTCGGCTATCTCATAGCGCTCGGCTGTGCGTTCAGTCCATCCAGGCTTGTCCATCTCCTCGCCGCCGGCCTATTAATCTGTCTGTACCTGTATTACATGAAGGTGAAATTTACTCCGACGGATGCGGAAGAGAGTAGCGAATTAGAGCCTCTCATTTTCGACAAGGGCGCGAGCACACCCTCATACCTCATGATCGGGCTTCAAGCATCCTTAGGACTAGGAGGATTGATCTTAGGCGCCCATTTGTTTGTCATGGCAGCGGAGTCGATGGCCGGACTGTTCGAAATGTCCCCATTGATTTTGGCGCTGTTGATCGCACCCCTCGCCACCGAGTTGCCGGAGATGTCCAATAGTTTTCTCTGGCTGTACCGCAAAAAGGACCGTCTCGCCGTCGCAAATGTCACAGGCGCGATGGTGTTTCAAGGGACGTTACCCGTTTCGCTGGGTTTGGTCGGCACCGAATGGGTGATTGAACAGTCTGCACTAACCAGCATGATCTTAGCGGTACAGGCTGTGGGGCTATGTCTTCTGCAGATCCTGGTCGGAGGCCGGTGGCGCCCCTGGCTGCTCGCGGCGGGGATGGTATTCTATGTCGGCTACACGCTGCATCTCTATGCCAACTAAGACGTTATCATCCCGACCGCAGGCCTCGCTCCCCTTACTCGGAATCACGATGGGAGATCCGGCCGGTATCGGCCCAGAAGTCATCGCAAAAGCTCTCTCACAACCTCGCCTGCGAAAGCTTTGCCGAACAATCGTGATCGGCTCGTTACCGGTGATGGAACGAGCGATCAAAGCTCTGAGTCTCAGGCTGACCGTATGTCCTGTTCAGAGCCACGAGACTTCTCTCTCCCGACAAGGAACGGTCGCCGTCTTGGACCCTCTAGAGACGCCGTTGCCAACATTTAAACCAGGCCTCGCAGCTGCCGAGACAGGCGCGGCATCGGTCATGTTCATCAAGAAAGCCGTGGAATTGGCTCGACTAGGTTGTATCGACGCGATGGTAACGGCTCCCATTAACAAGGAAGCCATCAATATGGCCGGCTGTCACTACCCAGGGCACACGGAACTGTTGGCAGATCTGACCCACGCGAATGAGTCCGGTATGATGATCGTGGGCGGACCATTACGGATCATGTTCGTCACGACTCACGTCGCGATCAGAGAGCTCCCATCGATGCTCACCCAAGCGAAGATCGAAAAAGCGATTCGCTTAGCTCAACTGGCACTGACGACCTTGTTCAGAATCAAACGGCCAAAGATCGGCGTGGCTGCCCTTAATCCTCATGCGGGCGAGCATGGCCTGTTCGGCGATGAAGAAGCACGCATCGTTCTTCCAGCCGCACGGGTCGCCCGACAGCAGGGGATTCTCGCCAGCGATCCTCTGCCGGCCGATACCTTGTTTGGGAAAGCCGCAAAAGGCCAGTATGACGGTGTCGTCGCCCTCTACCATGATCAAGGGTTGATTCCACTGAAACTTGTTGCGTTTGGCACTTGTGTCAATCTCACCGTAGGACTGCCGATTATACGGACCTCGGTCGACCATGGAACCGCCTTTGACATTGTGGGAAAAGGAATCGCCGATCCGGGGAGTCTTGTAGAGGCCATGAAATTAGCTGCGAGCATTGCACAACTCAAGGCTGGACAAAAACATGTCCGGAAGGGATCGCCCAGACATGTCGCCTGACGCAGAAACTGGCCTTTCTATCGTTCTCCGACAACTTGAGGAACTGGATGCTCTAGCGAAACAGACCCTTCAAGACCTGAATACCGTCGCCGGGACCGAACGGCTCTTAAAATGGAAGGCACGTACTGCTGCGCTCATCTCGGATGCGGTCGGCCAGCAACAGGCCTCCGCCTTCGCCGGTATCCAACCAGGGCCTTCGTTCACCAACGATTTGGTCGAAGAGTTTACCGATCTTGTGGACTGTTATCGCATACCGCTGCAGACGCTCGCCAAACAGTTGTCCCAGTCCCCCTCGTCCAGGAGTTGACTGTGGGCGTTTCTCCCCCTGCGGCCCTGAAACACCTCGGGCAGAATTTTCTGATCGACCCCAACATCGTCCGCAAGATCATCGCACTGGCTGAATTATCTCCGACAGATCACGTGCTGGAAATCGGGCCTGGTCGCGGTATCTTGACGGAAGCCCTGTGCCGATCCGCTGGTCATGTCACGGCTATTGAAGTCGATCCTCGACTGTATGCGTACCTATCCGAACAACGAGCCCAGTTTCAGAATCTCACATTGATCCTTGGTGACGCGATGACGTATCCGGTCGAACAACTGCCGATCGGTACGGTCGTGGTTGCAAATCTTCCCTATTATCTGTCGACTCCCCTTCTTTTTCGTCTGCTCGAGCATGCCCATCGCATCCCTCGACTTGTGCTCATGCTTCAAAATGAAGTCGCCGACCGATTGGTCGCGAAGTCTGGACGTTCTGCCTACGGAATCTTGTCCGTTATGGCTCAATATTCGGCGGACATCACCAAAGCCTTCAAGGTTTCGCCACAATGTTTTAGACCGAGACCGGATGTCGACTCGGCCGTCGTGTTGCTGCGAGTCAAGGATCGGATGGAGCAGACCAGAGAAGCCAGAGAACAGTTCGCAACATTCGTGAGGGCAGCCTTTGCGCATCGCCGCAAGACGCTGGTCAATTCGCTGAAAGATCAAGGGTACGAGCAGAAGCACGTGGAAGCGGCATTGACGACACTGCGTTTCTCTCCTTCCATCCGGGCAGAAACTCTTTCCCTCGATGAGTTGATCGCACTAAGCCAGCACATCCATCGCGTCTGAGTCCCTAGTAAGGGGATAGGCTCTGGTGTTTGTGAATTTTGAAAACCACGCGCCGGCTTTTATTGCGGTCGGGGTAGCCTGTTTCATTCCGTAACAGATCTTGCCTCCCACGCCCGTTGGCAACGGCTTTTTGTAAGAAACACTCGTATGCCCAGGGAAGTCGATCGCGTACGATGTCCAGGCTTTTTGCCAGAACCGCAAAGGATCGTTCCTGACTTAGTCGTAAGTTGTGCACATCATCACCAAGATCATCGGTGTATCCTTCAATAACAAATGCCTCGACATCCTGTCCTTCAGGACCACAGATCATCGACGCGTACTGGGGAATGCTCTCTACCAGGAATGTCTCCGATAATGGCAAGAGTGCGCTCTTCCCAAAGTCGAACCGTAGCGCGGCATCCGGTACCGTTATGGTCAGTATGTTAGGCCCTCTGGACTCCGGAGTGGAAGCGCGAACATCTCCTATTGTTTCGTTCTCTGCCGGAGTCGCACGACCCGGGACCGGTTCAGTGGTTCCAGTATCCACCCGTGCGATGGACGCCGCGAACAACAGAATAAAGATCACGGCTAGTGAGGTCATGAGATCGACAACCCCATTGGTCAGGACAGAAGACTCTTCGTAACGCCCTGGCCTATACGACGCCTTCATCCGTTTCCCCGAGTCCGTACCTTGTCATCGGTAGCTTTCTGTGCATGACTCTTAAGCTCATGAAACATTCCTTCGATCTCAGCTTGCGTGAGATGCACCGAGGTAGATTGGCTATTGATCGACCGAGTGAGTTCCTGCATGGCCTCCAGGACAGGTTTCATGATCGGTTTCAAGGCACGCTGTACTTCATGAGCGATCTCAGCTGCGAGATCATCCGATTTCATCGAAGACTGTCTCGAGTTGAGTGTTGTGAGAGCTTGAGTTGCTGCAGTCAGGGCAGTAACCGTCGAGCTCAGACGTTGCTGTATGACTTCCGCGAGCTGAATTGTTCCATCGCTCTTGATTGGGCTAATCGCCGTATCAGGAGCTCCACTCCGCGATTGAGGGGGCTGGCTGTGGTGTTCGACGGCTTTCTGTGGGAACAGTTCATCCAACAGAGATAAACACGTTCGGTGTTGGTCTTCCAGACTGTGCCAAACTGAGTGTTCCAGAAGGGTGAAGGCATTGGCGCAGGCTAGGCCGACGATTGAAGTGACAAACTTTCCGGACAGTCCGTTGATAAGGCCTTGAATCCCCTCGATGTGAAGTCCGTTCGCATGGAGCTTACTGAGACCGATCAGAATGGCAAGAAAGGTGAACAGCAACCCTATTCCCGTTAGGAAGGAAGGAAGCTGTCTATAAAAGCGCATGTTGAACTGATCCGCACAGAGGACTTCAAAAGAAAAGAAGTCCGTTGCCGATCTCTGGCTATGGACCGACGGCTCGAGAAACCATGCGGGCTGCTCTATCGCTAACGTCTTGCGGTACGACCACCATTCTTTCGCCAGGGCCGGTTCAGCCCGAAGAGCACGATCGAGAATTTGGAGATCATCGAGGTCGCGCCGAGTCTCCGTCGTCTCGCTCGTATTCCGAGGGTTCCTGGCGAAGGTCGGAAGAATAATCCAGTCTTTAGCAGACTGTTGCCGTGCGCGGACCAATGGCAAGAGAGAGGCCTGGAATCTCGATAGGGTCCGTCGTAGCGTGAGTCGGCCGCGGAGAAGTGTCGTGCTCTGCCACAGGGAGAGAGCAAGAATCCCTGCAGCACCGATCCAACTCACCATCGGACTCTGAATACCGCCGATAAGGGTCACATCTTGACTGAGGACTAGCCAAAGATCGCTCAACAGCTCACCCACATCCATGAAATAAACCTCTCTAGCAACCCCAGCATCATCTACCGGTCACACCAGGTCAGGGTGTTTTCCTCAATTTCCGTGCCAGAGAAACTCGTACGTATACTGGCTCTGGATCACCTTAATGCCTGACGATATGTCATAAGTAAATGGAACTTTTTGCAGGAAGAACGGCAAATCTTTCCGGTTGGCTTCACGTAACTGAACTCCCTGTCACTTTTTGAGGATTATAGCTAAGCCTGTCATCAGTGATAGGCTTTTACAATGTCGTCGAGGGTGGCCTGCTCCTGATACTCCCGGCGTTTCTTGAGGGCGGCGAAATCATGTTCGATGGGGTTCAGATCTGGGGAATAG
>Ga0224505_10000963_pt1 | contig 19174 bp, 23 predicted proteins | sample SF_Jan12_sed_USG_FD_169102 | JGI IMG/M metagenome (GOLD analysis project Ga0224505, IMG submission 169102) | Sediment microbial communities from San Francisco Bay, California, United States - SF_Jan12_sed_USGS_4_1 | ecosystem: Environmental > Aquatic > Marine > Sediment | place: USA: California... | reverse complement strand
ATCGCCGGAGTGATCAGTTTGTTCATCGGTCGATTGTAACAAGCCGATCTTGCGCGCCCGACGGCCACCCGTCACTCGGAGACACATCATAACATGTTGTTTTTATTACTATTTTTTAATGCTTTCGCTACCGCAGCCAGCGCCTCTGCTGAAGCGCCGCCCTGCGCCTGCGCCAGGTCCAGCGCCAGTTGACTTAACGCACGGTAGGCATCGGCAATGCGCGTATCCAGTGCGTTCAGCGCCGCGAGTTGCCGCGCAACCACATCGGCATCGCCACGTGCCACCGGTCCGGTGAGCGCGCGAGTCGTGCCCAGCGCAAACACATTGTCCAGCGTCTCGCGCACCAGCGGCTCCATCATTGTCTGAGCCGCGGCGCGGGACAGGCCCGCGCCGGCGTAAGCACGCAGCCCCGCCTCCATCAGTGCCGTCAGGTCATTGCACACCAGTACGCTCGCCGCGTGATAAAGCGTTTTGCCGGCAGGATCAATCACCGCAACCTGTGCACCCAGCTGTTCGAACCACGGCGTCAGCAGCGCCAGTGAAATTGGATCACCTTCAGCGGCACAATGCGTGCCGGCGAATGTCGTCACCGCCGCAGCCGGATCGGCAAAACTCTTGAGCGGATGCACGCTGGCAATATGCGCCCCCAGTTTTGCGAGCGGTTCAAGCACGCCGGACGGCTGGGCGCCGCTGCAATGAAACACGGTGTCGTTCCTGTGCACGCGCCCGGTCGCAGCCAGCGCCGCCGCAACCGGTGCAATCGCGGTATCCGGCGGCGTCAGCAGCCAGACATCAGCGGCATGCAGGTCCCCCATCTTGCGCACTACGCGGCCCGCACCGATGAAAGCCACCGCGGATTCCGCAGTGGCGACCTCGGCACTCAATACATCCTGCACCGCGCACAACTGCGCGCGCTGCAGCAGCGCTCCGAGAGTCCGGCCGACGCGTCCCGGCCCGATGATGTTCAGCGTTCTTGCCATGCAGCCATGTTACCGCAGGGGGATAAGAGACCAATCACCACCGAAACGCAGTGGAATTCGGGTTTCAGAACCAAAAAACGAATCGCTGCGCGACTCCCTTGATCAGATGAGGGCGAGGCTCAGACTGGGGAAGGCGATGACCGCGATCAGAACCAGCAGCATGATCAGCGCGAACGGAAACGCGCCCGCGAATATATCCCACAAGGTGATCGACGGATCATCGATTGCACTCTTGACCGTGAACACCGACAAACCCAGCGGCGGGGTCAGCAGGCCGATCTCGGCGCCGATCACGGTTACCACGCCGAACCAGACCAGATCCCCCCCGAACCCCACCACTGCCGTCATGAACAGCGGCGCCGCAATCAGAATGATGGACGCGGTGTCGAGCACGGTCCCGGCAATAATCAGCACGATGACGTAGACCACGATCAGTTCAGTCAGGCCGAAATTCATGCCGGTCAGCCATTCGCCGAACGCCGTGGGCACACCGGCAATGCCCAGCATGCGGCTGTACATGTTGGCGGCGATGATCAGGAACAACAGTGTTGCCGAGATATAGCCGGCCTCGACAAAAACATCCCACAGGTCGCGCCAGCCGAGTGCACGGCGCACGAGGCCGATGATCAGCGCCAGCAAAGCACCCAGCGCACCGGCCTCGGTTGCAGTGACGACGCCGCCATAGATGCCTCCGAGCACAGACACGACCAGAACGAGAACGGGCATCAGTTTTCGCAGTTTCTGCAGCATGCTGAACTGCGGCCCCACAGTATCGTCGACCGTGCCGCCGACGAAACCCGGCATGAAATGGGCCATCAGCACGATACCCAGACAAAAGCACACAGCCAGCAGGACACCGGGTATGAGTCCGGCAAGAAACATATGGCCCACGGACTGTTCTGCCACAAAGGCGTAGATGATCATCATCACACTCGGCGGAATCAGCATGCCCAGAACCGAACTGCCGGCGACGACGCCGACGGAAAACCTCTTGCCGTATTTGAGGCGGTTCATTTCCGGCATGGAAACGCGGGTAAACACCGATGCGGAAGCAATGGACGAACCGGTTACGGATGCAAACAGCGCATTCGCAGCGACAGTCCCCATGCCGAGTCCGCCCCGGATGCGGCGAAAGGCGTCGTTCGCGACGTCGTAGACGTCGCGGCCGATACCCACTTTGCTCACGATCAGCCCCATCATCATGAACAACGGTATGGTGGCAAAGTTGTAATCGGAAACCGCGTCACCAACCGAGACTGTCAGCAGATTGATGGCAAGGTCGAGACGATCGCGCATCAGCCATACGCCCAGAACCGACACGGCGCCCAGCGCAATCGGCACGTACAGTCCGCAATAAATCAGGAGGACAACCAGAATGATCGACGCCACGCCGATCTCTACAGGACCCACGTCAGCCACTCCGCAATATGTGAATGCGATCCGCCCTCAATCACGCCCCGCAGGGCGAAACTCACGCCACGCCGACACGAGGAATGCGAGGATCGCGGCGATTGCCCCGACAACGATGATCAGTTTGACCGGCCACTCGGGAACAGTGAACAGTTGTGCGGTGCCCTTGAATTCGTTGTTCCGGTACGACTCCATGAACCTCGGCACGCCGCCGACCACGATCAGGACCAGGAACGCGACCGATACCAGGTCGAAAAACGCACGCATCGAACGCGCGACGACCGGCAGGCGCTGATCCAGGATGGTGAGCAGGCCGTCCGATCGCATCAGCCGCCCTGAGCGCACCGCATCCCCCAACTGCAGAAACACGATGGCCACCAGCGACAGTTCCACGATTTCGTGGACGCCGAGGATGGAATTTGAGAAAAACGTACGGCCCAGGGAATCCACGTTGATCAGCACCAGCAACATCACCACCAGCAACGCGCCGGCTACGTTCATGCCGGCGAGCACCTTGAACAGTGTGCGTAACGGTGCGCTGGATTCCCTGTTCACTGGATGAACCGGTTACTCGCGGTCCCAGTTACGCAGCGGCTTGGCGCCGTCCTTCCGCAATGCATCCATGTAAGCAGCCAGAACCTTGCTGCCGGGCTTGCCCTTGCCGTCCATCGATGCAGCCCATTCCTTGGCAAGGTTCGGCATGCCCTTGGCCCAGGCCAGGCGCTGCTGTTCCGACATCACGTTGATCGTGCCGCCCGCCTTGGTAAATCCCTGCTCGCTGGACTTGCCTTTTTCGTCGGCAATCTTCGCCAGCCGGTCACGGTAGGCCACGGCCACTTCCTGAATCACTTTCTTCACGTCATCCGGCAAACGCTTCCAGGACTCGGCATTCGCGGTAACGACCTTGGTATTGACCGCTCCGAGATCCGCCTTGAGCATATTGGGTGCAACTTCCGCAAGCTTGAAGCTGACCGCCGCCTCAGTCCACAGGAACGCACCGCTGACTACACCCGTCTGGATATTGTTGTAGTACGTCGTAAGCGGTCCTGCCACACCGGTCGCGCCCAGTCCGTCCAGATAACGCAGATTGGTACCCGCGCCGTTGACCTTCAGGCCCTGAAAATCGGAGAGTTGCTTGACTGCCGTCTTGCTGAAGAGCTGGTAGCTGTCGAGCACCACGCCGGTTGCGAGATACACCTGACCCTGCTCCGCAAACTCCTGCTTCATTTCCGGAAACTGCTGTGCAAGCTTGTCCAGCGTACGCGCAACGAGCAGCGGATCCGTGGAAATGAACGGCGTCACGTACGCCAAAGCCTGCATGGGCACCTTGTCGGTGTGAAACGGCGTGGTCACCACGCCAATGTCGCCCAGTCCGCGTTTAAGGCCTTCGAGCACGCCGCCCGGTTTCACGATCTGCCCGCCCCAGGCCTGGTTCCAGCGGATTTTGTATTTGTTGCCGGCTGCGGCAAGACGCTTGTCCACTTCGGGGATGAAATACTCGGAAAATTCCTTCACCCACATCGCACGTACGGGATAGCCGTCGATCGCGGTCAGGTTGATGGTCTGTTGCGCCGACGCGGTGTGCGTCACGGCGAATGCGCTCAATACGGCCGCAAGCAAACGCGCGCCGCCAAATTGCTTCAACAAACGGGAATAGGTCATGACGTGCTCCTCCTGTCGGATTATATTTTTTGTGTGCAAGCCCGGAGCCTTGCACACGGATCGCCAAGCTTCGTAACTATACTATCAAACCATCCAGAGAAAACTCCATTACCGGATCCGGGCGCGACTGGCGATGGCCAGAGATTCAGATGTCATTCGGCGCGCTCCCGATTGCACTGCGACGCATCCGGAATATTGAATTTAGTGGAGTCGGCATCACGGTGTAAACCCGATACCGGGGTTCGCGCGTTATAGTTCGCACCGCGATGAACCACGCCCGCATAAAAACCACCCGCCGCGATTTCCTGCTCCGCAGCGCAGCACTTTCCGCGGCACTGGCATTACCGGCACAACGGGCCATCGCGCAGCCCCGCTTCGAACGCAATCCTTTTTCACTGGGCGTTGCTTCCGGCTATCCGCAGCCCGATCAGGTCGCGCTGTGGACGCGGCTCGCACCCGATCCGCTGAACGGTGGCGGCATGCCCGATGCGCCAGTGGCGGTCCGCTGGGAGATCGCCGCAGATGCGCGCTTCGGCAAAATCGTCGATCGCGGCGAACTGGCAGCACTGCCGGCCTACGCCCATGCCGTGCACGTACTGGCCCGCGGGCTGGAACCGTCCCGGTGGTACTGGTACCGCTTCATGTCAGGCAATGCGGTCAGCACCGTCGGCCGAACCCGCACCGCACCCGCAGCGGACGACAGCCGCGGCAAACTCGCGTTTGCGATCGCGTCCTGCCAGCACTACGAGCACGGCCAGTTCGCCGCGTACCGCGACATGGCGCAGCAGGCGCTGGATTTCGTGGTGCATGTGGGTGACTACATCTACGAGAGCTCGTGGGGCCGCGGCAAGGTGCGCGAGCATCACACGACCGAGCCCTATACGCTGGCGGAGTACCGCAACCGCTATGCCCAGTACAAACTCGACCCCCATTTGCAGGCGGCACACGCGGCCTTTCCGTGGCTGGTCACCTGGGATGATCACGAAGTCGATAACGATTACGCCAACGACCGTTCCCAGGATCTCGATCCGGTCGATGCCTTCCTGCTCCGGCGCGCCGCGGCCTACCGGGCCTATTACGAACACATGCCGCTGCCGCCCGGACTGAACAGCGGCGGACCGGACATGAAGATTTACGGCACGCACACGATGGGCAATATCGCCCGCATACAGCTGCTCGACATGCGCCAGTACCGCGACTACCACGTGTGCTCACGCAAAAGCCGCGGTGGCGGCGGCAATCAGGTCGACGTCCACGAGTGCCCGGAACGTCTGCAGTCGGGACGCTCACTGCTGGGCCGCGCACAGGAACAGTGGCTGGAGAATGCGCTGGCGGAATCGCCGGCGCGCTGGAACGTCATCGCGCAATCGACGTTGATGAGTCAGGCCTACCGCGGGACCGGCGACGAACGCATCATATATACCGACGGCTGGGACGGTTATCCGCTGGCGCGAGAGAAACTGCTGCGCTTCGTTGCGGCACGCAAGATACGCAATCCGGTGGTCATCGGCGGCGATGTGCATTTCTCGATGGCAGGCGATCTCAAGCTCGATTTCGACAACGAACGTTCACCGGTCGTTGCCAGCGAATTCGTCGGCACGTCGATCTCGTCCTACGGCCCGAGCCGTGCACGCATTGACGCCCTGCTGGCGCAGAACCCGCATGTGAAATTCGCCAGCGGCGCACGCCGCGGCTATGCCAGGTTCGAAATCACGCCGCAGCGCTGGGAAACCACGTTCCGCGCGGTGGCCGACCCCGCCGACGCGCAGTCACGACTGTTTGATCAGGGACATTATGTGGTTGAGGATCGCCGCCCCGGGCCGCAGCGCGCGTGATCTTCGAATTAATTATAAGTTGTTGTTTTTATTGATATTTTTATCTATAGGCCGAGTATGCGCGCCACTTCGGCCACATAGCGGCTGATGGTCATGCCTTCGTACACCGCCTCGTCGACAGTCTCATCCAGTTGCTGACGGATCGCGTGCAGGCTTTCGGTGACCCAGTTGTCGCGGCGCACCGGGGACTTGAGCACGTTACGCAAGGTCTCCACCTCGTCGCGCAGGCGCTGCACATCCGCCGAACCGCCGCGCACTTTCGCGAGGTCGCGCTCGAGTTCGTCGATCAGACGCCCGGCTTCCTCGAGATTGATTTCTTTTGATTTTTCGTTTTCGCTCATGGCGTGTTCTCCGTCAATGGATGTTCGATTCAATCTTCGCGCCAGCGTTCGAGCTGGCGCCGGTCGCGCTTGGTCGGCCGACCGTGCCGCTCCTGCGCCGGATCGGCGGCAAATTTGCGCAATGCCTGCTGCTCTTCGCGCCGCAAACGGCTGGCCTCGCTCTCAGCATACAGTGTGCGCGCCACGGTCGCCGGGCCCCGTTTGTCCGACAACTGCAGCACGCTGACCACCCATTCATGGGCGCCGATGGTGATTGCCAGCTCATCATGGACGCGCACGTCCTTCGCCGGCTTGACGCGCTCACCGTTCAGCTTGACCTTGCCGCCCTCGACTGCCTGCTGCGCGGCGGAGCGCGTCTTGAAAAACCGCGCGGCCCACAGCCATTTGTCGATGCGTGCCACGGTTTCACGCCGGTGGCGGCATGGCCTTGCGGTTGGCCAGCGCGATCCAGCCGCGGATAATGCGGTAGAGCACCCAGATGCCGACCAGCAGCATTACCGGGATGCCGACGATGGCGCCGATCACGGTGAAAATCATCAGCCAGGCCACGACAAACCAGCCCACGGCCCACCAGAAGGTGCGGATCTGCCACGAAAAATGCGTATCCAGGAAAGTGCCGCGCACGGCATCGCGCTTCACATAATTGATGATGACCGCAATGATCGACGGCCAGCCGGTCAGGAATGCGGTAACGATGAACGCGGCGCTGGTCAGCCCCGTCAGTGCACTGAACGCGTGCAGTCCGTAGACGATATGCGTCAGCGTGATCAGGTCATCCGAGGGCAAGGGCGTCAGGGTCCTGCCGTCATAATCGGTCATGGTTCCTCCTCATCCGTTCTGAACTGCCGGTCATTAATTACGCCCGGCATCCTATGAAAGATCAATGGCGTATTTCTTGTAATCCGCCAGCGACGCAAATTCCAGCGACGCTTCATGCGTTGCGCCCAGCACCACCTGCGGAGCCCGACCCGCATCCAGCGCCTCGCGCCAACGCGGCGCGCACAGGCACCAGCGGTCGCCCGGCTGCAGCCCCGGAAAGCCGAATTCGGGCATCGGCGTAGACAGGTCGTTGCCCTGCGCCTTGCTGAATTCCAGAAACTCGGCAGTCATCACCACGCACACCGTATGCACTCCAACGTCTTCGGGACCGGTATTGCAGCAGCCGTCGCGAAAAAATCCGGTCACCGGTCTTTCGCTGCAGGACTGCAGCTTCTCGCCCAGCACATTGCGGGCATGTTCGTGTGGATCAAATCTTCGCATCTTCCGCCCCCGTCATCCGCTCAGGCGTGCACATGCCGCGCCTGACGTAATTTTCCACGCAAGCCCGCTTTCCGCTCGGGCCGCGTACCGCTTGCCATGAACGGCAGCCGGCCTTTGGCGCCGCTGGCCTCGTAGTCACCCGCAACCGCTGCCGCCACCGCATCGGCAGCCGCGCCGTTCCCGGTCAGAAACTGGTGCAGGTAGCCGCAAAGTTTTTCCAGAGCAAATTCATGCGTCTTGCCGGTGTGCACATAAAGCCAGTCGGTGAAACGCATGAAGCGCGCGAACGGCTGGTCCGCCAGCAACAGTGGCAACGTGCGGTGAAAGCGTCCGGAGTTGCCCACCAGATCCCAGTAGCGCGCAAAACGCACGATCCGCTGCACATCACCAAAATCCAGCTTGTCGGTGGCGAGCACAACATAGGGCGCGTCGGGACTGTAGCGCATCGCATGCGGCTCGGTATGGCGGTCTATGGGCGCGCCACGCAGCCGCTTCAGGATGCCCACCTGGATTTCGTGCGGCCGCAACGCGTGCAGCCGGTCAAAGCCGCGGCCGAAGGTCTCGAGATCTTCGCCCGGCAGACCGGCAATCAGATCGACGTGGATCAGTGCCGGCGACTCTTCGCGCAGCCAGCGCAGGTTCGCCTCAGCGGCGGCATTGTCCTGTTTGCGCGAAATGCGCGCCTGAACGGCAGTGTCCCAGGTCTGGATGCCGACTTCGAAATGCAGCCGGCCTGCGGGGAAACGCGCGATCGCCGACTTGAGTTTCTCCGGCAGGTGATCGGGGATCAGCTCGAAATGGATGAACAGGTCGTCGGACAGACGCTCCAGGAAAAACTCGAGGATAGCCAGGCTCGCCGCAATCTTCAGATTGAAAGTGCGATCGACGAAACGGAAATGCCGTGCACCGCGATCATAAAGACCTTTTAGCTCACGGAGAAAACGCCCTTCTTCGAAAGGCCACGCGGTCTTGTCCAGCGCCGAGAGGCAGAACTCGCATTTGAACGGGCAGCCGCGCGAAGCCTCGACATAGATGAAACGCCGCGCGATGTCCTCTTCAGTATATTCACCGTACGGCATCACCAGGTCTTTCAGCGGCGGCTGCACGCCCGCGTGGATTTTCTGCTCTGGCTTTTGACCGGAAACGATGTCGGCGCACAGGCGCGGGAAGGTGACATCACCCCATCCGGTAATCACATAATCGGCCAGCGCGCACGGGCGCTGGCCTTCGGTTTCATGACTGACTTCGGGCCCGCCGATCACAATCACGATTTCCGGCGCTACCCGTTTCAATATCGCTATGGTGCGCGCAGTTTCTTCGGTGTTCCAGATATACACCCCGAAACCAATGATTTTCGGCGCATCCGCCAGCAGCCGCTCGGCAATGTCCGCCGGCCGGTCGCCAAGCACGAACTCGCGGATGCGTGTTTCCGTACGCAGTTCGCCCATGTTGGCACGCAGACAACGCAAGCCGAGCGCAGCGTGCACAAAACGCGCGTTGATCGTGGTGAGAGTTATACCGCTCATGTCTCTATTATCGCATCCGAGGTGCCCTATTCCGGGCGTTTTTGATACCCTAGCGCATTCACTCCATTCAGGAATCATAGTCATGGCACAACGACCCGAGCAAGGCGCACCCGATACTAAAATGGACGCCGACGCACTGTATCGCGAAGACATCATCACCGACCGCAAAGTCGGCACGATCCGCCGCATGACCCCGCTCAAAAGCGACGGCAGCGATGACGACACGCGGCCGACGCTGTATGTCGGTGAAGCGCAGATCATGACCAATGCCGGTCCCTTGCCGATCAATTTCGAGATCGAAGCAAAGGATCTGGCCGACGCCGTCGATCAGTTTGGCGACGCGGCCAAAGCCGGGGTCGAGCGCACGATGCGCGAGCTGCAGGAACTGCGCCGCCAGCAGGCGTCCTCCATCGTCGTTCCGGGCATGGCGCCGCCCGGCAGCAAAATCCAGATGCCGTGACCACACCGACGACCGTTGTTCGATCAGCCGGCGTCGTCATTGCGCGACGCCAGGCCGGAATGTACCGGCTGCTGGTGCTGCGCGCGGCACGCAACTGGGATTTCCCCAAAGGTCTGATCGAAGAGGGAGAAGATGCACACGACGCCGCCCGGCGCGAGGCCACCGAGGGCACCGGCATCTCCGACCTGACCTTCGATGCCGCTGAATCGCACAAGGAAACCATCGCCTACGGCACTGGAGAGGTCGCGCGCTACTACCTGGCCATCACCACCACGGATGAAGTGACACTGCCGATCGCGCATGAACTCGGCAAACCCGCCTACGACGAATGGCGCTGGGTGACGTTCGACGAAGCAGAGGATGTACTGCCGCCGCGGTTGGCCGCAGTGCTCGCGTGGGTACGAGAAACTCTCGACCCGGCATGATGCCATGCGCCCGGGCGACCATCGCGTGTGTTTCGTCGGTGACTCGTTCACTCATGGCACCGGCGACGCAACAACTCTGGGCTGGACCGGCCGCGTAGCAGCTGCGGCACGCAACGCCGGCTGGAATCTGACCGCTTACAACCTCGGCATCCGCCGTGACACCAGCGCCGACATTGCCGCGCGCTGGCAGGCCGAGTGCGACGCGCGGTTCCGCGTCGAATGTTCACCTTACATCGTGTTTTCCTTCGGCGCCAACGACATGACGGTGGAGAACGATACCCTTCGGGTGCCCATTCCCGAAAGCACCACCCACTTCAGGAACATCATCGGCAATGCAAAAGCCCATTGCCAGGTGTTGATGGTCGGCCCCTGCCGGTCGGCGACACGGCGCAGGATGTGCGCATCGCCACGTTATGCAATCTGTACAAGCAACTCGCCGCCGATCTCAGCATCCCGTATCTGCCGCTGGCACAGCAACTCGCCGGCAATCCGGCGTGGCGACGCGCAGTCAGCAACGGGGACGGCACGCATCCCGATGGCGATGGTTATGCGTTGATCGCCGATTGCGTGCAGCAATGGCAGGCATGGTGGTTCAAGACCTGACCCTCATGAAAAATGCGCCGTTCTCGGCGCATTTTTCACTGCCTCTTTCCCATCCAAAATCAGCGCTGTCTTTTCGCCGGAATAACCGGCAGCAAAAGATAAGACGCTGTTTTCCCGCCGGCATGCACCGAATTCGTCGCGCCAGCGTTGTAGTCGGCGTGGTAATGGGTATACGGCGCACTGCCCTGGCCGTCGCGCGGCTGGATGTCGACGCGCAGCTGGTGGCCCTTTTTGAACACCATGCTGGTGGGCCACACCTCGATCTTGCATTCGACGACTTCGTTACGCTTCAGCCACTGCCGTTCGTCGTGTGCATGATAAGGCCGGTATGGCAGCGATTTCTTCGGATCGAGCTTGCGGTGCGACGCGCGCAGCCAGCCCTTGGTCACGCAGGGAATCGGCTGGCTGTGCTGGCCGACTTCAGGCACGTCCTTGCCGTCAGGCCCGATGTTGCGGAGGGTCACAAAAATATCCATGTCTTCCGAGGTGCTGGACACCCACAGATTGAGCACGAGCGGACCCGTAACCTCGGTGTCCTCCGCCATCGGCGGCGTCACAAACGACACGCCGGTACGGCCGGTGTTGCCGTGGGTGGTGGACAGGGATGAGCCGCCCGCCACACCGGCAGTGGTGACACCGCTCGCCGAATAGGACAGCTTGGTGCTGTTCCGCGGCGCTGATTTTGCCAACTCGCCCTCGACCTCATCGGGACCTCCCGGTTTGCTGCGCTCGGGCTTCAGATACAGCCTGGTCCACTTCGTGCGCTTCAGCGGCCATTCATTCTCGAACCGGAAGGCATACGGCTTTTTGCTGCCGCCGGTGCGGATCTCGAGCTTGACCGGCGGATCCTTCATGATCCCGGTGTCGATGTCCTTCAGCCAGTAATCAAACCAGCGCAGCTGGTCCATGCGCCCCTCCTCTGCATGGAAGGGATGGAAATGAGAACCGGTATGGATGCGCAGCTTCTTGTGTTTCGACGCCGCGTTCATGAAGCCTTCAGTGTTGCCGCGCAAATGCATCGAGAATCCGCCCCAGTTGCCAACGCTGTACAACGGGACCTTGATCTGCTCCCAGCGTGCGCTGGACAGTCTCCAGTATTCCGAATCCAAATCGTTGCGCATGAACTGCCACATCATGTCGTTGTGGAACGCGTCGGGGTTGTAGCTGCGCGGCTTGCCCAGCAGGTGATGCGCGGTATGTGTCAGCCACCAGTTGCCGATGAAGCCCAGCGCGAAGATGCCGCCGTGATAGGCCTGGTCGCGGTACTGGTCGGCGCGGCCTTCCCAGGGCATGATCGCCTTCAACGAAGGCGGCTGCAGGTTGGCGGCGCGCCATTGCGACGATGCATGGTACGAGATACCCAGCATGCCGACCTTGCCCGAACACCAGTCGCGTTTGGCGATCCATTCGATGGCGTCATAGGCATCCAGTCCTTCCTGATACGAGCTCGGATCGGATTTTCCCGGCGACTTGCCGGCACCGCGGACATCCACACGCACGCAGGCATAGCCGCGCGGACACCACCACTCCGGGTTGACGGTTTCCCAGTTCATGTAGGGATTGGCGTCCTCCTCGAGATCCTTCGGCGGCAGCCACAGCTTGTCTTTCTGGTACGGGCCGGTGTTGAGGATCACCGGCACTTTCTCGCGGAAATTCGGGCGGAACACGTCTGCATAAAGGATAGTTCCGTCGCGCAACGGGATCTGCACGTCTTTTTCAATGATCAGTTTGCACTTGCGCGGTTGCGACACGCGCTTGAGCCCCCGCCGGCTTGGCTTTGCTGCCATTTCCCCTCCTTGATGACCGGCGTCGACCGCCGTGACTGTGGTTACGTTGTGGAGCAGTGTAGACCGCGCGGACCAAGCAGCGCAAAGCACCGTCCAGCATGTAGATCATGCGGCACGGTCGTCGTGCCGGAATATTGTTTGCGTTGCATCAAACTCCCCGACTGCACCCGATGTTACTTTGAAAAACAGGAGTCCGACCCTCATCTTCACCAACGGAGAAAATTGATGCTCAAGGAAATCAGCGGCGACATACTGCTCAGCAAAGCGCAGGTCATTGCCCACGGCGTTGCCCCCAACGACCCGTTTAACAGCGGACTCGCGCTGCAGTTGCGCGAGCGCTCACCCGCCATGTACAAGGATTTCCGGCATTACTGCCAGCAAAGCCCGAAGCCCGGCACGCTGTGGGCGTGGATGGGTGCCGACGGCACGCGCATTGTCAGCCTGTTCACTCAGGAAGGCGCTGCGGGCCACCATGGCGGCAATCCCGGCCCTGCGACATTGCAGCATGTTGGTCACGCCCTGCGCGAACTGCACAAACTCGCAGAGCAGGAAAAGTTCACCAGCATCGCGCTGCCCAGACTGGCTACGGGTTTGGGCAGACTGACATGGGACGATGTGAAACCGGTAATCGAAAAGCACCTCGGCGCGCTCCCCATCCCGGTGCTGGTGTACTCGACCTACCACAAGGGGCAGCAGGCCGACGAAGGTCTCTGACCGGCCGGCCGCGGCGCGGGCGCAGCGCGCCGCCTCTGTTAAACTCGCTGCTTCACATTGCGGCGACCATCCGGAGGAGTTCTCATGATTTACGAAGTGCGCACATACGACGTAAAACCCCATTCCGTGCCCGAAGTCGAGAAGCGCTTTGGCGAGGCCTATGAATTCCGCAAGAAAATCTCTCCGCTCGCCGCGTTCTGGCATACCGAGATCGGTCCGCTGAACCAGATCATCCACGTCTGGCCGTACAAAGACATGGCGGAACGCGAACGCATCCGCAACGAAGCGGTGGCCGCCGGCAACTGGCCGCCGAAGATCGGCGAGTTCGTGCTCAACATGCGCACCGAGATTTTCATACCCTTCCCGTTTTCACCCGAACTCAAGCCCGGCAAAATGGGACCGATTTTCGAGATGCGCACCTATACCCATGCGCCCGGCGAAATGCCGAAGGTGGTCAAGACCTGGGAAAAAGCCCTGCCCGCGCGCGTCAAGATCAGCCCGCTGGTGGCGATGTGGTACGCCGAGTGCGGCAACGTCAACCGGTTTGTCCACATCTGGTCGTACCCGACGCTGCAGGCACGCAACGACGCGCGGCAGCAGGCACTCGCCGCCGGCGTCTGGCCGCCATCGCTGGTGGCAAAGAAGGAAGGGCTGCCCGAAGTCACGCTGACCGCGCAGGAAAACAAGATCGTCATGCCCTCCGCCTTTTCACCACTGCAATAGTGCATCAGCAATAAATTCAGGAGTTGCATCATGCCCATCGGCAAACTTGACCATTTTTCGATCCGCACCCTCGACATCGAAGCCTCGCGCCGCTTCTATACGGAAGTCATGGGCTTCACTGCGGGATTTCGACCGCCGTTCAAGTTTCCGGGCCTGTGGATGTACAACGGTGCGCAGTATCCGGAAACCACGGGCGTTGTACACATCATCGGCATCGACTTGAATGACCCGCAGGGCCTGAAGGATTATCTCGGCGACAAGGAGCTCGACACGCTGAGCGGCACCGGCACGGTCGATCACATGGCCTTTGCCGCGACCGGCGTCGCCGAAATGCGTGAGCGCCTGAAGAAACACGGAATTCAATACCGTGAGCGCACCGTGCCGTCGCTGAACCTGCACCAGGTGTTCTTCGAGGATCCCAGCGGCGTGACGATCGAGCTCAATTACCCGGGCAGCGAAGTCCAGCAAGCCGCGTAGTTCTCATGCCCGACCTGATCCGTCCGCCGCGGGCGCTGGTCATCGGCGGCTCGCTGGGCGGCCTGTTCGCGGCCAATCTGCTGCACCGGCAGGGCTGGGATGTCCGCGTGTTCGAGCAGGCCGGCGAAGCCATGGCCGGCCGCGGCGCCGGCATCATCACGCATCCCGACCTGTTTTCCGCGTTGCAGCGCATCGGCATCACCATTGACGAATCCTTCGGCGTCGACATCGAAGGCCGCATCGCATTCGATCACAGCGGAGCCGCGGTCGGCTCGCTGGACATCCGCCAGTGCCTGACCACCTGGGCGCGGCTTTATGCGTTGCTGAAAGAAGCGTTTCCCGAGGATCGCTACCATTTCGGCCACGCCTGCACGGCAGTTGCACAGGATGCGCAATCCGTCAGCGCGCGTTTTGCCAACGGCGCGCAGGCGAGCGGCGAACTGCTGATCGGTGCGGACGGTATCCGCTCCAAGGTGCGCGCGCAGATCGCGCCGGACGACCGCCCGATTTACGCGGGCTACATCGCGTGGCGCGGACTGGTGGATGAAAACGAACTGACCCGCACGACCCATCGCGACCTCTTCCCGCTGTTCGGCTTCAGTTTGGCACCGCGCGAGCACATGCTGGGGTATCCGGTGGCCGGCTTCACCAACTCCACCCGCGCCGGGGAACGCTGCTACAACTTTGTCTGGTACCGGCCGGCGCATGCCGAAGATGTCCTGCCCAGGCTTTGTACCGACATTCATGGCCGGCGCCACGACATGTCGATCCCGCCGCCGCTGATACGCGATGAAATCATCGATGATGCTCGCCGCGCTGCACGCGATGCGCTGTCGCCGCAGTTCGCCGAAGTCGTGGCAAAGACCCGCCAGCCTTTTTTCCAGGCCATTTTTGATCTCGAATCGCACGCCATGGCCCACGACCGCATAGTTCTGCTCGGCGACGCCGCCTTCGTTGCGCGCCCGCACTGCGGCATGGGTGTATCGAAGGCCGCCGGCGATGCGATGACACTGGCCGACATTCTGCGCGAAACCGGCGATGATCTTGCACAGGCGCTGCCGCGCTATTCGGCCGCGCGGGTGCGCTTCGGCAAGGCCGTCGTCGCACATGCGCGCGAACTGGGCTCATACCTGCAGGCGTGCGATGTCGATGAGACCGCGCGGAACAGTGCAGCCCACCATCACACCCCCGACGCAGTCATGCGCGATATCGCCGTGACCCGCGATTTCTGACCTACAAGGAGACATCATGAAAATCGGATTCATCGGACTCGGCACCATGGGCGGCGCCATGGCACTCAATCTGCGCAAGGCCGGCTTTGATCTGGTAGTACACGATCTGCGAGCTGAAATTGCCAAACCGCAGCTGGCCGCCGGCGCAACCTGGGCTGACAGCGTCAGTACGCTGGGCAAAGCCGTTGATGTCGTGCTGACGTCGCTGCCGGGACCGCGCGAAGCCGAGGCCGTGGGTGCGGAACTGATGGCCAGCATGAAACGCGGCGGCGTCTGGTTTGACCTGACCACCAACTCACCGACCATGGTACGCAAACTGTCCGCGCAATGCGCCGAACATGGCATCGCGATGCTGGATGCGCCGGTTTCGGGCGGACCGCATGGTGCCAAGTCGGGCAAGATGGCGCTGCTGGTCGGCGGCGATGAAAAAGTGTTCAACGACAACCGCAAAGTACTCGATGCCATCGGCGATCAGGTCATTTACATCGGCGCGATCGGCGCCGGAACGGTGGCGAAGCTGGTGCATAACTGCGCGGGCTACGCAATCCAGACCGCATTGGCCGAAGTGTTTACGGTCGGCGTCAAAGCCGGCGTCGATCCGCTGGCGCTGTGGGCCGCGGTCCGCCAGTGTTCACTGGGCCGGCAGCGCACTTTCGACCGGCTCGGCCGCCAGTTCCTGCAGGGCAGCTTCGATCCGCCGGATTTCGCACTGAAACTGGCGCACAAGGATGTGACGCTGGCCACGGAACTGGGGCGCGAGCTGGGCGTACCGATGCGCGTCGCCGGCCTCGCGCACGCCGACATGACCGAAGCTCTGAACCGCGGCTGGGCAGAACGCGATTCACGCGTGGCAATGCTGCTGCAGGAGGAGCGTGCCGGAGTGGAAATCAAAGTCCCCGCCGCTGCCATTCAAGCAGTACTGCAAAAAGACGGCTAGAATCTGAAAAAAGCATCGCAGGGGCAACTGGAATTCGGGAGATGGTCATGCAGTGGCGTCGCTTCATCAGCCCCCTGGCCGCAATGTGCATTGCCGCCCTGGCCGCCCCGGCGCTTGCGCAAAGCGAGGTTGGCGCGCTGATCGACCGTGCAATTGCCGGCGACCATCGCAGCGAGTCAAACCGGCTGCGTGACAAATACCGGCATCCGCGCGAGACATTGCTGTTCTTTGGATTGCGTCCGGAAATGACCGTCGTGGAAATCTGGCCCGGTGGCGGCTGGTACTCCGAAATTCTCGGCCCGGTACTGCGCGAACGCGGGAAATTTTATCTGGCGCATTACGCCGTCGAAAACCCGAAAACCGCGGGCTGGCAACGTGACGTGCGCGAAAAGCAGCAGGACAGGATTGCCGATCAGGCCGCGGTGTACGGCAAACCCACGTTTACCTCGTTCGGCCCGCCCGACTATCTGGCCATCGCACCGCCGGTCAGCGCCGACCTGGTTTTGACTTTTCGCAACGTCCACAACTGGAGCAACCAGAAATCCGATCAGGCCGCATTCAAGGCATTCTTCGATGCCCTGAAACCCGGCGGCATACTCGGCGTTGTCGAGCATCGCGCAAAACCGGGGACATCGTTTGAACGCATGATCAAGACCGGGTACATGACCGAGGCTTATGTCATCGAACTTGCCGGGAACGCCGGATTCAAGCTGATGGAAAAATCCGAAATTAACGCCAACCCGCTGGACAGTGCCGATCATCCGAACGGCGTATGGACGCTGCCGCCGATGATGCGCGGCCGAGTCGATCCGGAGAAATACGGCGCGATTGGCGAAAGCGACCGCATGACGCTGAAGTTTCGCAAGCCGGAGTGAACGCCTGATGCCAGTGACCCCGCTCTATGCCGCGCTCCTCGGCCTGATGTTCATCGGACTGAGTCTGCGCACGATCCGTCTGCGGCGGCGCTACCGCATTGCCATCGGCGACGGTCGAAACGAACTGCTGCAGCGTGCCATGCGGGTGACGGCCAACTTCACCGAGTACGTGCCGCTGACGTTGCTGCTGATCTATTTTGTGGAACTGCATGACGGACCGCGACTGCACGTGCATGCGCTGGGCGTTGCGCTGGTCGGCGGGCGCCTGCTGCATGCCTGGGGTGTCAGCCAGGCGCGTGAAAATCTGCGTTTCCGCACCGCCGGCATGATGCTGACTTTCAGCGTCATGCTGGTCGCCTGTGCGCTGATCCTGGTCTACCAGCTGGAATAACCCGGGCCCGGCTCAGCGCCGCGTGAATTCCCGGGGGTTGAGCCGGTCGATATCGGCTTGCACCTGGTCCCGGCTGCGCTCGTACACGATTTCCCGCCCCATCACCGATCCGGCATAGGCCATCCCGTTGCGGGTCGGCGTCAGTTCGCACTTGACACTGTGCACGCCCTCGCCCAGCACGACCTGTATCGACGACGCGCGCTTGTCGTACACGACGACCTCCATCATCTGGCGGGTTTCGGTCACACGCACTTTGATCTTTTCGTCGTTCACCGGATTGACCTTTGTTGAGCTGACCCGACGCCGTCCGTGGGACCTGGACGTTCCACTTGGCACGCGCAGCCGCTCTGCCCAGCTTAGCCGAGCGCCCTGCGGGCAGCAAGTGGCGGTTAATGCCATCCATCACAAAACCCCATGCAACGGTCGGACATGCCATATCCGCAGTATGGAAGAGCGCCGGTGACGGAGCGTGACATATAATCAAGAGTCTTTCCGTCATTCCGAATCGTCCCTTATGCTGATCAAATTCACGCTCAACGGCGACCCCGTCGAGCTGCACCTCAAATCCGCCGACCGCCTGCTGGTCGACGTGCTGCGCGACGACCTGCAGCTCACCGGCACCAAGCACGGCTGCGGCATCGGCGCCTGCGGCACCTGCACCGTCATCATCGACGGCGAACCCGTGTCTTCCTGCCTGCAGCTCGCGGCACTGTGCGACGGCGCCAGCATCCGCACCGTGGAGGGCCTCGCCGAAGCCGGCGTGCTGCATCCCGTGCAGCAGGCCTTCATCAACAAGACGGCGCTGCAATGCGGCATCTGCATACCCGGCCACGTCATGCAATGCGTGTCGCTGCTGGAGAAAAACCGCAACCCCAGCGACGAGGACATCCGCATGAGCGCGGACAGCGTTTATTGCCGCTGCACCGGTTACGTCAAGATCATGGACGCCTACCGCGAAGCCATTGCGCTGCTGAAAAAGGCGGGGCAGTCATGAACACCCGCGACCGCAACCTGCGCGACCCAAAGTTTGAATCCGGCCTGCTGGTCGTCGGCAAGGACGTGCCGCGCGCCGATGCGGTGCCCAAGGTCACCGGTGCCGCCCAGTATGTGGCCGACATCCACATACCCGGCATGCTCCATGCCGCGGTGCTACGCAGCCCGCATCCGCATGCCCGCATCGTATCCATCGACACCAGCGCTGCGCGCAGAATGCCCGGTGTAAAGGCCGTCATCACCGGCGAGGACACCGCAAAGCAGAAATGGGGTGCATTCCGGCCCGACCTGTATCCGCTCGCAATCGGCAAAGTGCGCTACACCGGCGACGAAGTCGCTGCAGTAGCGGCCACCGATCCGGAAATCGCGCGCGCCGCCGTGGACAGCATCATCGTGCAGTACGAAGTGCTGCCGGGAGCGTTTTCGCTCGACGAGGCGATGGCCCCGGGCGCGCCGCTGGTGCACGACGACACGCCGGGCAACGTGGCCCACGAGTTCGCGTTCGAGCGCGGTGAAGTCGATGCCGGGTTCAAGGCCTCGGAT
>Ga0224505_10000962_pt1 | contig 19185 bp, 13 predicted proteins | sample SF_Jan12_sed_USG_FD_169102 | JGI IMG/M metagenome (GOLD analysis project Ga0224505, IMG submission 169102) | Sediment microbial communities from San Francisco Bay, California, United States - SF_Jan12_sed_USGS_4_1 | ecosystem: Environmental > Aquatic > Marine > Sediment | place: USA: California... | reverse complement strand
GGACATGATCAACGACATCGGCGACCCCGACCACGTCGAAGCCTGGCTGGCCCCCCGACTCGAAGCCGGTGACAAGGTGATGGGCTTCGGCCACGCCGTCTACCGGGCCGACGACCCCCGCTCCACTCTGCTGCGGCAGACAGCGCTCGATTTGGGCGGCGAGGTCGTGGAGCGGGCGGTGGCCATCGAAGAGCGCATCCTCGCCCACATGCGGGCGTGGAAACCGCAGGCCACCATCGTCACCAATGTGGAGTACTACGCCGGTGTGGTGCTGTCGCTGGCCGGGATACCCCAACACCTCTTCACCGCCACCTTCACGGTGAGCCGGGTGGTGGGATGGACGGCCCACATCCTCGAGCAGGCGGCCGACAACAAGATCATCCGCCCATCGGCCAACTACGTGGGGCCACCCGCCCCGCAGCCGGTGCCGAGGGGCTGACAGCCGGAGCTAGTCTGAGCCGGTGGCTGCATCGGCCGGGTACTCGGGGACGCCGCTGGCGCAGAAGTTGGGGATCAGAGCCGGCGATCGGGTCGCGCTGATCGACGAGCCCGATGGGTTCCGGGCCCTGCTCCAGCCGCTTCCCGACGCCGTCGACTTCCGCACCACCGTCCGGGGCCGCTGCGACGGGGTGGTGGCCTTCTTCGCCCGCCGCGCGCCCTTCGCCCGCCGCCTCGATGCGCTGGGTCGGGCGGTCTTCCCCGATGGCGGGGTGTGGATCGCCTGGCCCAAGCGGGCGGCACGGGTGGCGACCGACATGACCGAGGACGTGGTGCGCGAGGTGGCGCTCCCGCGGGGTCTGGTCGACGTGAAGGTGTGCGCCATCGACGCCACCTGGTCCGGGCTGCGCCTGGTCTGGCGGAAGGAGCGTCGATGAGCGACCGCGACGTGATGACGGGATCGATCGTGGTGCGAGGCGCCGAGCTGGCCTATGAGTGGGGCGGTGTCGGACCCGATGTGGTGTGGGGCCACGGGCTCACGTCGAGCATGGCCGGCGAGCAGGCCGCTGGCCTGGTGTCGTGGCCGCGGGTACGCGAGGCCAACCGGGTGTTGCGCTACGACGCCCGGGGTCACGGATCCTCCGCCTCCACCAGCGACCGCCACGGCTACGCCTGGTCGGCCCTGGCCCAGGATCAGCTGGCGATGGCCGACGCCCTGGGTATCGAGTCCTATGTGGCTGGTGGCGCGTCGATGGGCTGTGCCACCGCGTTGCACGCCGCCGTCCAGGCGCCCCAGCGGGTGCGAGCCCTGGTGTTGCTGATCCCGCCGACCGGGTGGGAGAGCCGGGCCGGGCAGGCCGAGCTGTACGAGTCGATGGCGGCCATCGTCGAGCGCGACGGCGTCGAGCCGCTCATCGCGGCCTCGGCCCAGCTCCCCCCGGCTGACCCGTTCGTGGGCCTGGCCGACTTGGCCGAGCAACAGGCCGACGCCCTGCGGGCGTGGGATGCGGGGCGACTGGCGCAGGTGTTCCGCGGGGCCACCACGGCGCAGCTGCCCGATCGCGAGCAGATCGCGAGGCTGACCCAGCCCACCCTGGTGCTGGCCTGGACCGGTGACGCCACCCACCCCGTGGCCACGGCCGACGAGCTCGGTGGGTTGTTGCCCCACGCCGAGGTGGAGGTGGTCAGCGACCTCGGTGCGGTGCTGGCCTGGTCGCAGCGGGTGCAGGCGTTCCTGGCCGACGTGGGCTGATCGTTCAGTTCACCCGGGACCACCGGCTCGCCGCCGCGCCGGTGAGATGCATCCGGTCGGGGCCGTCCAGCACGAGGGTGGTGCCGATCGAGTAGCCGCTGGCCGTGGTGAGTGACAGCCGGGGAGCGACGGCGTTGGGCCCGCCACCACCCAGGCCTCGCTGGACCAGCCAGGTCCCGTTCAGTGCCTGACTTCCGGTGACGCAGTCGAACGTTCGGTCAGAGGCCAGGGTGCAGCGACTGCCGACGGCCAGCTGCTGGATGAGCGGCGAGGAGTCGTCGAGGATCTCGACCAGTTCCCAGGAGCCCGACAGCTGGGTCTCGAGTCGACTCGGAGCTGCGGGCGGTTGCTCACCGCGTGCCGGTGTCGCGGTGCGAGACCACGACGATTCGTCGAAACCACGGGCCACGACGACATTGTCTCCGTCGATGATGATCCGGGCCGTCCCCGCATCGACGCCGTCGTCGGTCCTCCACGTGAACAGCGCCGTCACCGCGGCTGACCCGTCCGAGCCAGGGATGGGATCGGCCAGCCACTCACCTTCGAGCGTGGTCGTGCCGTCGGCTGCCCGACACGAGAGACGGTGTTCGTCCGCGAAGTCACACGAGTAGCCGATGGAGTCGGCGATCACCCCGCCGGCATCGTCGCTGACCTCGGTGACGGTCCAGGAACCGATCAGGCTCCACTCGACCGGGTTGACCGGATCGAGCTCCCCGACCGGTGTCCTCCTGGCCGCTTCAGGAGCTTCGGACGGCGGTGCGGCGACGACGGTCGTCGCCGCGACCCTGATGTGGTCGCTGGCACCGGTCGAGGCACCACAGCCCGCGCCCAGCAACCCGACCAGGCCCAACGCGCTCAGAGGACGGAGCCAGCTCATGGTTCTCCATCGGCCGGCCCGGTCGGGGACGTGAGCGGACGCGCAGATGGCCGGCGCCCCAGAACGCATCCGTGTGCTCCTGCCGGCCTCGACGGCCCAGAGCCGCGCGTGGGTCGCTCGTGTCGTGCATGTCCTGGGGGGTGGCGACGCCGAATCCGATCGACGATGAGCCGGCCGGGTCCGGCGAGCGCGACGTCGTGTTGTCGCTATCGGAAAGAGCCACGGACGAACGCGAGGTCCACCGGTCCGGGGCCGGCAGCGGTCACGTGGTGGATGCCCGAGCTGGTGGCCGCTCGGGGGATGTCGACCCCCAGCCCGCCGGAGAAGACCAGCGGCGCCGCCCCGTCGGCGGTGCCCGTCGTCGGCCCCCCGGCTACCTCAACGGAGCTCGCCGATCACCACGGTGAGCTCGTTCTCCAGACGGAAGCCCTGGCCGGCGACGTGGAACGGAGCGATGGCCTCCAGCACGAGCTCGCGCACCCGGTCCTCTCCCGAGTGGTGGAGCGAGGGCACCACGACACCGGGCGAGCGAAGGGCCCGCCACGCGGTGTCGCCGTCGGGCCACTCGTTGACCGCGACCGAGTCGGTGCGGGCCACGACATCGAACCCCGAGCGATCGAGCATGTCCTCGACCACACCCGGCGTCCCGATGTCGGCCAGCGAGATCATCTCCTCGGCGCTCGACGGTGGTCCTGTGGTGCCGACGACGATGAAGTAGTCGCGCAGGTCCAGCCTCCGGGCCGGCCCCCAGAAGGTGAGTCCGATGAGCCCTCCAGGGCGTAGCACACGGGCCGCCTCGTCGAACGCGCCCTGGCACCCACCCCAGATGCCATTGAACGAGGTCACCACGTCGAAGCGGTCATCACCCCAGGGAAGGTCGAACATCGAGCCCCAGACCAGATCCGCCAGCGGGGCCCGGCGCCGTGCGATGTCGAGCAGACCCGAAGCCGCATCGATACCGGCGCCCTTGGCGCCGCGACGGGTGGCCCGGCCCAGTGCGTAGCCCGAACCGCAGGCCAGGTCGAGCAGGTCCGTGCCCGGACCGACGCCCGTGCGGGCGAAGACGGTCTCGATGCCGTGGTCGGCGTAGGGCTCGAACAGGTAGGCCCAGTCGGCTGCCGCGTGTCCCCACGCCTCGCCGGCCTCGATCCAGCTGGTGTCGGTGGTCGTGTCCATGGTCTGTGTCTCCTGATTCGGTGTCTGCTAACCATGCGGGACATGGGGGAAGCCGTCTTGGAGACGAGGTGGAGATCGGCCTGTTCGTGGTCTCCAGAAGGTCTTCACACCACGCGGTTGGCGCGGGCCTCCGATGGTGGCCGCGACCAACGGCTTCGTCGCTTCGGGAGCGGACCGCTGCGCGATCTACGCTGAGCCCATGTCGGCCAAGAGCAGGGCGGGACCACCGTGATCCTGGAGTTCGAGGACAGCGAGATCGATCTCGACCGGATCGAGCTCCGCCGGGCCGGTGAGCCCTATCCCATCGAACCTCAGGTCTTCGACGTGTTGGTCTACCTGGCCACGAATCGGGGTCGGGTGGTGACCAAGGACGAGCTCCTCGACAGTGTCTGGGGGGATCGGTTCGTGAGCGAATCGGCTCTGACCACCCGCATCAAGAGCGCCCGTCGGGCCGTGGGTGATGACGGCGCCACCCAGGGTGTCATCCGCACCGTTCATGGTCGCGGCTACGAGTTCGTCGCCGAGGTGGCCGAGATCGACGATCGCCCCACCGCCTCGGGGCCCGACGCGGTCGACGCCCCCGTGCTGCCCGCGGCCGTCAACCGACTGGTGGGCCGAGACGGCGACCTGCATCAGCTCGCGCTCGAGGTGAGTGAGCATCGTCTGGTGACGCTCATCGGGCCGGGCGGCGTGGGAAAGACCTCGTTGGGGTACGAGTTGTGTCGTGCCGTCGATGGGAAGTTCCCGGACGGCATCTGGCCGGTCGAGTTGGTTCAGGTGACCCAGCCCGATGCCCTGCCGACGACCGTGGCCACTGCGCTCGATGTGCAGGCCCAGCTGGGGCGATCGATCACCGACACCATCGTCGAGGTCTTCCGCAATCGGCAGGCGCTGCTGTTCTTCGACAATTGCGAGCATGTGATCGACGCCGTCAGCGCCATCATCGGTCTGCTCCTCCAACGGGCGCCCGAGGTCACGATCGTCACCACTTCTCGTGAGGCCCTCGCGGTGGCCGGAGAGCACATCTGGCCGGTGCAGCCTCTCGATGTCGCGGCCGCCGACGATGCGGTGCTCGACGTCGACCGGGTGCTCGAGAGTCCGGCCGTCCGTCTCTTCGTCGACCGGGCTGCCGCCGCCGATCCGACCTTCACCCTCGATGCCGAGACGGTCGATGACGTGGTGAAGATCTGTCGCCAGCTCGACGGCGTGCCGTTGGCCCTGGAGCTGGCTGCCGCTCGGGTGCGGTCGCTCGGTATCGGCGACCTGGCCGATCGTCTCGGCGAACGGTTCCGCTTGCTGAAGGGCACCCGGCGGGGCTCGGACCCTCGCCATCACACGCTGCTCGACACCGTGAAATGGTCCTACGACCTCCTCGATCCCGACGATCGGCACCTCTTCGAGCAACTGTCGGTGTTCGCCGGCCCCTTCGACCTGGAGGCGGCCGAGGCCGTGTGTGACGATCGCGACGGAAGCATCGACATTCTCGATGGCCTGGCCCGGCTGGTCGACCGCTCGATGCTGGGCGTGCGGCGGACGGCCGCCGGAACGCGACACGAGATGCTGGAGACGCTGCGCGCCTATGGATCCGACTGGCTCGATGACGGCGATCGCTTCACGTTGCACCGGCGCCATCTCGAGCACTACCGCAACCAAGCCGGCCGCTTCGGGCGTGGATTGGAGTCCAGCGACGAGCAGCGCTGGGTGGCCGAGGTCGATGTGGCCTTCGCCAACCTCCGGGCCGCGCATCGTTTCGCCATCGACACCGATGATCAGGACAGTGCCTTCGGGATCGTCGCCCCGCTCGTCGAGTACGCCGCTCGCACCATGCGCTACGAACTGGTCTCCTGGGCCGAACAATCTCTGCACCTGAGCGACGAGGACCACCCGCTGCGTCTTCTCGTGGCCGGATTCGGGGCGTACGGGTTGTTCGTCCAGGGCGAGTGCGAATCCGCCATCATCCGCGCCCGGGCGCTCATGGACGGAGCCGAAGAGACCGATCTCGGGTATGCGCTGGCCTTGCGGGCTCACCTCAATGCCGACTTCTCCCGTGCCGAGCCCGACCGGGTGATGCCCCACTTCGCCCGGCACCTTCGGCTGGCCGAGGCCTCCGGTGACAGCAATCGCCTGGCCCACAGCGCCTATTTCAGCGCGGTGGCCCTGGCCAGCATCGGCCGGTTCGATGAGGCTCGAGTGGCGGCCGACTGCTCCACCGAAGCGGCTGCGCTCACCGCCAACCCCACTGCGCTGGCCTCGGCGTTGTTCGCCCAGGGCATGGTCACCGCCCACACCGATCTCGATGCAGCGCTGGTCATCCTGGAGCGCAGCGAGCAGACGGCTCGGTCGGTGGGCAACCGGTGGATGGCCGCCTTCGCGCTCACCGAGATCAGCTCGCTGTATCTGCGGCTGGGACGCCTCGAGGATGCCTGTGCCGGCTTCGCCGACGTGCTCGACACCTGGTATCGCGTCGGCGACTGGGCCAACCAGTGGTTGTCGCTCAACCAAGCGGTCATCGCCCTGGTCGAGGGCGGAAGCGTCGACTGGGCTGCGCAGGTGGTGGGCGCAATCGAGACCCATTCGACGCTCGGCGCCCTGCCCATTCAGCCTGACCAGCGCCAGCGGCTGCTGGATGTGGCCGCGCGCCTACCCGAAGGGCGACGGCGAGACGGCGGTGTCCTGGCCATCGACGATGTGGTCACCCGTACCCGCCGGGCACTGCTCGAGCGTTGATGCGGGGTGCGGTGCCGGGTGGTGAAAACCGTCGAACCCCTCCCGAGGGAGGGGTTCGACAGGGTGGGTCGGGGATCGGGGAAGCGATCTAGAACTCTTCGTCGAAGCTGACGTCGCCCTCCACACCCATCTGGTAGGCGGCGACGGTGCGCTCGAAGAAGTTGGTCAGCTCCTGGACGTCCTGGAGCTCCATGAAGCCGAACGGGTTGGTGGAGCCGTACTGGCGGGCCAGGCCCAGTTGTGCCAGTCGCTGGTCGGCCACGAACTCGAGGTACTGCCGCGTGTCGGTGAGGCTCATACCCGGCACCCCTTCGCCCAGGACGTCCTGGGCGAACTGGAACTCGCAGTCGACGGCTTCGTCGATCATCGAGGCGATGTCGGCCGCCAGCTCGTCGTCGAACAGGTCGGGCTCCTCGGACCGCACCGTGTTCACCACTTCGAGGGCGAAGTTCATGTGCCCCGACTCGTCACGAAACACCCAGTTGGTGCCGGCGGCCAGCCCGTTGAGCAGGCCCTTCGAGCGCAGGAAGTACACGTAGGCGAAGGCGGCGAAGAAGAACAGGCCCTCGATGCAGGTCGCGAAGCAGATCAGGTTGAGCAGGAACGCCTTGCGTTCCTCGCGGGTCTCGAGTCGATCGAGGTCGCTGATCGTTCCGATCCACTTGAAGCAGAACTCGGCCTTCTGGGCGATCGACGGAATGTTGTGGATGGCGGCGAAGGCGGCCTCGCGTTCGGCCACATCGGGGATGTAGTTGTCCAGCAGCGTGAGGTAGAACTGCACGTGCAGCGCCTCTTCGTACAGCTGGCGCGACAGGTACATGCGGGCTTCGGGCGCGTTGATGTGCTGGTAGAGGTTGAGCACCAGGTTGTTGGCGACGATCGAGTCACCGGTGGCGAAGAAGGCGACGAGGCGGTTGATGAGGTGCTTCTCGGCCGGCAGCAGCTTGCGTTGCAGATCGACCAGGTCGTCGGAGAAGTCGATCTCGTCGACCGTCCACGTGTTCTTGATGGCGTCGCGGTACATCTCGAAGAAGACCGGATACCGCATGGGGCGCAGGGTGAGATCGAAGCCGGGATCGAGAATGGTCGGCCGCTTGGGGGCCGACCCGTCGCGGAGGTCGATCTCGGTGTCCCCGGACGGGTAGTTGGTGCTGGTGTGGAGGCCGGAGTCGGTCAGGGCCATGGGGTGGAGGGTCTCCTCGGGAGAAAGGGGCAGGCGGGAACGGTGGGGTGCGTGACCGCGTCAGTCGCAGGCTTCGCAGGTCTCGGGGCTCTCGAGCGAGCAGGCCACGGCCTCGGCGTCGCTGAAGTTCTTGGCCGGGACCCCACCGCTGCTGGACGCGGTGGTCTGGTTGATCCGGGTGGCCGGGCGCGAGCGCAGGTAGTACGTGGTCTTGAGCCCCTGCTTCCAGGCGTAGTTGTACATCGACGACAGCTTGCCGATGGTGGGTGACTCGAGGAACAGGTTGAGGGACTGGCTCTGGTCGATGTAGGCACCGCGTTCGGCGGCCATGTCGATGAGCGACCGCATCGGGATCTCCCAGGCGGTGCGGTAGAGCAGCTTGATGTCCTCGGGGATGTCCTCGACGTCCTGGATGGAGCCCTCGGCCCGCTTGATGGCGCCCGCCATCTCGTCGTTCCAGAGGTCGCGGGACTTCAGCTCGTTGACCAGGTACCGGTTGATCTGGAGGAACTCGCCCGACAGCGTCTCGCGCTTGAACAGGTTGGACACCTGGGGCTCGATGCACTCGAAGCAGCCGGCGATGGAGGCGATGGTGGCGGTGGGAGCGATGGCGATCATGAGCGAGTTGCGCAACCCCACGTCGGTGATGCGGGCCCGCAGCCCATCCCAGTCGAGGTCGCCGTGGGGCTCGACGACGGCATCGCCGCGTCGAGCGAGTGCGGCCAGGTCGAACTGCAGGTCACCCTGCGCGGCCCGGGTGGCGGCGAAGGTGGTGTGGGGGCCGTCGGCCTCGGCCAGGTCGGTGCTGGCCGACAGGGCGTGGAAGTAGATGTGTTCGCTGATGCGGCGCGAGAGCACCCGGGCCTCGTCGGAGTCGAATGCCAGGCCCAGCTTGAAGAACACGTCCTGGAGCCCCATCAGGCCGAGGCCCACCGGGCGCCAGGCGTGGTTGGACGTCTCGGCTTCGGGGGTGGGGTAGAAGTTGATGTCGATCACGCGGTCGAGGAAGGGCATGGCAATCCGCACCACCTCGCCCAGGCGATCGAAGTCGAAGGCCATCTCGCCGTCGGAGCCGGGCTTCACCAGCGCGCCCAGGTTGACCGAGCCCAGATTGCACACGGCCGTCTCGGCCTGGCTGGTGACCTCGATGATCTCGGTGCACAGGTTGGACAGGTGCACCACCCGGGGTGAACCGTCGGGATCGGTGCCGCCGGTCTGGTTGCACCGCAGGTTGGACGCGTCCTTGAACGTCATCCAGCCGTTGCCGGTCTGGGCCAGCGATCGCATCATCCGGCTGTAGAGCTCACGGGCCGGGAGCTGACGCTCGAACAGGCCCTGCTCTTCGGCTTCGATGTAGGCCCGTTCGAACTCGGCGCCGTACAGGTCGGTGAGGTGGGGCACCTTCTTGGGGTCGAACAGCGACCACTGCCAGTCGTTCTCCACCCGCTCCATGAACAGGTCCGGGACCCAGTTGGCCAGATTGAGGTTGTGGGTGCGGCGGGCGTTGTCGCCGGTGTTCTCGCGCAGGTCGAGGAAGTCCTCGATGTCGGAATGCCAGGTTTCGAGGTACACACAGGCCGCACCCTTGCGCCGACCGCCCTGGTTGACCGCGGCCACCGAGCTGTCGAGGGTCTTGAGCCACGGCACGATGCCGTTGGACAGACCGTTGGTGCCCTTGATGAGAGAGCCCTTCGCCCGGACCCGATGCCAGGCCACGCCGATGCCGCCCGCGAACTTCGAGAGTCGGGCGATGTCGGTGTAGCGCTTGTAGATGCCTTCGAGGCTGTCCTCGGGCGAATCGAGGAGATAGCACGACGACATCTGGGGGTGGGTGGTGCCGGAGTTGAACAGCGTGGGGGACGACGGCAGGTACTCGAGGGCCGAGATCAGCTGGTAGAAGCGGATGGCCTCGTCGGTGCTGGTGGCCAGCCCACAGGCCACGCGCAGGAAGAAGTACTGCGGCGTCTCGATCACGTCACGCTGGTCGGGGTGACGCAGCAGGTACCGGTCATAGACGGTGCGCAGACCGAAGAACTCGAAGAGCTTGTCCCGGTCGGGGTCGACGGTGTCGTTGAGCTTGCGGGCGTTGGTCGCGACGAACTCGGCCACGTCGTCGCCGATGAGGCCCAGGCGGTGCCCGGTGGAGACCGACTGGGAGAACGAATGGATGTCCTGGTTGCGGACCTCCTTGTCGATCGTGGTGGCCAGCAGGCGGGCCGCCAGCCGGGAGTAGTTGGGCTCTTCGACGATCAGCGCCGCCGCGGTGCGGATGGACAGCTCGTCCAGCTCGGTGGTGGCGGCTCCGTCGACCAGGCCCGAGATGGTGCGGGTGGCGATGCGCAGCGGATCGACGCCGGTGAGGCCGTCGGCACTGCGGCGCACGGCGGCGACGATCTTGTCGAGATCCACCGATTCGAGATCGCCGTTGCGTTTGCGGACCCGCATGCCGGGGCCGGCGTCGTCGATGAGGTTCGGCGAGTCGAGGTGCTCGTCGGTCAGCGTCATATCGGTTGTGTCTCCTTGGTCCCATCCGTGGATCGGCTCCCGATGACGCGATCGCATCACCGAGCCTCCGCTCCGGCCCCGGGGTGGCGAGCTGGCCGTTCCGGGACACCCCTCCTTGCGTCGGCCACGCCGGTGAAACCACACCGGTGTGACTTGGCTCGGAAGGACAATTACATGCGCGTAATTACGTCGACGTCAAGGGTCAAAACCGGTCCCGCTCCTGCCCTAGAAAAGACGCGGAACATCGGCCACCCCATCCCGCCCCCGCCACTCGCGAAGTTGTCCGACACCCGCCCGAAATTGTGGTGATGATGGCTGCCCGGCGCGCGTCAGCGCAGCAATTTCGGACGGAGCGACGTCAGAGGGCCTTGCGGAAGAGCTTGTCCTTCAGGGCGGTGTAGGGCGGGTAGAGGAGCTTCACGTCGGGGCGGGTCTTCTTGCGCAGCACGGACTTCAGGTTGGAGAACGTGTCGAAGCCCGATTGGCCGTGGTAGCGCCCCATGCCGCTGTCGCCCACGCCGCCGAAGGGCAGCTCGGGCGGCGAGATGTGCAGGATGACGTGGTTGACGCACACCCCACCCGAGCTGGTGCTCTCCAGCACCCGGTCGGTGGCCTCGTCGTCGGACGAGAACACGTACAGGGCCAGGGGCTTGGGCCGATCGTTGACGAACGCGATGGCGGCGTCGAGGTCGTCGACGGTGAGTACGGGCAGGATCGGGCCGAAGATCTCCTGTTGCATCACCGCCGCGTCGGGCGACGGGTCGACCAGCACTGTCGGCGACAGATAGCGGTCACCGGGGTCGGTGTGGCCACCGAAGGCCACCGTGGCGCCATGGTCCTCGAGCAGCGCGGTGAGGCGGTCCAGGTGATGCTCGTTGACGATGCGGGCGAAGTCGGGGGTGGTGCGGGCGTCGGGGCCGTAGAACTCCCGCACGGCGGCGCCGATGCCCTCCACCAGCTGGTCGCGCACGCTGGCGTCGACCAACACGTAGTCGGGGGCGATGCAGGTCTGGCCCGCGTTCATGAACTTGCCCCAGGCCAGGCGGCGGGCCGTGACCTCGATGTCGGCCGATCGGTCCACGATGGCCGGGCTCTTGCCACCCAGCTCGAGCGTCACCGGAGTGAGGTGCTTGGCTGCCGCGGTCATGACGATGCGGCCGACGTCGGTGGATCCGGTGAAGAAGATGTGGTCCCACTTGCGCTCGAGCAGCGCGGTGGCCACCGGGACGTCGCCTTCCACCACCACGACGGCCTCGTCGTCGAGGTACCGGGGCAACAGCTCGGCCAGCAGGGTCGAGGTGGCCGGTGCCAGCTCGCTGGGTTTGCACACCACGGCGTTGCCGGCGGCCAAGGCGGCGGCCAGTGGATCGAGCAGCAGTTGGATGGGGTAGTTCCAGGGGGCCACGATGAGCACCACGCCCAGCGGCTCGGGGATGACCCGGCCTTTGCCCGGCTGGGCGGCGATGGGCAGGCTGGCCCTCCGCGGCTTGGCCCACTTGGCCAGGTTCTTGGCGATGTGACGGATCTCGCCGGCGGTGGCGCCGATATCGGTGGCCCACCCCTCGGTGGATGGCTTGCCGACATCGGCGGCCAGGGCGGCGGTGAGCCGATCGTCGTTCTCGTCCAGCAGCCGGATCAACCCGTCGATCTGGGTTCGGCGCCATTGGAGGTCGCGGGTGCGCCCGCTGGCGAACGCGGCCCGGGCGCGATTCCATGCGGCGTCCACCACCTCGGCGGCAGAGGCGGTCAGGTCGATGGCGTCGGCGTTGTCGTCGGTGACGGTCATGGCTCCGTTCTACCAGCGATGGCGTCGATGGGGGAGTGGCCGATCAGCCCCTGCCGGCGGGGAGCCGCCGGGATCACGGGAACGCTCAGTTGCCCGCGATGAGCTGCTCGAACGAACGCCGCCGTCATCGGAGGCCACCAGTGGCACATCGGCATGGTCCGGCGCCGGCGACGCAACACGACCAGCACCGCCGCGGCCAGGAGCGCGGTTGCCCGAGGCCGCAGTGCGGTGGATGGGGAAATTCGAGCGGCGGCTCATGTGCGAAGGCGACATCGGGCATCATCGGCGTGTCGGACGGGGAGGCTCCCGCCGAGCGGTCGCGGTACGGTCGGGGCGATGAGCGATGCCATCCTCGATGTCGATCTCCTTGCCTTCGAACAGGGCGGCCGGTCGGCGCGAGCCGCCGTGGTCGACGGGGTGATGCGCAGCCTGCGAACCGGGTTCGTGTTCACCGAGCACGACCTGTCGGCCGATCTGCTCGACACCGCGTACGGGATGCTCGAGGAGTTCTTCACCCTCGACGCCGACAGCAAGGCGCGGTACGTGGCGCCGGGCACCCATGGTCAGCGGGGCTACACCGGGCTGCTGGTCGAGACCGCGGCCATCGCCGACGTTCCCGACTGGAAGGAGATGCTCAACTGGGGTCGCGAGCTGCCCGAGGGTCATCCCCTTCGGGTCCGCTACCCCCACCGCTTCTCCGACGCCGTGTTCCCCGAGGAGCACGTGCCCGGCATCAGCGAGGTCCTGCGCCGGTTCTACGATCGCGTCCTCGACCTCCAGGCCCGGTTCTTGCGCATCATCGCCCTCGGTCTGGGGTGCCACGAGCACTTCTTCGACAACATGCTCACCGACGGCGCCACCCTCACCCGGGCCATGCACTACCCGAACATGGATCTGGCACCGGGGGACGAGCACGTGTGGGCCGGCGAGCACGGCGACATCAACCTCATCACCGCCCTGCCCCGGGCCACCGCCCGGGGGCTGCAGGTCAAACTGGACGACGGGACCTGGATCGATGCCACGCCACCCGATGACCGGTTCATCATGAACACCGGGATCATGCTGGATCACCTGACCAACGGCGTGATCTCGCCCGGCATCCACCGGGTGGTGGCCGACGCCGACCAACCCGGCGACCGGTACTCGGTGGTGCAGTTCTGCCACCCCAGTCCCTGGACGATCCTCTCGCCGGTCCCCTCCACGGTCACCGCCGATCACCCCTTGCGCTACGCGCCCATCGCCGCCGCCGACCGCCTCGATCAGGTCCTGTACGAGATCAACCTCGTCGAGGACGGCCGTCGCCTCGACCCGTGATGCTCCCCCCTTCCCGGACCGGTGGTGACCGGCGACGGACGGCGCGGCCTCAGCCGACCAGCTCGCGTCGAGGGGTGGCGGGCCGACTGCTGGGGCTGCTCGTCGTCGTGGCCCTGGTGGCTGGCGCGTGCCTCGACGACCTCGCCGCGCGTGCCGGGCTGACCTTCGGGCTGTTCATCCAGGGCGGCACCGAGCTGGAGCGCTCGCTGGTGCTCGAGCACGCCGATGCCACCACCAACCACGGGCTGTCGTGGTCGGTGATCCAACCGGCACCCGACCAGTGGAACTTCGGCCCGGCCGATGCCACCTACGACTGGGCGGTGGCCAACGATCTGCACCAGACCGGCTTCCACTTCGCCTGGGACCAGCAGGCCCTCGACGATCTGGCCCCGTGGGTGCTCGCCGTCACCGACCCCGACGAGCTGCGGGCCGTGCTGGCCGACCGGGCCGCCAGGATCTTCGACCGATATCCGCAGCTCGATCGCATCGACATCATCAACGAGCCCTTCCAGATCCTCGGTGGCTCGCTGTACGTCAACCACTTCCATCAGGTCCTGGGCCCCGACTACATCGCCGAGCTGTTCGCCATCGTCGATGCGCATGCGCCGGCCACCACCGAGCTGATCGTCAACGAGAACTTCATCGAGTACAGCCAGCCCAAGGCCGACGCGCTGGTGGCGCTCGTCGCCGATCTGGTCGGTCGGGGGGTGGCCATCGACGGTGTGGGACTCCAGTCGCACTTCCTGTTCGGCGAGCCCGACTGGGCCCGGTACGAACAGGTGATGCGCGACATCGGCGCGCTGGGGTTGCCGGTGCACATCACCGAGCTCGACGTCCCGGTGGCGCCCACCCTGCCCAACCGGCTGACCGTGCAGCGCAGCCGCTACCGGCGGGCGGTGCAGATCTGCCTCGACGTCCCCGCCTGTCGGTCGCTCACGGTGTGGGGCGTCGACGACGGGCACACGTGGATCGACGGCCTGTTCGGTCCGGGCTACGACCCACTGCTGTTCGATGCCGCCGGGCGGCCGAAGCCGGCCTGGGGCGGCGTTGTCGAGGCGCTGTTGGCCGCCCAACCGACCTGACCCGGCACGCGGGACCTGTCCCGCCCCGACCCGCGGGCGCGGCCCCCTTCTCCGTGCCGGTACCTCCGTACCGATCCGGCCGTCTCACACGGCGCGCGTGGTGGTACCACACGACCCGTTCACCGCCAGGGCAGAGGGAGGTCGGCCTGGGGTGCCCCTAGGGGGATTTGGGGGGTTTCCCCAGCAGACGTGAGCGCTCGGGTCCGCCTCAATGGACCCATGAGCACCACCACCCCTCAGCCCGCCCTCGCCGATCTGGCCGCCGCGGCCAAGACCGACCGGAACCGCGCCGTCGATGCCTACCGGGCCCTGGCCATGGTCGCCGTCGCCATCGGTCACTGGTCGGCCATCGCCGTGTCCACCGACGCCAACGGTGACATCACCGCCGGCAACGCCCTCGGGGACGACCCGTCGCTGTCGTGGATGACCTGGGTGTTCCAGGTGATGCCCCTGTTCTTCGTGGTGGGAGGCTTCGCCTCGGCCATGTCGCTCGACGCCCACGTGCGCAGCGGGTCGGGCCGGCCGCAGGACTGGATCGCCGGTCGCCTGCGGCGGATGCTGGCCCCGACGGTGATCCTCGCCGGGACCTGGGCCGTCCTGTTGCTGGGCGGACTGGCCACCGGCACCCACGGCCTGATCGGCCTCGGCGCGGTGGCGGCGGCCATACCGCTGTGGTTCCTCGCCAACTACACCATCGACACCGCTTTCGCTCCCTATCTGTTGCCCCGGTTCCGCTCGCGGCCCGGCCTGGTGGCCGCCGGCCTGCTCTGCGTGTTCGCCGCGGTGGAGACCCTGCACCTGGCCGGTGTGCCGGTGATCGGCCACGTCAACTGGGTGATCGGGTGGCTGCTGTTCCAGGTGGCCGGCTTCGCCTGGCGCGACGGGCTGTTGCCCACGGGACGACGTCTGGCGGCGGTGGCCGGGCTGCTGTGGTGCGTGGCCCTGGCCGCCGTCGCCTTCGGCCCGTGGCCGGTGGCCATGGTGCACTTCCCCGGGCTGGCCCACTCGCCCACCCATCCGCCCTCGCTGTCGCTGGTGTTGTTCGGGGCGGCCTACAGCGCCACCGCCCTGGTGTTCGCTCCCGCCGTGAGTCGCTGGCTGGCCGCCCACGCCCGGGCCTGGGCCGTGGTGGTCGCCGCCAACACGGTGTCCATGTCGGTCTATCTCTGGCACATGACGGCCGCGATCGGCGCGGGGTTGCTGTTCTGGGCCATGGGCTGGCTGCCGACCGCTCCGGTGGGCACTGCCGCCTGGTGGCTCCAGAAGGCGCCGCTGATGCTGGTGGCCCTGGTGGTGCTGATCGGGACGGTCGCCGCCGTGGCCCGCCACGAGCAGCGAGCCCTCCTCGCCGCCCCGATTCCGTGGCACGGCGGCCCGTTGTCGATGCTGCTCACCGCGGTGGGTGTGTCCACCGCCATCAAGCTCTGGTCGACCAGCTCACCCGGCCTCGTCGCCGTCGGCATCGTGTCGCTGCTCGTGATCTGGCGAGCGGCCCTGCGACCCACGTTCTCTCGCACCATCGACTCCGAGGAGCAGTCATGATGACCCTCTCATCCAACGAATCGGCCCGCTGGGGCGCCCGGTGGTTGGCCGGTATCGGCACGGCCCTGCTCGCGGTGGCCGCCGTCAGCCTGGCGAGCGCTCGGTGGGAGCAGTTCGGGCCCGGTGCCCGACTGGGGATCCTCCTCGGCGCTTCGGCCGTGGCGTTCGCGACCACTCAACTGCTGCGTCGGGTGGCGCCGGAGACCACCCGAGCGCTCGATGCGCTGGTGGCCACCCTCGTTCCCGTCGACGTCGCCGCGTTGGTGATCGTCAGTGGCGGCACGTGGCGACCGGCGCTGCTGGCGGGCGGTGCGGCGTCCATGATCTCCAGCGAGACCCTGCGTCGTCGCGACCCCACCTTCATCGCGGAGCTGGGGACGGCGATCGGCGGGGTGGTCATGATGTGTGGGTTTGCCGCCCTGTACGAGCTGTCGGCGCCCGTGCTGGTCGCCGGGCTCGGCCTGGTGACCGTCCTCGTCGCACCGGTCGGCCGCGAACGGTGGGTCCCGATCATCTGGGCGGCGTCGGCCGGCCTGACCCCTGCCTCGCGGGTACTCGACGATGCGGTCTTCACGGGCATGGGGACCATGCGCGATCTGGGTCTGCTCGACGCCGCCCAGAGGTGGGAGACCCTCACCGCCGGAGCGCTCGCCACGGTGGCGCTCGTGTTGGCGGCGGTCCTGCGGCGGCGGGTGGTGGTCGCCTTGTTGGCCGTCGCCACCGCAGCGGCCACCGGCATCCAGGTCTGGGGAGAGCTCGACCCGCCGGCGACGGTGGCCCTGGTCGCGGTGGCGATCGTGCTCGGGGCCATCGAAATCGCGCTGGCCGTGCCGGCTGTGCAGCGGGTGGACCGTGCCATCACCAAGGCCATCGCCGACCTCAACGCGGTGGCCAATGGCATGCTCACGCTGGTGGTCGCCGCCGCGGCCTGGGTGTACCTGACCGAGGGTGATGCCCCTGGCGCACAGCTCCAGTACACCGCGGCGGTGGTGGCTCTGGTGTGGTTGATCGGTGACCTGCGGCGGGCGGCCGAGCTGGGCCAGCGGGGACTGGACCGCTACCTGGTCGGCGGCAACTGGGAACCGGCGTTGCCCGGCTTCGTGGTCGCGGCTGCGTCGGCGGCCTACCTGGGCACCGACGAGCACCTCGTGTTGGGTGTGGCGCTGGCCGTCCTGGGTGGCCTGGCCATCACCACGTTGCGCCCCGGTCGTTTGGTGACGGCGACCGTCGCGTTCACCGCAGCGCCGTTCCTCACCGGTCGCGAGCCCGTCGTGACCCTGATCGTGGCGGTCGTCGCCACCTGGGGCGTCGCCTACGCGGCGACGCGGCTGGCCGGTCGGAACGATCGCACGCTGGCCGGGTTCGTGGGCAGCATCGCCGTGGTGACCGTGATCCCCGGTGGGGTGGCCGCGTCGTCCTGGCGGCTGGGGTGGGGCGGGTTGTTCGGGCTCGTGCTGCTGTGGGCCGTCGCCCGGTCGGCCGATGCCCGCGTCCCGGTGTTGGGCCGGACCTATCGGTTGGCCGGCCAGTTGGGGTTGGCCGTCCTCGCTCTGGACGACCTCGCCCTGGCCGCGCTGGCAGCTGCGGTGGTGGCGGTGATCCACGAGCTCGAGTTCCGCGAGCGCGGTGAGGCGTACCACCGGCTGCTCGCGGCGAGCAGCGCCATGCTCGCCTGGTGGTTCGCGCTGGGTGCCGCCGAGGTCGAATTGGTGGATCTGTACGTGCTGCCGCCGCTGTGGCTGTTGTCGGCCGGGATGATCCGCATCGGCCTCGACCGATCGGCCGCGGTGCTGGTGGCTGCGCCTCTCACGATGTTCGTCACCGTCACGGGCCGGATCGACGACGGGCGGGCGGTGCACACCGTGCTGCTGGGTGCCGTGGCCCTCGCCGTCGCCGGTTGGGCGGCGCTGCGGGGCGAACGCGCCCTGCTCGTGATCGGCGGTTCGGTCGCCGTGGCCGTCGCCGCCTACGAGGGTCTCGCCCAGTCGGTTGGCGTCGAGACCTGGGGCTGGCTGGTGATCGGTGGCACGGCGGCGATCACCGCGGCCGGCCTGCTCGAGGTCAGGGCGCCGAGCGGCGGCATGGTCGAGGATGGCACCGCCGGCGATGACGCTTTCGTATCCTGACTGCAGTGGCGTCTCCCCTGGCAACCCTCGACAAGGGCATGGCCCGAGGGCTGGTCGCCTTCCGGTGGCTGACCCTGGGCTGGGCGTGGGTGGGTCTGGTGGTGGAGCGGTCGCACCTGACCCGGGCATGGCTGGGCATCGGCCTGCTGGTGGCGGCCACGGCGGTGACGGCCATCATCACCGCGTCGGTCGCGCGTGGGCAGACCGTCGAGAGCCAGCTCCGGCTCAGCCTGGTCGAGGTGTCGGTGGCCGCCGCGCTGTTGCTGCTGGAACCGCTGGTCTTTGACGCCGGGCGCCATCAATCGCTGGCGTGGGCCTGGCCCGCGGCCGGCATCATCGCCGTGGCCATCGCCGCGCGCATGTGGTGGGGCATCGCCACTGCAGTGGCGCTGTCGGCGGCCAGTTGGGTGGGTGAGTCGCTGCTGCGCGACGAGTTCGTGTGGTCGGGCGCCACCGCGTCCAAGACCGCTCTGTTCTTGTTGGCGGCCATCTCGGCGGCCATGGTGGCCAAGGTGCTGCGGGAGGCCGAACAGGAGATCTCGACGGCCAGGGCCCGGGCCGAGGTGGCCCGGGTGTTGCACGACGGAGTGCTGCAGACCCTTGCCGTCGTGCAACGCCGCAGCACCGACGACGAGCTGCGGGCCCTGGCCCGTGAACAGGAGCGCGACCTGCGGGCCTTCCTCTACGAGCAGCCCCGCCCGGCCGAGAGTCTGGCCGTGGCGCTGCGAACCACCATCGACACGGTGGCCCGCCGCCACGGGGTGGAGGTGGCCGCGGTGTTGGCCGACGATCTGCCCGACCTCCCATCCGAGGTGGCCGAGGCGGTCGCGGGCGCCATGGGTGAGGCCTTGACCAACGCGGCCAAGCACAGCGGAGCCGACCGCATCTCGGTCTTCGCCGAGCCCGGGGAAGCCGGGGGCGTGTACTGCTCGGTGCGCGACAACGGTGCTGGATTCGAACGGGCCTCGACCGACATGGGGAGAGGGCTCGAGCATTCGATCGAGCAGCGCATGGCCGAGGTGGGCGGACGGGCCGACGTGGCCAGCGCTCCCGGGCGGGGAACCGAGGTGCAGCTGTGGACGAGGTGAGTGCCGGCGAGCACCGGCCACGGGTGATCGTGGCCGACGATCATCCGATCTGGATCTCGGGCCTGCGGGCCGATCTGGGCGAGCAGTTC
>Ga0224505_10000961_pt1 | contig 19196 bp, 15 predicted proteins | sample SF_Jan12_sed_USG_FD_169102 | JGI IMG/M metagenome (GOLD analysis project Ga0224505, IMG submission 169102) | Sediment microbial communities from San Francisco Bay, California, United States - SF_Jan12_sed_USGS_4_1 | ecosystem: Environmental > Aquatic > Marine > Sediment | place: USA: California... | reverse complement strand
CGCTCCACCTGGTAGCCAGGATGGATGATCCGGTGCTGCCGAGAATTATAAACTTTTCCCTGGACTACCTGCGGCCGGCTCGCCTGCGGGACACCTTCGCGCGCTGTGTACTGACCCGTCAGGGACGACAGATAGCCAATGTCAGCATCACCGCGTGGCAGGAAAACAGCGAGGAACCGGTGGCGATAGCGCGAGCCCATTTCCTGGTGCCGGGCAGCGATTGATCAGCCCGCAGCGGTCAATTCAATTTTATCTTTCAGTTTTCCGAGGACCCGGACAAAGGTCTGTGCTTCCTGGGCTCCGGGAACCGGGTACCCGCCGTTGAAATAGAACATCGGCACCGCATGCACCTCCTGATCCAGCCAGCGGGCCTGCTCCCGGCGCACGATTTCGACATAGCGACCGGAGTTCAGCACATCCATTGCCTGCCCGTGATCAAGTCCCGCGCGACCGGCGATTGCAGCGAGCATGTTCACATCGCCGACGTTTTCCCGCCTGCTGAAAAACGCCTCGAACAGCGCCATTTTCAATTCGGTCTGCCTGCCACATTCACCGGCCCAGTGCAGTAACTGGTGGGCGAGAAACGTGTTGTATATGCGCATGCCGTCAAAATAGTCAAAGGTGAATCCCAGTGATGCACCCAGCTCTGTCAGGCGCGACCTTACCCCGCGGCTCTGGTCAGCGGTGGTGCCGTATTTTTCGGCGATATGTTCACGCAGGTCCTGTCCCTGGGCAGGCATGTGGGGGTTGAGCTCAAATGGTTGCCAATGAATATCCACCGCGAATGCGCCGGACATCTGCGCCAGCGCCAGCTGTAACTGCTTATAACCGATAATGCACCAGGGGCAGACAACGTCCGAAACTATGTCAATACGCAGTGGGGTGGCGGCTTGTGGTGCGGTCATTCTGATACCTCTGTGCTGGCAGACCCGCTCGGCCAGTTGTGCCAGGCTCTTGAGCCCCAACAGGTCGATCCAGGTGATCAATGAAAACCAGGACGATACTATATTACGATTCCACCGCACTTGATAATGCGAAGCCGAAAGCGCAACTGACGCGATCGCCCCAAACAACTACAATACACGCCAGAGATAACTGATGGACCGTCACGGACTGCCAGCAGAAAGTGACGCCAGCCAATTGAAAAAGCGAGGCACTGCCATGAACACCGGATTCAATATTGGGGATTCCCTCACCACCCGCGCCTTTCTCAACCCGCAGCGGGAAGCGCTGTTCGACGTTGCGGAAAACCGCCGATTTAATTTTACAGAACTCAATGAGCGGGCCAACCGGTGCTGTTCTTCACTCCTGTCGCTGGGACTCAGGCGCGGGGAAAGGGCAGCGCTGCTAACCTATAACGGCCATGAATTCCTGGAAAGCTTCTTTGGCCCGGCCAAGGCCGGCATCGTCCTGATGCCACTGAACTGGCGCCTGACCGCGGACGAGCTTGCGTTTATCCTCAAGGATGGCGGCGCCAGGGTACTTATTTTCAACCTGGATTTCGCCCCCGTAGTGGAGCAGATAAGGGCCATGGGAAGCGCCGGCAGCGATATCGAGCACTGGATCTGCATCGAGGAAGGGGGACCTGATTTTGCGCTGGGCTACGAAGAGCTCCTGGCCGGCAACAGCGCCGGTGAACCTGGGGACAAGGCCGGGGAGGACGACAACCTTTTTATCATGTATACCTCGGGTACCACCGGCAACCCGAAAGGGGTCGTGCATACCCACAAGACAGTATTCTGGGCGCTGCTCACCCTGTGCAACACGGCGGAAATTCACCTTTCAGACAAGTACCTGATACTGTTGCCACTGTTTCACGTTGGCGCCCTCACACCGATGATAGGCTCTGTCTACAAGGGCAATACCCTGGTGATCCTGCGCAATTTCGACCCCCATAAAACCTGGTCGCTGATTGAGACAGAGCAGATCAACACCACCCTGGCGGTACCGGCGATGCTGGGTTTCATGTTGCAGGTACCGGATTTCCAGCGTTTCGACTGGTCCAGCCTGCGGGCCATCACCAGCGGTGCAGCGCCCCTGCCGGTAACTACCATCAACGCCTATCTGGAACTGGGCATCGAGATTCACCAGGTCTACGGTATGACAGAAACCTGCGGACCGGCCTGCCTGATCGGTCCGGATGACGCCAGGCGCAAGATCGGTTCCACCGGCAAATCATTCTTCCACACCCAGGTGCGCATCGCCGATACCGCCGGCAACGAACTGCCGCGCGGGGAGGCAGGCGAGGTCCAGGTGCGCGGACCCCACAACATGAAAGAATACTGGAACCGGCCGGAAGCCACCGCCGAAACCATTATCGACGGCTGGCTGCATACAGGCGATGTGGCTGTTATGGATGAGGAGGGATTTGTCACGATCCAGGACCGGATAAAGGACATGATCATCTCCGGTGGTGAAAACGTTTACCCGGCTGAGATCGAGAATGTCCTGCTGGCTCATGTGGCGATAGTCGATGCGGCCGTGATCGGGCAGGACAGCGCCAAGTGGGGTGAGAGCCCACTGGCGGTCGTCGTGACATCGGACAGCTCACTCACCGAAGCCCAGGTGCTGGCGCACTGCAACGGTAAACTGGCGCGGTTCAAGCTGCCCAAGGCGGTGGTGTTTATCGAGCAGATTCCGCGCAACCCCAGCGGCAAGGTTCTCAAGCGGGTGCTGCGCGACCAGTATCCGGGACCGGCGGCAGAATAAATCGGCAATGCGCGTGCTAGAGGTAATTAATACAAAGTAAATATATATGCCTGTATATATAGAACTATTGTTGTAATTATTATTAGGGGACCCCGGACTCGTGGATAAGCCGATTTACTCCTTATGAAACAACGGGATACGACTATCACAAGTACAGCTGAAACCACTGAAACCGGCGTTGAAAAGCCGTGGCTACCCGGTGTACGGAACGGCTTCTTCTGTGTACAGAATTCGCCCTCCGACCGCGTGCTGGTTTGTCCACAGCTGGATTCAGGCCGGGATCAGTGTTTATACAGGGATTTTCCCCAAAGCCTGCACATCCGCCAACTGTCATGATGTCGGGGTTAGCAGCGAGGGGATAGCCTGTGTATCGATATATATATGTGGGTAAGGTTGTGGGATAACTGTGCCTGGAGTGTGTATATCCCGGGGTTATTTGCCGATGCAAAAACTCGAGAATATATGTCCCAGTAACTCGTCACTGCTGACGGCCCCGGTTATCTCGCCGAGGCTTTGCTGGCACTGCCGCAGGTCTTCCGCCAGCAGTTCGCCGGCTCCCGCTGCCAGCAGCTGGTCCCGGCCGGCCCGCAGGAACCCGCCAGCGGTTTCAAGTGCCTGCAGGTGTCGACGCCGCGCGCTGAAATTACCCTCACCGGAATTCTGGAAACCCATGCAGGATTTAAGGTGCTGCCTGAGCAGGTCCATGCCCGCGCCGGTTTTGGCTGACAGAACCACTACGGCATTATCGCCCTTCGGGTCCAGCCGGGGGGGATGGCCCGAAAGGTCGCACTTGTTGTGAATTATCGTAACCGGAATATCGCGATCGAGGTGCTCGCTGCGTTCCGGCCAGATCAGGTCCGGATGATCGACAGCGGTGGGATCGCTGTCATCCACTACCAGAAGGATCCTGTCCGCCGATGCCATTTCTCGCCAGGCGCGGCGAATACCTTCCTGTTCCACTTCGTCCTCGCTGTCCCGAAGTCCGGCGGTGTCCACTATGTGCAGGGGCATGCCATCTATCTGGATATGTTCGCGCAGCACGTCGCGGGTGGTGCCCGCGATCGCTGTGACGATAGCGTTATCACTGCCTGACAAGGCGTTCAGCAGACTGGATTTTCCAGCGTTGGGCTTGCCGGCGATTACCAGCTTCATACCTTCCTGCATAAGGCTGCCCTGTCGCGCCTGGCGCAGCACTGCATCCAGCTGTTCGATGATGGCTGCCAGTTGCTGCGCCACCTGTCCCTCCTGGATAAAATCGATCTCCTCCTCGGGGAAATCTATAGCGGCCTCCACATACACCCTGAGGTTGGTCACCATCGCGACCAGTTGATTGATCCTGCGTGAAAACTCACCCTGCAACGAGCGACTGGCGTTCAGCGCCCCCTGCCGGGTGGTGCTGTTTATGAGGTCGGCAATAGCCTCGGCCTGGGCCAGGTCGATTTTGTCATTGAGATAGGCGCGCTCGGAAAACTCTCCCGGCCGCGCCAGGCGCGCACCCCGCTGGCAGGCATCCTGCAGCAGCAGGTCGAGAATAACCGGGCCGCCATGGGCCTGGAGTTCAACCACGTCCTCGCCGGTAAAAGAGTGGGGACCTGGAAAAAACAGTGCTATGCCTGAATCCAGCAGGGTTCCATCGATGGTATGAAAAGAGGCAAGGTGGGCGTGGCGAGGCCGGAACTCGAGCCGGCACAGCGCGGCGCCTATCGCACCGGCCCCGGGGCCGGAGATACGGATGATGCCCACGCCGCCCCTGCCCGGAGCGGTCGCGATGGCCGCAATGGTATCCCTGTCGATCAGGACTTCGCGGCCCCGGCCTCGATTTGCCGGGTGATGACGTACTGCTGCGCCATGGACAACAGGTTATTGACGACCCAGTACAGTACCAGGCCGGCCGGGAACCACAGGAAGAAGAAAGTAAATACGATCGGCATCCACTTCATGATCTTCGCCTGCATGGGGTCCGGTGGTGGAGGGTTCAGCAGTTGCATGCAGAACATGCTGGCTCCCATCAGCAGCGGCAGCACGAAGTACGGGTCCATGACCGAGAGATCCTTTATCCACAGGATAAACGGCGCCTGGCGCAGCTCCACGCTTTCCATCAGGGTCCAGTAGAGCGCGATAAATACCGGCATCTGTACCATTATCGGCAGGCAGCCCCCCATCGGGTTGATCTTTTCCTTGCGGTACAGCTCCATCATGGCCTGGGATTGTTTCTGCTTGTCATCCGCGAACTGCTCGCGAATGTCCTGCATCTTGGGCTGGACCCGGCGCATATTGGCCATGGACCTGTAGCTGGTGGCGGACAGCTTGAAAAATGCTGCCTTGACGGTGACTGTCAGCAGGATGATAGCCACGCCCCAGTTGCCGACCAGCGAATGTATTTTTGTCAGCAGCCAGAACAGGGGTTGGGCAATCCACCACAACCAGCCGTAATCCACGCTGAGTTCGAGGTAGGGCGATATTTCCTTCAGCCGGTACTGGTCCTTGGGGCCCGCGTAGAACTTTGCCCCGACCTCACCCTGCTGGCCGGGTTCCAGCACGAGGGCCGGGCTGGTGAATCCCGCTATATTGAAGCCGCCGCTGGTAACCCTTGTGCTGTAGTTGTGGTTTTGCGCGGGGTTGGGAATCCAGGCGCTGAGGAAATAGTGCTCTATCATCGCCACCCAGCCCCCGGGCAGACTGGCCTTGAAAGGATCTTCGGCCATCTGTTTGAAGGTGAACTTGGTGAAGTGGTCATCGGGCTGCGTGAGCGCGGCGCCCAGGAAGGGATTGAGTCCCATGCCGCCGGTACTATTGGCTGACGGCGCTGGGCTGCTGTCGCGCTTGAGCTGGCCGAAGAGGTTGGCCTGCCAGCGGCTGTCGCCGCCATTCTCGACCAGGTAGTCGATCCTGATGAGGTAGTCCCCTCGTTCCAGGGTGAAACGCTTGGTGACTTTTACTCCGGTGTCATCCTGCCACTGCAGTGCGACTACCAGCTCGTCCTTGCCCTCGGCCATCCTGTAAATAGAAGAAGTAGTGGTATAGGTGGGGCGCCCATTTTTGTCGATGCCGTTGGGGCCGATCAGGCCGCTCTGGGCGATATAGGTCCGGGTGGTGTTTTCCTCAAGCAATACAAAAGGTACATCCGGTGTATTCAGCTGCGCGGGGTATTTGGGTAGCGCCAGCTCGACGATGTCACCACCGGCAAGGTCAACCGCCAACTGCAGCACGTCGGTGTGAATCTGGATAATGCGCCCGTTGTTCGCCGCGGGGCTGTCTGCCGGCGTCGGTGCCGGTGTTGAATCCGCCACCGCGGGCAGGTCATCGGCTGACTCTGCGGCCTTCGCCGCGGGCAGGTCAGGTGTGGAGGTCCCGGGATCGGCGGAGAGCAGCCTGGTGTTTTCCTGGGGGTGTGCGCCGGACCTCGCATCCTTGAACTCCACCCACTTCGTCAGCAGCATGAAAGACAGTACGGCTATGGCGCCAATGAGCAATGAGCGTTGCAAATCCATAATGATATCTTTGGTTTAGTGTGAGTGCGGGCAGGGAGGGACGGGATCTATTCCGCCCTCGTGCCATGGATGGCACTTACCCAGTCGGCGCAGGGCGAGGTAACAACCCCTGAAAACCCCGTGGTTGGCAATGGCTTCCTGGGCATAGGTGGAGCAGCTGGGATAGAACCGGCAGTTGTTGCCCAGGAAAGGACTCACGCAGGCTTTGTAGCAACCGATAAAAAAAATGAACAAGCGACGCATTAGCGGTCCCGGCTGGTATTCGATTCAGGCTTGGGGATGTTGTGGCTCAGCTTATGCCACTGCTGCTGCAATATAGAGGATAGTTCCGCATTATCCAACTGATCTATACCCCGGCGAGTCAGCAGCACAACGTCCATGGTCGGTTCAGTGTCCGGCAGGGTGCGAAAAAACTCCCGGGCAATGCGCTTGATACGATTGCGCTGTACTGCCAGTCGGACATTTTTCTTTGCTATAACCAGCCCCAGGCGATGCCCGGGTTGGTCATTCAACGAAGCCAGCAACAGCAGGTATTTGTGTGACGCCTTTACCTGCGCGTTGTCGAAGACCCTGCTGTAATCACCGGCCTTGAGTAAGCGCCTGGTTTTGGGAAAACGTTCGTCGAGAGCCTTGGCGCTCACCCGGAATGGTTACCCGGATTTAGAGAGCCAGGCGCTTGCGACCCCGGGCGCGACGGCGGTTCAGTACCTGGCGGCCGCCCTTGGTTGCCATACGTGCACGGAAGCCGTGGGTGCGAGCGCGTTTCAGTACGCTGGGCTGAAAAGTTCTTTTCATAGCTATGTTCCAGATTGAGTGCAAGCCACAGGCTACCGTTTGGCCCGAGGACCCGGCGGCAGACGTTGACCGGAAAAAAGGTGGGGTATTCTATTGAAATGTCGCGGTTAATTCAATCGCAGCGGCGGTAATATTACCCGAGAGCATTGGCGGTGGGCGGGCCGCCCGGGGCCGGTTCTGCGGCATCCCGGCGCAGGTTTTCGACAACCGCCACAAGCCAGGTCCGGCGCGGTCCCGGGCTATCAGCCCACACTTTCCCCCAAAGATATACACAACTTATCAACAGGAAAAAGAATCCCCCGGCAGCTGTCACAAAAACGCTTAAAAAATGTACGATATAAGCCTATATATATGATTTTTAATGAAAATAAATTTTATCCCGCAGGCGTTATTTATGTGGATAACTCTCCAAAGGCAGCGTATTATTCTCCCGCTGGAAGGACAATAACCACCAGTAAGTTACGACCTTTGATGTATTCAAACTTTCGCTGTGATTGATCGGTCTCGCGACCGGCATATAGGGGATCATTTTGCCTGAAGTAGTGTGGCAGCAGTGCGTCGACCGGCTGCAGGACGAGTTACCATCACAACAGTTCAACACCTGGATCAGGCCGCTGCAGGCGAATATTGACGGGCGCAACCTGATGCTGCTGGCGCCAAACCGCTTCATCAAGGACTTTGTATCGGACAAGTTTGCCGAGCGGATATCCGAGCTGGTCAGGGAGTTGGGGCGCGAGAGTGTTACCAACGTGGTGCTCCAGATAGGGACCGGGGGCTCACCAAAGGGGGCTGACCCCCAGGCAGCTTTTTCTGCCGGTTCCGTGGCTTCCGAAACCCCCGCGCCAGGGCGGGAGCCAGCCAGGGTCGAGCTCTCCCGGGGTATGCAGCCGGCGATCTCCGGCGACGCGACCAGCGGCAATATGTTCTCTCCGGACAGCCACTCCCCCAGGAGCGGCCAGTCCAGGGCAGAGCCCGCGCGAAAGGTGGAAGTGGTCGGCTCCCTGCAGCACCAGCACCACCTGGTCGAGAATTATACGTTCGACAATTTCATCGAGGGCAAATCCAACCAGCTGGCACTGGCAGCTGCCAAACAGGTGGCACAAAATCCCGGCGACTCCTATAACCCGTTGTTTCTGTACGGTGGCGTGGGTCTGGGCAAGACCCACCTGATGCACGCGGTCGGCAATGCCCTGAAGCAGGAAAATCCCCAGGCCAAAGTGGTATACCTGCACTCAGAGCGTTTCGTGGCGGATATGGTCAAGGCGATTCAGCTCAACGCGATCAGCGATTTCAAGCGTTACTACCGGTCAGTCGATGCGCTGCTGATCGATGACATCCAGTTTTTCGCCAAGAAAGACCGGTCCCAGGAAGAGTTTTTCCACACCTTCAATGCCCTGCTCGAGGGCGGCCAGCAGATGATCCTGACCTGTGACCGCTATCCCAAGGAAATCGATGGCCTGGAAGAGCGGCTGAAATCCCGCTTTGGCTGGGGACTGACGGTGGCCGTGGAGCCACCGGAGCTGGAAACCAGGGTCGCCATCCTGATGAAAAAAGCCACCCAGGCTCGTATTGACCTGCCCCCGGACGCCGCATTTTTTATAGCCCAGCGCATTCGTTCAAATGTAAGAGAGCTTGAGGGTGCCCTGAAGAGAGTGATAGCGAGTGCACACTTCATAGGCAAGCCCATCGATGTGGAGCTGGTCAAGGACAGCCTGAAGGACCTGCTGGCCCTGCAGGACAAACAGGTGAGCCTCGATAATATCCAGCGCACGGTGGCCGAGTATTACAAGATCAAGGTGGCCGATCTGATGTCCCGGCGGCGCAGTCGTTCGGTGGCCCGTCCCCGCCAGGTCGCGATGGCCCTGGCAAAGGAATTGACCAATTACAGCCTGCCGGAAATCGGCGACAGTTTTGGTGGCAGGGACCACACGACAGTGTTGCATGGATGCCGTAAAATCAAGGAACTTCGTGAATCTAACTCCGATATTAGCGAAGATTACAAAAACCTGTTGCGATCGCTCACAACTTGATAATCTTCGTCAGTTAGCCGGATAGCGTCTCTGATTACGTGTCCCGGGGCGGGTAAAGGCCCCGCCGGGCAATCACATTAAATGCCATCTTTGGGAAGGGAAAAGAGTTATATGAAGTTCACTATTTCGCGGGATGCCTTGCTGAAACCGTTGAATCTCGTGGCCGGAGTGGTCGAGCGCAGGCAGACCCTGCCCATCCTGGCAAATGTACTGCTGGTGCTGGAGGGCGACCAGCTGGCACTGACCGGGACGGACCTGGAAGTCGAGCTGGTGGGCCGGGTCAAGCTGGCAAAGCCCGGCGACTCCGGAGAGGTTACCGTGCCCGCCCGTAAACTGGTGGATATCTGCAAATCATTGCCTGAGGGTGCGGATATAGATTTCACCGCCCAGGACAGCAAGGTGACGGTGAAGTCCGGTCGCAGCCGATTTACCCTGGCCACGCTTCCCGCCCGGGAGTTTCCCAATGTCGAGGACAGCATGGGCACCCACCAGTTCACGGTAAAACAGGGGCAACTGAAGCGCCTGATCGATCGAACCGGTTTCGCGATGGCCCAGCAGGACGTGCGGTACTACCTCAACGGCATGCTGTGGGAGATCAAGGCCAATCAAATGCGGGTTGTCGCCACTGACGGCCACCGCTTGGCGTTATGTACCCTCCCCGGGAAAGTTGAAGCTGGCGACGATACCCAGGTGATCCTGCCCCGCAAGGGCGTGCTCGAGCTGGCCCGGCTGTTGCTGGAAGACGATGCCGACATCGCCATCGTTATCGGCAGTAACCATATCCGCGCGACCACCAATGACTTTACGTTCACCTCGAAGCTGGTGGACGGTAAGTTTCCTGACTATCAGCGAGTTCTGCCCCGGTCACCCGACAAGATCGTGCTGGGATCAAGGCTTGAGCTGCGCCAGGCTTTCACGCGGGCGGCGATCCTGTCCAACGAAAAATACCGTGGTGTGCGGCTGAAAGTGACCAAAAACAGCCTGGATATCATTGCCAACAACCCGGAACAGGAAGAGGCCGAAGAGGCGGTGCCGGTAGAGTACCAGGGGGATTCCCTTGAGGTGGGCTTCAATGTCAGCTACCTGCTGGACGTGCTGGGGGTCCTGAGCGGGGAATATGTGAAACTTTCCCTGTCCGATCCCAACAGCAGTGCCCTGCTCGAGGAGTCGGATGCCGGTGATTCGCTGTATGTCGTCATGCCGATGCGCCTCTGAGGGAGGCGCCGCGCCCTCCCCTGGACCCAACCGCGTGTCCTGTCACCGGCCATCGGCCTGATATCACCGGGCCCATGTGTCGTTAACCCGTCTCCATATCAATCACGTGAGGAACCTGAAGCAGGTAAAGCTGCAGGAACTTGCGCAGGTGAACGTGTTCTTCGGTCGCAATGGCAGCGGCAAGACCAGCGTGCTGGAGGCGGTTCATTTACTGGGAATGGCCCGTTCTTTCCGGGGAAGCAGCATAAAGTCCCTCATTACCCATGGCCAGGAGAGCTGTGTTGCTTTCGGCATGGCCAGCGCACCAGGCCTTCCCGGTTCCGGCGTCAGCCTCGGGGTACAGCGCAGCGCAGCGGGAGAGGCGCTTATCAAGGTGGCCGGGAGCCCGGTCAGGTCCCTGGCCAAGCTGGTGGAGTATCTGCCGCTGCAGGTGATAAATGCCGATAGCTTCGAACTGTTGACCGGCGCTCCCGGTGCGCGGAGGCAATACCTGGACTGGGGCGTGTTCCACGTGGAACACCGCTTCCTGGAGCAGTGGCAGCGCTTTCAGCGATGTATAAAACAGCGCAATAAGTTGCTGCGGCATGGTAAAATTCGCGACGAGGAATTGGCGGTGTGGACCCGGGATCTGGCAACATCCGGCGCCGCCATCGGGGAATACCGCAAGGCATACTTCAAACAACTGGTACCGCGCTTTACGGCCATCATGAGCAGGCTTCTGCCCTCCGTTGGCGACGGGCTGGAGCTGCGGTATCACCAGGGCTGGGACAGGCAGTCGACGTACGAAAATGCCCTGGAGTCCAGCGTTGCATCGGACATTGAGCAGGGTTACACCCATGTGGGGCCCCAGCGAGCAGATGTGAGGGTATTGACGGGCGGCAGGCTGGCCGCGGATATCCTGTCCCGGGGCCAGCAAAAGCTGGTGGTATGCGGGTTGAAGCTTGCCCAGGGCCAGCTGATGTCGGAGCAGGGTAAGGGCAGCTGTACCTACCTGGTAGATGACTTGCCCTCCGAGCTCGATCTTGAGCACAGCAGGCTGGTCTGTGAGTTGCTGGCTTCAATGAAGGCACAGGTCTTTATTACCTGCGTTGACGAGGCGGACATCGCCTCGGTTTGGCCCGAGGACAAGTCCGGCCTGGCCTTGTTCCACGTGGAACAGGGCACGGTTAAGGCGGTTATCGGTGAGGCGACCGGTTGATGGAGCTCCCCCTGTCGGGATGGAGCTATATAAATAGAAGCAGTATCGAGAGTTGAGCTATGAGTGAAGGCGAACATAACTACGATTCATCCAGTATCAAGGTCCTCAAGGGCCTTGATGCCGTGCGCAAGCGCCCGGGCATGTACATCGGGGATACCGATGACGGTACCGGCCTGCATCATATGGTTTTCGAGTTGGTGGATAACTCGATCGATGAGGCGCTGGCGGGCTACTGCAGTGAGATTGCCATCGCCATCCACCCGGACGAGTCCGTAACAGTGTCGGACAATGGCCGCGGGATTCCGACGGAAATGCACGAGGAGGGAGTCTCCGCCGCAGAGGTCATCATGACCGTACTTCACGCCGGGGGGAAGTTTGACGACAACACCTACAAGGTCTCGGGCGGCCTGCACGGCGTCGGTGTATCGGTGGTAAATGCTCTTTCGGAGGAGTTGGTGCTCACCATCCGCCGGGAAGGCAAGCGGTATGAGCAGGTTTATCGCCATGGGGTACCCGATGCGCCCCTGGCGGAGATCGGGGTTACCGAGGTAACGGGCACCACCGTCAGGTTCCGGCCCTCCCCCGCGACGTTCACGAACATAAAGTTCCATTTTGATCAGCTGGCCAAGCGCCTGCGGGAACTGGCGTTCCTGAACTCGGGGGTACGCATTGTCCTGAAGGATGAACGCAGCGGAAAAGAAGAGACTTATCAGTACGATGGCGGCCTGAAGGCCTTCGTCAACTACCTCAATCTCAATAAGACACCCGTTAACCGCCCGTTTCACTTCCAATATGACACTGACGATGGGATCGGCGTGGAAGTTGCCCTCCAGTGGAACGACTCCTTCCAGGAAAATATTTTCTGTTACACCAACAACATCCCCCAGCGGGATGGCGGCACCCACCTCGCGGGCTTCCGCGCCGCCCTCACCCGCAGCCTGAACTCCTATATAGAGAAGGAGGGCCTGGCGAAAAAAGCCAAGGTCAACACCACCGGGGATGACGCCCGGGAGGGCCTGACGGCGATCATCTCGGTGAAGGTGCCGGACCCCAAGTTTTCTTCCCAGACCAAGGACAAGCTGGTGTCATCCGAGGTGAAAACCGCGGTAGAGCAGACCATGAACGCCCAGTTCAACGACTACCTGCTGGAAAACCCGGGTGAGGCGAAGGCTGTGGTAGGCAAAATGCTGGACGCCGCGCGGGCCCGGGAAGCGGCCCGCAAAGCGCGGGAAATGACCCGGCGCAAGGGAGCACTGGATATCGCCGGCCTGCCGGGCAAGCTCGCGGACTGCCAGGAAAAAGACCCGGCCCTGTCCGAACTCTACCTGGTGGAAGGCGACTCGGCGGGCGGGTCGGCCAAACAGGGCAGGAACCGGAAATTCCAGGCCATACTGCCTTTGAAGGGCAAGATCCTCAACGTGGAAAAGGCGCGCTTTGACAAGATGCTGGGCTCCGCCGAGGTCGGCACCATCGTCACGGCCCTGGGCTGCGGCATCGGCAAGGAGGAGTTCAACGCCGACAAACTGCGCTACCACAGCATTATCATCATGACCGACGCGGACGTGGACGGCTCCCATATCCGCACCCTGCTGCTCACCTTCTTTTTCCGCCAGATGCGGGAACTGATCGAGCGGGGGCATATTTTTATCGCCCAGCCGCCGCTGTACAAGATAGCCAAGGGCAAGCAGCACCAGTACCTCAAGGACGACGACGCGCTGAACCAGTACCTGACCCAGTCCGCCCTCGATGGCGCCTCGATTTACGTGAACCGGGACGCGCCGCCGATCACCGGCAGTGGCCTCGAGGAGCTGGTGTCGAGGTTCCGCTCGGTCGCCGCGACCATCGATCGCCTCAGCCGGCTTTACACCGCCGAGGTTCTCTGGGAAATGGTCTATGGGGATGCGCTCTCGCAGCAGCAGATGCGGGATGAGCAAGCGGTCACATTGTTCTGCGAGCAGTTAAGTGAGCGCTTGCTAACCGTGGCGAGCAAAGGCAGCGCCTATACCGTAGTTGTGCGCAAGGACCAGGAGCGGCAATTGTACTACCCCGTAGTCAAGCTGCTGGCCCACGGGGTGGAGTCCGCCACCGAATACCAGCAGGAGTTTTTCGCCTCCGGTGAGTACCGCTCACTGGTGGCGCTGGGTGAAACCATTAACTCCCTGGTTGAGGAAGACGGCTATTTCCAGCGCGGTGACAAGACCCTGGCCACCCGCAGTTTCGCCGAGGGGCTGGACTGGCTCATGGCCGAGGCGCGCAAGGGCTACAGCATCCAGCGCTACAAGGGCCTGGGTGAAATGAACCCCGAGCAGCTGTGGGAAACCACGATGGATCCCGAAGTGCGTCGCATGCTCAAGGTGACTATCGAGGACGCGGTTGCCGCAGACCAGATATTCACTACCCTGATGGGCGACCACGTGGAACCGCGCCGGCTGTTTATCGAGGAGAACGCCCTGTCGGTGGCGAACCTGGATGTTTAAAGGTCGCGGTTGGATGAAGAATACTCGGCAGCGACCTCTCAGGGTGCCTCGTTTTTGACGGCCTGGGCCACATCGCCAGGCTTGCGCAGCATTTTGTCGATATCGCTGATGTGCATGGCTTCCTCGGCAATAAGGCGACGCGCATACTCTTCCAGTGTGATCGAGCCCGATGCCTCGGCCAGTGCCAGAAGTTCCCGATACAACTCCACGCCCTGAATCTCGAACTGCATCGATTCGCCAAGTATCTCACCCATATCATGCTTATGCGTTTCCAGCAGGTCTCCGATGCCGAGGGACGGGTGCCCGCCAAGCATGGTAATCATCTCCCCCGCCTGCGTCGCATGATCCAGGGTTTCCGTTGCCGCGTCACGGAACCAACTGACCACGGGTATACGACTATAACCAAAGATCATAAAAGAATAATGGGTGTACCTGACCACACCGGCCAGTTCATGCTCCACGATCGCGTTCAGTTTCGAAATGATTTCCTGTTGCTTGCTAAGTTTTGAGTGCCTGGGCATGGCGCCTTCCTCCATGAGCATCTGAATTCAAGTATAGACCGTTCTGCTCCAGGCAAATGACTGTGATGGGAAATCTCGCAACTTCACTTGTAGAAAGCTACTGGAGGACCAGGAAACCCTCCTCCGTCAGGTGCCCGCGGTGACCGGTCCGCAACCAGCGCTGCCCGTCGATTTCGGTGATCGCGGCGCCAGTTTTTTCCGGCGCATCGAGGTAACCCAGCATCACCTGGCTGCCGCAGACCAGGACCTGGCCGTCCCGGCCCAGGGGCAGTTCCTCACCGGAAGCCTCATCAATAATTTTCAGGGCGGTGCCCGGCAACGGCATCCCCACGGTGCCGGGGATATTGCCGTGCTGCACTTTCCAGTCGCTGGTATCCATCGCGTCAGGGATATTCACGGTGGCGACGGTCGTGGTTTCCGCCATGCCCCATCCCTCGTAAATGCGCTTGCCGAACTTCAGCTCAAATTGATCGCGGACCTCCTCCGGCAGCGGCTCTGCGCCCGATACCACCAGCCGCAGGGAGTCGAGCATCAGGGGGTGGATGTCGGCGTTGTTGGCGTACAGCCCCAGTGTGCCGGGAGAGCCGGGCAGCAGTGTCGCGCTGTGCCGGGCGACAGATTTCGCGATACCCGGTGAATCGAGGGGGTCGGCGTGGCAGGCCATCGGAATGCCTTCCACCAGGGGCATGAGGGTGGTGAGCGTAAGGCCCAGGGGGTGGTAGAGCGGTACGCAGGACGCAATCACATCGTCCCGCCGGGTGTTCATCACATCTGACATCTGCTTGCAGTTGGCCATGACATTGCGATGCGATAACAGCACAGCGCCGGGTGCACGGTCGTTATCGTGGTTCAGCAGGATGGCGGCGGGCTCATCCGGGGAGACCCTGTCGCCCCACAATCGATAACACCAGGCTGCGGGCAGCAGGCCCAGACAAATGCCGGTGCACAGCTTGCGCCAGGCGGAAACACCCGGTGCCAGGTCTTCGATGTAGAAGATGTCATACCCCTGCAGCAGCGCGGTGATGTCGACACCGGCGGCTGACAAGGCCTGCTGGAAACGGTGCGAGGTAATGATCTGCCTGACTTCCGATGCCTGGATTGCGCCGCGCAAGGCCTCCTTCGGCAGCGTGTGGTTCAGGGGCACTACCACCCTGCCCCGCAGCAGCAGCGCCAGGATAGCCTGGGCCGCGGCGGCGCTGGCCGGGAGCAGGATCCCGATATGCCGCGCATTGGCGACCGGCTTCAGTTTCCCCGCGAGCCCGGTGACCGCCGACACCATCTCGTAATTATTGAGTACGTCGCGGGAATCATCGGCAACGCACAACTCAAAGGGTTTGCGTTTGGCGGCGCGCAACCAGGCCAGCGGCACCGGTTCAAGCTGCTCACTGTAGGCCTGCCACGCGGTAATGGAGAGCTCAAAAACCTTCTGTTTCAGCTGTTTTGCCGAGGTGTCGAGCGACAGGGGCGGGCCAAAGGCGACGATCAGGTCGCGCTTGAGATCGGGCGCCCGGGCACTGCGCAGGCCCTCTTCGGCCCGGGACAGGCTGCTGCCCCACAGCCCGTGCAGGTAAAAGGGAACGATCACCCCGGCATCCACGCCCTCCAGGGTGCGCTCGTAGCCCGTATGGAATTTTCCGAGGTGGCCGTTGCGACTGATTGCGCCCTCCGGAAAAAGGCAGACACATTCGCCGCTGAGCAGCAGGCCGTTGATGGTCTGCAGGCTGTCCCTGCTTTGACCCGCAGCAATCGGCACCACGCCGAAGGCCCTGAAAAATGGCTTGAGGTACCAGGTGTCGTAGATCCGCTTCAGCATCACGAAGCGGATCGGCCTGGGGCAGGCAATCTGCACCAGGGCCCAGTCTATCCAGGAAATATGATTGCCCAGTAACAGTGTGGGTCCCGCCTGGGGTATGTTGTCGAAGCCGATAACCTCTACCCGGTAGCGACGCTTGAGTATCCCGGTGACAAGAATCCGCACCATCGAGTGCGGCAGTTTGCCCACGGTATAGCCGGTACCTGTAACTGCCACTGCGGTGAGGATGTAAAACAGGCCGACGCTGTCGATCCCGACCAGCGAGAACACTACCGTACAGCCGAGCGCGCCCAGCATCGCCACGTTCTGGATCCAGTTGTTGCCGGCCAGCACGGTTCCCAGTTGCTCTCCAGGTGCCTGGAACTGGATCAGCGCGTTCAGCGGCACGATGAACATACCACCCATCACCCCGACCAACAGGAATGCCAGGCCCATACTGTAGACACTGTCGAGACCCGGGAGGACGGCGATACCGATGGCGATACCCACTGCGCCGACGGGTATAAGCCCGGTCTCAATGTAGTTGCGGGACACTTTCCCGGCGATCAGGGAACCGATAACAATGCCCGCGCCGGAACAGGCGAGAATACCCTGGATGACCACCGTGTTGGTGATGTCGAGGGCGTGCTTGGCGAAAGCGGGGAACGCCGCCAGCATCACCTGTGAGATTGCCCAGAAGGTGGCCAGGCCGATAACAGAGAGCCAGATCGTGCTGTTTTTATTGAGCACTACCAGATTGCGGCGCAGGTAGCGCAACATGAAGTACGGCGCCAGACGGAAAGTTTCGCTGGTACTGCCCTGTTGGCGGTCGGGTAAAAACACGGTGGAAAACCATTCCAGGGTCGACAGCGCCACCAGCACCCAGCCGATGGGTGCGATAAAGGCCATGGTTTCGCCGGTGCTTCCGGTACCGCCCTCCGGCAGCAGTGCCTCGAACAGGATCGAAAAAACGAAGGTGCCCAGCAGAATCCCGGCAATCGTGACGGCCTGGACGATACCGTTGGCCGCGGCCAGGTTGGTGCCCCCCACCAGCTCCTTGATGTAGCCATACTTGGCCGGGCTGTAGATCGCGCTCTGCACCGCCAGCGCAAAGGTCAGTCCAAACGCCGCCCAGAACCAGCCCTGGTAATAGGAAAACGTGATCGCCAGCGTGGCCACCACCGCGATGAACGCCGCGTGGCGCATGATGCGGTGCTTGGCGAACTTGTCCGCCAGGAAGCCGGCGGGTGAAAACAGCAGGATGAACGGCAACAGGATCAGCCCGTTGACGATGGCGGTGAGCACCACCTGTTCCTGGCCGTCATAGCTTTTGAAAATCGCGTTCTGGATAACGATCTTGTGCCCCAGGTCGACGAAGGCATTGAGGAATACGACGGTTATATAGGGTAGGAAGCCTTTCTGCTTGAAGCTCATGCCTTGCTCCGGGCGGGGGATGGATAACTGGGATGGTATCCATCGGGGTGATCGCCTCACACTATATAAACAGTTGCAGCGGGCTCCAAGACCTTTGGTATTATCGGCCGATACTTTTCATAAGTTCTGTTTCTCACTATAAGTCCAGTTTTTCGTTTCGGGGGTGGAGATGGCACAGGTTGCAGCGATCGTCGACGCACTCAAGGTGGCGCTCAAATCCTCCCGCATGACCTATGCCGGCGTGGCGGAGGGCATGGGGCTGTCCGAGTCATCCGTGAAACGGAAGTTTTCCCGGCGGGAGTTCACCCTGGCGGAACTCGATCTTATCTGCGGCCTTTGCAATATGGACCTTTCGGGCCTGGTGCATTTGATGGAGAACAGGAATGGTCGCCTGCAGGCGCTGACGGCGGCGCAGGAACGTGAGATTGCCGATGACCTCGGCCTGCTGGTGGTCACCGTGTGTGTCCTGAACCGCTGGAGCTTCGACAATATCCTCGACTTTTATGTGTTCGAAGAACACCAGCTGGTGCAGATGCTGGCGCGCCTGGATCGCCTGAAACTGATCGAGCTGCAGCCCAACAACAGGATCAAGCTGCTGCTGGCGCCAAACTTCGGCTGGCTGCCCAATGGTCCCATCCAGCAGGTTTTCCTGAAGACGATACAGCAGGATTTTTTCGCTGCGCGCTTCAACAAGGAAGACCACGAACTGATAGTCCTCAACGGCATGCTCTGCGCCGCTTCCAATGCCGAGTTTCGGCGCAAGATGGAGCGCCTGGCGCGGGAGTTCGACCTGCTGAACCGGGAGGACACGGGCAAACCCTTCGCGCAGCGGCGCGGCTACACCGCGGTTATCGCCCTGCGCGATTGGCACTACAAGGGTTTTTCCGCACTGCGCACTGATCGCGGCAGGCCCGATGATGGCTGATCCCGATATGGTGTTCGGAGACGGCCGATAACCGGCGCCTACTGTTGCCGAAAGCGGGATAAGTATCACCGCGCGCTACTCGCGGTCGCAGGTTTCAGCTCTTCGCCTGTGCAGCTTGAGGTGTGCGCGCCCCACGCCAATACTCCCCGTGTCGATACAAACCAAAGGAGGTATCCGACGTGGACCAATATGAACTCAACAGCAGTACCTCGGCCTGGGACTTTTTTGTCAAGCTGGCTTTCGGCGTGGCGGTTGGTGCAACAGTCACTGGCATTTACATGCTTCCCGGCGAGCTGATCGTCAAAGGCTACTTCATGATCAGCTCTTTATTCCTGGTATTTTCGACAATCACCATGTCCAAGACCATTCGGGACAAGCACGAATCTGATCGCCTGCATAACAAGATCAGTGAAGCGCGCACCACGAAAATCATTCGCGAAATGGACAGGGAATAGGAGACGAGCCTCATGAACATCATGCGCAAGTTGAACACCCTGCTACGGGCGGGAGCGAGGGAAAGCGCCGAGCGCATTACCGACGCCAACGCCATCCGTATTTATCGTCAGGAGATCGTGGATGCCGAAAACCTGCTGGAACGGCGGCGGGCAT
>Ga0224505_10000958_pt1 | contig 19203 bp, 22 predicted proteins | sample SF_Jan12_sed_USG_FD_169102 | JGI IMG/M metagenome (GOLD analysis project Ga0224505, IMG submission 169102) | Sediment microbial communities from San Francisco Bay, California, United States - SF_Jan12_sed_USGS_4_1 | ecosystem: Environmental > Aquatic > Marine > Sediment | place: USA: California... | reverse complement strand
CATGGCCACCCGACCGGTGAGGATGTGGACCACCTCCGTGTCGGGTCGATTCTCGATGTGCCACCCGCCGGGCGTGCACTCCCAGAGCCCGACCTCGGTTTCGCCGTCCGCGTAGATCTCGGCGAGTGACATCTGCGGGTCCCCGCGATCTGCTCCGGCTCGGGGACCGAACGGGGCGGGTACGGCGGCGATGGAATCGTAGGTTGCGTTCATCGCCCACATTCTGGTTGGTCTCGCACGTCGGTGGCTAGTCACGTCGGTGGTCTTCGGTATGCCGCCCAGGTTCTATCCGCGATTGGCCGAACACTGAGAGTGAGCATCAGTCACACAGAGCGCGTTGGGAGTTCATCATGAAAGCAGCACGTCACATCACCTTCGGTCTCGTCGCCGTCCTGGCCCTGGGGGCGACCCTCACGGCCGGCGCTTCGACCGGCGGTGCCGACCGGATCGAAGGCAACGTCGGGTCGTGTCCGGATGGGAATCAGCTCGTCAAGGTCGACCCGGTCCGGGCCGGCGCCTACGAGTTCGACGGCGGGACGATCGTGGTCTCCGTCGACGGCAAGGCGTTCAACTGGAGCCTCGAGGGTGAGTACGGCGTCACGTCGGTGTACGTGAAGGGCGGCCCCGACACCGCCCTGTACCGGTACGGCTACTCACAGGGTGATTCGGGCCTGAAGGCGCCCACCAGTCCTGTGAACGGACGCCAGACCGGACTCAGCCACATTCTCTTCTGCGGTCAGGAGATGGCCTCGGACAACATCTGATCGGTTGCACCCCCACGGACGAGAGAGGCCCCGGCGATGCCGGGGCCTCTCTCGTGCCGACTACCTTCGCGTCATGGCCAAGATCCACGGTGGGCGAGTCGTCGCCCGCGCTCTCAAGAACGAAGGCGTCGACACCCTATTCACGCTCACGGGTGGGCACATCCTTCCAATCATCGATGGATGCGTGCAGGAAGGGATTCGGATCGTCGACTTCCGTCACGAGCAGGCGGCCGCCCACGCCGCCGAAGCGTATGGTCGGCTGACCGGACAGATCGGAGTGGCGGCGGTGACGGCTGGACCGGGAGTCACCGACGCCATCACCGCAGTCGCCAACGCCCACTTCGCCGGGACTCCCATGCTGCTGCTCGGAGGGCGTCATCTCCTCCGCCAGGAGCTCATGGGTGGCCTGCAGGAGATGAACCATCCGCCCATGTTCTCCGGGATCACCGCCTGGGCAGGAACGGCCTTCGCGCCGGATCGACTCGCCGATCACGTGGCCACCGCGGTGCGACACGCCCATGCCGGCCGGGGCGGCCCCTCATTCCTCGACATTCCGATGGACGTCCAGTTCGATGAGGTCGAGGAGGAATCAGTCTCTTGGCCGGCAGACCAGCGGCCCAACAGACTCCCGTCGATCGACGACCGGCAGATCGCCGAGATCGTGGCCGCCATCCGGGCCTCGGAGCGGATTGCCATCTTCGCCGGACGCGCCGATGCCTCCCTGACCGGGTTGACCGACGCATTGCAGGCCCCCACCTACCTGAATGGCCGGGGGCGCGGCGCATTGGCATTCGACCATCCGCTGCTTGGAAACCACGCCCGGAGCGCGGCGTTGGGGAGTTGTGATCTCCTGTTGGCGTTCGGCGTCGACTGGGATTTCAGAACCCGATACGGGGCGGTTGTGTCGCCCGATGCCACGGTGATCCAGATCGACGCCGACCCGAGGAAGATCGGCTGGAACCGGACTGCCCACATCGGTCTCGTCGCCGACCCGGCGCTGGTCGTGGCGCAACTGGCCGAACACAGCGATTCCATCAAGCGGGATCGCTCGGATTGGGTGGAGGGGATCCTCGCCCAGGAGGCTGCCAGGCAGGCGCAACTCGACGCCGAGGCCGCAGACGACTCGATTCCGGTGATGCCCCAACGATTCGCCCGTGACGTTGCACAGTTCTTCGGGCCCGGCTCGATCGTGGCGGTCGACGGTGGGGACATCGTGTCGAGCACCGCAAGGTGGCTTCAAGTGTCCACCCCCGGTCACGTTCTCGATCCGGGACCATTCGGCACACTCGGAACGGGGGCGCCCTTCGCCATCGCCGCCAAACTGGCATTCCCGGATCGCCAGGTGGGGATCGTCTACGGCGATGGAGCGTTCGGGTTCAACGGCTTCGAATACGACACGATGGTCAGACACGGGCTGCCCATCGTGGGCGTGATGGGGAACGACGGCGTGTGGGCCAACATCAAGACGCTCCACAAGGCCTTCTTCCCCGACAGGGTTGCCGCCGCCGACCTGGGAAGGCGTCCCTATCACGACGTCGTGACGGCTCTGGGTGGCCACGGTGAAATGGTCACGCACCCCGCCGACATCCGTCCTGCTCTGGAGCGGGCCGTCGCCTCGGGCTTGCCGGCGCTCATCAACGTGCACCTGGCCGAGACGATGAGGGCGTCGTCGAACTACGCCCAGTGACAGGTCCGGCATCCGGTCTACCCTGACGCCGGGGAGTCGGAATCCATGACAGGTGTGACATCAGGCCTATTGGTGCTCATCGCCATCGGAGTGGTGGCGTCGGCGATCTTGCATGGGCGGGTGAGCCGCGGCTCGAGCCCGCCCGAGGAGCTCGAGTTCTATCAGGTCGCCTACCTCGCCGGTGGACCGTCTCGCGTCGCAGAAGTGGCGCTGTCCTACCTCGTCTGGGCCGGTCTCGTCGATGTTCGATCTGCGGCCGGATCGCTCGCCCTGGTGTCGGCCCCGAACAGGGCCGTGGAACTCGCACCGGTAGAGAAGGCCCTCGTGGCCACAATCCCACCCGAAGGCCGGACTCCAGGATTCCCGCTCGGTGCTGCCCGCGAAGCCGCAGCCGGCGTCGCCGACAGGCTGTCGGGACTCGTCGTGCCTCCCGGTTTGTCGCTGCTGGCCTTGGCACCTGCGGTGGGTGCCTCGATCATTGCGGCGGGGATCGCCACCGCGGTGATGCTGTCCGTGGAACAGGGCACCCCCACCGGATTTCTCGCGATCGTCCCGCTGGTGGGCGTCATCGTCGTTCTCACCGCCGTCTCGGGACGGTCGCGGCTCACCGAAACCGGGCAACAAGCTCTGGCAGACGTGAGGGCGGCTCGCGCCGACGACCTCGCCCTGGCGGAGCTGGGTGTCACCAGCCTGCCGATCGAGTCTGGCTTGTACATCGTCGCCCTGTACGGCCGCCCGGCGATGACCGGTGGCCTGTTGTCCTTGCGGCGACTACTCGGATGAGCCGAGGAGGATCTGCACGCGATTCTCGGTGAGGGCGATGGCGATCTCGGCCGCCGCATCTGTCGGGAACGCACACGAACACCGGTCATCCTGGGTCGACACGATCACGCCTGGGTGGCTCACCGGCTCGGCGTCGAAATGAGCAACGATCGCCACGACTGCGCCGCCGGAGACCGATCCTTGGGGAACCGGAACCTCTACCACCAACCACCCGTCGGGAACATCCACGTTTCGCGTGTCGATGTCGGCCATGAGGATCGGCTGACCGCGGTTGATCTGCCTGCCGGCGGAGGCCGGAAGGTCGACGGGCTCGAAGAGACCCTTCGGGACGCTCCGCCACAGGACCGACGACCGGTCGATGGCGTCGCCGGCGTCCAGGTCGAAAGCAGCGTACGGGTGGTCGACGGTGGAGGGCGGTCGCAGGTCGACGTAGATGGCTGCGAGCACCAAGACAACCGCCAGGGTCCAGCGGAGAACGAGGGGTCGGCCCAACAGGAACACCGGTCCGAACGTACGGACCCGGCCCGGTGACGTAAAGCCCCTTGCATCGTCGGTACCCTCCCTGCCGTGAGATTCGCGATCGTTCTGGCAGTGCTGGCGTGCCTCGCCGTTCCGGCTCGAGCGGAGCTGGGTCAGGGTGAGTATCTGCCGCTCCTGCTGATCGAAGATGGCGGGATCGGCCTCGGATCCGACTGTCTCAGCGAGCGCCGGCCCACCCGTCCCACGGGGGAACTGGACGTCGTTCCCGGTACGGGAGTTGTCGCCGGTGATGCAGAGCGGGTGGTTCGTTATGTGGTGGAAGTCGAGCGCGGTCTGCCTGTCGATCCCGACTGTTTCGCTCGGGTGGTGGAACTCACTCTCTCGGATGAACGAAGTTGGATCGGATCCGGGGCCTTCGGCGTCCAGCGGGTCGATGATGGCTCCGTGGACCTGCGTGTCACACTTGCTTCACCGTCCACCGTGGATCGGTACTGTCTGCCGCTCCGCACCGGGGGGATCTTCTCGTGTTGGGACGGCCGGCGGGCGATGCTCAATGTCTGGCGGTGGGAGAACGGCGCCACCGATTTCGAGGGCAAGCTGGCGGAGTACCGGACGTACATGATCAACCACGAGGTGGGTCATGGCTTCGACCACGGTCACCGTGACTGCCCGGCCGCCGGGGAACCCGCCCCCATCATGATGCAACAGACGAAGACCACGGGTGCCTGCGAACCGAACGGATGGCCCACTCCTGCGGAGCGGTGAGGTCAGTCGCTGGAACTGGAACCCGAGTCGGAAGTCGAGCTCGAGCTCGAGCTGGAGCTGGAGCTCGACGACGCCTCCGAGCTCGACGACGAGTCCGAGCTCGGCGTGGATGCACGCTTCGTGCCTTTGGAATCGGTGACGTAGAAGCCGGATCCCTTGAAGACGATTCCGCTGGCGTGGAAGACCTTCTGGACTTCGCCACCGCAGGTGTCGTGTTTCTTGAGCGACTTGGCCGAGAACGACTGGAACACTTCGAACTGCTCGCCGCACTTCTTGCAGAGGTATTCGTATGTGGGCATGCGTGGACCTTTTGGGGGTGTGGGACACAACGATTGTACCCGCAGTGCCTATTCCCGAAAGTGCCCCACCGGGGCGGATCCACACCCTCCCACCCCTGAACCCGATTTTGACGCACGAAACGCAGCAATGTGCTGCCTTTCGTGCGTGAGAACGCCTCGGGGGAGGTGAGGTGGGGTGAAGGGGTAATCTGTGGCCGATGCCCACCTGGCTGGCGCTGATCGGCGCGTACTTCATCGGAAGCCTCGACTTCGCGGTCGTCGTGGCCCGCGCCCACGGCGTGGACATCCACTCGGTGGGAAGCGGCAATCCCGGAGCTTCCAATGTGTTGCGGACGCTGGGACGCGGCCCCGCAGCGATGGTCTTCCTCGGCGATGCTCTGAAGGGTGTGATCGCCGCGGCCATCGGCTGGCTCGCCGGGGGAGCCGGGGATCCCGCCAATCAGCCGATAGCCTTCGCCGCCGGCTTCCTCGCCGTTGCAGGGCACTGTTTCCCGATCTTCCACCGCTTCAAAGGAGGCAAGGGCGTCGCCACTGCCGCGGGCGTCATTGTGTTCACGGTGCCCGTCGTCGGATTCATCCTGGCGGCGCTGTGGACATTGGTGGCGAAGGTGTTCAAGGTCGCATCGATCGCATCACTGGTGGCGGTGGTAGCGACGGTGCCGCTGGCGTTCTGGCAGGGAACGCGCGGTGCGGCCCTGGCGTGGCTCGGCGGAATGCTCGCCTTGATCGTGGTGCGTCACGCGCCGAACATAAGACGGATGATCAGTGGTTCCGAACAGAAAGTCCCCACATGAGTCAGCGCATCGAGGTGGCTGTGATCCCGGCGGCGGGTCGGGGAACGAGAATGCGTCCGGCGACGCGGGTGGTCCCGAAGGCTTTGTTGACGGTGGTCGACCGCCCGGCGATTCAGTACGCCGTCGAGGAGGCGGCCCGCGCCGGTGCCACCGAGGCCGTGCTCGTCGTCGATCTCGACGTCGGCCATCTCATCCAACAGCACTTCCTCGTGGAGAACAGGCTCCCAGGCATCGAACACGTCCGGATCCGCCCGGTGGTGCAGGAGGAGGCGCTCGGGCTCGGCCACGCCGTGTACGAGGCTCGGGAGGTGGTCCGTGACCGCCCCTTCTTCTGCCTGCTGGCCGACAACATCGTCCGGCCGGGGAAGGACGTGCTTCCGGCGCTGGTCGACAGTTCCGACGAAGGCAAGACCTCCGTGATGTGCCTGCGGCGACTCTCCGACGAGTACCTGTCGAAGTACGGTGTCGTGATCCCCGCGGGTGGCGAGCACGACGAACCGCTGGAGTTGGCGGGTGCCGTCGAGAAGCCGGGGGTGGAGCGGGCCCCGTCCCGGCTGGGTCTGATCGGCCGGTATCTGTTCACTCCGGAGGTGTTCGACATCCTCGACGGAGTCAAGCCCGGCCACGGCGGAGAGATCCAGCTCACGGATGCCATCGATGAGTTGGGCAAGCGCGGACGTCTGCGGGGCTCGATCGCCGACTCCGACCTACTCGACGTCGGGAATCCGCTGGGGCTCCTCGAGGCCTCGGTGGAACTGGGGCTTGCCAAGTTCGGCTACGCCTTCGAGTCCCAGTTGCGGGATCGCCTCGGATCGTGAAGCCGCTCGCGGAGGCCCAGCGGCAGGTGCTGGCTGCGGTCGGCCGCCTGCCTTCGGGCCGGGTGCCTGTATGGAGCAGCGTGGGACTGGTCCTGGCGGATGACGTGATCGCCACCCAGGATGTGCCGCCTTTTCCCAACTCGGCCATGGACGGTTATGCCGTGAAGGGAGCCGACGTCGCGGCGGTGCCCACCGTCCTCCGGGTCTTGGAGGACGTCGCCGCCGGGCACGTCGGTACTGCCACCGTGGAGCCCGGCACCGCGGTGAAGATCATGACCGGCGCGCCGATACCGCCAGGCGCCGACACCATCGTGAAGGTGGAGGACACCGAACCGGGCGACGGGGCCGTTCGGATCATGGCGGTCACCGAGCCGGGGACGTCGGTTCGAGAGGCCGGTGGGGATGTCCGGTCCGGTGATCTCGTGTTCGATACCGGCACGCGGTTGACGCCGGCCCATCTCGGTGTGCTGGCTGCCATCGGAGTGGCCGAACCCACCGTGTTCCGGCGTCCGCGGGTCGCCGTGATGTCGACGGGCGACGAGGTCCTCGCACCGGAGAGTCCGCGATTGGCACCGGGTCAGATCCGCGATGCGAACCGGCCACTCCTGACAGGTCTGCTCTCGGAGCTGGGGGCCGAGGTCCACGACTACGGCATAGTCGTCGACGACGCGACACTGTTGCGGTCGACGTTGCTTCGGGCCGCCGAGGAGTGCGACGTCGTGATGACATCAGGTGGGGTGTCGATGGGCGAGTACGACCTCGTGAAGGCTGTGCTCACCGAACTCGGCGACATCGAGCTGTGGCGGGTGGCGATGCAGCCGGCGAAACCTTTCGCCTTCGGCCAGATCCGCTCGACGCCGCTGTTCGGCCTGCCGGGGAACCCGGTGAGCGTGCTCGTGGCGTTCGAACAGTTCGCCCGCCCGGCGCTTCTTTCGATGATGGGGAGCCGGCTTCTGTTCCGCCCCCGTCTGCGGGGTGTGCTCGCCCATGACGTGCACACCGATCCCGAGAAAACCGTGTTCCTCCGCATGAACGTGACCGAGCAGGACGGCCGCTGGGTGGCCGCGAGTGCCGGGGGGCAGTCTTCGAACGTGCTCTCTGCGGCGGCCAACGCCAACGGCTTCGCCGTCGTCCCGGTGGGGACGGGGTCGGTCGATGAAGGCTCCGTCGTCGAGTTGGAGATGTTCCGGTGGTCCGAGACTCGGACCTACGAGGATGTGTTGGGATGACGGACGAGTTCCCGCATCTGACGCCGGCCGGTGACGTCCACATGGTGGACGTCGGAGACAAACCCGAAACGGAACGAGTGGCGGTGGCGGAGGGCGTCGTGTCCATGTCGGCCGGCGTTGCCGACCGGCTGTTCTCGGGCGAGCTGCCCAAAGGTGACGCCCTGGCTTCCGTGCGGTTGGCGGCCATCATGGGCGCCAAGCGGACGCCCGATCTCGTCCCGTTGTGCCATCCGATCTCGCTCACCGGCATCGATGTGATCGTCGACAGGGACCCGATCGGTGCCCGGATCGAGGTCACCGCTCGCACCGTGGGGCGTACCGGCGTGGAGATGGAGGCGATGACGGCGGTGGCAGCCGGGGCCCTGGCGCTGTACGACATGGTGAAGGGTGTAGAGCGGGGAGTCACCATCGAATCGGTCCGGCTCCTGGAAAAGAGCGGCGGACGATCCGGGACCTGGCGGCGAACATGAACCCCGGAAAGATTGTCGCGCAGGCAAACATTGGGTTAATCTGCTCCGGTCATGTGAAGCACTGGTCACGTGATGTTGATGGGTGGGACACCCCCCTAGAACCACTCAGCGAGTACACGAGTTGAACATGAACAGGTCGAGGCGGAGTGCATGAGCCATGGCTGACGCGCCACTTCTGATCGCTGCCCTGGTGATCCTCACCATCTGGGGCATCTATCTCTTCCCCACATTCTTCGGTCGACGCCGGAACGCGCCGTTGAACTCCACCGAGGAGTTCGACCGGTGGACCCACGTCATGGCCGATGTCCAGCGCCGGAGCTACAACACCGGGCGCCTGTCGACGCGTGATTCGATCCGCACCCGGCGGCGCAACACGCTGCTCGCCCTCGGGGCGGTCGCCGCCGCCCTGTTGGTGCTGGCGTTCAGCACGTCCTCGGTGTGGTGGCTCGTCGCCCACCTACTCGTCGATGCGCTCATCGCGGCATACGTGGCGCTGCTGCTCCAGGTGAAGCAGCAGCGGGCGGCGAGAGTGGCTCAGACCCACGCCGTCATCCGGCCCAACGACGCCGACGAGCCACCGGTTCGCATCGTCGCCGGTTCCTGAGACTTTGGATCAATCCGACCTCGACGCCATCGGTCGCTCGGTCCGACCCGTCCTCGACGGACGGTTCAAAGCTCGCGAGCGGGGCCTGACCAACAGTCGCAAGGTGATTCGGGCCTCCGCCAACGCCATCCGCAGCCTCCACCGCGGCCAGACCGAGCAAGCCGAGGAACTCATGGCCGAGGCGCAGGGTCTGCTGGAGGAGGCGATGACGGCGCTCTCCGGCCACCAGGCGATCCTGCACGCCGGATTCATCGGTGACGCTGCGAAGGAGTACGCAGAGGCTCGTCTCACCGCCGCTCTGTTCGCCGGCGATCGGCTCCCGCTCCCCGACGACCTGGGAATCGACCCCGTGCCGTACATGCACGGTCTGGGGGAGGCGGTGGGGGAGTGCCGGCGGCGTCTGCTCGACACACTGCGCCGGGGTGATCTCGATCTGGCGGAATCGCTGCTTGCCTCGATGGACTCGATCGTGGACCTGATGGCGGACCTCGACTATCCCGACGGCATGACGTCGGGGTTGCGGCGTACCACCGATGTTTCCCGATCGTTGGTGGAGCGATCCCGGTCGGATCTGACGGCCACCGCCGTGCAGGAGCGGCTGCGCCGCGACCTCGAACGGCACCTGTGATTCGGCCCTCCGAGCGACGATTGGAATCCTGGGATGGAGGCGTGCCTCCGAGGGGTTAAAATGCCGATCCCTTCATGGGGGTGTAGCTCAGCCCGGCAGAGCGCTTCCCTCGCACGGAAGAAGTCAGGGGTTCAAATCCCCTCACCTCCACGGGAACCGGATGGAATCCGGTTCCTTGGAGTCTGCGATGCAGACTCTCGGCTCATGTCATGAGCCAAGCCCCAGGCCCACACCTGGGGCTTCTGTGTGTCGTGGCCATTGAGGGTCCCTCCGAATACATCGATTCTCTCGCGGTCCGTGGTACTCTCCACCGCGTAGTAGCGTCCACAACGAGATACCGAGTGAGGAGGTTCGATGGATACCACGCAAGTCCTGAAGGGTGTGCTCGACACGGCGGTGTTGGCCGCGCTGAGCGATGAACGCACATACGGGTACGACCTCGTACGGCGCCTCCGAGAGGCCGGCCTGGACGAGGTGGGGGAGGCGTCGGTGTACGGAACCCTGCGCCGCCTCTTCAACAACGGCCACCTGACCTCGGAGATCGTCCCCTCCGAGGAGGGCCCGGCCCGCAGGTACTACGGCCTCAACGCGTCGGGTCGTGAGCTTCTGGAGCGCTCCGCCAAGACCTGGAAACACTTCTCCTCGGTGATGAGTGATCTGTTGAAGGAGGTCGCATGAAGATCGACGTCACCCTCTCCCGAGCGGCGGTCGAATACCTCGAGGCCGTTCGGTCGGGACTGCGGGATCTCGATGAGGAAGACCGCGAGGCGATCCTCTCTGAGTTGGAGGAACATCTCGGCGAACTCGGAAGCCAGGACCCCACCGAGGCTCTGGGTGACGCCGGCGCTTTCGTTTCCGAGTTCCGTCACAGCGCCGGAATCGTCTCTCGACCCGGGCTGTTCAGGCGGACCGCCATGAAGGGTCGTCGAACGCTGCATCGTGTGGCCGAGCACCCTGCGGCGGCGCCGTGGCACCGGCACCGGTCGGATCTCCGGATCGTCTGGGTGTGGACACGCGGCTGGATCGCCATGTCTGCCATTTGGTGGCTCGGGACCCACTGGCCCGGAGGCCAGATCTCGTTCCTGATTCCCTGGGGGCGCTTCCTGGGTTGGGGTTCCGCGATGGCCGGCCTCGCCACCGTTGCCTCGGTGTGGGTCGACGGTCGCCGATCGGATCGGCGGTGGAGACATCTCGACATCGTGGCGACGGCGGCGACCGTCGTGCTGGCGCTCTTCGCGCTGCTGAATCCGGTGTGGATCGACGACCCGTGGTCGGAGGGCTCCCAGGTCCTCCAGACCGTGCCCGAAGTATCGAACGTGTACGCCTACGACCGGGAAGGAAACCCCGTCGAGGTGCTCCTGTACGACCAGAACGGCCGGCCGTTCGACGTGAACCCCGATCCGGGTTCGGTGAGCTTCGACGGAGCGATGTTCTACGACTGGTGGGGGCCCGTGAGGTATCGGGTCGATCGGTACGGAGCCCCGGTGACCAATCTGTATCCGTTGGAGCGGATGGATGACAGCCGGCAGACCGTGCCCCCGCCACGGGTGGGGCTCCCCGACTTCGGGGCGGCAGAGTCGACGCCGACCACGACTGACTCCACGCCGACAACAGTGGGCGACGGTTCGTCCTCTTCCACCGACGATACGACCGTCAGCACGGTCGGACAGGAATCCACGACCACCGCCGAGGAGGAACAGGCCACTACGACGGTCGCAGGGGGCTGAGATCAATGGTCCGAGCCCGCACCTGGGCTCGGACCATTTGGGGTTGACCTCGATCCGGGGCCGGCCGATGAATGACCATTGGGTCACATCGGGGTTAGGTTGCCGGTATGAAGACGAACGCCTTGTTGCTCGCCGTATTGATGGGTGCTGCGGCCTGCACTCGAGCCGCCGACACTGCGACCACCTCGACGGCGCCGCCCACGAACACATCGACAACGGTGGCGGAAGCCAGCACGACCACGGCTCAGGCGCCGGGCATCGAAGAGCTCAGCCCGGAACTCCAGGCCGAACTGTCGGAACTGATAGCGACCACCGAAGAGCTGCGTGGCCTCGATTTCGTCGACCCTCCTCAGATCAACGTCGTGACGCCGGACGAACTGGAAGCCCTGGTTCGAGAGGGGATCGAGGAGGACACCGAGTTCGTCGATGTCGACCAGGCGCTCTTCCGTACGTTGGGTCTCCTCGACGATGAAACCGACCTCATGTCGCTCTACACCGACGTCCTCGGCGAGCAGGTCGCCGGTTTCTACGACACCGACACGCTGGAGATGGTTGTGCCCATGCGGTCGGAGGGATTCTCGGCCCTCGAACGGTCGACCATCGTCCACGAGCTGACCCACGCCCTCGCCGACCAGCACTTCGGCATCGGCGACATCTACGACGAGCTCATCGACGGAGAGCGCTACGACGAGGCGTCGGCCTTCCAGGCAGTCGTCGAAGGTGACGCGGTCCAGACGGAGCTGTCGTACCTTCGAGGGCTGTCCATCGACGAGCAGCGTGAAGTGATCGAGGAGTCGCTCGCCGTCGACAGTTCGGCGCTCGATTCCGCGCCCCGTTTCCTGCAAGAGTCGCTCTTGTTCCCATACGTGAGCGGACAGGTGTTCGTGGAACGACTGCAGAACCTCGGAGGTCGCGAGGCCGTCGACGCCGCCTACTCCGATCGGCCGGTGTCCACCGAGCAGATCCTCACGCCCGAGGACTACGGACGTGACCAACCCGTTGTCATCTCGCTCCTCGACGTGGCCCTCGACGGCTACCAGAGGTCGTACGGCTCGGTGTGGGGCGAATTGAGCTTCGAGCTGATGTTCAACCAGATTCTCGGGGGCCGCCCCGAGGCCGCAGAGGGCTGGGGTGGCGACCGCTACGACCTGTTCTTCGACGGCACCGATGTTGCCCTCGTTCTGGTGTATCAGGGTGACTCCGAGCAGGACACCACCGAACTCGAACAAGCGCTCATCGAATATCACGAAGCGGTGCTGGGAGCCGCCCCCGACGCCGGCGGCGTTTTCACCGCCGACGATTACGCGTTCGTCTCCCGCGAGGGGGCCGAGCTGCGCTGGGTGGTGGCGTCCGATCCATCCGCCGGCGCCACCCTTACGGCCGCACTCAGCCAGTGACACCCTGGAACGTGTGAGGCGATCCCCGTAGCTTGAGACGGTGTTCTTGGAAGCGACCGATGGCACCATCTTCGGCCCGGTGATCGTGGCCGAACGGTTCGGTGAGCGGTTCCGGGGGTTGCGTCCGCGGGCCGCCGGTCGATACTTGCTACTGCCCACGAACTCCGTGCACGGGTTCGGGATGCGAGAGCCAATCTGGGCGGCCGGGCTGTCCGACACGATGACCGTGACCCAGGTGGCGATCGTGGCTCCGCGGCGGGTGATCACCCTGCGCGGCGCTGTCTGGATCCTGGAAGGGCCAGTCACGGCTCCCCGCCCGGTGGTCGGTGCCACCCTCGTGAGAACCGAGGTGCAACGCTGAGGCCGTGGCGGCCTCTAAGGTCGCCTCGTGCCGGGAACCCTCGTCATCTGCTCCACTCCGATCGGCAACCTCTCCGATGCGCCACCCCGGCTGGCCGAGGCCCTGGCCACCGCCGATGTGGTCTTCGCCGAAGACACACGGAGGAGCCGGATCCTGCTCGACGCGTTGGGGGTGTCAACACCGCTCCGCAGCTACTTCCTCGGCAACGAACGAACCCGGAGCGAAGAGCTGGTCGAGCGGCTGGCGTCCGGCGACACGGTTGCGCTCGTCAGCGACGCCGGCACACCGGTGGTTTCGGACCCGGGCGCCCATGCCGTTGCCATGGCTCGGGAGATCGGCGCCAGGGTGACCACCATCCCTGGCCCGAGCGCAGTCACGTCGGCGGTGGCGGTGTCGGGAATGACCGGAGATCGCTTCGTTTTCGAGGGCTTTCTTCCCCGCAAAGGGCGTGATCGATCCGAGCGGCTCGAAGAGCTCGCTCAGGAGCCGCGAACAATGGTCCTCTTCTGCGCTCCCCACCGTTTGGGAGACGACCTCACCGACCTCGCAGAGGCTCTCGGTGAGGGGCGCCCGGTGTGCGTGGTCCGGGAGCTGACGAAGATGCACGAGGAGGTCGTGTGGTCGACTTTGGGCGAAGCTGCGGGCGCAGCGGACAACCCGCGCGGCGAGTACACACTCGTCATCGAGGGTGCACCTCCACAAGCCCCCGACATCGATGCCGCCATCGAGGAGGCGCGCTCTCTCGTCGTCGGGGGAATGTCGGTTTCGGCTGCTGCCCGTCAGGTGGCCGAGCGTCGCAAGGTCTCGCGCCGGTCCGTCTACGAAGCGCTGGTGGTCGATTGACTCGCTAGACCAGCTGGTTGCGACAGCTCGAGCACACACCGCGCTCCTTGAACGCCGTCACGTGATCGGTGGTGCCGCAGAACACGCAAGTGCTGTCGAGTTTCCTCAGCACGATGTTGGAGCCCTCGATGGAAATCGACAGCTGATCACCCTCCCGGATGTTGAACATACGGCGGGTTTCAGCCGGAATGACGATCCTGCCGAGATCGTCGATCTTGCGTGCGATTCCCGATTCCATCTCGCGAGCACCCCTCTCCTGATGGGTGGTATCCCTGCGGTCACCTTACCCCTGGCCGTTCCCGCGTGACGTCTGCGAGGCCCTAGATTGGTTCGAATGGTCTGGGTCGACACCCACTGTCATCTTCAGCTCGATCGGCGTCCGGCGGCGGAGCTGCTCGAGCGCGCCCAGGCGGTCGACTGGATCGTCGCTCCCGGCATCGACGCCGCCTCGTCGGCGGCCTCGGTGGCGCTGGCGGCCGAATACCCGGGCCGGGTGGCGGCCACGGCAGGCCTCCATCCCCACGACGCCGAGCATTTCGAAAGCCAGTGGGAGGCCATCGCCGCGCTCGCACCGATGGTGGCGGCCCTCGGAGAAACAGGCCTCGACTACTACCGCGATTTGTCGCCTCGAGATGCGCAGCGCCGCTCGTTCCAGGCTCACATCGAGCTTGCTCTCGACATGAACAAGCCCCTCATCGTCCACTGCCGTGACGCGTTCGCCGACGTCTTCGAGATGGTCGAGCGTTCCGGTGCCGCACCGTTGACCGTTCTTCACTGCTGGACGGGAGGCCCGAGATGGACGCGGAGGTTTCTCGACCTCGGGGTCACTTTCTCGTTCGCGGGCCCGGTTGCATTCGAGACCGGTGACACCGTGAGACTGGGCGCGGCGTTGGTACCCCCCGAACGAGCGATGGTCGAGACCGACACTCCGTATCTCAGTCCCCCTCCTCACCGGTCGGAGCCGAACGAGCCTGCCTGGGTGGCATTGGTGGGCCAGGCGTTGGCGAAGGTTTGGGGGATGGGCGTGGACGCCGTTGCCGGCGCCACGTCGGAGCGTGCGCGCACGGTGTTCGGGCGCCCATGATCGCCCAGACCAGAACACAGGTGCGGGCGCTGCTCGAGCGTCACGGCCTGAAACCTCGCAAGTCGTTGGGCCAGCATTTTCTCGCCGATCCCAACATCACCGAGAAGATCGTCGCAACCGCATCCATCACATCGGGCGACAACGTGGTCGAGGTCGGCGCGGGGACGGGAACGCTCACTGCAGCCCTTGCCTCTCGTGCCGCGAGGGTCGTTTCCTACGAGGTAGACAGGTCGCTAGAGCCTCTCCTCATCGAGGTGCTGAAGCCCCATCCGAACGTCGACCTCCGATTCGAGGATGTGACGTCGGTGGATCTCGGGGCCGAACTCGGGCCGGGTTCGTGGAAGCTCGTCGCCAACCTCCCGTACAACGTCGGGACCGGTCTCGTTCTCGACGTCCTCCGGCACACGCCTCAGATCGGGTTGATGGTTGTGATGGTTCAAACGGAGGTGGGCCACCGCCTCGCGGCGAGCGCAGGCACAAAGCAATACGGCGTTCCCTCGGTGGTCGCACAGCTTCACGCCCACGTGCGCGTCGGGTTCACCGTCCCGCCACAAGTGTTCGTGCCTCCGCCCAACGTCGGCTCGGCCGTCGTGGTCCTGGAGCGCACCGGTGCCCCCGAGGGTGCCGAGCGTGCGATCCAGCTCGCCGGCGCCGCATTCGGACAACGGAGGAAGATGCTCAGGAGTTCTCTGGCTTCGGTTCTGGACGATCCAGTCACCGTCCTCGAGCGGGCAGGAATCTCCCCCGAGTTGCGGGCAGAGCAGCTCACACCGTCCGACTATCTGGCGCTGGGAAGGGTGTCTCATGGATGACCTGGTCTACGAGGCCCCTGCCAAGATCAACCTGTCGCTGGAGGTGGGCGCCGCGCATGCCTCCGGATATCACCCCCTGAGGTCGTTGGTTCAGGCCCTGGAGTGGTGCGACACGTTGGCCGTCGACACGGCATCCGAGGACCGGCTCGACATCACAGGTGCCGATCTCGAATCGGACGGATCGAACCTCGCCTGGAAGGCCATCGAGGCGCTGGCGTCGGACAGGCCCCGCCTCCACATGCTCCTCGACAAGCAGATCCCGGCGGCGGCCGGTCTGGGTGGAGGGAGTGCGAACGCCGCAGCGGCGTTGGTCGCAGTCGCCGAGATCCTCGGTCTGAGCGCGGAAGTGGTGGCCGCTACCGCGCCGAGGGTAGGAGCGGACGTCTCCTTCTTCCTCACTGGAGGCACGGCGTGGATGGAAGGGTACGGGGAGCGCATCACACCGGTCGACGCTGTACGCGGTTGCGCCGTGGCGGTGGTGGTCCCGCCGTTCGAGCTCTCCACCCCTGAGGTGTATCGGAGCTGGGATCGGATGGATGGACCGAAGGGTCCGGGTGTCGAGGGTCGGATTCTGCCGCCCGCCCTACGGGAGTTCGGTCCGCTTCGCAATGACCTCGCTCCCGCCGCGATCGCGGTGGAACCGGAGCTGGGCGACTGGATCGCCGACCTGGGCGATCGATGGGGGAGGCCGGTGTGCTTGTCCGGGAGCGGACCGGCGTTGTTCGGCTACTTCACGGATGTCGACGAGGCGGCGTCTGCCGCTGCGGAGGTCGCCGGACCCAATCGATCATGTCGGGGGGTGGCGTTTCGGGAGGTCGGCGTCTTCCGCAAAGGTTGAGCGCTCGGTCTGCAACTCGCAGACCATGGGAGGCCGGCACCCGGGGGTTGGTTGTCGGCGAGAGGGATGGCGAGTTCGAAGATCGTTCGGCCGTCGACCCGTCCGTAGCGGATCTCGCCGTCCATGAGACGGGCCAGCTGGCGGGCGACCGTAAGCCCCAGGCCGATGGTGGAAGGCCGGCCCGGATCGTGGGCGGCGCTCCCGTACGGATCGAAGATTCCGGCGAGGTTCTCGTCTGGGATGCCGGCGCCGTTGTCCGACACCCTCAACAGCCCGTGGGCGCCGTCGATGCCCACCGAGAGGCGTATGTCGGGTCCTCCGTGTTTGTGGGCATTCATGATCAGGTTGCGGATCACCTGCCTCAAACGCAGGGGATCGGCCTTGACCATCGGAGGTCGCGTGTCGCAACACGTCACCTTGGGAACGACCTCCTCGGGGAGTGCCCGCAAGATTACGGGGACCACTTCGGCCAGATCCACTTCCTCGGTGAGGATCGTCAGCTGGACCTCTTCGGCGCGAGCGCTGACCACGAAGTCTTCGACCAGATCCCGCAGCTCTTCGCTCTGCTGAGCAACGAGGTTGACGAGGCCCTGGATCTCGTGCCGATCGAATCCGTCGAGGTCGTCGCGCATCTCGAGGCTGAGACCGACGATGACGGCGAGCGGGGTCCGCAGCTCGTGGCTGACAGAAGCGATGAACCTGTCCTTGTCCGCCAGCAGGCGTTCCAACCGTGCGGCGTTCTGTTCCCGGTCCCACGCTGCCCCGATCAGCTCTCCGACGGTTCTGACCATTGACCGTTCGGTGGCGTTCCAACGGCGGAGCCGATGCGTCACCACCCCAACGGCGCCCGCCAGCTTGTCTGCGGATGCGATGGGAAAGACCGTGTCGACGTGATCGCCGTCCGTCCAGTCGAAGACCTTGCCGGCCGTCAGACCTGCGCGGGCCGCCGGGTCCTCGAACCAACCGCGCATCGCCGAACGTTGCGGCGAACCGGGGACGCCTCCGAACCAGTCGATCGAGTCGGGAACGGCTGATCCGTCCCTGGCACACGAAACCACGTACACGGTGTCGGCCGACAGAGCGGCGTGCACGGCTCGCATCGATTCGTCGACCGCTTCGTGAGGCTCCCGCTTGATGAGGGCGGCCGCCGACCGGGCAATGGCGCTCTGCATACGAAGCATCACGTCCCTCTGGTCTGTCTGCTCGGCGATTTCAGTCAAGGCCGACGCATGGGCGTCAGTGGAATCACGGGCCCGGGCGGCGAGGGCCATGGTCCCGAGAAGGAGCGACTGTCCGAGTGTCTGCATCCCGACACCCATGTGGGGAGCACCGGCGAGCGACGGGCCGACGTAGTTGGCCACGAGGGTCGTCACCGAGGCTGTTGCCATCGGCAGAGCCATCCGGCGCAGACCGGATGTCCATCCGAGCAAGGCGTACGGAATCAAGCCGAGCCCGCCTACGAGCCAGGGATCCAGACCCCAGACCGCGCACCCGAGGACGCACGTCAGATACAGCGCGAGCGTCGCCCACGCTATCGCCACCAATGCGCGCGACCTGTGCCCATTGCCCATGAAGTACCCGGTCGGCACCGAACCTGCTGTGTTGCGTGACCCTCACATGAAAAATTCGTTCGCCCTTCTCGCCACATGTCTCTGTGCGCCGTGACAGAATCGGTGCAGGCAAGTGGGACGACGGCGCCAGCGCCGTCCGGGAGGAGAGGAGTGCGTCGGGGTTCAGCGCTGCTGCGGCGTTGGGGCTTGCGGCTGCGGTCATCGCCATGGCTGCCGACACGACCATTCTGGTACGGCCGACGACCTGGCTTTTTCGTATGAGGAGAAGTCCGGTAATGAGAAAGTTCCGCACATCCGTTGTCTTCGCGGCGCTCGTGCTGTCGCTCGTGGCGTCGGGGGCGATGATCGCTCCTGCCGCCAACGACAGCGGCTTTCGCACCGCGCAGGGGGCGATGCTCACCCCGGTCATGCCGGGTGTCGAGGTCACGCCTTTGCTCACGGTTGGCGACGTTCTACCGAGCGGATATCGCTTCGAGGCGATTCCCGACGGTATCGCCGTACGTCCTCGAGGGCAGGGTCGCGTCGACCTCTTCGTGAACCACGAGACGGGCAAGGTCCCGTTCCCGTACAACACGGCGGCGCCGACCGCTGCCAACGGTGAGAACGACTTCGACAATTCCCAGGTCAGCCGGCTGATCCTCAATCAGCATTCCGCCGGCGTGCTCAACGGTTCGTTCGTGATCACGTCTGCCTCGGGCTACCAGCGATTCTGTTCCAACTATCTTGCGGGTCCGGCCGAGGATTTCGACCGGGAGATCCTGCTCACCAACGAAGAGTCGCCCGATTACGTGTTCCGTCAAGAGGACTCGTGGCCTCCGGCCATCGGTGACGCCAACGAACGCGAGGTCGGACTCGTGGTGGCCTTGGACGTCCGGACCGGCAAGCACAAGCCAATCTACGGCATGGGCAGGCACAATCACGAGAACAGCGTCGCCATACCCGGATACGGGCATCCGGTCGTGATCTCGGGAGACGACACGTTCACGAGCGGACCGATCACCGGAACGTTCCCTGCCGGGGCAGTTCCGGCGCAGTCGCAGGTCTACTCCTACATCGCTCCCAGCACTGATGCGCTGATGGCGGACGAGGGTGACCTGTGGGCCTTCGTGTCCGATACGCCCGGGGTGAAGAACTACTACGACGTCCTGCCCGGGTCGGGGACAGCGGTCACCGGCCACTTCATCAAGGTACCCAGGGAGATCGCGACCGGTCTCAAGGCGGACGGCACCGAGGTGAAGGCGGCGGACTT
>Ga0224505_10000957_pt1 | contig 19215 bp, 17 predicted proteins | sample SF_Jan12_sed_USG_FD_169102 | JGI IMG/M metagenome (GOLD analysis project Ga0224505, IMG submission 169102) | Sediment microbial communities from San Francisco Bay, California, United States - SF_Jan12_sed_USGS_4_1 | ecosystem: Environmental > Aquatic > Marine > Sediment | place: USA: California... | reverse complement strand
TGAGGCTGAGCTTGACCGCGTCGCACATCAACGGGTCCTTGCACGGATCCGTCCAGGCCGTCAGGCTGAACTCGTTCCACGTGTAGTTGAACCTGCCGATGGGGCTGTTGAACGAGAACAGCACCACCACGAAGACCGGTGCGAACATGTAGACCAGCGCAAGCACCCCGAGGATCGCGATGACGTGCGACCGGAGCCACCGCCAGAGCCGGAGCAGGACGTTGGACCTGGGAGCAGGCGGGAGGTCGGTGGGCGCCGTCATGGACGCCTGGCGGCTGATCGTCTCGGTGGCCATCAGACCAGCTCCTCCGTGCCGGCGCGTCTGACGTAGAGCGTGACCAAGGTGACGATCATCGCCATCAGGATCACCGACAGGGCTGCCGCCAGCGGATAGTCGAACAGCCGGTAGAAGGTGTTGTAGATCTTGTTGCCCACCATGGCGTCACGCGGGCCGCCCAGCAGGCTGGCGTTGACCGGGTCACCCGCCGCCGGGATGAAGGTCAGCAGGGTCCCTGCGACGACGCCCGGAAGGGACAGCGGGAAGGTGACCTTGCGGAACGCCGTCCACGGGGTCGCGTAGAGGTCCTGGCCGGCCTCGATCAGGCGGACGTCGATCCGCTCCAGGCTCGCGTACAGCGGCAGCGTCATGAACGGCAGGAAGTTGTAGGTCAGACCCGCGATGACGCCCAGCGGCGTCTGGAGGACGCGGTCGGCCCCGCTGATGCCGTCGGCGAAGATGACGGGGATCTGGATGGCGTTCAGGACCTCCAGGATGCCCAGGTTGTGCATCCACGTCACGACGAAACCGTTGTCCGACAGGATGGTCTTCCAGGCGTTGGTGCGGAGCAGGAAGGACGTGAAGAACGGTGCGATGACCAGCACCAGCATGATGTTCTTCCAGCGGCCAGCCTTGAAGGCCATCGTGTACGCCAGGGGGTAGGCGATCGCCAGGCACGACATCGTCGCCAGCAGCGAGTACACCAGGGACTTGAGGTAGACCTCCCACGACCCGCTGACCGCGTCGACGTAGTTGCCGAACTCGAAGGTGAAGCTGAAGCCGCTCTCGAGGGTCCCGGACTGCAGCGAGGTGCTGACCAACGTGATCGTCGGGACGGCGAAGAACACGACCAGCCAGAGCATCCCCGGCGACAGCAGGGCGTACGGCGTCCACCAGCGGGTGCCCACGGCCTGCGCGGTGTCGGCGCCGGTGTCCTTCTTCGCGGTGGCCGGGACCGCGCTCACGTGTCGCCCTCGATCTTCTCCGCGCCGGCGTCGGCGTCCTGCTGGGCGTCGAGGGCGAAGGTGTTCTCCGGATCCCAGCTGAGGGACACCTCGTCACCGACGCGCAGGGGGCCCTGGGTCGTCATGTTCTGCGCGAAGACCCCCACTTCCTGCCCCCACGGCAGCTTCGCCAGGTACTGCGTCGAGACCCCGATGTAGCTGGCATCGCTGATCACCGCCGGCGCCACGTTGTGGCCCTCGGCCGTCGCCGACCCGGCCAGCTCGATGTGGACCTTCTCCGGTCGCACTCCGACCCAGACGTCCGCGTTGTCGGAGTGGACTCGCGAGGTCGGCATGGCCATCCGGATGCCCTGCACGTCGAGCAGCGAGTCGCCGCCGGACGTTCCCGTGATGGAGCCACGGATCAGGTTGGACTGTCCGAGGAAGTTGGCGACGAAAGTGGTCACCGGGTTCTCGTAGAGGTCGATCGGCGCCCCCATCTGCTCGATCCGGCCCGCATTCATCACCGCGATGGTGTCGGCCATCGTCATGGCCTCCTCCTGGTCGTGGGTGACGTGCGCGAACGTGATGCCCACGTCGGTCTGGATGCGCTTCAGCTCGATCTGCATCTGCCGGCGGAGCTTGAGGTCGAGGGCGCCCAGCGGCTCGTCGAGGAGGAGCACCTCCGGATTGTTGACCAGGGCCCGGGCCACCGCCACCCGCTGCTGCTGCCCGCCCGACAGCTGCGTGGGCTTGCGCCTGGCGTAGGTGGTCAGCTCCACCAGGTCGAGCATGCGCTCGACGTCCGCCTTGACCGTCTTGGACCCCTTGCGCCGCAGCCCGAACGCGACGTTCTCGAAGATGTCCAGGTGCGGGAACAGGGCGTAGTTCTGGAACACGGTGTTGACCGGGCGACGGTACGGCCGCAGGGCGGTCACGTCCCGGTCTCCGATCACGATCCGTCCGGCCGTCGGCTCCTCGAGGCCGGCCACCATCCGCAGCATGGTGGTCTTCCCGCAGCCCGACGGACCGAGCAGGGCGAAGAACGCCCCCGCCGGGATCGTCAGTGTGAGGTCGTCGACGGCGACGAAGTCGCCGAAACGCTTGGTCACCTCGACGATGTGGAGGTCGGCCCCACCGGCCGACTCGGCCACGGCCCCACTGGAAACGGGGGCCGCGGCCGGCTCGACGTTCTGCTGCTCTGTCATCGGTCCAGACTCACCATTCGCTCAGAAGGGACGATGGCAGGTGACACTACCGATCTCGGGGCAACTCAGGTATACAACGCCTGGAACTGCTCGGTGTAGCGGGTGTCCTCGTCCTCGCTGAGCCCGCGGAAGATGGCCGTGTTGGCCAGGTCATCGGCGGTCGGGAAGATCAGGGAGTTGTTGACCAGGCTCTTGTCGATCTTGGCCATCGCCTCCTGGCCGCCCTCGACCGGGCAGATGTAATTCACCCAGGCGGCCAGCTCGGCGGCGATCTCGGGCTGCATGTACCAGTCCATCCAGAGCTCGGCGTTCTTCTTGTGCTCGGCGCCGACCGGAATCAACATGTTGTCCGACCAGAGCATCGACCCGGCCTCGGGCAGGATCAGCTCGACGTTGTCCTTGCCGAAGATCAGCTGGATGACGTCGCCCGACCACGCGATGCAGGCGGCGATGTCGCCCTTGGCCAGGCCCTCGGCGTACTCGTTGCCTGTGAAACCGCGGATCTGGCCGCTGTCGACGGCGTCCTGCAGCACGGCCAGCGCCGCGTCCCACTCCGCGTCGCCGAACGTGGCCGGGTCGGCGCCCTGGGCCAGCATGACCAGGCCCATCGTGTCGCGCATCTCGGTGAGGACGGTCACCCGGCCCTTGAGGTCCGGGTTTGTGAACAGGTCGAGGACCGAGGTGATCTCGCCGGAGTACACGTCGCGGTTGACGCCGATCGCGGTCTGCCCGGACTGCCACGGCACGGAGTACTCGCGGTTGGGGTCGAAGCTGGGCGTCTTGAGGGCGTCGATGATGTTCGCGGCGTTGGGGACGTTGTCGTAGTTGATCTTCTGCAGCCAGCCGAGCCGGATCATCTTGCTGGCCATCCAGTCGGTGAGCATGAACATGTCGCGACCGCACGGGCGCCCCGCCTGGAGCTGGGGCTGGACCTTGCTGAAGAACGACTCGTTGTCGTTGACGTCCTCGGTGTAGGTCACCGCCACGCCGGAGTCGGCCTCGAACTTCTGGATGGTCGGGTAGACCCGCTCGCCGGAGGCGTCCTTCTTGCGGTCGATGTACAGCGTCCAGTTCGAGATGATCAGCGTCTTGTCGGTGTCCGACAGGTCAGGGACCTCGGCCGCCGGGGTGTTCGAGGTGCCCGACGTCCCGCAGGCGGCGAGCAGGCTGGAGCCGGCAAGGGCGGCGCCGCCAGCGCCGACGCCGCGAAGGAAGTTGCGCCGCGACACCCGAGTGGGACGGCCCGGGACGATGAGCGGGGCCGACCCCTGGGGCAGATCGATGTGAGAAGTCATGCTGACTGTTCCTCCGCGTTGTGTGCTGATGCCGAATCTCGGCGATCCTGCCTCACCGGTCGCCAAAGATCGTCCGGTGCCAGTCCTTGCGTACCACCGCCGTGCGGTCGTACATGACGTGCTTGACCTGGGTGTACTCGTCGAACGAGTAGGTGCTCATGTCCTTGCCGAATCCCGACTGCTTGTAGCCGCCGTGGGGCATCTCACTGATGATCGGGATGTGGTCGTTGACCCACACGCAGCCCGACCGGATCTCGCTGGTGCCTCGCATCGCCCGGAAGACGTCGCGCGTCCAGACCGAAGCCGCCAGCCCGTACGGGGTGTCGTTCGCCAGACGCAGCCCCTCGTCGTCGTCGTCGAACGGCAGGACGACCAGGACCGGACCGAAGATCTCGTCCTGGACGATCTCGGAGTCCTGGGCCGCGTCGACCACCAGGGTCGGCTCGTAGTACGCGCCCGCGGCGAGCGCGCCCCCGGGGATGGACCCGCCGGTGACGACCTTGGCGCCGTAGCCACGCGCCCGCTCGACGAACCCGGCGACCGACTCCTGCTGCCGGAACGAGATCAACGAGCCCTGGTCGGTGGCGGGGTCGTCCGTCGGTCCGAGACGGACCTGTGCCATGACGTCTGCCACGCCCTGGACGAACGCGTCGTAGAGGGGGCGCTGGACGTAGGCCCGGGTCGCTGCGGTGCAGTCCTGACCGGTGTTGATGAGCGAACCAGCAACGGCGCCGTGGACGGCGGCGTCGAGGTCGGCGTCGTCGAACACGACGAAGGGCGCCTTGCCCCCCAGCTCGAGGTGCACGCGCTTCGCGGTCTGTGCCGCGTTCTGCATCACCCGGATCCCGACCTGCGTCGAGCCGGTGAAGGAGACCATCGCCACGCTCGGGTGCCCGGTCAGCGCCTCCCCGACCACCGAGCCGCGACCGGTGAGCACGTTGACCACCCCGGGCGGGATGCCGGCGTCGGACGCGGTCTCGGCGAACATCAGCGAGGTGAGCGGGGTCAGCTCGGCCGGTTTGAGCACGATGGTGTTTCCGGCCGCGATGGCAGGCAGGACCTTCCAGGCGGCCATCTGCAGGGGGTAGTTCCACGGAGCGATCGAGCCCACCACTCCGATCGGCTCGCGGCGGACCATCGAGGTGTGGTCGGCGCTGTACTCCGCTGCCGCCTTGCCCTCGAGGTTGCGGGCCGCGCCGGCGAAGAACGCGGTGTTGTCCACCGTCCCGGGAACGTCGAACTCGGTCGCCAGCTTGATGGGCTTGCCGGCCTGGCGGCTCTCCACGGCCGCGAGGTCGGCGGCTCGCTCGCCCAGCAGGCGGGCGAACTCTGTGATCAGCGTCGACCGCTCGGCGGGCGTTGCGCCGGACCATTCCGGATAGGCCGCAGCGGCCGCCGACACGGCGGCATCGACATCCTCCGCGCCGGCCAGCGTGACCGTCTGGATCACCTGGCCGTTGGAGGGATCCACCACGTCGTCGGTCTGTCCGGAGGTGCCTTCCGCCAACCGCCCCGCGATGAACTGGCTCGCCTCGCCCATCGACCCTCCTTGTGACGTGTCACTGCGTACCCGGCAGTGGCGCTGACGCCACGCTACCGTCGCCGGAGACGGCGCCCCGACCTCGGACCCACGCTGTCCGAGGCACCCACCTGAACCATCCCGTTGCGGAGATACTGTCAGAGGCCGGGCACCCGACCAACGAATCCCGGGGGACGACGCCGCGACGCAACAAATCAGGTGTCAAATCGTGATCTGGCCACGCGCGGTCAGGAGTCGATGTTGGCCATGACGTGCTTGATGCGGGTGTAGTCGTCGAACCCGTACATGGACAGGTCCTTGCCGTAGCCGGAGTGCTTGAAGCCACCGTGCGGCATCTCGGCGACCAGCGGGATGTGCGTGTTGATCCACACGCATCCGAAGTCGAGTGACCTGGCCATGCGCATGGCGCGGCCGAAGTCCCGGGTCCACACGCTGGAGGCCAGGCCGTAGTCGACCCCGTTGGCCATGCGCAGGGCCTCGGCCTCGTCGGGGAACTTCTGGACGGTGATGACCGGGCCGAAGATCTCGCTCTGGATGACCTCGTCGTCCTGGTTGACGTCGGCGATGACCGAGGGCTTCACGTAGTAGCCCCGGTCCCCGATCTTCTCGCCACCTGTGGTGACCCTGGCGTGGTCGGGCAGACGGTCGAAGAACCCGAGCACCCGCTCGAACTGGCTGGCGTTGTTGACGGGGGGCACGAGGGCGTCCTCGTCGCCGGGGCCGTTCTCGTAGGTGGTGGCGGTGCTGAGCGCCTGCTCGGTCAGGGCGGCGACGAAGTCGTCGTACACACCCGGACCAGCGATGACCCTGGTCGCCGCGGTGCAGTCCTGACCGGCGTTGAAGTACCCGGCAACGGCGATCGCCTCGGCGGCGGCGGCGATATCCGCGTCGTCGAACACGATGACGGGAGCCTTGCCGCCGAGCTCCAGGTGCAGGCGCTTGAGGTCCTTGCTGGCCGACTCGGCGATCTGCATCCCGGCCCGGGTGGAGCCGGTGATCGAGATGAGCCGCGGGGTCGGGTGGTCCACCAGCGCCCGTCCGGTGTCCCGGTCGCCGGTGACGACGTTGAGCACGCCAGGGGGGAGGAACTCCGCCGCCAGCTCGGCCATCCGGACGGTGGTCGCCGGCGTGGTGTCCGAGGGCTTGAGGACCGTGGTGCACCCGGCGGCGATCGCCGGCGCGAACTTCCACACCGCCATCATCATCGGGTAGTTCCACGGGGACACCTGACCCACGACGCCCACCGGCTCGCGGCGGATCATCGACGTGTGTCCGGCCATGTACTCGCCCGCCGACCGCCCCTCCAGGTTGCGGGCCGCGCCGGCGAAGAACCGGATCTGGTCGACCATGGGCGGGATCTCCTCGCTCATGGTCAGCGCCACCGGCTTGCCGGTGTTCTCGCTCTCGAGGGCGACCAGCTCGTCGGCGTGGTCCTCGATCGAGTCGGCCAGCTTGAGCAGCGCCAGCGAGCGCTCGGACGGGGTGGAGTCGCGCCACGACTCGTAGGCCTTGGATGCGGCACCGAAGGCGCGGTCGACATCCTCGGCGTTGGACTTGGCGGCCTGGCCGAACACCTCGCCGGTGGAGGGGTTGATCAGGTCCATCAGCTCGCCGCCGGCGGAGTCGACCGCCTCGCCGTTGATGAAGTTGCGGAAGACGCGGTCGGTCACGGGAACTCCTCGGATGTGGCGCGCCGCCGTTCGGCGCGCGGTCGTGCGGGTGACGTCAACGATGCCTGGGTGAGCGGGTACCCGCTCACCGGTCACCATAGCCCTCGACGGGCGGATCCGACAGGGTGGGGGTCTTTCGTACACCGATTTCGTCGCCCTACCCAGATCAGGCGACGGATTCACTTGCAAGGACCTGATCCAGCCGTCAGGATGCCCTCTATGGTCAGCCGCGAGCGGAGCGCCGGTGCTGCCCTCGACGACGTGTCGAAGGCCATCATCGAACAGCTCCAGGAGGACGGGCGGCGCCCCTACGCCACGATCGGGCGGGCCGTCGGGCTGTCCGAGGCGGCGGTGCGCCAGCGGGTCCAGCGGCTCCTGGAGTCCGGCGTCATGCAGATCGTGGCGGTCACCGACCCGCTCACGGTCGGTTTCACGCGCGCGGCGATGATCGGCATCCGGGTGGACGGTGACATGGAGGTCGCTGCCGAGCACCTGGAGGCCATGCCGGAGGTCGACTATGTCGTGATCACCGCCGGGGCCTACGACCTGCTCGTCGAGGTCGTCTGCGAGGACGACGACCACCTGCTGGAAGTGATCAACAAGAGGATCCGGGCGATCCCCGGCGTCCGCCACACCGAGAGCTTCGTCTACCTGAAGCTCCGCAAACAGATCTACACCTGGGGAACCCGATGACCGTTTCACCGCAGTACGTTGCCGAGAGCGGCGACGACGCCCTTGCCGACATGGCCCGCGAGCACCTCTGGATGCACTTCACCCGGATGTCGACGTACACCCAGGGAGGCCACGTCCCCGTCATCACCCGCGGCGACGGCGCCTACATCTGGGACGACCAAGGCAAGAAGTACCTCGACGGCCTGGCTGGGCTGTTCGTGGTCCAGCTCGGGCACGGGCGCTCGGAGCTCGCCGAGGTCATGGCCAAGCAGGCGAGCGAGCTCGCCTTCTTCCCGATCTGGTCGTACGCGCACCCCAAGGCCATCGAGCTCGCGGACCGCCTGGCCTCGTTGGCCCCGGGCGACCTGAACCGCGTGTTCTTCACCAGCGGCGGCGGCGAGGCGGTGGAGAGCGCCTGGAAGCTGGCCAAGCAGTTCTTCAAGATGACCGGCAGCCCCATGAAGCACAAGGTGATCAGCCGGTCCATCGCCTACCACGGCACGCCTCAGGGTGCGCTGTCCATCACCGGGATCCCGGACGCCAAGAAGTACTTCGAGCCGCTCGTCCCCAGCGCGGTCAAGGTTCCCAACACCAACTTCTACCGGGCACCCGAGCACGCCGACGACGTCGAGGCCTTCGGACGCTGGGCCGCCAACCGTATCGAGGAGGCGATCCTGTTCGAGGGTCCCGAGACGGTCGCGGCGGTGTTCCTCGAGCCGGTTCAGAACTCGGGCGGCTGCTTCCCGCCGCCCCCGGGCTACCTCGAGCGGGTGCGCGAGATCTGCGACCAGTACGACGTCCTGTATGTGGCCGACGAGACGATCTGCGCCTACGGGCGGATCGGCGACTACTTCGCATCGTCGCGCTACGGGGTCACCCCGGACATCATCACCTCGGCGAAGGGGCTCACCAGTGGGTACGCGCCGCTGGGAGCCATGATCGTGAGCGACCGGCTCTTCGAGCCGTTCGCCACCGGCCACAGCTACTTCGCCCATGGCTACACCTGGGGCGGCCCCCGGTGGCCGCCGCGGTCGCGCTCGCCAACCTGGACATCTTCGAGCGGGAGGGCATCAACGAGCACGTCCAGCAGAACGAGGGCGCCTTCCGGTCGACCCTGGAGAAGCTGCTGGACCTGCCGATCGTGGGTGATGTCCGCGGCGACGGGTACTTCTACGGGATCGAGCTGGTCAAGGACAAGGCCACCAAGGAGACGTTCAACGACGACGAGTCCGAGCGGCTGCTCCGCGGCTTCTTGTCCAAGGCGCTGTTCGACTCGGGGCTGTACTGCCGGGCCGACGACCGGGGCGACCCGGTCATCCAGCTGGCACCCCCGCTGATCGTCGGCCAGCCGGAGTTCGACGAGATCGAGCAGATCCTCCGGTCGGTGCTGACCGAGGCGTGGACCATCCTCTGACGGGTCGACCGCCCCGTCAGATCCCATGAGCCGGGAGCGGGGTGGGTCGTCCACGACCCACCCCGACCATGGAGGCCAGCATGTCCGCACTGCCACCGCCCGGCTCGACCGAGCGCACGGCCGTCCGCCGGATCCCGGACAAGGAGGTGCGTGACCGGGAGGTCCTGAACGCCGTGCTGGACGCGGGCCTGGTCGCGCACGTCGCGGTGACCGACGACGACGGCCAGCCGTTCGTGGTCCCGGTCGGGTACGCCCGAGACGGTGACCGGGTGCTCGTCCACGGGTCCACGGCCAGCCGGCTGTTCCGCAGGCTGGCGGGCGGCCAGCCGACGTGCCTCACGGTGACCCTCCTCGACGGGCTGGTGCTGGCCCGTTCGACGTTCGAGTCGTCGATGAACTACCGCGCGGTGATGGTGCTCGGCACCTGCACCAGCCTGGCGGGTCCGGACAAGGACCGCGCCCTCGAGGTGATCACCGAGCACCTGCTGCCGGGTCGATGGGCCGACGCCCGGCACCCGAGCCGGAAGGAGTCGGCCGCCACCACCGTGCTGGCCCTGCCCCTCGACGAGGCCTCGGTCAAGGTCTCTGCCGGACCTCCCGAGGACGACCCGGACGACGTGGACCGACCCGTCTGGGCCGGCGTGGTCCCGATCGTCGAGACGTTCGGGCAGCCGGAGGACGCCCCCGACCTGGTCGACACCTTCCCGGTACCCGACTACGTCGCGCGGTGGCGGCGGTGAGCGTGTCCGGGGTGGACCCCCGCACGGTGTCCCACTGGTGGCACTCGCTCGCCGGACCGATCACGGACCGGGACGCCCTGGCCGGTGACCGCGAGGCGGACGTGGTCATCGTCGGCGCCGGCTACACCGGGCTGTGGACCGCGTACTACCTCCTGCTCGCCGACCCGGGCCGACAGGTGGTGGTCCTGGACAAGGAGGTCGCCGGGTTCGGCGCCTCCGGCCGGAACGGCGGATGGTGTTCGGCGCTGTTCCCCGCGTCGTGGGAGAAGATGGCCCGTGAGTCCTCCCGCGAGGAGGCGGTCCGGCTGCAGCGCGCCATGTTCGCCACGGTGGACGAGGTGGGCCGCGTCCTGGCTGCCGAGCAGATCGACGCCGACTGGGCCAAAGGCGGGACGTTGCTGCTCGCCCGGTCCGCCGTCCAGAGCCGCCGCGCGTCCGAGATGGTCGACCATGCCCGGGCCTGGGGCTTCGGCGCGCAGGACTTCCGGCTCCTCGGCCCGTCTGAAGCACGCGAGCGTCTCAACGCGACCGAGGTGACCGGCGCCGTCTACTCCCCCCACTGCGCCGCCATCCATCCGGCCAAGCTGGTGCGGGGTCTGGCACTGGCGGTGGAACGGCTCGGCGGGACCATCCACGAGCACTCGCCGGCACTGTCGCTGGAGCCTGGGGTCGTCCGAACCCCGCAGGGCGAGGTGCGCGCACCCGTGGTCATCCGCGCGACCGAGGGCTACAGCCCGAGCCTGCCGGGCTTCCGGCGGCAGGTGGTCCCGGTGTACTCGCTCATGGTCGCCACCGAGCCGCTGCCCGCGGAGGCGTGGCAACGCATCGGGCTGTCCGACCGGGCGACCTTCACCGACCTGCGCAACATGGTCATCTACGGACAGCGCACCGCGGACGGCCGGTTTGCCTTCGGTGGCCGAGGTGCCCCCTACCACTACGGCTCGACGGTTCGTCCCGAGTTCGAGCGCGACGCCAAGGTGTTTGCCTGGCTGGAGCGCGTCCTGGCCGAGATGTTCCCCGACGTGCGCGACGTCGAGGTGGCGATGCGATGGGGCGGCCCACTCGGCGTGGCCCGCGACTGGTGGGCGACCGTCGGGCTCGACCCCGCCACCGGCATCGGCTGGTCCGGCGGCTATGTCGGGGACGGCGTCGGCACCTCGAACCTCGGGGGCCGGACCCTGGCCGATCTGATCCTGGGGCGCACGACCGAGCTCACGTCACTGCCCTGGGTGAACCGACGGTCGCGTCGCTGGGAGCCCGAGCCGCTGCGCTGGGTGGGGGTCAACGCGGGTCTGACGGCGATGGGTGCCGCCGACCCGGAGGAGAGCCGGACCGGGCGGCCCTCGGTCATCGCCAAGGCGTTCGAGCGGCTGATCCACGGCTGAGGCGCTCGGTCAGGTAGCCGCCCACCAGGCGTGGGCGACCAGCTCGGCCACCAGCACCTCGCTGAGCAGCCGTACGTCGTCGATGTCGTCGTGTCGGTAGCGCACGACTCCCGCCACGCCGGGGGTCTCCTCCCCCACCGACACCACCGTCGAACCGCGCTCACCGGTCCATCGGAGGAGCTCCGGCTCGTACGGCGACCCGGGGAACAGCAGCATCCGGTAGTCGAGGGTGCGCGTCAGGTAGACGTCGACGTGGCTCCAGTCGCCGGTCTCGCAGGCGACGGCTGGCCGGCGCGGCCCCTCGCGCATCATGAGGCTGGACTGCTGGGCGCTGGACAACCGGTGTGCGGGCGCCACCACCGCACATCCGTCAGGGCCGTCCAGGAGCGCGGCCACCTCCGGCAGCCAGTCCGCCCGCCGGTCCAGGAGGTCCGCCGAAGCCGCGGCCGCTGCCCGCACCGTCCCGGCCACTGCGCCGACGTCACCACCGGTGGACACCGACTCCAGCACCAGCAGGGCCACGATCGTGTGCTGGAACGACCGGCAGGCGACCCCTCCGACCTCGGGGCCGGCCAGCATGGGCCAGACGACGTCAGCGCCCTGGGTGACCGGCGACCCGACCTCGTTGGTCAGCGCCACGACCCGGCTCCGGCCCAGGTACGGCCCGACCGCGTCCAACGTCTCCCGAGAGCCGCCCGAGGCCGAGATCGCGATCACCGTGAGGTCCGGGTCCGGCGGCGGGTGAAGCCGGCTGCTCGCCAGCTCGGCGGACGCGACCACCCCGAGCGACCGCAGCCGCGCGGCCGCCACCCCCGCCGCGTACGCGGACGACCCCATCCCCAGCATCAGGACCGGCCCCACCGGGTCGGCCAGCTCCGGTGCGAAGTCACCCCGCTCCACCACCTGCGCCAAGGCGCCCAGGACCTCCGGCTTGCGCTCGAGGTCGGTCAGGAATCCTGCGGCGTCCACGCGTCACTCCTCGATCGGAAGGTGATGGCGGGACAGCTCGGACAGCAGCGCGGCCAGCGCGGCCTCCGGGACGTAGCGCCAGCGCGGCAGGTGCGTCATCGCGTACGCGAGCTCCCGGCACTCCTGCTCGACCCGGAACGCGGCCAGCAGACGTTCGTCGAACCATGGGCGCGCCCCACCGTCCGCCAGCGCCGCAAGGTAGGCCGACAGGAAGTCACGCTGCGCGTCCGGGATCCAGCCGTCCACCGACGACGCGTCCACCCCCGCCCTGGTCCGCGCGGCCACCCTGGCGACGTGGTCCAGCGCCTGCAGCATCCCGGCGACGTCGCGCGCGGCCGGCTCCGGCCGCAAGCGCTCGTCCGGCGGCAGCACCGGGTTGCCGTCGAAGTCGGTCACCGCACAGCCGCCGCTCCACCGCAGGACCTGCCCCACGTGGAGGTCGCCGTGCACGTGGATCGTCGGGGTGTCGCTGACCAGCAGCAGCTCGTCGATCACAGCCCTGGCGAGGTGGGCACGGTGGCGCAGCCGGTCACCGGCCGGGCCGTCGAGCGCTGCCAAGGCACCGTCGAGCGAGTCGCACGCCCGGGCGTGCCAGCCGGCGATGGTCGACCGGCCGGCTCGCCCACCGGGCCGGGGCAGGAGGGTGCTGGGCGTTGCCAGCGCAGCGTGCAGCCGTCCGACAAGGCCACCCAGCCTCCCGGGAAAGGAGGCCACCGGCGCAGTCCCACGGCGTCGCGCGAGCCCCCGCGCCAGGTCGTCGACGCACCAGGTCCAGCCGTCCACGGCGTCCGGGAGATACCCGTCCACCGCCGCGACGAGCACGCCGTCGCACTCGACGAACCCCCAGGGCGTCGGGACGTCGGTGAACCCGACCTCGTGCAGGTGCGGGAGCAGCAGCGGCGCGGGGGACGGCGACGCCTCGACCGCCCACTTGACGACTGCTGCGTCCCCGACGACGACCGACTCGTGGGTCTGGTCCACGCCCATCGCCCGTTCGCCCCGGGACGGGTTGGCGACCCCGGTCACCGTCCAGTCGAAGACCGACTCCGGCGCTGCCGGAGCGACGACAAGTCGGGCCACGAGGGCCTCGGCCGCGCCGTCACCGGGGACGGCCCGCCGCGCCCCGTCCGGCGACAGCACCAGCGGTGCCGCGAACCGGCCGCCCTGGTCGTCCGCGAGCAGCGACAGCCACCGGCCGGTTCCCAGTGGCTCGCCGGCGACCAGCGACAGCCGGTCCGGGATCCGGGAGCCCTCGGAAGCGAGGCGACCGGGGAGCAGCCGTTGGGGCGCCGCCGCGCGGACCGCGTCAGCCAGGGCTGCGCTCACGCCCGGTCGGCTGCGTGCGCACGGGCGACCAACTCGATCACGTCGGCCGCCCAGTGGGTGCCGTTCTGGGCACGGATGTGGGAACCGTGGGCCGCCATCCGGTCGCGCAGTGCGGTGTCGGCCAGCAGTGAGTCGACCGCGCCGGTGAGCTCGCTGTCGGTGAACGCGTACGTGGGCAGGCGGCGCCCGAACCCGAGCTCGTGCACCCGCTGGGCGTTGTCGTGCTGGTCCCAGAACAGCGGGAGCAGCACCATGGGCTTGCCGAAGTGGAAGGCCTCGGTGGTGGTGTTGTTGCCACCGTGCGTGATGACCAGGTCCACCAACGGGATGACCGAGGTCTGCGGCAGGAACTCCGCACCCCACATGTTGTCCGGCAGCTCGAGCTCGTCGTGACGCGGGCCCTTGCTCACGATGAAGCGGTGCTGCGAGTCCGCCAGAACCGACACCAGGCGGCGCATGAGGTCGATGTCCGCGCCGCCGAGCGAGCCGAGGGACAGGTAGACCAGCCCGCTTCCGTCGGGCCGGTCGGTCATCTCCGCGGGAAGGACGAACGGCTCGTCGGTGGCCCGGACGGAGGACTCGACGCGGTGCCAGAGCGGGCCGAGCGGGCGGCGGTCGGTGTAGTCGGCCACCTCCGGGTACACGTACAGGTTCGCGTGGTCCGACTCGTGGATGAACTCCAGGTCCGCCAAAGGGGGTGCTCCGCTCGCCTGGACGAAGGCATCGAAGTCCTCCCACATCCGGCGATGCGTGCGGTCGTACTCGGCCCGGAACAGCTCCCACTCCGAGCGGTCGTCGGCCGGGAGGCCTGAGTAGGGCGGGGCGATGTCGGCGCCCTTCATCTCCAGCGGGTTGCAGGACACGATGCGGACGAACGGGGCGTCGCCAGTCATGAGCGCCGGGAAGCACAGCACGTTGTCCTCGACCACCACATCCGGCTGCTGCCGGGCGACGATCTCCCGCAGCTGCGGCTCGCAGTGCTTGGCGCCGTCGATGAGCGCCTGCCAGGTCGGCTGCATGAACGTGGCCAGCTGCTCGATGGTGGGCTTGCGGAACTCCGGCGACGTCTCCCGGATGAAGTCCTTCCAGAACTGGCCGGGGTCCTGCTCCTCGTCCCCGCCGTCCGGCGCTGGTGCCAGGTCGACCAGGTCCTCCACGAAGCCCATCGGCTCCAGCTTGCCCTTCCACGACGACTCGGCCGCGAAGACCACCCGGTGCCCGCGTCCCCGCAGGACGTCCCCGACCCCGATGCACTGGTTCGTGGGCCCGTATGCGGACTCCGGCATGAACAAGATGGTCAACGGCCGCTCGGCCATCGTGGGCTCCGATCGCTGGTGAGACGCACCGGTCAGGGGGCCGGCCAATCGTGGCGGATCCGGCGGCAGTTCGCCATCCTCGGCCCACGCGTACGCTCAGGGCCCCGCCTGTTGACAGCCCCAGGAGGCTCCCGTGTCAGCGACCACACTCACCCGAGTGCCCGACGGCGACTTCTCCGGCCCCCTCGAGGACTGGGGCCCCCGCGTGGGGGCAGACGTCGGCGACCCGGTCATGTCCGGCCGGATCTTCTACGACGCCGACGGCATCCAGATCGGGGTGTGGGAGTGCACCCCCGGCGGCTGGGTCATCGAGAACCGTCCCGACACCGAGACGGTCCGGATCCTGGCCGGCCGGGCCCGCCTCACCGACGCCGGGGGCGCTGCCGTCGAGCTCACCGCCGGAGACGCACTCGTGCTGCCGAAGGGATGGTCTGGTCGGTGGGACATCCTCGAGACCGTGCGGAAGCACTTCGTGGTCGTGACGTGACGACCACGAAGCAACCAGCACAGCGTGGTCGTGACGTGACGACCACGAAGCAGCCAGCACAGCGTGGTCGTGACGTAGCGAAAGCAGCCAGCGGGTATATTGGATCCAATCTTGCGCGGATCGCGCCGCCGCCCGACCCAGGAGCCCCCCATGCCGGTCTCTCCGTTCGACCTGCTCGCGTTCGACACCCTGCTGTCGGAGGAGGAGCGGGCCATCCGCGACACGGTGCGCCAGTTCGGCGACGACCGCCTCCGCCCGCACGTGGGCGACTGGTTCGAGTCCGGGTCGATCCCGGCCCGTGAATTGGCCAAGGAGCTCGGGTCGCTGGGCGTCCTGGGCATGCACCTGGAGGGCTACGGCTGCGCGGGCACGAGCGCGGTCGCGTACGGCCTGGCCTGCATGGAGCTGGAGGCCGTGGACTCCGGGATCCGGTCCCTCGTCAGCGTCCAGGGGTCGCTGGCGATGTTCTCGATCTGGCAGTGGGGCAGCGAGGAGCACAAGCAGCAGTGGCTGCCCCCGATGGCCGCCGGCGACGCCATCGGCTGCTTCGGCCTGACCGAGCCCGACTTCGGCTCCGACCCGTCAGGCATGCGAACCTCCGCCAAGCGCGACGGGGACGACTGGCTGCTCAACGGGACGAAGATGTGGATCACGAACGGAAGCGTGGCCGACGTCGCGGTGGTGTGGGCGCAGACGGAGGACGGGATTCGCGGCTTCGTGGTCCCGACGGACTCGCCCGGCTTCAGTGCCCCCGCGATCTCCAGCAAGCTCAGCCTGCGCGCGTCGGTGACCAGCGAGCTGGTCCTGGACAACGTGCGGCTCCCTGCGAGCGCCGCCTTCCCGGACGTGCGTGGCCTCAAGGGTCCGCTGTCGGCCCTGTCCGAGGCACGCTTCGGCATCGTCTGGGGTGTGGTCGGGGCCGGGAGGGACTGCCTGGAGACCGCGATCTCCTATGCGGGGGACCGCGAGCAGTTCGGCAAGCCCATCGCCGCGTTCCAGCTCACCCAGAAGAAGCTCGCCGACATGACGCTCGAGCTGGACAAGGCGTTCCTGCTCGCGCTGCACCTCGGCCGGCTGAAGGACGACGGCCGGATCCGGCCCGAGATGGTCAGCGTGGGCAAGCTGAACAACGTCCGGGAGGCGATCACGATCGCGCGGACGTCGCGCACCATCCTCGCCGGGAACGGCATCACGCTGGAGTACCCGGTCCTGCGCCACGCGAACAACCTGGAGTCCGTGCTGACCTATGAGGGGACCGAGGAGATCCACACCCTCGTCATCGGCCAGGCACTGACCGGCGAAGCCGCCTACCGCTGACCTCGGGTCAGCCGCCGAGCACCCGAGCGACCGCCTGGACGGCGTGTTCCCGGTGCTCCCGCAGGATCGCCACCGCCCGCTCGGCGTCGCCGGCGGTGACCGCGTCGACCACGGCGTGGTGCTCCTCCTGGACCCAGGCCCGGTGGTCCGGCTCCGCGTAGTACAAGGAGCGGTACGCGTCTGTGGCGTCCCACAGGATTCGCACCAACCTGGCCAGCCGCGGCATGCCCGCCGCCTCGATCAGGATGAAGTGGAACCTCCGGTTGGCTGCGGTCATCGCGACGAGGTCACCGAGCACATCGGCCTCGTCGACATCGGTGGCGGCCGCCGTCAGCGCCCGCAGGTCACCTGCGGTCAGCCGGGGGACGGCCAGCCGTACCGCCTCGGACTCCAGGAGGTCGCGCATGAGGTACACCTCCCGCAGGTCCGCCACGTCCAGCTCGGCCACGAAGTAGCCGCGGTGCGGCCGGTAGACGACCTGCCCCTCTCCCTCCAGGATCTTCAGCGCCTCCCGGAGTGGGACGCGGGAGACCCCGAACTGCTCGGCCAACGCGTCCTGCAGGACCTGCTCGCCGGGCTTGAGCTGGCCGGACACGATCGCCCGGCGCAGCTCGGCCAGCACCGCCTCCTGGGCGGTCGGGGGGCGGCGGAAGCCGGTCTCGTTCACACCGCACCACCTGGCGCGGAGGCGGAGGCGAGCTCGGCGGCCACTGCGAGCGTGTCCTCGCCCAGACGGGGTGGCGGACGGTCGTAGCGGGCCGGGGTGGCGCTCATCGTCAGCGGGTTCGCCACCGTCGGCACGCCAGAGACGTCGCGGACCGGCGCGAGCCCGAGTCGCTCGGCCAGCGCGAACGCACCAGCGACGTCGTTGATCGGACCGCAGGGGACGCCAGCGGCCGACAGGTCGGTGAACCACTCGTCGGCGCCGCGCGTCAGGAGGCGCTCACTCATCAGCTGGTACAGCTCGTCGCGGTGGCGGACGCGGTCCGGGTTCGTCCGGAACCGGTCGTCGTCGGCCAGCTCGGCCAGCCCGAGGACGGCGGCGCAGCTGGCGAACTGCCGGTCGTTGCCGACGGCCACGACGAACGGCTTGTCTGCGGTCGGGTAGGACTCGTACGGCGCGATGCTGGGGTGCCGGTTGCCCATGATCCCAGGGACGTAGCCGCCGGCGACGTACCCGGACGACTGGTTGACCAGCCCGGACAGCAACGACGACAGCAGGTTGACCTCGACCCGCTGGCCGTGGCCGGTGCGGTCACGGTGCCGGAGCGCGGCCAGGATGCCCAGCCCCGCGTGCAGGCCGGTGATGACGTCGACCAGCGCCACGCCCACCTTCACCGGCTCGTCCGGGGTGGAGCCGGTCATGCTCATGAGCCCGCCGACGGCCTGCACCAGGAGGTCGTAGCCGGGCAGGTCGCGGCCGGCGTCGTGGCCGAAGCCGGTGATGGAGCAGTACACCAGGCCCGGGTTGTCGACGCGGAGGTCGTCGTAGCCGAGGCCGAGCCGTTCGAACGTCCCGGGCTTGAAGTTCTCGACCAGCACGTCGGCGCGCCGAACCAGCTGCTGGGCCTGGCGGAGCCCGTCCGGCTGCCCGAGGTCCCAGGCCACCGAGCGCTTGTTGCGGTTGACCGACATGAAGTAGGTGGCCTGTGCCGGCCCGGGACCGGTGCTCCACGGCGGTCCCCAGGCGCGGGTGTCATCGCCGCCGCCCGGCCGCTCGACCTTGACCACGTCCGCGCCGAGATCGGCGAGCAGCATGGTCGCGTACGGACCGGCCAGGACCCGGGAGAAGTCGGCGACCAGCAGACCGTCGAGCGCGGTGTCGGGCATGGGCTCTCCAGACGGTCGGACGCGTGTGGAGATTGTATCCAATCGGGCGGTCGTCGCCGGAGCGCGGCGTCAGGCCGCCTCACTCGAGCGTCGGTCCCGCTCCGTGCGAGCCACCCACATCAGCAGCCTGACCACCCCCGTGACGAGCAGGACGCCCAGGACCATCTGCACGGTGGTGAACGACCGGGCGACGGCGGTGACTGCCGTGATGTCGCCGAACCCGACCGTGGTGAGCATCGTCACGGTGAAGTAGACCGCGTCCAGCCGAGACAGTGGCTCGGAGTAGGCCTGCGGATTCTGCAGCGACAGCGCCACATGCGCCGCGGAGGTGGCGACCAGGTAGATGACCGCGATCGACACCAGCCCCTCGACGGCACGCACCATCGGGTAGGCGGCGGTTCGGATGCTGCGGAGCTGGTACGCGAAGAGGTACCCGAACCCGGCCAGGCTGACCACGGCACCGACCACGAGCGACCACGCGCCTCGCTCGTCGCCGATCGGCACCGCGAAGTAGACGGCCAGGACGACGACGACGGTGGCCAGCGACCGCGCCACCGAGCGGACGACCAGGAGAATGCGGGCGCGGGTGTCCGGACCGGGCTGGTGGATCACTCGCCGACCCCCTCCCCCGTCGCCGCGGCCAGCTGTCCGCAGGCCCCGTCGATCTCCCGGCCACGGGTGTCCCGGACGGTCACCGGCACCCCGAAGGACTCGATGGCCGCGGCGAATGCCCGCTCGTCCTCGGGGCGGGAGGCCGTCCACTTCGACCCAGGTGTCGGGTTCAGCGGGATGAGATTGACGTGTGCCAGCCGGCCTCGGAGCATG
>Ga0224505_10000955_pt1 | contig 19255 bp, 20 predicted proteins | sample SF_Jan12_sed_USG_FD_169102 | JGI IMG/M metagenome (GOLD analysis project Ga0224505, IMG submission 169102) | Sediment microbial communities from San Francisco Bay, California, United States - SF_Jan12_sed_USGS_4_1 | ecosystem: Environmental > Aquatic > Marine > Sediment | place: USA: California... | reverse complement strand
ATCGGCGAGATACTGCGCGCCGGCATCCCGCTCCGCGCGCAATGTCAGAAAACCCATGCCCTGCCCGAACACGATCGGGCCATAGGGCGTATGGCGGCGCGAGAAATGCACGGCGTTGACCTGCAGTTCATGCTTGCCCAGCACGCCGTCGCCGCTGACGATGACCTGGTACTGGTCGTGGTCGTGATAATGCGGCTTGATCACGCGACCGGTCGTGCCTTCGACCAGAAAGGCCTGCGGCGCCGAGGGATCGTTTTCATCCGGTCCGATGAAATTAGTACGCCACGCGGTGCCGGTCGGTACCTGGCGTTCCTTGCGCTGTGATTTGACATCATCGTATGAGGCGATCTGGGGCATCACGGACTCCGGTTTCGGCAGACTAGCTGGTAACTGTGATTATAGGAGCCGTTGCGGCTATCGTGCCAGCGCCGCCACAGCATGTGGAATGCCTTGCGCGCCGATGATTTGCATCCCGACGCCTGCCTGCCACCCGCCGGCGTTCACATCAATGCAAAATGCCAGCAGCGGCCCGCCCGAAGCGCCAGGCCGGCAAGGCCAACCATCCAGTCAGGATGGCGACCACGCTCACGTACGCGTATCCCGTTCGTTGAGACCAGGAATCTCGCGAAAGTACTTTGACATGCATCACCCGCGATGCCGCCCTGCGATGACCGGTTAGCGGCGCAACCACGGCATCACGGCATACACCACCAAAGCGCCGAGGTAGACGGCTCCGGAAACCGGATCGCGGCCGGCAATGTATTCGGAGACACTGCGTTCGGCCAGCACGATGGCCAGCACCAGTTCGGCCGCGAGCAGCATGGCCAGCGCCACAACGCCGACAATCAGCCAGCCGCACCTCGATACAACGGGACTGTATTTTCTGACGACATAGCCCGCAGCGAAGAAAATTGCGACCAGCATGAACGGCATTTCCACGAGTTCGGCCACGCGCTCACCCCAACGCGGCACAAGAAACGGCACCCGCACCATTGCGAGCAGAAAACCGACACCGAAGACAATGCCGAAATAGACTGCGGCCGCGCGCAACACGCGCAGAAACGATTGCCGATATTGATGATTATTCAAAGTTCAAATCTCAACGCGGCTTACCGAATGGACACAAATTCGGGTGACAACTGTTAGCGGCTCACGCCTGACCCTGATCGACCGGTGGATTACCCTTGCAGCCCCGGCGCGCACGCAGCGCACAGCAGGTCCGACAACTGTTTTTCCGCGTCAGTTCTCCGGAATGACGATGACCGAATCCTCGCGATTGCCCCACTCGCCCCAGGCCGAGACGTAGTTGCGCACGTCGGGATAACCCAGTGACTTCAGCGCGATGAAGGTGCTGGCTGATCGGTAACCACCGTGGCAGACGGGAATGACGGTCTTGTCCGGCGTCACGCCGCGCGACTCATACAGCGCCCGGATCTCGTCCGGCTTGCGAAACGCACCCTCGGCATCGAGGTGCTCGCGCCAGAACACGTGCACCGCACCCGGGATGGTGCCGACGCGCCGCGCACGCTTTTCGCTGCCGCGGTATTCGGCCTCACGGCGCACATCGACAATCGCGTATGCCGGATTACCTATAGCCTTGTGCACATCGAAGCGCGTCGCCAGCAGATCCATATTCATTTTGCCGCGGAACGGCGGCGGCGTCGGCGGCGCTTTGGTCGGATCAATCGCCGGCGGCGCTTCGTGCAGTCGCACCAGTTTCTGGCCGGCAGCCAGCCACGCGTGGGTGCCGCCGTCGAGGATGCGTACGTCCGGATGCCCCAGCACCGAGAGCAGCCACACCGCTCGCGCTGCACGTTCGCCGGATTCATGATCGTAGATCACCGCCGGCCGGTCGGCACGCACACCGCGCGAACCGAACAGCACGCGGAAAATCGCCAGAAAGGAATTGAGCGGCGCCTCGGACGAATCGTTGAGACTCACGCCGTAGATGTCGACGTGGGTGCTGCCGGCGATGTGGCCGACGGCAAAGTCTTCGGCGGGACGCAGGTCGACCAGCGTGACGTCGTTGAGACGGGACGCCAGTTCGGGGGCGGTGATCAGGTAGCGGCGGTCGGGGAAGTCAGCAGAGGCCATGGCGATTGCGTTTTTCAAAGAATATCGTTTGAGTGCAGAGTTTACGTGACCACCGCTGGACGCCACAAAGCCCTGACATCAAGATGCCCGCCATGAGTCATGGGACCTGTTCTGGTACGGCATCGGTCACACCCGCCTTTTGAAGATAGAGATGTCTGATCGCGATACTTTTCTGGCAACCAACCACAACAGCCAAAGGCAAAACAGATAGGCAAGACCGAGTAAAGCCCACGCAATCATTGGAACAAGGGCAAGCATCCCCATGCCATGCGCGATATTTTTTGGGTCGGGAAACATTTCCGCATAAATCAGACTTCCTGCAACCATGCTGGCATACAGCGTAACCGCGACGCCGGGCAAGCCAAGAAGAATGAGTAATGCGAGTATGACCTTTAAGGTTAATGACATGCTATTACACGCTCACCTAACGCCGCCAACACGCGCAGCTTTGTAGTGAAGGCGAAGGCGCAACGAAAAAGCTGTCGCTGTGCTTGACCTTGTTAACCTTGAGCTGAGAATGCCTCATGGTACGACACCTCTCCTCTCGGGAACTCGTCGGAAAACGACAGCGCCTGAAAATACTCAGCAGGCACACCGGGATAAACCAGCCCGTCTACAACCTTGAATCCGAAACGCCCATAATAGCCAGGATCACCAAGTACTACACAGCCAGATGCGCCCATTGCTTCAAGAGCAGCGAGAGAGCTTTTCATTAGACTCGAGCCAACACCGCGCCCTTGATACTCGGGAAGAACAGATATTGGCCCAAGCCCAAACCAGCCGGGTGCGCCACTTGAGAGCGTGACCGGCGAAATCGCTACATGACCAATAGCTTCTCCATCAACCTTGGCAACCTGAGAAATCGTTAACGCTCCGGCGTGGCGAAGAGTATCAACAATATACTGTTCGGTATGGTCAGCATGGGGAGCATTTAAAAACGCCTGCTCTGTAATCCGATGTATTTGTTCCGCTTCACCGGAACTTTCATTGCTAATTTGAATATCCAATCTCAATCTCTTGGAATGGTTAACGTGAAGTAGTTGACATTTTTAGTTGTCGTTATGCACCTGAGTATTGCGCATCATATGTCGCGGCAGCACACATCAATCCCGCGCAAAAACCGATAGCACATCACTTCACGGGTTCCAGCCGCACAATGACCCCATCCCGCTCATCCGTCAGCAGATAAACAAATCCGTCCGGCCCCACGCGCACATCGCGGATGCGCCCGATCATGCCCTTGATCATGCGCTCCTCGCGCACGATTTTTTCTCCGTCCAATTCCAGCCGCACCAGCATTTCATCGCGCAGCGCGCCGATCAGGATGCTGCCCTTCCAGTTCGGAAACCTGTCGCCGGTATAAAACGCCATGCCCGAGGGCGCGATCGACGGCACCCAGTGATGCAGTGGCTGCTCCATGCCGGGCTTGGCGGTGCCTTCACCGATTTTCGTGCCGAATCCGTAGTTGACGCCGTAGGTAATCACCGGCCAGCCGTAGTTGCGGCCTGAGCGCATTACGTTCACTTCATCGCCGCCCTGCGGGCCGTGTTCCTGCGTCCACAATTCGCCAGTGACCGGATGCAGTGCCGCGCCCTGCATGTTGCGGTTGCCGATGGTGAATTTCTCCGGTTTTGCGTTCCTGTTCTTCACGAACGGGTTGTCGGCCGGAACGCGGCCGTCGTCGTGCAGGCGGATCACCGAACCGGCGTGGTCATCCAGCCGCTGCGCGCGCTCTTTCTCGCCGCGGTCGCCGAGCGTGAGATAAACGTAACCCTTGCGGTCGAACACGATGCGTCCGCCGAAATGCTGGCCGCCGCGGGTTTTCGGTTCCATGCTGAACAAAACCTGAACATCGGTCATGGTGTGACCATTCAGTTTTCCGCGCGCCAGCGCCGTGCCCCAGCCGGGCACACGCAGATCGCCGTCCGGCGCGTTGTAGGCCCAGTAAATCCAGCCGTTGTCCGCGTACTGCGGATGCAGCACCACATCGAACAGCCCGCCCTGCCCCGCAGCGACGATTTCCGGAAGACCGGCTACCGGTTTCGGATCGAGTTTGAAATCCCTGCCGATGATGCGCAGCCGGCCCGATCGCTCGGTCACCAGCATGCGGCCGTCAGGCAGGAAGGCGATGGACCAGGGATGATCCAGGCCTTTGGTCAGGGTAACGACGCGGAATGCGTGTTTCTCCGACTGTACGGTTTGCTGAGCGGTTGCCGGGCTGACCAGTCCTCCGGCGCATGCAAGAAATGCAATGTGCAACAGGTATTTTTTCATCGGTAATATCCACGGAAACGCAGGGTGCCGCGTTTATAATAGCGCCCTTTCGCAAGACCGCATCTGATGTTACCTGTCCAGCTGCCCGCACCGGGGCAGCGCGCAAGCACTGCACTGCTGCAGGGTTCAAGTGATGCGCTGGCGCTGGCCGCGCTGGCGGCACGCGCTCGTCCGCTGCTGGTGCTGACCGAGTCCGCATGGCAGGCGCAGCGCCTGTTGCAGGAGATTCCGTTCTTCGCGCCGCAACTGCGGGTGCATCTGCTTCCCGACTGGGAAACGCTGCCCTACGACCATTTCTCGCCGCACCATGACCTGGTGTCGGAACGGCTGGCCACGCTGTGCCAGATCGCGCGCGGTGAATTCGACATCGCGCTGGTACCGGTGACCACGGCGCTTTATCGCATGGCGCCGGTGGATTACATCACCGCCAACACCTTCTATTTCCGCAAGGGCGAAAAACTCGGCGCCGATGCGCTGCGCCACCAGTTGACCCTCGCCGGCTACAACCATGTCACCCAGGTCATCGCCCCCGGCGAATACAGTTTCCGCGGCGGGCTGATCGATCTGTATCCGATGGGCAGTCCGCTGCCGTACCGCATCGACCTCTTTGATGAAGTCATCGATTCGATTCGCAGCTTCGACGTTGACAGCCAGCGCTCGATCATGAAAGTGCCCGAAGTGCGGCTGCTGCCCGCGCGCGAGTTCCCACTGGACAAGGATGCGCAGACGCACTTCCGGCAGCGCTTCCGGGAGCGCTTCGAGGGCGATCCGTCGCGCAGCCAGGTGTACAAGGATGTGTCGAAGGGCATCCCCACCGCCGGCGTTGAATATTTTCTGCCGCTGTTTTTTGACCAGACCGCGCTGATCACCGATTACCTGCCGCCGGAAACCACGGTCTGTCTGCGCACCGGCGTCACCGAGGCTATTGACGAATTCTGGGCCGACACGCGCGGCCGGCACGCGATGGTGCGCGGCGACCTCGCCAATCCGGTGCTGCCGCCGCAGGAACTGTTCCTCACTGAAGACGCGTTCTTCGGCGCAATCAAGCCGTTTGCGCGGGTTGAACTGGCAGCGGCGAAAGCGGTAGTGGCCGGCTCGCCCGAGGCGTTAGACGAAAATAGTAATAAAAACAACAACTTACAAGATACCCTCGCGACCGCGCCGCTGCCGCCGCTGCATGTCGAGCGCCGCGCCGACGATCCGCTGCACCGGTTGCGCCGGTTCCTGACGGATTACGAAGGCCGCGTGCTGGTGCTGGCCGAAACGCTGGGCCGGCGCGAAACCATGCTCGAGTACTTCGCCGAATACGATTTAAAAACCGAGCAGGTCGCGGACTGGACGCAGTTCCTTGCCGGCAGCGAGCGCTTCATGCTCACCGTCGCGCCGCTGCACACCGGCTTCATCGATCACGCGCACCAGGTTGCCGTCGTCACCGAGAATGAACTCTATGCCGCACAGGTGCGCCAGCGCGCGGTGCGCGACGCGAAGCGCACTTCGCCCGAAGGCATGCTGCGCGACCTCTCCGAGGTCAAGATCGGCGATCCGGTGGTGCACGAAACCCACGGCATCGGCCGTTACCTCGGCCTGCAGACGCTGGACCAGGGCGAAGGCAGCACCGAATTCCTGACGCTGGAATATGCGAAGGCAGACAAGCTCTATGTGCCGGTGTCGAGCCTGCACCTGATCAGCCGCTACAGCGGCGCCGCGCCCGAACAGGCGCCACTGCATCAACTGGGCAGCGGCCAGTGGGACAAGGCCAAGAAAAAAGCCGCTGCGCAGGTACACGACACTGCGGCCGAACTGCTGGCGCTGTATGCGCAGCGCGCGACACGCGAAGGCTACGCCTTCAAACTGACACCGCATGACTACGAAGCCTTTGCCGAAGGTTTCCCGTTCGAGGAAACCGCCGACCAGGCGGCGGCCATCACCGCCACGCTCGACGATCTCAAAAGCACCAAGCCCATGGACCGGCTGATCTGCGGCGATGTCGGCTTCGGCAAGACCGAAGTGGCGCTGCGCGCAGCCTTTGTCGCCGTGGCTGACGGCAAGCAGGTTGCGGTGCTGGTACCGACGACACTGCTGGCCGAACAGCATTTCAATACCTTCTCCGACCGTTTTGCCGACTGGCCGGTGAAAGTCGCGGAACTGTCGCGCTTCCGTTCGGCCAAGGAAACCACCGAGGCGCTGCACGGCCTTGCCGAGGGCCGGGTCGACATCGCCATCGGCACGCACAAGCTGATCGGTCGCGACGTCAATTTCAAAAACCTCGGGCTGGTGATCCTCGATGAGGAACACCGCTTCGGCGTGCGCCAGAAGGAGCGGCTGAAGGCGCTGCGCGCCGAAGTCGATGTGCTCACCCTGACCGCGACGCCGATCCCGCGCACGCTGGCGCTGTCGCTGGAAGGGCTGCGCGATTTCTCGGTAATCGCCACCGCACCGCAGCGGCGGCTGGCGATCAAGACTTTCGTCGCGCGTTACGCCAAATCGCTGATCCGCGAAGCCGTGCTGCGTGAACTGAAGCGCGGCGGCCAGATCTATTTTTTGCACAACGACATCGACACCATCCGCAACGTCGAAGAAGAACTGACAAGGCTGCTGCCGGAAGCGCGCATCCGCATCGCCCACGGACAGATGCGCGAGCGCGAACTCGAACTCGCGATGCGCGACTTCTACCAGGGCCGCTTCAACGTGCTGTTGTGCACGACCATCATCGAAACCGGTATCGACATCCCGACCGCCAACACCATCATCATCAACCGCGCCGACCGCTTCGGCCTGGCACAGTTGCATCAGCTGCGCGGCCGTGTCGGCCGGTCGCACCATCAGGCCTATGCCTACATGCTGCTGCCCGATGAAGGCAACATCACCAGCAACGCGAAAAAGCGCCTCGAAGCGATCCAGTCGATGGAAGAACTGGGTTCGGGCTTTTTCCTCGCGATGCACGACCTCGAGATCCGCGGTGCCGGCGAGGTGCTGGGCGAATCGCAGTCGGGCGAAATCCATGAAATCGGTTTCAATCTCTATTGCGCGATGCTCGACAGCGCGGTGAAATCACTGAAGGCCGGCAAGGTCCCGGATTTGAATGCGCCGCTGGGCGTCACCACCGAGATCAACCTGCATGCGCCGGCACTGCTGCCCGCGGACTACTGCAGCGATGTGCATGAGCGCCTGGTGCTGTACAAGCGGCTGGCGAACTGCGAAGACGACGAGCAGCTGCAACTGCTGCAGGAGGAACTGGTCGACCGTTTCGGCGCGCTGCCGGATCCTACTCGCACGCTGATCGACAGCCACCGGCTGCGCCTGCTGGGCAAGCCGCTGGGCATCGCCCGAATCGACGCCAGCGACAGCGTGATCCAGCTGCAGTTCGTGCCCAACCCGCCGATCGAGCCGATGAAAATCATCACGCTCATCCAGACCCGAAAAAACTACAAGCTCGCCGGTCAGGACCGGCTGCGGATCGAGGTCAAGACGCCGGATCTGAAGGCGCGTACCATCGAGATCCGCAGGGTCTTCGCCGAACTCTCCTAGTCTGCGCGGCGAGGTTTATACTGCTCACGAATTTTCTGACTTCGGACTGAAGGACCACCATGCATACATTGTGTCGGGTTTTTCTAGCCTCTGTGTGCACCGCACTCGCTGCTGCACTGCCCCTCCCCGCATCCGCCCAGACCACCGCAGCGAACATCGGCATCGTCGTAATGCACGGCAAAGGCGGCAGCCCCACCGGCCTTGTCAACACACTGGCCGAGGGACTGAAAAGCAAGGGATTGCAGGTCGCCAACATTGAAATGCCGTGGTCGGGCAAGCGTCAGTACGACGTGGGCGTGGCCGCAGCGGAAAAAGAAGTGGATGCCGCGCTGGCGGCGCTGCGCAGCGCCGGTGCCACCAGACTGTTCGTCGCCGGCCACAGCCAGGGCGCAGTGTTCGCACTGCACTACGCCACTGCGCACCCGCTCAACGGCCTGATCATCATTGCGCCCGGCGGCAATGTGGGCACGGCGTTCTACCAGCAGCATGTCGGCGCCGCAGTCGACCGCGCACGCGAGCTGGTGAAGTCCGGCAAGGGTGACGAACGCGGCGAGTTCGACGAATTTGAAGGCGGCAAGGGCACCACCACCGTGCGCACGACGGCGGCCAGTTACTTCAGCTGGTTCGACCCCGTTGGTGCGATGAACCAGGAGAGGTCGTCTCGGGCGCTGCCGCCAACGCTGCCGGTGCTGCACGTGGCGCCGACGAGCGACTATCCGGCGCTGCTGCGGGCCAAGCAGGAGATGTACAATGCGCTGCCCGATCATCCCCAGAAGCGCCTGTACGAACCCGGCGCCAATCATCGTACCGCACCTGCGGCGTCGGTCGATGAAATCGTGCGCTGGACGACAGAGGTTGCGACGCGCTGAGTCCGTTCAGCTTACGGCGTTGGAATGAAAAATCAGTCCCGCGTGTTCGCGCAGCGCATGGAACCTGATCTTCGGCCACTGCTCCTGCGCGACATCGATCTCGATGGCATTGGCCGCCAGGAACGCCGGCGCTCCCACCGCATCATGCGCAACGCGGTGCGCATTCGCATCGATGAAGCGCTGCAGTTCGCGTTCGTTGTCACAGGTCACCCAGCGCGCGGCGACATAACGTGCCGGCGCCATCCGCGCCTCGCAGCCGTATTCGTGTTTCAGGCGATGCGCCACCACTTCGAACTGCAGCTGGCCGACGGCGCCGAGCAGCAACAGGCTGCCGGCCACCGGCTTGAACACCTGGATCGCGCCCTCCTCACCCAATTGCGCCAGGCCGGTGCGTAGCTGCTTGCTGCGCAGCGGATCCGCCACTTCGACGGTCTGAAACAGTTCGGGTGCAAAAAACGGCAGGCCGGTGAACTGCAGGTCCTCGCCTTCGGTCAGCGTGTCCCCCAGTTGCAGCACACCGTGGTTGGGGATGCCGATGATGTCGCCGGCGTAGGCATCCTCGACCTGCTCGCGCCGCTGCGACAGGAACGAAACCACGCTGCTCGGGCGGAAGAATTTTTCGGTGCGGCAGTTTTTCAGCCGCATGCTGCGCTCGAAACGTCCCGAGCACACGCGGATGAACGCGACACGGTCGCGGTGGCCGGGGTCCATGTTGGCCTGAATCTTGAACACCACGCCGGAGAACTTGGGTTCCACCGGCTCCACCTTGCGCTGCAGCGCCTGGTGCGGCCGTGGCGGTGAAGCGAAATCGACCACTGCATCCAGCACTTCCTGGACGCCGAAATTATTGATCGCCGAACCGAAAAACAGCGGCGTCTGTTTGCCGGCAAGAAATACGTCGCGGTCGTACTCCGGTGACACGCCCTGCACCAGCTCGATTTCCTGGAGCGCATGAGCAAAGGTGTCGCCATACCGGGCGGCGATTTCCGGGTTATTAATGCCGGAGATGATTTCATCTTCCGCGCCGATGCGATCCTCACCGGCGGTGAACACGCGCATGCGATCGTTCCGGAGGTCGAACACCCCCTTGAACTGTTTGCCCATGCCCACCGGCCACGTGCAGGGCACCACCGGCATGCCCAGCGTGCGCTCGATCTCATCGACAAGATCGGTGGGCTCGCGTACCTCGCGGTCCATCTTGTTGATGAAGGTGATCACCGGCGTGTTCTGCGCGCGGCAAACCTGCAACAGCCGCAACGTCTGCGGCTCGATACCGTTGGCGGCGTCGATCACCATCAGCGCCGCATCGACCGCGGTGAGCACACGGTAGGTGTCTTCAGAGAAATCACGGTGGCCCGGCGTATCGAGCAGATTGATGACGCAGTCGCGGTACTCCATCTGCATCACCGAACTCGCCACCGAAATGCCGCGCTGCTTCTCGATCTCCATCCAGTCCGATGTCGCATAACGCGACGCCTTGCGCGACTTCACGCTGCCGGCAATGTGGATCGCGCCGGCAAACAGCAGCAGCTTCTCGGTCAGCGTGGTCTTGCCCGCGTCCGGATGCGAAATGATGGCGAACGTGCGTCGCCGCGCGACTTCTGTGCTTATGCTCATCGGATACCCTGTGGGACGCGTGCCGCAGCAGCGGTGCGCGCATTAGGGTGCGCATTATAATCGATTATTTATATCAATAAAATCAATAACATAGATCAAAACAGCAGAGACGAACAGACCGGGACGCGACAATGCTGGCATGACCGCATTAGCCACGCGCTCAGTCGCTGACATCGACGGGTTTGTCGGCCCGCTCAAGGCCGCCTGTGCAGACGAGAAAATAAACGCCACGCTTCAGCGCCTGCTTGCAATGCCAGATGCCCGGCGCCAGGGCCTGGTCCACGCCTGGATCACCGATCTGCTGATCGAAGGCGCACCGCGCGAATTCACCCAGGCCGTCGCCTGCCTTCTGGATGACGCCATCGCCGAGCGGGCGTATGAAGCAATTTACCAGTGTCGCCGGGACACCAACTGAGGCTGACGCGCAGCCTCCTAACTAACTGCCGCAATAAGTAGCGCGAGCTGTACCACCGTCAGTCAGGAAATTCCGCCTTTCATGCCAGGATCTGTTTTCCCACGGTCACTCATGCGGCCCTGCTACGCAGAGACCCCATATAATACCGCCCTTCCCTAAAGCCCTTCCTGCATCTTACTGACTCCGGCACACAATGCGTTATCACCTTATCTGCTGTTTTCTCGCTCTGATCGGGCTTTTTGCCCAATCAGCACCGGCTCTTGCGCAGGATGAAGCCCGCTGGATGCTGCAAACCAGCCTGTACACCCACCATTTCAGTCCGGACCCCACACACAGCGACCATCAGAACCTGATCGGCCTGGAGTACCAGCGGCCCGATCGCTGGCTGGCGGGCGCCGCTTTCTTCAAAAACTCCTTTAACCAGGACTCGCAATATCTTTATGTCGGCAAGCTGTGGCGGCCATTCGAATCGGTACAACTGGTGCATACCAAGCTCACCGGAGGCCTGCTCCTCGGCTACAAGGAACCGTATGAAAACAAGATTCCGGTGAATAGCAACGGAGTCGGGCTGGGGATAGTTCCATCGATTGGTTTATCAGGCAAACACCTCAGCGGCGAAGTCGCGATTTTAGGCACGGCCGCAGCAATGTTGACTGTGGGCGTTCTTTTTTAACGAAGATCTACCGTAGCCCGGGCGCCATGCCCGAGCTGATCCAGCGCCTGCCCGGCGACCTTAGTTAGTATTGAGCCTCAGTCAGCATTGCAGGTGATACGTCGCAAACTGCCGCGAAAAAGAATTGAAGGTCATGTTGTAGAGCACGATCTTGCGTGCGAGCCCGGCCACAAACGCCGGCGCGCCTACCGCTTGATGCGCCCCCCTTGTGAATTGGCTTCGATGAAGCGCTGCAGTTCGCTCTCGTTGCCAAAGTTGGCCCGGCGCACGGCGACATAGCGCGCTGACGCCTTGCGCTCTTCGCAAGCGCATTCGTGCATCAGCCAGACCGGCATGATGGAGCAATGCTGATGTAAGATTCAATCTCCGCAGAAACCCCGGTTTCTCGACGTAATAAACGCAGCGCCGGAACACGCATGGCTCACACCGGACTCCGATCAATCGCACATATTTTCAAGAGCCTGCTTGAAATCAACGGGCTCGACGCGGCACGCCTACTGAAGGACGCCGGCCTTGAAGCCAATACGTCCGACGATCCCAATGCCCGCTCCCCGATCAAGGCCGCCGATGCACTGCTGATACGTGCAGCGTCGCTGATTCCGGATGAGGCCTGGGGGCTTAAGGCCGCACGCTGCTGGCATCCCGGAAACCTCGGCGTTCTCGGACACGCGTGGCTGGCCAGCGATACACTGAAGGCAGGCCTGACGCGGATGGCACGCTACTGGCACATCGTCGGCAGCCGGGCAGAAGCCAGCGTCGATGAAACGAATGAAGGGTGCCGGTTCACCTACCATCTCGAGACCGATGAGCCGGTACTTGCAGCCTTGCTGCCGGATATCGCCCTGTCAGTCACGCTGAGCATGTGCCGGACCAATGCAGGCGACACCCTGCGCCCGGTGCAGGTGACATTGCGGCGCGCACGACCGGCCGATGCCGGGCCCTGGGAAAGTTTTTATGGCTGCAAAGTACAGTTCGGCGCGAAGGACAGCAGCTTCACGCTCGCCAAATCCGATGCTGACCGGCCGCTGCCGACCGCCAACCGGCCGCTGGCCGGCGTTTTTGACAGCCTGCTTACTGAGCAACTGGCAAAACTGTCAAAGTCGGATGTGGTTTCCCGCTGCAAGGCGGAATTCCTGCAACAGCTGGCCTCCGGTGAGTCCAATGCCGACGACATCGCGCAGCGCCTGCACATGAGTCCCCGGTCCCTGCAGCGCAAGCTGGCGGAAGTGGAAACCACCTACAAGCAGCTTGTCGACGAAACCCGGCGCGACCTGGCACTGGGCTACATCGCAGATCGCACCAAATCCATCACCGACATTACGTTCCTGCTCGGCTTCTCCGGGCAAAGCGCGTTTACCCGTGCATTCAAGCGCTGGACGGGCTTGAGTCCCACCGACTACCGGGATCGCCACTCCGCGACCGCGTAGTCCGGTTTCCACGGGGCATTTGCCCCGTACCTGCAGCAACCCCTTAGGCAAAGTTGGCACGTTCGGCACAACGCTTGGCGCGTGCGGGCAAGCCACGGCTCCCTTAAGCGGCGATCCTGTGTCTGTCGCAACCACGGCGCAAACGCACCAGAACAGACAGGACAAACATGAAACGCTACCACCTGCTGGATAAAAGACAGCAATCGATCAATGGCAAGCCCGAGGGCGGATGGCTGAGATTGCCACCGGCGCCTGCGTTATGGGTCAAGCATCGCGAGACCGCAAAAACATTTAGCGCTGAAGAGATCGAAGCGCTGAAAAAAGAATGGCCGTACCTCGAAGGCTGCGAAGCCGTTCCAACAGACCAGGACAATCGCAATGAAATACCAACTTCTAAAACAAAGTAACTGCGATTCGATGGAAGTACTGGAACTGCATGTTCTGGCCAGGGCTTACCACTCCGCATGGCGCCGCATCCATGGCAGCGAGCCCAGACACCAACACGCCCTGCCCAGTCTCGATCTGCTCATTGATTTTTCATCAGATGTTTCTGTGCATCAGCATTCACCTTCAGAAAAATCGCCCGGTGCGGATGACCCGAAATCCAAGCCACGGGGTCTGTAAAAATCAGATGAAACCATTAATCCCCAAAGCCCCCAACAGCTTCAAATCGAGTCTGGCCGATCTGTTCAAGCAGCATGCGCGGCATGTATTACCCGCCCCGGATCGTGTCAGGGTCTTTCACGAAATGCTGCGCGAATACATATCAACTCCGGACCCCGTTTTTCTCATTCGGAAGGTTTCCAAAATGAGACGCGGTGAGACCATCCGCTCGGCGAGCGGCCTTCGTCTACGCGCTTCAGACAATGCACCGGCCTGGTGGCTGCATTACCAACTGTACGCGACCCCTTTCTCCAATCCGGAGAACCGCGACAAATTCATAGATTCAATACCAACCCATATGTTCGAGGTCAGTCTGTCAGAGCATATTAATAAAGCCGGGTGGCACGTAGCGCATATCTATTATGCAAAAGATGGCAACACGGATTATCAGGAATGGAATCACCGGGAACTGGCATGGCGCATGGTTCGCAACATTCATCCATGTAATTATTTTTATATCCCAAAAACCAACTGGCAGCGCTACGGAGGCCATCCCGATGTTTTGAGCTATTTCCAGCAGAAATACGCTGAGATTTATCGGGACGTGTGGGTCGAATTCCTGGATATGGCCAATGCCTCCGGGCTGGAATCGAGGCCCGGGGCGGAAACATTCACTTATGCAATACCGCTAAAAGCCACGCAAATCCTCAACGGCAATGTATCAAAGTGACTTGTGCGTGCCATCACAAAACGGTGGATTTTTCGTGCGCTTGCAGCCGCACAGCCATTTCTTCTCGGCTTCGGTCACCGTGAACTTCACCGGCACGAACGCCGTAGTCTTGTGTGATCCGTCGCAAAACGGCTGCTTTTTCGACTGGCCGCAGGCACACCACCAGTAATCGCCCGGCGTCAGTTCCAGCGCATAGGGTCCCTTCTGGGCGCAAACGGGTTCGGCCATGGCGATCCTCCTTGCGTAATCTGTACGTCGCCAGCATCCGCGCCCCGGCGTGGCACGTCAAGTGGACGCAGGTATGATTCCCGTATTACTACCGCGCGGAGTGGCCGCCATGAGAGCAACCCTGATCGCTGTCTGCCTGCTGCTCGCCTCGGCTCCTGCGTCGGCACGCGCGCAATCCCCACAGGTGGTGGACCTGCCAACGCGCCCCGGCACAACCCAGCGCATCCTCGTGATCAAACCGGAAAAACCCAAAGCCGCCGTGGTGCTGTTCGCCGGCGGCGACGGCAACATCGGCATCCAGCCCGACGGCCGCATCAGCCGCGGCGGCAATTTCCTGGTGCGTTCGCGCGATCTGTTCGCCGGTCTTGAATTGCTGACCATCGTCATCGACGCGCCCTCCGATCACTCCACCGTGCCGCGGGAGACCGCAGACCACGTGGCCGACATCAAGGCCGTGATCGCGTGGAGCCGGCAGCAGGCGCCGGTTGCGGTGTGGCTGGTCGGCACCAGCCGCGGCACGCAGTCCGCCGCGTACGTCGCGACCCAGTTGCCGACCGGCGCGGGTGGGCCCGACGGCATCGTGCTCACGGCCACCATGCTCAACGACCGGCGCGGCACCGCGGTGCCTGATATGGCGCTTGATCGCCTGCGCATACCCGTGCTCGTCGCCCATCACCGCCACGACGCCTGCCGCTACTGCCTGTTCAACGATATGCCGCTACTGATGGATCGCCTGACCACACCGCCGCGCAGGGAACTGCTGGTTTTTGAGGGCGGCAATGACGTCGGCGACCCGTGCCAGGCGCGCGCCTATCACGGTTTCAACGGCATCGAGCGCGATGTTGTCGGCCGCATCGCGGCGTGGATCACCAGACCCTGACCCGGTCGACTGCGGCGGCTCCGTTATAATCGCCGCTCTTTTGCACGGAAGCCGTCATGCATCTCGTCATCCAGGGCGCGGAGATCGAAACACGCGACCTCAAGGAAATTGCGAAACTCTCTGGCGCCGGCGCCATCGAACGCCTGTCCGACACGGCATTTCGTCTGAAAGACGCCAGACCCGCCGCGGGCATCGACAAACTGTGTGCAAACGCAAAACTCGATCACGGTTTTGTACCGGAAGGCCGGAAGCTCACAGACTGCCGCCTGCTGGTCATGGACATGGACTCGACGCTGATCACCATGGAAACCATCGACGAACTCGCCGACATGGTGAACCTCAAGGCCGAGGTTGCGAGAATCACCGCGCGCGCGATGCGTGGTGAGATCGAATATGACCAGAGCCTGCGTGAGCGGCTGGCACTGCTGGAAGGCCTCGACGAATCCGCGCTGCAGCGCGTCTACGACGAACGGCTGAAATTCTCGCCGGGTGCGGAGCAGCTGCTGGAACAGGTGCGGCGCGCCGGCATCAAGACGCTGCTGGTATCCGGCGGTTTCACTTACATGACCGACCGACTGAAGACACGCATCAAACTCGACTACACGCATTCCAATGTGCTGGAAGTGAAAAACGGAAAGCTCACCGGCGCGGTGATCGGAGAGATCGTCAACGCCGATGCCAAACGCGCCATGCTGCTGAAGGTCGCAGCAGAACTGAACATTTCACGCGAACAGATTGCCGGCGTCGGCGACGGCGCGAATGATCTGAAATTTCTCGCCGAATGCGGCGTCAGCGTCGCCTACCGCGCAAAACCCGTGGTGCGCGAGCACACCACCTACGCGCTGAATCACTCGGGGCTGGATGCGATGCGTTGGCTGCTGTCTGCGGAAAATACTTAAAATACCAATAAAAACATATAGTTATAATTACCTTGGTTCCCGCAACACCTACTGCGAAAACTTATAGAAATCGCGATTCATGTAAGCGACCAGATCCTCGATTTCCTGTTTGCTGAATTTGGGATTCATGCGGTCGTTCCAGCGCTCGGTTTCTTTCTTTAGCGCCGCCAGCGTTTTCACTTTCGCCTTCGGCGGGACGTAGAGTCCAGTGCCATGACAACCCTCGCAATCCCGGTGCAGCTGTTCGCCGCGAACCGGATCACCGGCGGCATGCACAACCGTTGCGCCGCCAAGCAGCAGGACGAAAACCAGCGCCGTGAACATGCGCGTATTCATCGCGCGGCTCATTTCGCCTTTTTTTCGCGCGAATAGTCGATGATCGTCAATCCCTGCAATCGCGCACGTTCTTCCATCGCCTTGACGTGTTCAGCGCGCAAACGCTCCCGCTCCTGGGGCGTGCCTGCTCCGCGCAGGCGCAACCGGTAGCGTTCACGCTCCTGGCTGGTCATCAGTTCGGAGCCGGGAATGATTTCGCGCTGGACCGGCGCGGGCTCAGCCGGCGCCGCCACGGCCGGCAGTGCGCCGCACAGCAGCAGGATGAGAACCAGACGTAGCGGGAATGCGGACATGAACGGCAGTGTGCCCTTGCCGGCGCGGGGCGACTTGATTTACGTCAACGATCACTCAAGGAAACGACGCGGGTGCAACCGCAGTATCAATACACCGGGTAGCGGCTGCCGGCATCGAGCCGGAACGGGCGCATCGGCCCGGACCCGGCGCTGCACATGCCGTAGATGAACGGAAAGCTGCCGCGGCCCGGCGTCAGGAAACGCAGGTCCTTGAACCAGATGCACAGGTTGACGTCATCGCTGTCCACACCATGCAGGGCCGGATAGGCGGAAAACCAGCGGAAAAACGCAAACTGCGGATGCTCGAACACCGCGCGCACCGCGGCACCCTGCGCCCCGTTGCCGAAGCGCACATCGGATTCCCAGACTGCCCGGTCCAGCGGCCGGTACGCGGCGTCCAGACGTTCGATGAAACCCGCTTCAACCGCCGGTGCCAGCACCGATTTACGGATCAGGTTGACATGCGCGTAGCGGTAGGTGCCGCCATTCTCCACGACCACGGTCCAGTTGAACGGCGATACCGGCCGCGGCATTGCGCTCACGCGCGCATGCTCGATGCCCGCCGCGCGCGCATGCCGTGCGCCGAAATCAACGGCCTGCTGCAGCAACGCATACTGCATGACCACGTACGCAGCCAGCACCGCCAGCCCCGCTACCGCAGGCGCACGTGAACGCCGCAACAACAGCGACGCGGCCAGACCGGCGACGATGATGCCGGAGAACCACAGGTCGATGATGAACGTAGTACCCAGGCCGTAGCGGTAATCTGACAGCGGCGCAAAGATCATGGTACCGAAGCCGGTGATCCAGTCGCCGGCAACATGTACCAGCAGCGACAAAGCCACCACCGGCGCATAGGTTTTCCAGCCGGGGCCGCCCCGCCAGATCAATGCAAAAATCAGTGATAGCAGCACGGTCCACAATGGCAGCATCAGCAGCGAATGCGTGACGCCGCGGTGGTGATAAAGATACGACAGCGGCGAAATCCACGAGGCCACCACATCGATGTCGGGAAACGCAGCCACCAGCGTGCCGATGGCGACGCGCCGCCCCAGCGGCAGCGCGGGTTTTTCGATGCCCGCCGTAGCGCGCGCCAGCAGCGCACCCGACAGGGCGTGGGTCAGCGTATCCATTTCAGTCTATTCGGGTAGCGGAATATATGCTCCGACACCGGGCATTCGACACCATTCCTCAGTCCCAGCGGTCATCCATGACCTGCACGTTGCCGCCCTGAACACGCACCGGAAATCTCGCGGTGGGTTCGTAGGCCGGCGCCGACAGCGCTTCACCGGTGCGCACGCAGAATTTCGCACCATGGCGCGGACAGATGATCTGGTCACCGATCAGCGTGCCGCTCGCAAGCTCACCGCCATCGTGGGTGCACACATCCTCGATCGCAAAAAACTCGCCCTCGATATTGAATACCGCGATCAGCGCACCGTCGACATCCACCACCTTGCTGGTGCCGGGCGAAAGCTCACCCGCAGTGCAAACCGTAACCCACTCGGCCATGGTCAGATTCCGGACACTAGACCGCGACGACTTCGATGTCGGGTTCGATCTGCCGCACCAGGTTTTCGATACCGACCAGCGTGCCTGACAGCGAGCTCGGGCAGCTGCCGCATGCGCCCTGGTAATGCACCGACAGCTTGTTGCCTTCCAGCCCCACGACGAACAGGTCGCCGCCGTCGTTCTGCAGGTAAGGGCGGATCTGTTCGTCAAGTATTGCGTTGATCTTGTGGAGACGTTCGCGGTCTTCCTCGCTCAGGGCCTCGGTATTCATGGCCGCACCCGACTGTCCCGCGAGCTGCTCGGATTTCGCATCGGCTGACGGCGCGTCGCGGATTGGCACCGCAAGTTTGCGCATCAACTCCTGCCAGTCGGCGTCACCGTCCTGCGTCACGGTGACCCAGTGATCGACGTAGAACACGTTGGTCACATGCTCGATGTCGAACAAGGCCATCGCCAGCGGATCGCCGACGGCCTGCTCGGGCTTGTCGAACGAACGCGTGATTCCCCAGGTCAGGGGCTCCCGCAGGATGAACTTCATCGCATTGGGATTCGGGGTCGGTTCGATTTCGGCGATTTTCGGCATGTTCAGTATTGCAGTTGCGGCACTCGTTATTCAGTGGAGGCGGATTCGGCGCCGGCAAACGCCGCATGCAGGGTGTGCCAGGGCAGGATCGCGCATTTGACCCGCGTCGGCAGGTCGCGCACGCCGGCAAACACAGTCAGGCGGCCGAGGTGATGCGGGCCGGCCGGGTCGAGCTTGCCCGTGGTCATGTCGCGGAATTCCTGCACCATCTGCTCGGCATCGGTCTTGCTCTTGCCCTTGACGATGGTCGTCATCATCGACGTCGACGCCTTGCAGATCGCGCAGGCTTCACCT
>Ga0224505_10000951_pt1 | contig 19328 bp, 11 predicted proteins | sample SF_Jan12_sed_USG_FD_169102 | JGI IMG/M metagenome (GOLD analysis project Ga0224505, IMG submission 169102) | Sediment microbial communities from San Francisco Bay, California, United States - SF_Jan12_sed_USGS_4_1 | ecosystem: Environmental > Aquatic > Marine > Sediment | place: USA: California... | reverse complement strand
CGAACAATTCGAGCAGAAGTTCGGTCGCCACCGAAGAGGCGTCACGTGATCCGATGGCCGGCACCAGCGCCGCCAGGGCCGCGCCCATGCCGCCCAGACGCTCGAGCAACCGGCCGACCGACAGCAGCCGCCAGCCATGGTCGCGCGTCATGCGGTCGGTCTGCGCGCCGGTCACAGCGGCGAGTTGCTGAGCCAGGCCTTGCAGTGCTGGCAATGCTTGTGCATTGCCGGGCACTGACGGCGGACGCGCTTCGGTGTTGAAGTGGGCGTGGAAATCGTCACCGATGCGGCGCAGCAAGCCGAACTGTTCGGGTGCAAGGCGGTCGCGCAACGCGCTGGCCGTGCGCGCCATCGCCGCCAGGTTGAAGCCCACGCCCTGATCGCGTTCGCGCAGCTTGGCCAGCAGGCTGCGCGCGAACACGGCGATCGAACGGTCTGCCGCGGGCGTGCCGGCCGGCACGAGACCATAGAGCGCCACCAGGTCCGACAATCGCGAAAGAAGCGCGTCGGGCAGGTCTTCGTCGCCGTCGAACAACGCCAGCGACGCTTGCGCGAGCCGCACCGACTGCTCGGCGCGTTCGGTGTAGCGGCCGAGCCAGAACAGGTTTTCCGCGCTGCGGCTCGCCACGGCGGGACGGCGCGCAGCCAGGTCGTCGACGCTCAGCCGCTGAGGTTGCACCGCCAGGCCATCGAGCGTGCCCTCGGTGAGCACCCAGGTGTCCAGGCTGGTGCCGCCCTGCGCCATCGACACCGACAGGGGTGCGCGCGTGGCCACCCGTGTCAGGCCTCCAGGCAGCACGTGCCACTGGTCGGAGGCGCTGGCGATCGCGTAGACCCTCAGCATCGCGGGGCGCGGCACGAGACGGCCGCTGCCGTACAGCAGCGCGGCACGCGACAGGGCAAGCCGGCCCTGGACCGTGAATGCGTCGGGGTCGTCGTCGATACGTGCGACCAGCGCACCAAGGCCCTCGGCGTCGATCAGCCGTGCGCCCTCGCCGCCACCGGCGAATGCTGGCCGCAGCACGCGGCCGACGAGACTCTCACGCACCGCGGCCCAGGCCGCCGCTTCACCGCACCACCAGGTCGGCAGCGATGGCAGCAGCAGGTCTTCACCGAGCAGCCGACGCGCGATGGCCGGCAGGAATCCCTGGATCGCGCTCGACTCGAGGAACCCGCTGCCCAGCGCATTGGCCATCGCGACGTTGCCGGCGCGAAGCACCTGCACCAGACCGGCCACGCCGAGCGCCGAATCCGGGCGCAGTTCGAGGGGATCACAGTAGTCGTCGTCGAGGCGCCGCAACAGCCCATGCACCGGCTGCAGGCCCTCGACCGTGCGCAGGAACAGGCGCGCATTGCGCACCGTCAGGTCTGCGCCCTCGACCAGCGGAAGCCCCAGATGCCGGGCCAGGTACGCATGTTCGAAGTAGGTCTCGTTGTACGGGCCCGGCGTCAGCAACGCGACGCGCGGCGCGTGGCCGTCGCCCAGGCGCGCCGATACGGCCGCCGCCTGCTGCGTCACGGTGGTGAGGAGTCGCCGGTAGGCGTTCGCGATGTGCTGGACGCGGAGCTCGCGGAACGGCTCCGGGAACAGGCGCGAGACGATGATGCGGTTCTGCAGCACATAGCCCAGCCCCGAGGGCGACTGCGTGCGCTGGGAGACGACCCACCACTGGCCGTCGGGGCCGCGCGCCATGTCGAGCGCCACGATGTGCAGGTGCAGTCCGCCCACCGGTTCGACGTCGTGCAAAGGGCGCAGATAACCGCGATGGCGGAACACCAGCGTGGGCGGCAGCATGGCGTCGTGCAACAGGCGCTGCGGCCCGTACACGTCCGCCAGCATGCGTCCGAGCAGCCGCGCGCGCTGGATCGCGCCGGTCTCGATGCGCGCCCAGTCGGCCGGCTCGATCAGGTGCGGCAGCGCTTCGAGCGACCAGGGCCGAGCCGACGCCAAATGGTCACGCCGGCCTTCCGATGGCTCGGCGACGTTGTGCGTGATGCCGTCGGCCCGTACCTGCTGTGCGATCGCCGAGCGCAGGCGCTGCGCCACATCGCCGGGAGTGCCGCCGCCGAGTTCTGCGCGCGCGAAGAAGCGCCGCCACACCGGCCGCAGCGTCCCATCGGCGGCGCGCAACTCGTCCCAGGCGCCGGCCATGTCGGCGGGCTCGAAGGGCAGCGGCGGTTTGGCAGGTTCGGGAAGTGGCAGGCTGGACAAGTCGGTGCAGGCGAAGTGAACGGCCCAACCTTAGCCGACGCGCAGATCGAAGGTGAACGGGAATTCCCGGCTCGGCATAGTCGCTGCGACGACCATGCGCCCGGGCGTGTGGCCGATCGACTCGAAACGCGCGAGGCGCCGGCTCTCGGCCTCGTAGGCGTTGATCGGGTAGGTGTCGTAGTTGCGGCCACCCGGGTGCGCCACGTGGTAGCGGCAGCCGCCGAGGGAACGCTGCGACCAGGTATCGACGAGGTCGAACGTCAACGGCGCGTGCACGCCGATCGTCGGGTGCAGCGCGCTCGCCGGGTGCCACGCCCGGTAGCGCACGCCACAGACGAACTCGCCGACGCGGCCGGTGGGCTGCAACGGCAGCGCCCGGCCGTTGACCGTGACGACGTGCCGGTTGCCGTTCAGTCCGCTGGCCCTGACTTCCAGCCGCTCGAGCGACGAGTCGACGTAACGCACCGTGCCTCCGGGCGCCCCCTCCTCGCCCATCACGTGCCAGGGCTCCAGCGCGCCGGTCAGCGACAGTTCGACACCGGCCAGCGCACGCTCGCCGATGCGCGGAAAGCGGAACGCGAAGTGGGGTGCGAACCACGCGGCGTCGAATTCGAAGCCGGCGCGGCGCAGGTCGGTGACGACGTCGTCGAAGTCCATCCGGTTGAAGGTCGGCAGCAGGAAGCGGTCGTGCACGCCGGTGGCCCAGCGCGTCAACCGTGTCGCATTGCCGCCGCGGTAAGGCGCGCGCCAGAACCAGGCAACCAGCGCGCGCATCAGCAGCTGCTGCGCCAGGCTCATGCGCGCGTGGGGCGGCATCTCGAAAGCTCGAAGTTCGAGCAGCCCGAGGCGGCCCGTCGCGCCGTCGGGCGAGTACAGCTTGTCGATGCAGAACTCGGCGCGGTGCGTGTTGCCGGTGGCATCGATCAGCAGGTTGCGCAGAATGCGGTCGATCAGCCACGGCGGCACCGGCTTGCCCGGGCCCGTCTGGCGCTCGATCTCCTGCAGCGCGACCTCGACCTCGTAGACCTGGTCGTCGCGCGCCTCGTCGATGCGCGGGTGCTGGCTCGTGGGCCCGATGAACAGGCCCGAGAACAGGTACGACAGGCTCGGGTGGTTGTGCCAGTACGCGATCAGGCTGGCCAGCAGATCGGGCCGGCGCAGGAACGGGCTGTCCGCCGGCGTGGCGCCGCCGAGCACGAAGTGGTTGCCGCCGCCGGTGCCGGTGTGCCGCCCGTCGACCATGAACTTCTCGGTCGACAAGCGCGTCTGGCGCGCCGCCTCGTAGAGGAACTCCGTATGCTCGACGAGCTCGTTCCAGTCGTGCGCCGGGTGGATGTTGACCTCGATCACGCCTGGATCGGGCGTGACGGCCAGCGTCTTCAGGCGCGGGTCGCGTGGCGGCGGGTAGCCCTCGAGAACGATCTTCACTCGCAGCTGGGCCGCAGTCGCCTCGATCGCCGCGAGCAGCTCGAGGTAGTCCTCGAGCGCTGCAAGCGGCGGCATGAAGACATAGAGGACGCCGCTGCGTTCGCCCTTGACGTCCATCTCGGCCCTCGGGCCATTGGCCCGCGTCGGATCGCGCACTTCGACCACGAGGCCCGTGCGCACGACGCCGCTGGCACTGGCAAAGCGCTGTGGCACGGCTGGCGCCAGGCGTGAGCCCGCGTCGCCGCCGGCGCCAGTACCAACGCCGGCATCGCCGCCCGCGCCCTTCCCATCCGACGCCTCCGAGGCGCTCGAGTCGCCGGCGCCGAACTGCATGCGCAGCGCCGCGTGTGCCGGCAATGCATCGCGCGGCGCGAACGGATCCTGCTCGATCAGGTAGGGGTAATCGCCCTTGCTGACCCAGGGCAACGAGTCGAGCGGCAGGCGGTAGCCCATCGGCGAGTCGCCCGGCATCAGGTACAGCCGCTCGTCGCGAAGGAACCAGGGCCCCGTGACCCAGCGCGGACCGCCGACAGCTGCGCCTTCGTCGCGCGCGAGGGGCAGCAGATAGCCCACCACGTGCGACAGACCCTGACTGAAGACGCGACGCAGGCGCGCGCGCTCCATCTCGTCGTCCAGGCGCGAGTCGAGCGGATCGACGTTCACTGGCAGCCGGCGTTCGCGCCACAGGTAGTACCAGGTGTCCTCGTGTCCCGGCAGCACATGCTTCCCATCGATCCCCAGGCGAGCCGTAAGCGCCATGATGAATCGTCGTGCGTCCTCGCTCGTGCAGTGGTGGGCATCGCGCTCATCGGCGAACAGCATCGGATCGCTCCAGCAGGACTGGCCGTCGGCGCGCCAGGCCACGGTCAGTGCCCATCTCGGCAGCTGTTCGCCCGGGTACCACTTGCCCTGGCCGAAGTGCAGGAACCCGCCCCGGCCGTAGCGCTCGCGCAACCGCAATGTCAGGCCCTGGGCAAGGCCTCGTTTGGTGGGGCCAAGCGCATCGGTGTTCCATTCGGCGGCCTGGCGGTCGTCGACCGAAACGAAGGTCGGCTCGCCGCCCATCGTCAGACGCACATCGCCCGACCGCAGCTCGCCGTCGACCGCATGGCCGAGCGTGACGATGTCGTGCCACTGGTCGTCGGTGTAGGGCAGCGTGACACGCGGCGATTCGTGCACCCGCGTGACCTTCATCTCGTGCTCGAAGCGGACCTCGCTCTCGTCGACCACGCCCTCGACCGGGGCCGCGCTCGACGGCTCGGGCGTGCAGGCGAGCGGAATGTGGCCCTCGCCGGCAAGCAGCCCCGAGGTCGGGTCCAGGCCGATCCATCCCGCGCCCGGCAGGTAGACCTCGCACCAGGCATGCAGGTCGGTGAAGTCGCTGTCGGCGCCGCTCGGCCCGTCGAGCGCTTTGACGTCGGGCTTGAGCTGGATCAGGTAGCCGGACACGAAGCGCGCCGCCAGGCCCAGGTGGCGCAGCAGTTGTACCAGCAGCCACCCGCTGTCGCGGCAGGAGCCACTCGCGTTGGCGAGTGTCTGCTCGGGCGTCTGCACGCCCGGTTCCATGCGGATGAGGTAGCGGATCTCGCGCTGCAGCCGCTGGTTGAGGCCGACCAGGAAGTCGATCGTGCGCTGCGGCTTGCGGTCGATCGACGCGAGCAGCGCGGCAAAGCGCGGCGTGGCCGGCGCCTTGGCGAGGTAGGGCACGAGGTCGTGCGCGAGTCCGGGGTCGTAGGCGAACGGAAAGGTCTCGGCGTGAGGCTCGAGAAAGAAATCGAACGGGTTGTGCACCGCCATCTCGGCCACCAGATCGACAGTGACGGTGAACTCGGTGGTCCGCTGCGGAAATACGAGCCGCGCCAGGTGGTTGGCGAAGGGGTCCTGCTGCCAGTTGATGAAGTGTTCGGCCGGCTCGATGCGCAGCGAGTACGCGCGGATATCGGTGCGGCAATGCGGCGCTGGGCGCAGCCGCACGACCTGCGGCCCGAGTTGCACGCGCCGGTCGTAGCGGTAGCGTGTGACATGGTGGAGCGCGACGTGGATCGACAAGACGGGTTCTCCTCAAGGTCGGGCGGCGACACCCGCAAGTTCCGCACCATCGTCGCCGCCGGTCCGGTGATGCCAGTATCGCCGCGACGCGTCGCGCTCGCAGCGCGGAGGTTCGCCCGGCGCCCAAGTCCAGGCGCCGCAGCGGTCGCTGCGCACAAGCGCAACGCCACGCGCCACGTAACGCTGCGCCACCTCGGGCGCCGGGTGGCCGAAGCGGTTGCGGTAGCCGGCCTGCACGACGGCGAAGCGTGGTGCCACGGCGTCGATGAACGCGGGCGTCGACGAGGTCTTGCTGCCGTGGTGCGGCACGATCAGGACCTCGCTGCTCAGGGCGGCGCCCGGCGTGTGCACCAGCCGCGCCTCCTGCTCGGCCTCGAGGTCGCCGGTCAGCAGCAGTTGCCGCCCCTGCGTGTCGGTCACCGCGAGCGTACAGCTCAGGGTATTGGGCCTGGGCGCGGCGCGCACGTAATCCTCGCTCCAAGGGTGCAGGACGCGGAACTCGACGCCGTCCCAGCGCCAGGACTGCCCGGCCTCGCAGCGCTGGTGCGGCACTGCCGTGGCGCGCAGCGGGTGGTCCGGCTCGAGGGACGAGGAGATCGCGGCCACCGGCAGGCCCGCGATCAGCGCTGGCGCGCCGCCGACATGGTCGTTGTCGCGGTGACTGAGCATGAGCAGATCGACCCGCCCGACGCCCAGCGCGCGCAGCAGCGGCAGCAGCACGCGCGCTCCGGCGTCGCTTTCGCGCGAGAACTGCGCGCCCGCGTCATGCAGCAGAGCATGCCCACGTGTGCGCACGAGAATCGCGCTGCCCTGCCCCACGTCGGCCACCGTGACCTGCATCGCTCCCTCGGGGGGATGCCCGACCGCAGGCGCGAACAGCGGCAGGGCCAGCGGCAATGCAAGCGCGCGCAAACGCCATGGCAAGGGCATCACGAGCAGCGCCGCGCCCAGCAGCGCGCCCGCCTGCACCCCCCATGGTGCGACCGCCGCCGTCCACACCGCGCCGGGCAGCGCAGCCAGCAGCCCGAGCACCTGCGTCAAGCCTTGCAGGAGCACGGCACCGAGCTGCCACAACGGTGGCACGAGCACTCCGAGCAGCGACATGGGCGTGATCAGCAATGTGATCAGCGGTATGGCCAGCAGGTTGGCGACGAAACCAACCAGCGACACCTGCTGGAAGAACACGAGGGTCAGCGGCGCGAGTCCGAGCGTGGCGATGACTTGCGTGCGCACGCCGTGGCGCATCGATCGTGCAACAGCCCGCAGGCGGGTGGCGGATCCGGCGCCATGCTTTGCCGGTTCGGCGACCAGCAGCAAGCCGACCGCGACGAAGGACAGCCAGAAGCCCGGCTGCAGAAGCGCCCAGGGGTCGACCAGCGTCACGACCGCAGCAACCACGAGCAGCACCAGTGGCCAGGGCCAGCGCACGCCGAATTGCGCCAGCAGTGCGGCGGTGGCCAACATCCACACCGTGCGCTGGGCCGGCACGCCCCAGCCGGCGAGCAGCGCATACAGTGCCGCCGCTCCCAGTCCGCCCCAGCGTGCCGCCACCGGCGCCGGGCACCACAGTGTGGCGCGCTCGCTGCGACGCCATAGCGCCCCGACCATGGCTGCGGCGAGCCACGCGAACATCGTGATATGCAGGCCGCTGATGCTCACCAGATGCGCAATGCCGGTGGCCCGGAACAGGTCCCAGTCGCTGCGCTCAATCGCCGCCTGGTCTCCCACCGCCAGCGCTGCGAGCACGCCAGCAGCGCGCTCGTCCCGGACCTTCGCGTCGATCGCGTCACGCACGGCCTGGCGCCAGCGCTCCAGCGGCACGCCCGCGCGCTCGCCCATCAGTTCAGCGTCGCCACGGCGCTCGACGCGCACATAGCCAGCCGCGCCGAGCCCCTGCTCGAACATCCACAGCTCGAGATCGAAGCCATGCGGATTGAGCGTGCCGTGCGGCTGCTTGAGGCGCACGGCAAGACGCCAGCGCTGGCCCGCCGCGAGCTTGTCGTACGGCGCCAGCAACGCGGCCTCCTCCTGCCCGCCACGATACCAGCCCAGCGAGATGCGCGTGGGTATCGCCACCACCCCGCCTTGCATCGTGGTCGCGCGTTCGACATCGAACGTGAAACGCACACCGTCGGCCAGGCGTCGGGGCATCTGCGCCACGATACCGGTGACGACGAGGTCGCGCCCCTCGAGCGCGGGATCCAGCCTTTCGGCCAGCCGGGCCTGCGCACGCCAGCCGGCCGTGGCGAAAGCCAGGCCGAACAGTGCAAGCACGGTGACGAGCCTGGCCCAGCGAGACCCACGGCCGACGGTGGCCGCCAGCACGAGCGACGAGGCCGCCACCGCGGCGAACACCACATACCGTGACCAGGGCCACAGCCCGGTCTGTTGCAGCTGGGCCGCACCGCCGAGCAGCACGGCCAGCGCGGCAGCGCCGATCCACAGTACGCTGCCGCTCGCTTCGACCGCCCGCCCCATGGTACCCATCAGGGCCAGTGTAGGATCGGCGCGCTCCGACCGACCGTCCCACGGAACCGAACCCATGTCCGCCGTCGCCCAACGCCTCGCATCGCTCGGCATCTCGCTGCCGCCGCTGTCCGCTCCTGCGGCCGCCTATGTGCCCTTCGTGCGCACGGGCAGCCTCGTCTTCGTCTCCGGCCATATCGCCAGGCGCGATGGCAAGCCCTGGGTCGGCCAGCTCGGGCTGACCATGGGCACCGAGGAGGGTCAGGCTGCCGCCCGCGCGATCGCGGTCGACCTGATGGGCACGCTGCAGGCTGCTGTCGGGGATCTTGCGAAGGTGCGCCGCATCGTCAAGGTCATGAGCCTGGTCAACAGCACGCCGAGCTTCACCGAGCAGCACCTGGTGACCAACGGCTGTTCGCAGCTGCTCGTCGACGTGTTCGGCCCCGAGATCGGTGCCCACGCGCGCAGCGCGTTCGGCGTGGCGCAGATCCCGCTGGGCGCCTGCGTCGAGATCGAACTGATCGCCGAAGTCGCGTGAGCGCTCTGCCCTCGCGCCGCTGGTTGCTCGTAGCCATCGCGGTGGCCGCCCTTGGGTCGGTCGCCTTTGCCGTGACGACTCAGCATCTGTTCGACATGCAGCCGTGCCCCTGGTGCATCCTGCAGCGGTTGATCTACGTTTCCATCGCGCTGCTGGCGCTCATCGGTCTGGGCTGGTCGTCGGGCGTGGGCGGCCGTGCGGTGCCGTACCTGCTGCTGCTGCTCTGTGGGCTGGGCATTGCGACGGCGCTGTGGCAGCACTTCGTGGCCGCTGCCAGCGCGTCTTGCAATCTGACCCTTGCCGATCGCATCGTGAGCGCGACCGGCCTCGACAACCTGCTGCCCGAGATCTTTCAGCCGCGCGCGACCTGCGCGGATGCCGCGGTGGACCTGCTCGGCGTGCCGTTCGAGCTCTGGAGCGCGACGATGTTCGCCCTGCTCGCGACCACCAGTGTCGCGGTGATCGTCCGGTCGCGGCGCCTCAGCGCAGCGACGCGTTGAGGCGCTCGAGCGTCGCGCCGCCGGGGCACAGCACGTTCTCGTCGAGCCGGTTCAGCGGCACTGCCGAGGTGTTCAGCGCCCGGTGCAGATCGGCAGCACCCGGGTCCAGGTAGATCAGGCCCGTGGCCACCTCGCCCTCGTGCGCAAGCATCTGGACCAGGTTCATCGCACCAAGGCGGTTCGTCGGGTCGTGATCGGCGCGCAGCTTGCGCAGCCGCAGCACGCTGCCGTCGGGCTGCGTCAGGTCGATCGCCTCGCCCGGCGGCGGCGACGCCTCGACGGGCGCGGCCAGGTCGATGAAGTCGATGCGCGAGATCGCCTCGTTATGCGCGCGCACGTAGTCGTAGCTCTTGGTGCTGCCCTCGTGGTTGTTGAAGGCCACGCAGGGGCTGACGACGTCGATGAAGGCGGCACCCGCGTGGCGGATCGCGCCCTCGATCAAGGGGACCAGTTGCGCCTTGTCGCCGGAGAATCCGCGCGCCACGTAGGTGGCGCCCAGTTGCAGCGCCAGCGCCACCAGGTCGATCGGGTTGTCGTTGTTGACCGCGCCCTTCTTGCTCTTGCTACCACGGTCTGCGGTGGCGCTGAACTGGCCCTTGGTGAGGCCGTAGACCCCGTTGTTCTCGACGATGTAGACCATGCGCACGCCGCGCCGCATCGCGTGCGCGAACTGACCCAGACCGATCGAGGCACTGTCACCGTCGCCCGAGACACCAAGGTACAGCAGTTCGCGATTGGCCAGGTTGGCGCCGGTCAATACGCTGGGCATGCGGCCGTGAACGGTGTTGAAGCCGTGGCTGGCGCCGAGGAAGTAGTCGGGCGTCTTGCTGCTGCAGCCGATGCCCGAGAGCTTGGCCACGCGGTGCGGCTCGATGTCCATCTGCCAGCACGCCTGCACAATCGCCGCGCTGATGCTGTCGTGGCCACATCCGGCGCACAGCGTGCTGACCTTGCCCTCGTAGTCGCGTCGCGTATATCCGACGTGGTTCTTCTCCAGCGTCGGGTGGTGCATCCGCGGTTTGGCCAGGTACGTCATTTCACGGTTTCCCTTCGCTCACGCGGCGTGACGATCGAAGCGTGCACGTGCCTGGTGATCGCGGTGTTGATGAAGCGCGCCGTGATCGGCGTGCCGTCGTAGTGCAGGATCGGGACCAGCTTGAACGGATCGACGTCGAGCTCGTTCGTCAGCAGCGTGCGCATCTGCGCGTCCCGGTTTTGCTCGACCACGAACACCTCGTCGTGCGCGTCGATGAACGCCGAGACTTCGTCGGGAAACGGAAATGCGCGCAGGCGCATCGCGTCGAGCGGGATGCCGCCGGCATTGAGCAGGTCGAGCGCCTCGTCCATCGCCGGGCTCGTCGAGCCGAAGTAGACCGCGCCCAGGCGGGTCTTGCGCGTGGCCTTGTGGATCACCGGCGGCGGCACGAGCGAACGCGCGGTGTCGAACTTCTGCAGCAGGCGCTTGACGTTATAGACGTAGTCGGGACCGGCCTCGGAGTAGTTCGCATGCGGGTCACGCGTGGTGCCGCGCGTGAAATAGGCGCCCTTGTTCTCGTGCGTGGCCGGCAGCGTGCGCCAGGGAATGCCGTCGCCGTCGACGTCCTTGTAGCGAGCGAACTCGCGGCCCATCTCGAGCTCGGCCGCGCTCATGACCTTGCCGCGGTCATAGCGACGGTCGTCCTTCCATTCGAACGGCTCGCACAGTCGCTGGTTCATGCCGATGTCCAGGTCGCTCAGCACGAACACCGGCGTCTGAAGGCGATCCGCGAGGTCGAGCGCGAGCGCGGCGTGGTCGAAGCACTCCTTCGGGTCCTCGGGCAGCAGCAGCACATGCTTGGTGTCGCCATGCGAGGCGTAGGCGCATGAGACGAGGTCGGCCTGCTGCGTGCGCGTGGGCATGCCGGTGGACGGGCCGCCGCGCTGCACGTTGATGATCGTGACCGGTATCTCGGCAAAGTACGCAAGGCCGATGAACTCGGTCATCAGGCTCACGCCCGGGCCCGAGGTGGTGGTGAAGGCGCGTGCGCCGTTCCAGCCCGCGCCGGTGACCATGCCGATCGAGGAAATCTCGTCCTCGGCTTGCACGATCGCGTAGTTGGCGGCGCCGGTGCCCGGGTCGTGGCGCAGCTTCTTGCAATAGCTCTGGAAGGCCTCGGCCAGCGACGAACTGGGCGTGATCGGGTACCAGGCGCAGACCGTGGCGCCGCCATACACGCAGCCCAGCGCCGCAGCCGCGTTGCCGTCGACCAGAATGCGATGGCCGACGCGGTCGCGCCGCTGCACCTGCAGGCCCACCGGCTGGCCCCCGAGGTGCTCGCGCGCGAAGTCCAGGCCCAGGTGCAATGCCTGCACGTTGGAGGCGAGCAGTTTCTCCTTGCCCTTGTACTGCTCGGCGAACAGCTTCTCGATCACCGCGGCCTCGATGCCCATCAGCTGCGCCAGTGCACCGACGTACAGGATGTTCTTGAACAGCTGGCGCTGGCGTGGGTCGCTGTACGTGGCGTTGCAGATCGCCGTCAGCGGCATGCCGAGGTTCGTCAGGTCGCTACGGAAGGCGCTGTCGGGCAGCGGCTTGGTGCTGTCGTAGAAGAGGTAGCCCCCGGACTCGACCTCGCGCACGTCGGCGTCCCAGGTCTGCGGGTTCATCGCCACCATCATGTCGATGCCACCGCGCCGGCCCAGCCAGCCGCGCTCGGACACGCGCACTTCGTACCAGGTCGGCAGGCCCTGGATGTTGCTCGGGAAGATGTTGCGCGGGCTGACCGGCACACCCATGCGCAGGATCGCCTTGGCAAACAGCTCGTTGGCCGAAGCCGAGCCCGAGCCGTTGACGTTGGCGAACTTGATGACGAAGTCGTTGACGGCTTCGAGGCGTCTCATCGTGCCCGCCCGGTCGCCCGAAGGGCATTGGCACCCCGTCGCGGGGCTGCGAACGAAGCAAGCTTGGGGGCTTTCATCTTGGGCTGGCCTCCATCACGACCCTCAGCGTTGCAGGCTTGTCGGGCGTCGTCGGCCCGGCATGCGCCATCTCGATCAGGAACTTCTGCATGTCCCAGGCGCCGGTGGGGCAGCGCTCGGCACACAGGCCGCAGTGCAGGCAGACATCCTCGTCCTTGACCATCAGGCGCGCCGTTTTGAGCGGGCCGCTGACGTACAGCGGCTGCGTGGCATTGCGCGCCGGCGCCTTCAGCCGCGTGCGCAGGTCGGCCTCGTCGCCGGGCGCGGCGAAGGTGATGCAGTCCATCGGACAGATGTCGACGCAGGCATCGCACTCGATGCACAGCTTGTCGGTGAACACCGTCTGCACGTCGCAGTTCAGACAGCGCTGGGTCTCCTTGTAGGCGGTCACGGCGTCGAAGCCGAGCTCGGCCTCGATCCGGATGCTCTTGAGCGCCTCCTCGGCCTTCTTCCAGCGCGTCTTGAAGCGCAGGTCGGCGCTGATCGCGTTGTCGTAGCTCCACTCGTGGATGCCCATCTTCTGCGACAGCACGTTGACATGCGGTGGTGGCCGCTCTTGCGGATCCTCCCCGCGCAGCAGCCGGTCGATCGACACCGCCACCTCATGGCCATGCGCGACCGCAGTGATGATGTTCTTCGGCCCGAAAGCCGCGTCGCCGCCGAAGAACACACGCTCGTGCGTCGAGCGCAGCGTCCTCTCGTCGAGCTTGGGCAGGCCCTTGTCGTTGAACTCGATGCCGATGTCGCGCTCGATCCAGGGGAACGCATTCTCCTGCCCGATCGCCACCAACACCTCGTCACACTCGTAGAAGGCGTCCGGCGCACCGGTCGGCTTCAGCGTGCGCCGCCCCTTGGCATCGTAGACGCTCTCGACAATTTCGAAACGCATGCCGCTCAGGCGGCCGCTCGCGTCGCGCACGACTTCCTTGGGCACATGGCAGGGCAGGATCGGGATGCCCTCGTGCATCGCGTCCTCTTTCTCCCAAGGTGACGCCTTCATGTCCTCGAAGGTCGAACGCACGATCACCTTGACGTCGTCGGCGCCCAGGCGCCGCGCTGACCGGCAGCAGTCCATCGCGGTGTTTCCGCCGCCAAGCACGATGACGCGCCGGCCGACCTTCGTCACATGGCCGAAGTACACCGAGGCGAGCCAGTCCAGGCCGAGGCGTATCTGCGCCGCCGACTCGCGGCGGCCGGGCACATCGAGATCGCGTCCGCGTGGCGCGCCGCTGCCCACGAACACGGCGTCCCAACCGCCACCGGTCTTGTCGTCGAGCAGCGCCTTCATCGACTCGATGCGGCAGTTGGCGACGAAGACGACGTTGTCGCGCACGATGTAGCCCACCTCCTCGTCGATGACGCTCTCGGGCAGCCGGAAGCGCGGTACCTGCGTGCGCATGAACCCGCCGGCCTTGGGATCGGCGTCGAACACCGTGACCTCGTAGCCGAGTGGCGCGAGGTCGCGCGCCACCGTGAGCGACGACGGTCCGGCGCCGATGCAGGCGACGCGCTTGCCGTTCTTCGGCCGGGCTTGCGGCAATCGCGCGCTGATGTCCTCCTTGTGGTCGGCCGCGACGCGCTTCAAGCGGCAGATGGCCACCGGCTCGGGCCGATACTCGCCCCGCAACACCGCAGCCGGCGCCTCGAGGACCATTCGCTCGGCGTGGTTCGGGTCTTCAGTGGGGGCATTGCCCACCTCGACGCGGCCGCGGCGACACGCCGGTTCGCACGGCCGATCGCAGGTACGCCCGAGGATACCGGGGAACACGTTCGACACCCAGTTGACCATGTAGGCGTCGCCATAGCGGCCCTGAGCGATCAGCCGGATGTACTCCGGCACTGGGGTATGAGCAGGGCATGCCCATTGGCAGTCGACGACCTGATGGAAATACGCTCCGAGTTCGGGGCGATCCGATTGGGTGGACTGCATCAAGGTCGCCGTCTCCGCGCGAGCGCTGACAGGTCTCGCCTGGGGCGCAGTCTATGCCCCCCGCAGCGGTGGACCAAGCGGGCAAGTCACTAGCTGTATCGGGGGATTGGCAAAGTACCCATGAGCCGAAAGCTGGGCCCTGGCCAAATTGCGCTTCACACAGCTTTACGCCGCCTTCACGCCGCACCGTCTTCATGGCGGGCAGCGCTGGCGTTGATGGGGCACGGCCCGCCCATCCACGGGTCGCTTGGAGACTGACAGTGAGCAACAGCAAGTACGTGGTCCCTGCCGCCTTGGTCATGCTCTGTGCGATGGGCGCCGGTGCCGCACAGGCGCGCGACGTCGATGTGCAATGGTCGATGACGATCGGCACGCCGGGAACGACATTTACAGTGCCGGTCTACAGCGCACCCGTCCCGGTGTACGGCCGTCCTGTGCCCGTCTACCGCCAGCCCCTGCCGGTCTATCGGTATGCCGTGCCGGTATACGGCCACAACCGCTACTACCAGGTGCCAACGGCCTGGGATCGTGACGGCGACGGCATTCCCAATCGCTACGACCGCCTCTACAACCCGGCCTGGGACCGTGACGGCGACGGTATCCCCGACCGCCGCGACGCACGCTACAACCCGCCTTGGGATCGCGACGGCGATGGCATCCCCAATCGCCATGACCGAGACGGCGGCTACCGCCCCGACCGCGGTGGCCACGGTGGGGGCCGCTGACCGGCAGATCAGCCGAAGCTGATGTTCTGCGCGTTCACCAGGTCTTTCCAGCGCCTGGCTTCGACGGCCATGAAGGCCTCGAATTCGGCCGGGGTCGAACCCACCCACTCGAGCCCCTGCTGAGCCAGCGTGGCCCTGACCGCCGGCTGCGACAGGGCCTGGATCGCCGCGGCATGCAGCACCTGCTGGCGCTCGACGCCAATGCGCGCCGGCGCCAGCAGGCCGATCCAGGTCGACACGTCGAAGTCCTTGACGCCGGCCTCCTGCAGCGTCGGCAACTCCGGCGCCACCGCGGAGCGCTTCGCCGACGTCACACCGAGCACCTTCACGCGGCCGGCCTTCACGTGCGGACCGATCGCGACCCAGCTGCCCATGAACAGCTGCACCTCGTCGTTCATCACGGCCTGCAGCGCCGGCACGCCACCGCGGTACGGGATGTGCACGATGTGCGTGTTGGTGCGCGCCTTGAACAGTTCCGCGGCCAGGTGATTGAGCGTGCCCAGGCCGGCCGACGACACGTTGAGCGCGCCCGGGCGCTTCTTGGCGAGCGCGACGAACTCGGCGATGTTGTCGGCCGGAAGCGATGCGGGCACCGCGAACACGAGCGGAAAACTCAGCAGGCGCGAGATCGGCGTGAAGTCACGCAGTGTGTACGACAGGTTGCTGTAGACGAGCGGATTGGTCACGTGCGAATCGAACACCAGCATCATCGTGTTCACATCGCCTGCCTGTCTTGCCACCGCAGCTGCCGCAATAGAGCCCGATGCACCCGGCCTGTTGTCGACCACCACGTTCTGCTTGATCAGCCGAGGCAGATGCTCGCCGAGCAGCCTCGCGGTCAGGTCCACCGAGCCGCCCGGCGGAACCGGCACCACGAGGTTCAGGTTGGGCGCAGACTGCGCACGGGTTGCCCCGGCCCACATCGACGCACCCGCCAGGGCCAACCACTGCCTGCGATCCATCGTCATCCTCCTGCGCGCCCCACGCGCTTGCAGGCGCGAGTGTGCCCGAGGATCGAGCCGATTCAATGGCCGTGCAGGAGGCTGCGGGCGAGCAGCACGACCACCAGGCCGGCACCGATCCACGTCACTTGCGCCACGGTGTCGCGAAGCGGCAGGCGTCGCTGCAGCTGGGGCAGCAGATCGGCCACCGCCACGTAGACGAAGCTCGACGATGCAATGACCAGCAGGTATGGGAAGAGCTGCTCCCAGGGGCCGACGACGAAATATCCGGCGACGCCGCCGAGAACTGCGGCAAGCCCGGACAGCGCGTTGAACAACAGCGCCTTGGCGCGCGAGAACCCCGCGTTGACGAGCACGATGAAGTCGCCCACCTCCTGCGGGATCTCGTGGGCCACGATCGCCAGCGCAGTCACGATGCCCAGCCGAGTGTCGGTGAGAAAGGCCGCGGCAATGATCACGCCGTCGCAGAAGTTGTGGATGCTGTCGCCCAGCAGCACACTCCAGCCACCGCGTCCGGCCTGCTCGGCATCGAACCCGTCGTGGTGATGGTGGTGCGGATCGTCGCCCTCGTGGTGATGGCCATGCCGGTACAGCTCCGCCTTCTCGAGCAGGAAGAAGAACAGCAGGCCACCCAGCAGCGTCGCGAACAGCGCCTGCGCGTCCGCCCCCTTCTCGAAGGCTTCGGGCAGGACCTGCAGCAACGCGGTGCCCAGCAGCACGCCGACCGACAGGCTGACCAGGCTGCGGACGATGCGGCCCAGCACGTGCACCGTCAGCGCCGCGGCAATCACCACCGACAGCACGCCACCGGCCAGCGTGGCAACGACGATCCACAGCAGCGTCATATCGAGTGCGGCTCCACGGGCTGAGGGCTGGCGGCAAAGCGGATGATTCTAGGCAGGCCGGGCCGCCCGTGCCGCCAAGCACAATGCAAGCCATGCCGACGCAGCCCCTGCCGCCCCCCGAAGCGCCGCTCGCAGCGGTGGACATGGGCTCGAACAGCTTTCGCCTCGAGACCGGACAGATCGTGCGTGGCCGGTACCGCCGTATCGACTACATCAAGGACACGGTGCGCCTCGGCGCGGGTCTCGACGGCAATGGCCTGCTGACCGACGAGGCAGCCGAGCGCGGGCTCGACTGCCTGCGCCGCTTCGCCGCACGGCTGGCCGGCTTCGCCCCGGCTCAGGTTCGCGCCGTGGCCACGCAGACCCTGCGCGAGGCCCGCAACCGCGACGCGTTCCTGCTGCGCGCGCAGGCGGCGCTGGGTCAACCGATCGAGGTCATCTCCGGCCGCGAAGAAGCGCGTCTCATCTACGCTGGCGTCGCGCACCTGCAGCCGAGCGTCCAGCGCCGGCTTGTGATCGACATCGGCGGGCGCTCGACCGAGATGATCCTCGGCCAGGGTGAGCGTGCGACGAAGGCGGAGTCGTTCGCGGTCGGAAGCGTCAGCCTGTCGATGCGTCACTTCGCCGACGGCGTGCTCACCGCATCGCGCTTCCGCTCGGCGCAGGTCGCCGCGGGCGCAGAGCTGGAGGAAGCGCTGCTGCCGTTCGCGCCCGATTGCTGGGAGGAGGCGCTGGGCTCGTCCGGGACGGTCGGTGCGGTGTCGCAGGTGCTCGCCGCAGCGGGACGCGACGACGGCCTGATCACGGCGAACAACCTGCAATGGTTGATCGGGCGCTGCGTAGCGGCGGGGCATGTCGACAAGCTCGATCTGCCTGGCCTGAAGGTGGAACGCCGGCCGGTCATCGCCGGCGGCCTTGCGCTGTTGTACACGCTGGCGGCCCAATTCGGCATCGAGCGCCTGACGCCGGCACGCGGTGCGCTGCGCCAGGGCGTGATCATCGACCTGCACGAACGGCTGGCCGCGCGGCGCGTTGGCGCAGCCGCGCGCGCCAGTGCAGCCGGCGGCGACCGGCGCGACGCCAGCGTGCGCGAATTGCAGCGGCGCTTCGAGATCGACACCGCACAGGCCACACGGGTCAGACGCGTCGCCCAGGCGCTGTTCAGGGACGCCGCGTCCGACGACGCTGAGGGCGCGCGAGAGCTCGGCTGGGCCGCCGACCTGCACGAGATCGGGCTGATGGTCTCGCACCACGACCACCATCGCCACAGTGCCTACCTGCTGGCGCACGTCGACGCACCGGCGTTCTCGCAGACCCAGCAGCGCGCATTGGCCACCATCGTGCTCGGCCAGCGCGGCGGCCTGCGCAAGATCGAGGAGGCCATGACCGATCGGCGCTTCGTGCTCCAGGTGATGGCACTGCGCCTGGCGGTCATCAAGTGCCACGCGCGTGGCGACGTGCGCGACGATGCACTGTCGCTGCAGACCGACGGCCACGCGGCACGACTGCGCATGGCCGACGGCTGGGCCGAGGCGCGGCCGCGCACGCTGTACCTGCTGCAGGAGGAGGCCCAGGCCTGGGAGCGCAGTGGGGTGATGCGCCTGTCACTGGGCCGCCACAGTGGCGGCGTTGGCTAGGGCCTCACGTGATCAGGAGTGCGCGGAAATCATTGACGTTGGTGAACGTCGGGCCGGTGACGACGAGGTCGCCCAGCGGCGCGAAGAAGTTGTAGGCGTCGTTGGCGTCCAGGCGCCCCTGCGCGGACAGGCCTGCGCCGATGGCGCGAGCGAGCGTGTCGGGCGCTACGATCGCGCCGGCGTTGTCTTCCACGCCGTCGATGCCATCGGTGTCGGCCGCGAGCACGTGGACCCCGGGCTCGCCCTGCAATGCGATCGCGCAGCCGAGCAGAAACTCGGTGGCGCGGCCGCCGCGGCCGCCCTTGTTCTTCACCGTCACGGTGGTTTCGCCACCGGACAGGATCACGCAGGGCCTGCGAAAGGGTTCGCCGCGACGTGCCACGGCGCGCGCCAGCGCCGCGTGCACCTGGCCGACGACGCGCGATTCGCCTTCGATCTCGTCGGACAGCACATGCGCCTCGATGCCCGCCGAGCGCGCAAGTGCAGCGGCGGCGTGCATGCTCATCAGCGGCGTGGCCATCATGCGCACGCGGTGACCGGCGAAACGTGGATCTCCGGGTTTGGGTGTCTCGGACGTGCCGTTCTCCAGACCCGCGCGCGCCACTGGCGGCAGCGCAATGCGGTAGCGGTCGATGACCCGAAGCGCGTCGGCGCAGGTGGTCGGGTCGGGCAGCGTGGGTCCGCTGGCAATGACCTCGGGCGCGTCGCCAGGCACGTCGGAGATCAGCAGCGTGTGTACCGGCGCGGGCGCGCACGCGGCACCCAGGCGGCCGCCCTTGATCGCCGACAGGTGCTTGCGCACGCAATTCATCTCGTCGATCGATGCGCCGCTCCTGAGCAGGTCGCGGTTGATCTGCTGCTTCTCGGCGAACGACAGCCCGGGCGACGGCAGCGACAGCAGCGCTGAGCCGCCGCCGGAGACGAGCGCGATCACGAGGTCATCGCTGGTGAGGCCACGCACCGCGGCCAGCATCTCGATCGCGCCCTTGCGACCGGCCTCGTCGGGCACCGGGTGGGCCGCCTCACGCACCGTGATCCGACCGGGGCGCTCGCGGTACGACGGTGGCGTGTGGTCGTA
>Ga0224505_10000949_pt1 | contig 19369 bp, 14 predicted proteins | sample SF_Jan12_sed_USG_FD_169102 | JGI IMG/M metagenome (GOLD analysis project Ga0224505, IMG submission 169102) | Sediment microbial communities from San Francisco Bay, California, United States - SF_Jan12_sed_USGS_4_1 | ecosystem: Environmental > Aquatic > Marine > Sediment | place: USA: California... | reverse complement strand
GGGTTGTTGTCCTGGTTGACCTCCACGTTGGCGTACACCGTGGTGGTGTAGGGCGGGAAGGTGAGGGTGCCCGAGGCCGCCGTGAAGTCGTTCGTGGACAAAGCGATCAACCCGGGGCTGCCGGTGTAGTCGAACGTGGCCCAGTCGATGGTCACCGGGTAGGGGCTGGGGCCCGACAGCGTGAACGGGACGGCCGCCGTCTGGGTGCCGCCACCAGAGCCCTCGTCGAGGAGCACCGATCCGGGGACGACCACCGGGTTGGGGTTGAAGGCGAATTCGTACATCTTGCCGTCGTTCTCGTTGGGATCGGAGTTGTTGTCGACCCCACGGTCGACCACGTACAGGCTGAAGCCCATCCCCGAACTGGACGGGCCTCGGGCCAGGCCGGCCGCCACATCGGGGTTGGCACTGTCGATCTCGAGGGTCTCGAGGTGCGTGCCGGTCGAGGTGAGCTCGTAGATCGAGTCGGACTTGTGATCGAGCACCATCACCCGATTGCGGGTCGGGTCGAACTCGATGCCCTCGGGGTCGCGTGCACCGAGCACCTCGGTGTCGAACTGGGTGACCGTGTCGTCGCCTCCGGCGACGGGCATGCCGTCGAACCCGTTGCTGTTGGGCTGGACCCGGTAGACCTCCTTGTTCACGCCATCGACCACGAAGAGGGCTCCGCTGTTCTTGTCGAAGGCCACGCCCTCGGGGTCGTTGCTGTTGAAGTCCTTGGTGTCGAAGCTGTCGACGATGTCGTCGTTGGTGCCGAAGATGGTGTCGGTGCCCGGCTGCACCATGAAGATCTCGTCGTCGACGTCGTCGGAGATGTAGAGGGTGTTGGTGGCCGGGTTGTGGCTCAGTCCGGTGGGTTCGTCCGAGTAGTTCAGCGTGTTGCCGGTGGCCAGCAGCGAGCTGGCGTCGGTCGGGATCTCGAACAGGTTCACGCCCTGGTACAGCGGCGTCTCGTTGACCTCGCTGTCGCTGACCAGCAGCGAGCCGCGGTTGCTCAGGAACGTGACGCCCGCCGAGTCGGGGCTCGGCGGGTTGAGCGTGGACAGCACCCGTGTGTGGGTCACCTGGAGGGGCACCGGAGAAGCCACGGTCTCGGCCGCGTTGGCGCCGGCCGCGTCGATCAGCGACAGCTCGGTGAGCTGCGCCGAGGCCGAAGCGCCCGCCGGCTCGAGCACGTACAGGCTGTTCTCGGAGGCAGGGTCGGTGTTGTCGGCGCTGGCGCCGACCGTCATCGAGGCAGCCCGGTCGCTGATGAGTCCGGTGAGGTCGACCTGGCCCAGCTCGGCCAGGTCCTGGTCGCGGATCGACAACCGGGGGGCCGACGAATCGAGCAGGTACACCTGGGCGCCCGATGCATCGGCGGCGATGGCATCGGCGTGGCCCACATCGACCGTGTCGCCGGTGACACCAGCAGTGTCGACGGCGGTCACCGACCGGCCGTCGTCGTGGAGCACCAGCAATCCGCCGGCGCCGTCGGGCGCAGCATCGACAACCGCGGTGAGGCCGGTGGCCACGTCGGCATCGGTTCCCGCGGTGACGGTGCCGTCGGCGGTGAGGCCCACCGTTCCGTCTCCGTTGCTGGCCACAGCCGCCACCGAGTCGGTGACGCCGTTCGGTCCGACGAGATCGCCCCACGGTGTGATCTCGATGAGGGTGGCCCCGTTGTCGCTCACTTCAGCCACGGTGAGGGCGCCGTCGTCGAACGACACCCCCCGGACCGGCCCGGCGATGAGATCGCCCAGTTCGATCACGGAGGCCACATCGGCCGCAGCCGGTGGCGGCGCGGCCGCCGGGCCGGCTCCGGTGGCTGCCAACGTGGGCACCGTCAGGGCACCAACCATCAGCATGGAGATGACCGGCGCCACCACGCCCCGCCTGCGGGTGCCACGCTTCGGTGGGTGCCCCGCCATTTCGTTCGACCGCATTCCGCGCTCCCTGATCTTTCTCTGCCACCGTCGCCGGTGTCGACACACAGTGTGTGCTCGGAGAGTAGAGCTAGACATGGAAAACAGCCAGTCGGGTACAGAAGGCGTCAAACACCTCGAAACGCTCCGATCAGGGCCGAATGCGCCCCTCATGGTATGGTGGAAGGTCGCGAGGACGTCGGTCCTGGGATGACGCCACAGCGACGTTCTCGGTTCGGGCGTCGGCGTCGTCGACCGACCGGTCGGCGAAGCTTCACCCCGGATGGCCGGGACCCAGGAGACACGATGGACCAACCGGGTGGCGACGAAGGCGCCGTGCGTGACCACCCGAGATCCACCCGGCCCGGCCTCAACTGGACAGCCTCGCTCAACGCCGGCGCATCTGCCCTCGACTACGTGGCCCGGGCGGTGGTCGAGTTCGTGGTCAACCCCATCCTCGTCGCCGGGCTGGGATCGTTCCTGTACGGAGCATGGCGCACGCTGTGGCGCATGACCGGTTACCTCTGGGCGGCCAGCGGGCGGTCGGGTCAAGCCCTCCAGATCGCGGTGGCTCGCCGGCAGCGAGACGACGACGACCATCTCAAGCAGCGGCTCGTCGGCGCCGCCGTCGCCGTGTGGTTCGCGTTCCTGCCCCTGTTGTTGATCATCGGTGCGGTGGGGGTGTGGTTCGTGCCCGAGCTGATCGACACACCCGCGCGCTACGTCACGGCGGTTCGGTGGACGGCGGCCCTGCTCTGGTTGGACTCGGTCGCGCTGTCGTTGTTCACCCTGCCCAAGTCGGTGTTGCAGGGCGAGAACCTGGGCTTCAAGCGCATGGGGCTCACCACTGCGCTGGTCATCGGTGGTGGCGTGGGGACCGCCGTGGCCGTGGAGATGGGAGCCGGCATCGTCGGGGTCGCCGTCGTGAACCTGGCCAACACCGTGCTCACCGGCGCATTGTTCCTGCGCGTCGTCAAGCAGCACGTTCCCTGGTTCGGGTTCGCCCGCCCGCATCGCGCCGAGTTCCGTTCCTTCCTGGGGGTCAGCGCGTGGTTCACCGGGTGGAAGTTCGTCAACCAGTTGTTGCTGGCCGGCGACGTGGCCATCCTGGCCATCGCCGGCTCGGTCACGCTGGTCACGGACTACACCCTCACCAAGTTCGCCCCCGAGGCCACCCTGCCGCTGCTGTCGCTGGCCGTCCAGGGCGTGATGCCGGGCCTGGGCGGCATTCTCGGCGCCGACGAGCACGAGCGGTCGCGCCGGCTGCGAGGGGAGATCATCGCCGGAGTGTGGCTGCTGGCCACGGCCGCCGCCGTCGGGGTGCTGGTGTTGAATCGATCGTTCGTCGACCTGTGGGTCGGCGGGCGGTACTTCGCCGGCGATGTGGCCAACCTGTTGATCGTGCTGTCCTTCTTGCAGCTCGCCGTCATTCGGACCGACGCCGCGGTGATCGACCTCACCATGCGCATCGAGCGCAAGGTCCTGGTCGGCGCTCTGTCGGTCGGGTTGACCATCGTGTTCGGTGTCGTGGCGCTGCGCACCCTCGATCTGGGAATCGCCGGGCTGGTCGGAGCCCTGATCCTCGGTCGCAGCGTGCTCACCTTCATGTATCCCCGGATGGTCGGCGCCGCCGTCGGCGTGTCGATGGCCAGTCAGATCCGGGCTGCCGTCCGGCCGGTGCTGGCCGCAGCCGTCCTCATCGGGACGGCCTACGGTGTCGGAACTCGCATCGAGATCAGTTCGTGGTTGGTCCTGGTGCCGGCCGGTGTGGTGGTCGGTGCGCTGGCGGTGCCCGTCGCCGCCGTGCTCGGGCTCACCGCGGGCCAGCGTGGCGCACTGATCAGCCGAATCGACAAGGCCCGCCGCCGTGTCTGATCGGACGGCACTCGAAGTGGCCGGCACGGCTCCCGTCGACACCACCCCGCTGACGCTGCTCCAGCGATGCTTCGTCGGTGCCACCGTGTTGGCTCCCGTCGATCTGGCCGTGGCCGGCAGCTTCACGGTGTACGACGTGCTGGTGGTGGGACTGCTCGGCGGGATACTGCTCGAACGGCGTCCGATGATCTGGATGCCGCGCCGGTTCCTCGCCCCTGTCCTGGTGCTGTTGATGGCCTCCTTCGTCAGCCTCACCCGATCCACAGAGGTGATCGAGGGACTCACCCAGACCGCCCAGTTCGTGTTCATCTTCGCCGTGGTTGCGCCGGTGACCATGACGCTCGTCACCACCAAGAGGGTGCTGTTGGCGACCGTCGGAGCATTCGTGCTCGGCGCCACCATCGTCATCCTCGTCGCCCGCGTCCAGAACGTTGCCGGCGGCAACGACCGAATCGTGACGGCGTTCAACTCCAACCCCAACCCGCTCGGCTACGCCGCGGCCTACGCCATACCCTTCGTACTGTTCGGATTGTGGACGCTGTCCCGTCGCCGTCGACCGATCGTGTTCGCCGTGGCCTTCGCCACCGCGGTCTACGTCGCGCTCTGGGCCGTCACCGCATCGGGATCGCGTGGCGCCGCTCTCGGCCTGGTCGCGGCTGTGGTGGTGTATTGGCTGTTCTCCGACGGGTTGGAGCTGTCGCCCACGACCCTGCGCCGAGCGGCGGTGCTTGGTGTCGGGATCGGCCTGGTCGTCATCGCCCTGTCGACGTGGGCCATCCTGCCCGGCACGCTCAACGAGCGGGTGGCGGCCACGGCGTCCGGCGAGTCCACGTTGATCGACGATCGGGCCCGGCTGGCCAATGCCGCCGTGTTGGCCTACGAGGAGTCACCGCTCATCGGGACGGGGCTCGACAACTTTCGGTACGTGGCCCGCCAGTACGATGAGCTCTCCACCGAGCAGGCACCCCACAACGTGTTGCTGCAGTTCCTCGCACAAACCGGGGTGTTCGGCATGCTCGCATTCGTTGTGCTCATCGGGATCTGGTACCACTACCTCGTGCGGGCCCATCGGGGTTGCCGTGATCCGCGCTGGAGGCGCGTGATCTGGATGTTCGTGGCGAGTTTGAGCGCGCTGATGGTGATCTTGATGACAACTCCCAACATGGTCCACCGCCACTATTGGCTGGTGTTCATCCTCGGCCTCCCTGCCGCACAGTTCGGCCTTCGCGAGGCTGACAGCCCCGAGGTGCAGCCGTGAGCGCGTCGCCCCCGAACCGCACGGTCCTGCACGTGATCCTCAAGATCCAGCCCACCAACGGTCAGTACAACGAGCACTGCCTGCCGTTCCTCGACGGCCGGATCGAAGACCCGCGTCGACTGGTGGTCTGCTCGTTCCTGCCGCCCGACCTCGACGTGCACCCCGACCTCGAGCTGTTCGCCGGCGACGGCACGTTCCGCGGCGGGATGCGGGCCCTCGACCAGGCGCTGCGCCTCGAACCCGATGTCGTGCACGTGCACGCGCCCCAGACCGGTGTCCTCGTGATCGCCGCCGCGCTCCGGCGGCGCTGCGGCCTGGCCAACGCGGTCTACACCATCCAGAACTCCTACCAGAACTACCGGCTGCGCAACCGGCTGCTCATGATCCCGGTGTTCGCGGCGTACCCGCGACTCGTCTTCTGTAGCGAGGCGGCCCGGGCGAGCATGAGCAAGCTGCTGCGCCGACTGGCCCGTGACAAGAGCACGGTCATCCCCAACGCGGTCGATGTCGAAGGCCTCGAAGCGGTGGTCGACGCGGTGCCGGCGCGGTCCGCCGACGGCTTCGAGGTCGTCTCCGTCGGGCGACTGATCGACATCAAGGCGCCGCTCGACATCGTGCAGGCGGTGGCCGACGTCGCCGAACCCGCCGTCCGGCTCACCTTCGTGGGCGACGGGCCACTCCGACCGGCGATCGAAGCCGAGGCGCAGCGGCTCGGCCTGGCCGATCGGGTCACGGTCACCGGAATGGTGAGTCGACCCGACGTCTACCGGCACGTGGCCCAGGCCGATCTGTTCGTTTCGGCTTCTCACGGCGAAGGGCTGCCCGTGGCCGTGCTCGAGTCGATGCTGTGCGGGCCTCCTGGCGTGATCACCCGCATCCCTCCCCATGAAGAACTGGTCGACGGCCTCGACGATGCGGTACTCGTGCCTGTCGGGGATGTCCCGGCGCTGGCCGCCGCCATCTCCGAGGCCGTGGCCGTCGGACCCGCCGAGCGGGCCAACCGGGCCGCGGCCGGGCGGGCCCATGTCGAATCCCGGTACGGCCTGGGGGCCATGCACCAGGCCTATGGGCCGGTCTATCGGGCGGCGGCGGCCGAGAAGGGCGCCGGCATCGGACCGTCGGAGGTGGCCTCGTGAACGAGAACCTGGAGATGCGCACGTTGTGGCAGGCGGTCGAGCGGCGTCTGGTGCTGGTCGTCACCATCGTCGTCCTCAGCGCGGTTGCCGGGTACGCGTACGTCGCCTCGGCCGATCGGACGTACGAGGCCACCAGCGCCCTGCTCATCGCCAGCGAACCGGACGTGGACAGCCTCGATGCCGACCGGGCCCTGGCCGCGCAGCGCCTGGCCCTCACGCTCAGCGAACTGGTCAAGCGTCAGCCGGTGCTGGATCCGGTGGCCTTCGACCTGTCGCTCGACGAGACGTGGCAGCAATTGCGCAACCGGGTCGCGGTGACGCTCATTCCCGAGACCCAGGTCCTACGCATCAGCGCCACCGCCGGCTCGCCGGAAGCGGCCGAACAGCTGGTGGCAGCCATCACCGACAGTTTCATCGTGTACAGCGAGCAGGTGCTGCCCAGCCAGCAGGTCGTCATCGATCCCGCCACGGCCACGGCCGCGCCGGTCTCGCCCAGTGCGCCCATCACCGTCCTGGCCGCGACGCTGGGCGGTGTCGTGCTGGCGTTCGCCGTGGCCCAGATCCTCGAGTGGCGGTCCACCAGATTCGATCGGCGCGTCGACGGTGTCGAGGTGATCTGGGTCGGGTCTCCCAGGGGGCTGCGCCCCGGTCGGCGGCGGGTCTCGGACACGCAGGCCAGCGCCGAGTACCGGCGTTCGCTGATTCGTCTCTTCGGTCGCACCGGTGACGACCCCCTCCGATCACTGATGATCACCGGCGATCGGGGCGCATCCACCTACGAGGTGGTCGCCGCTCGCTGCGCCATCGCCCTGGCCGAGGGTGGCGCCCACGTCGTCGTGGTGCGTCTGGCCGGGGCGCACGGCAAGGCGTCCAGCCTGCTCAATCCGCCGCTTCCTGGCGTGCACGACTTCCTGGCCGACCCGCTGCTGCGGGCCGAGAGCCTGATGACCCTGACGGCCACGTCCGGGCTCGAGCTGTTGCCCGTGGGTGAGCCCACCCGGAGCACGCCGGTTCATCGACGGGTCGCCCGGCTGGGTGAGCTTCTCGACGAGGTGCTCGAGAATGCCGATGTGGTGATCCTCGTCGGACCACTCGACGATCCCCTTTCGGGGGTCGAACAGCTGCTCGCCCGCGTACAGGTGGTCGCCGTGGCCGGCACCAATGCCGATCAGCCCGAGGAGACCGTCGCTCGGCTGCGGGCCGGCCGGCCCGAGATCGATGCGGTGGCGGTGGTCGTTCGCCCGGCTCTGGCCGTCGCCTCACCGCAGTTGGCTGATCGATTGGCCGTCGGGCGGTCGGCGCTGGCCACCGAGGACCGCGAGCCCGAGGTGTTGCGGGAGGTGCCGGTCCGATCGGCCAATCGCCGCTGGGCCAGCGGGCGCGACGGCGGAGCCGATGACACCGGGGATGAGGGCGATGACGAGTCACCGGATGGGCCCGAGCAGGACGCAGCGGCAACGGCCCACGATGCCGACGACGAAGACGGTGCCGACAATGGAGCCCTGGTGCTCGAGCTGACAGTCGAGCCCGAAGACGAGTCGGCTTCCACCGATGACCACGAACCGGGGCAGGGCCGTGCCACGAGCTGACGATCACGACCGCCCGCCGCTCGGACTGGTCGTGGAGTTCTGTCGGGCCCTCGGCGAGGCCGGCGTCGACTACTGCCACTGGAAGAGCAACGAGGCCATCGCCTTGTCGGCCAATGGTGTGAACGACCTCGATCTGCTGGTCGCCCGCAGTCACTCCCGCGTGTTCGAAGCGGTCGCCGCCCGAATGGGCTTCAGGCGGGCTCGACCCAGCGCCGATCGGTTGGTGCCCGGCCTGCTCGACAGCTACGGCCGTGACCCCGAGACCGGCCTCCTCGTGCACCTGCAGGCCCACTACCAGCTCGTCCTCGGCGACGACATGACCAAGAGCTTCCACTTGCCGATCGAGGAGGCGTACCTGGCGTCGTGCTTCCAGCACGACGTGTTCCGGCTGCCCGCACCCGAGCTCGAACTGATGATGCTGGTGCTTCGCCTCACGCTGAAGCACAACACCTGGGATGCGATGGCGTGCGCCCAGGGAGCCCTGGCCCCGTCCGAGCGCCGTGAGCTGGATCATCTCCGCGCTCTCGTGGACGACCGGCAGTTGGCCACGGCCGTCGACCAGACCATCCCCTTCATCGGAGCCGAGTTGGTGGACCGATGCCTGGGCGCATTGGCGCCCGATGCGCCGTGGGGCGAACGCATCGCGGCGGCCGCGGCGCTCGAAGCGGCCATGGCCGGACACCATCGACTGTCTCCGGTCGTCGATGTCCCCACCAAGGTGGCCCGCCGGTTCCGGAGGGGTGCGAGCCGGTACCTGTTGGGTCGCCGGGCTCGCAAGCGCATCGACGAAGGAGGGTTGCTCATCGCCGTGGTCGGTTCGGACGGCTCGGGGAAGTCCAGCGCCATCGATCACCTGGCGACGATGCTGACCCCGTTCCCCGTGCGTCACTTCCATCTCGGCAAGCCCCGGCGACCGCTGCCGTCACAGATGGCACGGCTGGTATTGCGGGCCGGGCGGGTGGCCAAGGTGTTCCCGTCGTTCACGGCTCCGCCCGAGGATCCGTCGGCGCCGCCGCACTGGACGTATCTGCTGTGGCACGCGATCAATGCCTCCGATCGTCGCCGCGAGTACCGCCGAGCCCGACGGTTCGCCTCCAACGGCGGGTTCGCATTGTGTGACCGCTTCCCGCTCCCCGGGCTGATCCGCACCGACGGTCCGCGCATCGAGTGGCAGACGGCGGGGCGACCGATGTCGGCGTTCGGCCGGCTCATGGCCCGGGTCGAGAAACGCCGATACGCCGATGTCTGCCCGCCCGATCTGCTGATCGTGCTGACCGTCGACCCCGATCGGGCCGTGCGTCGCCGACCCGAACAGGACGCGGACTTCGTCCGTCCGAGAGCCGAGGAGATCCTGGCGGCGACCTGGCCCGCGTCCGCCGCGGTCATCGACGCCAACGCCGACCACGACAAGGTGCTCGACGAGGTGGCGGCGGTGGTGTGGGAGCGGCTCTGACCCGGCGTTCGTGTGTGGCCGAGGTGATCGGCCCACCAGGCGTGGGCAAGTCGACCCTCGTCGGTGCTCTCGTCCGGGCCGACCCGGCCATTGCGGTGCTCGACACGCTGCAACCCGCGGGGACCGCCACGATGGTGGCCGGTGCGGGGCGGGCGGCCCGACTGCTGCCGCTTGCTCGCCGGGCCCGGCCCCGACGAAAGGTGGCCCGGCTGTTGGCCCGGGCCGAGACCGCAAGGCATGCCGTCGCCGCCGGCCGTCTGCGGGCGCCGGTCCTGTTGATCGACCAGGGCCCGGTGTACACCCTGGCCCGCCTCGAGGTGGCAGGCGTTCGTTGGGACGGCTCCCTGGCACGTTGGCGGGCGCGCATGCTCGACGACATCGCCGAGATGCTCGACCTCACCGTGTGGGTGACCTGCCCCATCGATGTCGCCCTGGCCCGGATCGGTCAGCGCCCCAAATCCCATGCTGCGGAGACCGCAGGCCCTGATCTGGTGGCGATGTATCAGCGGGCCTATGCGTCGCTGCGCACCGATCTGGTGGCGCGCCGGGTACCCGAGGTCGAGGTGCGTACCGACGTCGGCACGGTGGAGGACGCGTCGGCGATCCTGCGAGGAGCCCTCGGCGCCGACCGTTGATCACGATCCGGCTGACCGTGCTTCAGCGCTGGCGGCGTTGCTGGTGCCAGGCGAACTGGGCGCGGAGGCCGGCATCGGGTCCGACTCGGGGCTCGTAGTCGAAGGTCCGAGCCGCTTTGGAGAAGTCGGCCTTGGTGATGCGCTGGTCGCCCGAGCGAGCTTCCTTGAACTCGATGACGGGATCGACACCGGCCGCATCGGCCAGGACCTCGATGGCCTCGAGGACCGAGATCGCCTCGCCTCCACCGATGTTGTAGGTCTCACCCGGCGTTGCGCCGAGCAGCGCCTGGAGGGTGCCGTGCACGCAGTCGTCGACGAAGGTGTTGGACCGGCTCTGCTGGCCGTCGCCGTACACGGTGATGGGGTCTCCGTCGAGCAGTGCCTCGCTGAACAGGTGGTAGGCCATGTCGGGCCGCTGCCGCGGCCCGTACACCGAGTAGTAGCGGAGGACCACGGCCTCGACCGACCGTTCCGACACGTAGGACTGCACGAGGTGCTCGGCTGCGAGCTTGGTGACCCCGTACGGCGAGATGGGTTGTAGCGGTGAGGTCTCGTCGCCGGTGGCCATCCGCCCGTAGACCGACGACGTGGAGATGTGCACCAATCGTCCGGTCTGGTTTCGTTCACAGGCGTCCAGTACCCGTGCGGTGCCGACGATGTTGCACGAGCTGTAGAGGTCCACGTCGGCCCAGCTCTTGGTGAGCCCGGGCATGGCGGCCAGATGGACCACGGCATCACAGGGAGCGATGACATCGTCGATGCCCTCGGTGCGGAGGTCGAGCTCGTGGAAGGCGAAGCCCGGCAGCTCGCGGAGCCGGTCGAGGTTTCGCTCCTTGACGGTTCGGTCGTAGTACGGCACGAAGCTGTCGACCCCGACCACCTCGTGGTGGTTGGCGATGAGGTGCTCCCCCAGGCGGCTGCCGATGAATCCGGCGATACCGGTGACGAGGACCTTCATCGGATCCCGACCTCGGATGGCGTCGATGCGCTCCGTCGTCGTCCGGGTCGGTCGGTGACGAGGGACACCAGCGCCCGGTACTGCGATTCGATCACCTCGGGCTGCCACTCGTGCAGATCCAGGGTGGGCCCCTCGTCGCTTCGCGCCAGCAGCAGCGAGATGGCCTCCGAGCTCAAGCGGCCGATCGCTCCGAGAGGAACGACCGAGCCACGCGCCCCGAGGGCGATCAGCTCCCGGACCCCATCGACCTCATAGGCGACGAACGGGACGCCGGCCGCCGCCGCTTGGACCAGCACCTGTGGCAGACCCTCGGCGTTGCTGAGCAGCACGACCAGGTCGGCGGCGCCGAACAACTCGTCGGGGTCGGTCACGTGGCCGAGCAGCGTCGACCGGGGCCCGTGCCCCCTGAGCTCGAGCTCTCGCTCCAGCTGGTCGGCCAGGGGCCCCTCGCCCGCCACCACGAGATGGGGGTCGACCCCCGGGGCATCGCTCAAGCGGTCCATCAGGTCGGGCAGCTGGAGCACACCCTTGCGCTCGTCGAGGCTGCCGATGCAGAGCACCAGGTCGGCCCGCTCGGCTCGTGCGCCGAGCAGCCGCGGTCGGACGGTGCGGCGCTCGCTCTCACTGAGCGGGCGGGGCAGCCGTGCGCCGGATCGGATCACGACCTGCGGGACATCGATGCCACTGCTGCGATACCGGCGGGCCAGATCCACACCGACCACGGCGTAGGCCGACGTCAGGGGGGCCAGTACCCGCTCGATGGTGCGGAACAGCCGATCCTGGAACCGCGAGTAGCCGGGACCGAAGCCGGCCATGGACAGCGACTGGACGACCGGGGTCCGGATCGATCGGGCGCCCAGGCGGCCGAACACCCCGGCCTTGGACTGATGGGTGATCACCAGCGCCGGCCGGAGGCGGCGCAGGTCACGGGTGAGTTGCCACGCGGCTCGCAGATCCGAGAGCGGCCTGAGCTCGCGGACCAATTGGGGGGCCACCTCGATGGTGGCGCCCTGGAGGCGGCGCTGAGCCAGGCCGACATCGCTGTCGCGGCCGACGATCACGTGGTGACGCCAGTCGGGGAGGGCCTGGAGCAGGTCGCAGAGACGCTGCTCGGACCCGCCCTTGAGGAATCGAGTGCACACGTGCACCAACAGGGGGCGCTGATCATCCGCGGCGCCCGCTGGCTGCCGACCCGTCGTCCTCATGCGGTTCCACCACCTCCGCGCCATGCGGCGCCGGCATTCGCGACTGTGGCCCGAGTTGACTGGTGCGGCGGGTCCGCACCTCTCAGGCGTTGGAAAGGGAAGTCGACTCAGTATGCACGTGATGAATCAAAGATGCCAAGAAGGATGGAAACACCCTCGCCGTATATGACAAACAATCATGAAGAGCAATTCAGGTTCGCGGGTTGGTTCTCATCTATCCTGAGCTGATCATGCGGCGTTTCACAGCAAACACTTCCCTGTTGGTCCTGCTCGTCTCGCTGTTGGCGGCGGTGCCCGTGACGGCTGCGGCGGCGGCTGCGCCGCCGGAGGCCTCATCGGCCCACTTCGTGCGGGAGCTCACGGCCCGCGAACTGGGCCTCGCCTCGGTGTCGGGGTTGAGCGGATCGGCCACCGACACCGGGTTGGTGGCCGCCGGCCCGGCGATCGGCGGTGGCACGGCTGCGTCGACGTTCTCCCTCGGCCGTGGGGTCCTGGCCCAGCAGGGTGTCGCGGTGTCGCCAGCCGCAGCCCGTTCGCTCTCGCTGGATCCCGTCCAGGACCGCCTCGTGGTCCTCTCGGAGGGTCGGCGTGGCGTCTTGTCCGACCCGGTTGTCGGGGCGGTGTCGGTCGTCGACGACGGTGCCGGTCCCGTGGTCGAGGCACCCGCCGCGGCCACCCATGACCGCCGAGGCGTGTGGTACGTCGTCGACGCGGAGGCTCATGCCCTTCGGGCCATCGATGCCGATGGACTTTCGTCGACCATCTCGCTCGGAGCCGGTACGCCCGGGCGGGTCGCAGGTGTGGCGCAGCATCCCGCGAACGGACGCCTTCACGTCTCCAGCGCCGACGGTCGGCGAGTGGTGGCCATCGATGATTCAGGTGACGCGACGGCCACCATCGACCTGGTCGGACTGGGCCTGTCACGCGGCGGCCCCATCGTGTTCGCCCCGTCGTCGGACAGCACCGATGCGTCCGACGTCCTCTCGCTCTACGTCTCCGACGGCGACCGCGTGGTCGAGGCCGCGCTGGGATCCAGCGTGGTGACCGATCGCGATCTGGTCACCAGGCGGGCGTCATTCGTGCGCAACTACGACCTGGCCGCCGTGGTTCCGCCCAGCCCGGACCCGGCCGGTGTGGTCTGGATGGCCGACCGGGGCCAGTTGCTCATCAGCGACCCCGAGGTCGACGAGTCGCCCCGGTACGCCGGTCGCAATCTGTTGCGGCTCGACCCGGTCACCGGAGCGGTGCCGTCCGGTGCCACCAACACCGATGCCTACAGCGACGAGCCGACGGGCGTCGCCTACGACGCGGCCACCGGCCGGGTCTTCGTCTCCGATGATGACAAGGAGGAGATCTTCGTCGTACGGCCGGGAGCCGACGACGTGCACGGCACGTCAGATGACTCGGTCACCCAGTTCGACGTGTTCGCGCTCGGTTCGACCGATCCCGAGGACGTGGCCTTCGGCAATGGCGACCTCTACGTCGTCGACGGGGTCAACCGCGAGGTCTACGTGGTGGGCCCCGGCGCCAACGGCGTGTTCGACGGACAGCCGGCAGCCGGTGGGGACGACGTGAGTCGGCAGTTCGATGTCGGCCGCTACGGCCCGGTGGATCCCGAGGGCATCGCCTATCGGTCGAGCAGCGGCACCCTTCTCGTCGTCGATCACCTCACGGAGGCCATCTACGAGTTGACGACCAGTGGCGAGCTGGTCGCCACGATCGACCTGCTGGGTGTGGGACTGAAGCGGCCCAGCGGCATCACGATCGCGCCGGCCAGCGCGGCCACGGGCAAGGACCACCTGTACCTGGTCGACCTCGGCATCGACAACGACGTGGACCCCGACGAGAACGACGGCCGCCTGGTGGAGGTGCGCGAGGTGGCCGGGCCCGCTCCCATCCTGCTGTGCGAGGGTGAGCGGGCCACGGTGGCCGGGTCGTCGCTGCCCGAGATGTTGGTCGGCACCGCGGGGCGCGACATCATCGTGGCGCGCGGCGGCAACGACATCATCGACGGTCGAGGCGGCAACGACGTCATCTGTGGCGGCGGCGGTGACGACACGATCGTCGGCGGGCGGGGTGCCGATCAGATCTTCGGCCAGGCCGGGAATGACGTGGTCGACGCATCCATCGGCAAGGACTTCGTCAACGGTGGCCCGGGAAGGGACACGCTCCGTGGCGGCCTCGGGCGCGACGTCGTCTGGGGTGGCGGCGGGTTCGACGAGTGCTGGGGCGAGCGCATGCGCTGCGAGAAGAAGCACCGCACGTTGCACGACGGCACCGAGCTCCAGTTCTGCCAGGGTGTGCGGGCCACGATCGTGGGCGGGCCCGGGCCCGACCGGCTCCGGGGGACACCGGGTGACGATGTCATCGTGGCGCTCGGCGGCCGGGACGTCATCGACGCGGGTCGAGGTGACGACCTCGTCTGCGCCGGCGCCGGAAGAGACAAGGTCGTCGGTGGCCGGGGAGCCGACTCCATCTACGGCGGCGCCGGAGCCGATGTGGCCAATGGCGGCGGTGGCAAGGACTTCGTGCACGGTGGCGGCGGTGACGACGTGCTCCGAGGTGGCCTGGGAGCCGACCAGGTGTGGGGCGCGGGCGGCACCGACGAGTGCTGGGGCGAGCGGATGCGCTGCGAGGTCAAGCACCCGACGTTCCACGACGGCCGTCCCCGCTGAGAGGCGCGGGCCCCCGGGGTGGGTCAGCCCGGACGGGGTGAGCTGATCAGGCGGCCGTGAGCTGGGCCACGACGGCGTCGATGTCGCAGCCGGGACCCTGGTTGTACGGGAGCTTGCTCAGCACCGTGGCCATGGCACACGAGTTCGAGACGGCCGAGTAGGTGAGCCCGGCCCCGACGGCACCGGCCAGCCACTTCGCCTGGGGCAGGGCCAGGCTCACGGCGATGCCGGTCAGCACGAGACTCCCGGCCACCAGCCGGACCTGACGGTCCATGGCCCACCGCTGCGTGCCGCGGTTGAGCGGGCCATCGGCGTGCTGCCACGCGGTGATGCCGCCGTCGAGCACCATGAGGTGGTCCTTGCCCGCCGCACGGAGATGGGTGTGGGCCTGGTCGGCCCGTCCGCCCGACTGGCAGACCAGCACGAAGGTGCCGTCGGTGTCGGCGATCTCGTGGCCCACGCGGGTCAGTGCGTCGAGAGGCACGTTCACCGAACCGGGGATGTGGGCCGACTCGAACTCGGCGCCACTGCGAACATCCAGCAGTTGCAGCGAGGGGTCGTCCTCGAGTCGGACCCGCAGTTCGGTGGGTGTGATGGTGGCGGTCATGTCTGCTCCTGGTCGGGGTCGGGTGGGTCGGGGGTTTCGAGAAGATGGAGGGCGCCGCTGCCGAGGTCGTGCACGGCCCCTTGCAGCTCGACGTCGCCCCGCCGGATGGCCCTCCCGGTGGGTCCGGGATGGTTGGTGAGCGTGTGCATGGTGTTGCGCACGTTGGCCCGCACGGCGAGATCCACGGCGTGGTCGTCGTGACGGTCGATACCGCCGAGGGCGGGGCGGATGGGGGCGAGGATCGGGTCGAGCACGGGGTCGGGTGCGGTGGCGCCCAGGGCCGCGGTCACGGCGCCGCAGTCGGTGTGGCCGAGCACGATCACGAGACGGACACCCAGGTGGTCGACGGCGTAGTCCAGGCTGGCCACCGACCCGGGCCTGGCCGTGTTGCCCGCGTGGCGGACCACGAACAGTGACCCGGCCGGCTGGTCGAAGATCACCGAGGGTGGCACGCGTGCATCCGAGCAGGCCAGGATGGCCGCGTCGGGCTGGTGCTCGGGCTCACCATCGCCCTCCGGGGCGCGATGAGCCGCGACCAGTCGTTCCCATGTGGAGTGGGTGCCGGCGATGGTCATCAGGGCAATATACCCCATAGGGTATGCATTGACTACCCCCAGGGGTATATGATGCGCGTATGGCAACCTTTCCTGATGACGTGCACGAGGACGTGCAGAAGCGGTTGCGGCGGCTCGAAGGACAGATTCGAGGCATCCAGACCATGCTCGACGAAGGCAAGGACTGCCGTGACGTGATCACGCAGCTGTCGGCGGCCAAGGCCGCGCTCGACCGCATCGGCTATCGCCTGGTCGGTGCCGGCATGCGTCATTGCGTGGTCAACGAGGGCGGTTCCGGCGCCATGACGCCCGAGGAGCTGGAACGGCTCTTCCTCAAGATCAGCTGACATGGCGATGCGACCGGTGATCGGCGAGGCCGCCCCTCCGATCGACCTGGTCGACGCCGATGGTCGGCGCTGGTGGTTGCGCGATCAGCTGGGTCGACCGGTGGTCGTGATCTTCCACCGTCACATCCATTGACTGCCCTGCGCCGCCCATGCGGTCGCCGTGCGCGATCACCTCGACGATCTGGGTCCGGAGACCGTGGTGGTGATGGTGACCTTCACCGAGCCCGATCGACTCCTCGACTACCGCCGCCGGCACGACCTTCCGTTCCCGGTGCTGATCGATCGCCAACGCACCACTTACCGGGCCTACGGGCTGGGTCGAGGGCGGGTCATGCGGGTGTGGGGCCGCCGGGCGATCGGCCGCTACATCGAGCTTGTCCGGGCCAACGGCTTGCGCGGGGTCCGCGCTCCTCGTGAGGACAGCCTGCAGCTGGGCGGCGACTTCGTGGTCGCTCCCGACGGCACCCTGGCCTGGGGGTTCTGGAGCGAGGGTCCCGACGACCGTCCCGATGTGTCGGAGCTGATCGGGGCGGTTGCCGCCTGCACCGGCTGACCGGCGTGGGTCCCGCGTCTCGGGCCTTCCCCCGGGACGACGATCAGGCGACACTCTAGGCTCGGGCCCGTGAACGGCATCGGCGACTACGGCTTGATCGGCGACTGCCACTCGCTGGCCCTGGTGGGGATGGACGGATCGATCGACTGGTGCTGTTTCCCACGGTTCGATTCACCCTCGGCCTTCGCTCGGGTGCTCGACGAGGATCGGGGCGGTCATTTCCGCGTCGGGCCGGCGGAGACGATCCGGGGTACCGAGCGGTCGTATCTCCCCGCCACCAACGTGCTCCAGACCACGTTCCACACCGCTGAGGGCCGCCTGGAGATCACCGACTGCATGCCGGTGGCTCGATTCGATCCCGACCGTCCGGCGTTCGTCGAGGCCCGGCACAGCATCCTGCGCCGGATACGCGTGCCGGCGGGATCGGTCTCGGTGCGGGTGGTGGTCGAACCCCGATTCGAGTACGGCGTGGTCACCCCGCGCTTCACCCTCACCTCGCCGACGACGATGTCGATCATCGGCGGGCCCGATGCCCTGTGGGTGCACGCCACCCACCCCCTCGGGGGTGACGGTGACCGGGTCACGGCAACCTGGGACCTCCACGAGGGCGACGAGGCCTGGATCGAAGCGGCATGGACCCCGGCGGCCGGTCACGACCCCTTGTCCGGCGACCCGCGCCGCCAGATGCCGGCTCGTCTGGCCGACACGGTCGCCTTCTGGCAGGGCTGGTTCGCATGCTGTTCCTACGACGGGGCCCACACTCGCAAGGTGCACCGCTCGGCTCTCGTCCTCAAGGCGCTCACCTACGCACCGACGGGCGCAGTGATCGCGGCGGGCACCACTGCGCTGCCCGAATGGATCGGCGGTGGGCGCAACTGGGACTACCGATTCACGTGGATCCGCGACGCCACGCTCACCCTGGCGTCACTGGTGATCCTCGGCTACCTCCCCGAGGCATCCGCGTTCAAGGAATGGCTGGAACGTACAGCCGCAGGGCGCCCCGAGGACCTCCAGATCATGTACCGGGTCACCGGTGAGCGACTGCTTCCCGAGGTGACCCTCGATCATCTGGCCGGACATCGTGGGTCGGCGCCGGTGCGGGTCGGCAACGGCGCCGCCGGGCAGATCCAGCTCGACTCCTACGGCCAGGTCCTGGAGGCCGGCTACCTGTTCGGCCAGGCCGGCGGTGAGCTCACGCCGAGCAACGGCAGCTTCCTGTCCAGAACGGCCGAGCTGGCGGTTCGAGCGTGGCGCCATCCCGATCAGGGGATCTGGGAGATCCGCGACGAGCCCCGCCACTTCGTCCACTCCAAACTCAACTGTTGGGTGGCATTGGACCGAGCGGCCAGGATGGCCCGGGCCGGAGCACTCGATGCCGGTTCGCTGTCATCGTGGGAACGCGAAAGGGATCTGCTGGCCGACTGGCTGCGATCGGAGGGGTCACCCGACGGTTGGTTCGTGCAGGCCGGTGGCCGGCCGGTGGCCGATGCGGCCACCCTGATGGTGCCGATGGTGGGCTTTGCCGCACCCGGTGATCCGACCGTGACCCGCACCATCGAGGTCGTGGGGCGTGATCTGGGCGAGGGTGGGCTGATCCATCGGTATCTCGATCCCGACGGGCTGGCCGGGCCGGAGGGCTCGTTTCTGCTGTGCTCGTTCTGGATGGTCGAATGTCTCGTCGCCGCCGGTCGCCTGGACGAGGCGGAGGAGCAACTCGCCGGACTGCTCGACCATTCCAACGACCTCGGGATCTTCTCCGAGATGGTGCATCCCGACACCAATGAGGCCTTGGGAAACACCCCACAGGCGTTCACCCACATGGCGGTGGTCACCAGCTGCGAGGCGCTGACGGCCGCTCGACAGGGCCGGCTTCCCACACCCGATCAGCCCTACTGCTTCGCCCAGGCGGCGCTGCATCGCCGCCTCTCCGGCGGCCCGACCGGTTCAGAAGGTGTAGTCGGGAAGTGATCGAAAGGCGTGCTTGAGCGCGTCACCCCAGCCGTCGGAGATCGCCGCGAAGTAGGGATCGTCGACCTCGATGCGCTGCTGCACCCCCACGTCGAGGGTGTCGGCCTGGTAGGCGTGCAGGTCGAGAGGCAGACCGACCGACAGGTTCGCCTTGATGGTGGAGTCGAATGACACCATCAAGAGCTTGACGGCCGCCTCGAAGCTCATGTCCCGCTCGAAGGAACGCAGCAGGATCGGTCGGCCGTACTTCGTCTCACCGATCTGGAAGAACGGGGTGTCGGCGCTGGTCTCGATGAAGTTGCCCTCGGGGTAGATCAGGAACAGGCGCGGCTCCATGCCCGTGATCTGGCCCCCGACGATGAGGGTGGCCGAGAACGTCGAACTGGCTTCGGGGCCGGAATCATCCTGCGCGGCGATGACCTCGCGGAGCGTGGAGCCGATCAGCCTGGCCACCTCGAACAAGGTGGGTGCCTTGAGGAGTGAGGGATTCCGATTGGAGGGCCGCTTCGAGCGCTCTTCCAGCAGGCCCGTCACCGTCTGGGTGGTGGCCAGGTTGCCGGCCGACAAGATGGTGATGACCCGTTCGCCGGGCACCGACCAGGTTCGCATCTTGGGGAACACCGAGATGTTGTCGACCCCGGAGTTGGTTCGG
>Ga0224505_10000948_pt1 | contig 19373 bp, 16 predicted proteins | sample SF_Jan12_sed_USG_FD_169102 | JGI IMG/M metagenome (GOLD analysis project Ga0224505, IMG submission 169102) | Sediment microbial communities from San Francisco Bay, California, United States - SF_Jan12_sed_USGS_4_1 | ecosystem: Environmental > Aquatic > Marine > Sediment | place: USA: California... | reverse complement strand
AGCTGGAACTGCCGTCTGCCTCAATGACTTTGCTTCAAGCGATTGAATATGCCTTGGAACATTATCCCGCCGTGCGGGAAGCCTTGGCCAAACAACAAGAGGCGAAGTCAGGCATCGATTTGGCGCAAACTACCTATCTGCCGCGGGTGGAAATCGGAGTCCAGGGAAGCCGTTCCACGTTTAATAACGTTTCGGGGATGTTTTTTCCGAATTCATTTTTTCAGCCGATCTCCGGGCCCGATCTAGGACGGAATTCCTACAGCAGTAGCTGGGGCAGTGCCGCGGGCATTCTGCTGGCTTGGGAACCCTTTGACTTTGGGTTGCGGTCGGCCCAGGTGAGTACCGCCCAGACCATGGAGCGTCATTCGCAAGCGTTTATCTTGCTCACCCAACTCGAAGTGGCCTTGGCTGTGGGGGATGCGTATATCGATGTGATCATGGCTCAGGAATCACGCCAGGCCCTTCAAGCAAATTTAAATCGCCGAGTGGTCTTTGGCAAGACGGTGGATGTTCTGGTGCGCAATCAATTACGGGCCGGCGTTGACGGATCACGGGCAGAAGCCGAGATGGCGGTCGCACGAACTCACTTATTGGAAGCAGAGCAAATTGAGCGATCACAAATGGCCACATTAGCTCAGGTACTTGGGAAGGCCGGTGACCAAATTTTGATCAGGGATCCGGTACTGGGAGGCTTCCCTCAAGGATCTGTCTCGGAAAAGAAGGATCCGGCAGAGCACCCTCTGGCCTTAGTCCAAAAAGCCGCAGCCGATATTCCGAAAAAGAGGGAAGAGGCCTTAGCACGCACGTGGGCACCAAAATTCAACCTGCAAAGTTCATTTTTCGGCCGTGGCAGTGGATGGGACAATCGGGGTAATCGAGATAGCGGAGGGGAAGGTTTATTGCCGGATGTGCCGAATTGGTCGGTTGGCCTGACGGCGACTTTTTCCCTGTTGGATTTTTCGACTATCCGTGCGCAAAAACAACAGGAGCATTATCGCAATCTGGCCGAAATGGCTCGCTACGATCGTGTGATTCAAGAGCTGACCGCGCAGCAGGTGAAAGCTCGATCCCTCATGGAGAATACCAAGCGCATTGCCGAAAACACGCCCATACAATTACAAGCGGCTCGCCAGACCGAATCCCAAGCGGCAGCTCAATTTAAAGCCGGTCTGGCCACGGTCGTGGATGTGGCTGAGGCGCAACGGCTCGTGGTTCAGGCAGAAGTGGATGATGCGCGGGCGCGTCTTGGCGTGTGGAAAGCCTTGTTGGCCCTTTCAGGGGTGCAGGGTGAACTTTCCCAATTTTTACAGCTTGTGCAACCTTCCTCCTCTTCCCCTCATCTCAAATGAAGCTTCTCCTTTTTGCACTTCGGCGGCCCGTGACCATTCTCGTGCTGGTTGTGGCCATGGCCTTATTTTCATATCTGGCGGTCAAACGGATGGACATCGATATCTTCCCGAATTTGGGACAGCCGGCCATTTACGTGGCCCAACCCTATGGAGGCATGGACCCGGCTCAGATGGAGGCTTACCTGGTCTCTTTTTATGAATATCACTTTCTCTATCTTACGGGCATTGAGCATGTTGAATCCAAATCCATTCAGGGCGCGGCATTAATGAAATTGTTTTTTCATCCAGATACGGATATGGATCAGGCTCTGGCCCAAACCGTCGCTTATGTGAATCGATCTCGCGCGTTTATGCCCCCTGGCACGGTGCCGCCCTTTGTCTCGAGATTTGATGCCGGAAGCGTGCCAGTGGGGTATTTGGTTTTTCAGAGCGAGTCACGGGGTCTAAAAGAAATTCAAGATCTGGCCTTGTTCAGAGTGCGTCCAATGTTTTCCGCAGTCCCTGGGGTGTCTGCCCCTCCGCCATTTGGTGGGACGGCCCGAACAATCGTGGTTAAGGTGAATCCTGAACGGTTGCGGGCATTTGCAATGTCTCCAGAGGAAGTAGTGCAGGCCCTGCGAACGGGTAATATGCTCATGCCGGCAGGAAATGTCCGCATAGGAGATTTTGCCTATCTGACTCCAGTGAATTCTGTCGTCGGGAACATCGAAGAATTGGAACATCTGCCTATTCGTTTGGGATCAGGGCCCACAGTTTTTTTGAATGACGTGGGAACCGTAGAAGATGGGGAGGATATTGTCACCAGTTATGCCATGGTAAACGGGCGACGCACGGTCTACATTCCGGTCACCAAACGGGCCGATGCCTCCACCATGGCGGTAGTGGATCGCGTTAAAGCCTCGCTCCCGACATTTCGGGCCGCAGTGCCGGACGATATTCAGATTAGTTTTGAATTCGATCAATCAACCTATGTCACCAATGCGGTGAAGGCCGTTGTTGTGGAAAGTGCGCTGGGGGCGATCTTGACGGGATTGGTGGTGTGGCTATTCCTCCGGAGTTGGCTGAGTTCGGTGATAGTCGTGGTAACCATTCCATTCGCGCTCTTGGCTGCCGTGGTGGCCTTATGGGCATGTGGGCAGACCATCAATATTATGACCTTGGGGGGGCTGGCCCTGGCAGTGGGCATTTTGGTTGATGAATCTACGGTCACGATTGAAAATGTGCATGCCCATTTGTCTCGTGGGAAGAGCCTGGGGAGGGCCGTTAAGGATTCACGCGGGGAAGTGGTGGTGCCTCTTCTCCTGGCCATGCTGAGTATATTAGCGGTGTTTCTCCCGTCGTTTTTTATGAGCGGAGTGGCGAAAGCCTTGTTTGTACCGTTGGCATTGGCGGTGGGATTTGCCATGGCCGCCTCCTATATTCTTTCCACGACATTAGTGCCGGTCTTGGCCGTCTGGCTTTTGGGTAAGCATCCCGGAGCCGAGGAGAGAAAAGGTCCGACCACGCTAGTCTGCTACCTCAATATCCTGAAATGGACTTTGAACCATAGGTGGCTGGTTCTCACCGGCTATTTGCTGCTCAGTCTGGCGACTGTCGTGGTGTTAGGTTCCAGGCTGGGCTTGGATATCTTTCCTCGGGTCGATACCGGACAATTTCAATTACGAATTCTGGCTCCGGATGGGACCCGTGTCGAACGAACGGAAGTGTTAACGAAGGAAATTTTGGAGACGATTAAACAGGAAATCGGCCCTGAACGTATTAATATCAGCCTGGGGTTTGTGGGAGTTCATCCCTCGAGTTATCCGGTGAATACCCTGTATATGTGGAGCAGTGGACCTCATGAAGCGGTGTTGTTGGTGGCGCTGAAGCCGGGTTCCGATGTTTCCTTGGAGCAGGTGAAAGAACGATTGAGGGATCTTTTGCCAAAACGCTTTCCTGGAACTCGTTATACCTTTGAGGGAGGTGATATTGTCACGCAGGTTATGAGCATGGGATCCCCGACCCCGATTGAAATCGCGATGAGCGGACCGGACTTGGATGCTAACAGGGCGTATGCGGAACAAGTGCGAGAGGAACTCTCGCATCTACCGGCCATCCGGGATCTGCGCTTCGGTCAACCCTTGGATTATCCCACCCTGGCGGTGCGCGTGGATCGAATGCGGGCTGGCCAGCTCGGTGTGACGGCTGGTGAAGTGGCCCGGGCCGTCGTCTCGGCGACCTCCTCAACCCGTTTCGTGGAACCGATTTACTGGCGTGACCCCAAATCTGGAAGAGCCTATCAGGTTCAGGTGGAAATTCCTCAATCGGAATTCCAGTCCGTGCAGGATATGTTGAATCTTCCTGTGATGTTGGAAGGGGGACGAGGGCCGTTGCTTCGTGACGTGGCAGAAGTCATTCCCGGAACCTCTATCGGTGAGTATGCCAGATATAACATGCAACGGATGGTCACGATTGTGGCGAATGTGACTGGAGAAGACTTAGGCCGGGCTGCGAAACACATTGACGCCGCGTTAAATCGTGTCGGCCCACCTCCGAAAGGGGTTCGAGTAGACGTTCGAGGACAAATCGCCCCGATGAAAGAAATGTTCGTCAACCTCCAACTGGGATTGGCCCTGGCATTGCTGACCATCTTCCTTCTCTTAGCCGCAAACTTCCAATCCTGGCGGAGCGCCCTGGTGGTCCTGTTGACGATGCCTGCGGTGTTGATGGGGGTCGTGCTTGTGCTGACGCTCATTGGAACCACGCTGAATATTCAATCGTTTTTGGGGACCATTATGGCTACAGGGGTAGCCGTGGCAAACGCGATTCTTTTAGTGTCGTTTGCCGAACATCATAGGAAACAAGGATTTTCAGCGGGGGAAGCTGCTCGAGAAGGTGCATGCAGCCGGGCTCGCCCGATCCTCATGACCGGGTTGGCCATGATGGTCGGGATGCTTCCGATGGCATTGGGCATCATGGAGGGAGGCGAGCAGGTGGCCCCTCTGGGGCAGGCAGTGATTGGCGGATTACTGGCTGCTACCGTCTCCAGTTTGCTGATTTTGCCAGCCGTGTATGCGATTCTGGAGAGTGGCGGAGCCATCCGGTCTCCTTCCTTAGATCCCGACGATCCGATGAGTGTCCACTATGAACCCAAGCAAGTGCCTGTTTCCAGTTAGCCGGGAGTTGCTATGTCACGAAAGACGATCGGAATCGGGCTGGTGTTGTTGGGACTTATCGGGGTGGGTGTGATGGTCATGAGCAACGAGGGGCGTTTGTCTCAGAAGCCATCGGTCTCTTCATCCTCAATCCCTTCCCCGGAAATGTCAGAAATCCCTGCGGGCAGTACTCAACCAATCTCGGTTGAAGTGGTGCCGGTTTCCAGTCAACATTTGAATGAGACAATTCCCTTGCCGGGGGAATTGCTTCCTTTTCTCAGCGTAGATCTTTCCCCCAAGATCATGGGAATCGTTGATTCCGTCAAAGTGGACCGTGGGGCAAGAGTGAAGAAGGGAGAGGTCCTCATTCAATTGAGCGCGCCAGAACTGCAAGCGCAGAGGAGGGAAGCGGAAGCCCAGCTTCGTGCGGCAAACATCACGTATACCCGTCTTCAAGCTGCGGCCTCTACCCCCGGTATCGTGGCCGGAAACGATCTGGAACTGGCCCAACATCATCAGAATGCGCTTGAAGCTCATCTTCAATCGTTACAAGAAATGGAAAAGTATTTGCGAGTAGTGGCACCGTTCGATGGAGTGATCACTCAACGGAATATTCATCCGGGAGCGGTTGTGGGACCTGACGTCGGAGGCGGTCGTGCTTCATCGCTGTTACGGTTAGAGCAGATTGTGCACTTGCGATTGATCGTTCCGGTTCCGGAGGTGTATGTCGGGTCGATTGCCAAAGGGGCCACTGTGCCATTTACCGTACCGGCCTACCCGGAGGAGACTTTTCAGGGGGTGGTGTCTCGTATTTCTCAATCGGTAGATCCTCAAACTCGATCCATGCCCGTGGAAATGGACGTGGATAATTCGACGATGCGGCTGACGGCGGGAATGTTTCCTGAGGTCCGCTGGTCGATTCGCCGATCCACCCCGACATTGTTTGTCCCGGCCACGGCGGTTGTCACCACAACAGAAAACGTTTTCGTGCTTCTGGTCAAGGAAGATCTTGTGGAATGGATTCCCGTCCGAAAGGGATCGAAGAGTGGTCTAATGGTTGAAGTGTTTGGCGCTCTCCAATCGGGTGATCGAGTTGTGTTAAGGGGGACTGATGAAATTCGGGCAGGCACACAAATTATTCCGGTTTCAAAGGAGATACCCGCCAACACGCGAACTTAACGGTGCGTCCTTCGAAAGTGTTTCTCAGATTACGAGAAAAATAGTTTTCGTGTCGTACTCCTCATTTTCGTGAATGGGTGTCAATCTAAAATCTAAAAATACTCATGAAGACACCAAACCGGTGATTGATGGGAAGGTGCTTCTGAGAGTCGATCTTGTGCGGCATGCCGAATCAAAGAAAAATGTGGTGCACTTACCGTGGATTCCGGAAGAAGAGCTGGACACTCTAACAGCAGCAGGGCAAAAACAGGCGGAGGCCATAGGGAATTTTCTAAAGGATAAAGGCATTGTTGTTATTCTGAGTTCCCCTGCCGGGCGAACACGTGAGACGGCCAAAGCTATTGGCCAGGTCATTGGATTCAAGACAGGATATGAGGTTGAAAAGGCTTTTGCTTCTTTGCGTGGAGGAAACATCAGGATGGAAATAAGATTTCATGGGCCTGGCGCGAGAAGCAATGGGCACTGGGACAGGATCCACTGCCCTGAAGGAGGAGAGTCTTTATCCGATGGAGAATTTCGTGCTACAGGTGTTTTGAAAAAGCTGGTTGAAAAATTTCCAGGAAGGATAGGCGTGATTGTGTCGCATACCGATATTTGTGCCGCATTGCTTGGGTACCCCTATGCCCAAACGGAATAGCACATACAATGTCTCAACGGGATCTGTCAGTGAATTAATCATGACCGATACAGGGTGGCACGTCATCGAAGAAGGGAAGGAACCATTCGAATAAGTCTCCGTCATTTTTCCTTCGTAATGGTGTTTCGTAGTAGTCCTGTAATTTCTTTATTTCTTTTGACGAAAGGCGGAACCCTCCCTACCGGTGAATTTTTTGTATCGCTTCTGTTGGATACGTCCAACGTCTCGTGTGCGTGAATGTGTGTAGGTGAGATACGTGCAAGACGGGTTAGGTCGGAATTTGGGCCGTCTCATTGATTCCCGGCATAGTCCCGACCCGGGTTGGCGACCATTGGACCGCAACGACGCGGATGACGGCCAGCACCACCAGGATCCCGCCCAGAATCATCCATTGATCGAGCCGAGCTTCGGAAAACCATTTCGAAATAATTTCGGTGAGCATGACCACGAGTATGGTATCTACAATGAATGTGACTTTGACCCGCCCTTCGGAAAAATAGGTCACGGTGGTTTTAAACACCTCCACGATCGCGAGAATGATCAAGGTGTCCACGATGAGTTGACGAAAAACCTGTTCGAGGGGTTCCGTGAAGAGGGTTTCTAAATTCAAAAATATTCTCAGGACCCCTCCGGCAAGCCCTGCGAGGATGGTGATGATCAATAGGCTGAGGACGGCTTTAATGCCTTTCATCCAGAAATGAGTCAAATCGGCACCCAATGCATTGGCCAGCCAGGATGATGACTGTTGGAATGTGCCATTGAATAAGGAGGGATAAGAGCGCGTCGTGATTGTTTTCATAGGTTTATAATTCATCCTTTGCGACAGGAGATAATAAATCACGAACAGATAGCATGCCGAAGACATGGGACTCATTGCCGACAACCAGATGTCTCGTATGAGCCGCTTGCATGATCCCGGCAGCCTCAAAGATCGATTCCGATTCATCGATGGAAACTATGGGGCTGCTCATAATATGTTCGACATGAACAAACTCGGGTGAGAGATGAAAGGCTACGATCTTTCGAACGATGTCACTTTCCGTCACAATTCCCACTAACTCTTCCCCACGTTTTACCAATAGGCTCCCAATTCCTCGAACCCGCATCAGGTTGGCCGCGACTGACACGGCCTGGTTTGCATCAATACAGGCCAGATCTCTGGTCATCAACTGTTCAACTCGTACCATGCTGTTCTCCCTTGTTAATTTAAGTGGTCATGTTGAATGTACCGGTTTCGTGTTAAACCTGTGTCCAAAGTATATGACGTGTGTGTAACATTTTTCCTGCTCCCCCTCCTTTTGCAGGAGGTGGCCAGGGTAGAATGCTTCCGAAAGACAGATGTGTAGCAATGTTTGATTGGAGGAATATCGGTATGAAGCGGTTTGCAAGATTCATGTGGCTGATGGTGGTGGGTTTGTGCCTTTGGGGGTGTGAAACGCCGCAATTTCAAACGTTGAAAATATTGGATCAGCCCAACCAGGTCGTGGCTCTCGAGGTTATCTCGGATCCCTATGGAGGGAAGGGGTATGGCCACCCGGTTTCCTTGACCAAGGAGGAGATGATCCGACTCCTCCAAGGAGTCCGAGTTGAGAGAGGCAGGTTGAGCACTTCCCAGCATGCGGCTTTTAGCGACATAGAGATCAGTTTATTTGCTCCTCATTTTGTCAAAGCCTTGGAAAAGGCGACGACGGAAGAAATGGTGACATTTTTTGAAACGGCCCACATTGACTCGGAAAATGATCTGACGACTTCAGGAGGACTGTTTGTGGCAGGAGGAAACCTGTATGTGGTCTTGAGCAATTTTTCAGTGAAAACCCGCGCATGGCAAGATGCCGAACGGCACGAGGCTTCTTATCGAAATCGTCCCTTGGAGCAAATTGATCCTCAACCGGGGCGTTTGGTTTTCGAACCTCAAGAATTTATGGTTGAGTTACCGGATGGGGAGATCGGGAGTCGGTTTAAAGGCAAACCTTGGCAGGTGGCCATTCGGTACCAAGATTTTTTAAAGAAAACAGACTGATAAGTTAGCAGGTCCTAAGGAACTGGAAGAAACGATACGGTTCTTTTGGGACCCGGCCAAGAAGTCATTCTGGATATATGAACCCTGCTCAGGTCTTGGCCAGCAGTTCCAACGTTGGATTTTCTGGCGTGACCTCCTATGGTCTTCAATATCCTTTAAGATCCATGAAAAGATAGTCAGGCCCATCGGTCTCTATTAGTGGATGAATAACTTTTCATCAAATATCCAGCAAGCAGTGCCTGTGGTCAGGCTGTTTCAATACGAGATAGATGTGGTGGGCTCGGATAAATCGGAGGCAGGAGCCTTCACTTAGTTCAGGATGAAGATCCTAATTAAGAAGGTGTCATAAAAAAGACCCTCCAGCGATGGGGATCGTTGGAGGGTCTTTCGGGGACGAGAGCAGGAGTGCCTTTGCGTCCCTATGAATTTAGAATGACACATCCCATTGGAGGCGGATCCGCTGTTCATGCTGATTTTGACCCGCTGGCTGGGCCAGCGTGAGCCAGGAGCCGTCCAGTGTGAGCTTGTTTTTATGCCCTGCGAAAAACCAATTGATGGCGGTCGTGTATTCCTGCCGCCGGTCATTTGGGGCTGAGATGTTGGGGTCTACGAATGCATAGCGGAAGGCCACTTCCAATGGTTTTGGAACGGCGGGAATGAGATAATGAGGGAAATACCCAATCTGTGAATAACTTCCCATCATGTTGGTCTTATAGCCAGGGGCACCTTCCGCATATTTGTTATCCTTGACCTCTTTCCAATGGTATTCATGCTGAATGGAGAGCCCTCGCCATTTGAAGGCGAATTCCTCCATCATGCCTTGTACTCGATATTGTCCGGCTTTAGCGGAAGAGTCAGATGTATAGGGTACGCCGGCTGAATTGTCTTCGGGCAAGGTTCCGCATCCGCTCGATGACCACCGGGTACATTTTCCGATATTGGTATAGGCGCCGAAGGCCACGCTTCCCGTGGGTTGCTCATGATACTCCACGTCACTTTGTGTCCATTTCAGATCCCGTCCCAAAAAGTTCCACTGGTACCGTCCGAAATACATCATGTTGCCGTCGTCATTGGCCTCACCTCGTCCGGATCCGGTAAAGACCCCTGCATAATATCGTGAATCAAAAGGTGTTCCAGGAGCGACATGCCCATAGAGCATGGCCCCCATTTGACGATCAATCGTAAAAATTTCATTGACAATTGACCGTTCGACGAATTGCTGATTCCCGGAGGAATCTCTCCGTTCCCGGTTATAGTCCACTTTCCACTGGCCCACTTGAAGGGAAAGCCACTTCCATTTTTCGAGGCTAATACGCCAGTCGATCAATCTGGTACTGCCGGCAGATCCGCCGGAATTGGACGTGGATTGCAAGTCCAGCTCGAAATAGTACTTCATCCAGGGTTGATAGCCATGACCTCCGATCTTCATCCGAACCCGTCGAAGTTCAAGTGTACTCTGAGTGGAATCAAAATCTTCGCGAGATATGGGATCTCCGTTTGTAGGATACGTAAAGCGACCCTGGAACCGCCATTGCATTTGTGTGGCAAACTTTCCGTCCTTGCTTTTTAACTCAAACCCCGATCGTCCATAGCCGACAGAAATCGGAAATTCCTGATCCATGCGGTCATGGAGTTCTTTGGCTTTTTTCTCCCGATCGGCTTCAATACGCACCCAATCTTCTTTGGAGAGGATCCCTTTTTCCCGTAACACATTCCAAAGAGTATCCTCATGCAAGGGATCAACGGCCCAAACTTCGGAAAAAATTAAACACCCGGAAAAAACAACAGTTAGGCCTAAGAGAAAAAACTTCATGAAGGCTGCCTCCCTTTCTTGGGAATTCTATTCATGACAAACAGTTTAAATGTTTAGGACATCTTGGATGGGAGACTAGACCAGGCGTATTACGAGTGTGTTAAGGGAAGATCAATCCGATGTAAAAATGGAAAAAATTAGGGAGAAGATGGCCGGGGCACAGAGGAGTTAACCGCGAAGCCCGGAAATGTATGCTGCCGTCAATTCCTCTCTTGGCGATTCGAAGATGTGTTGAGCAGAGCCGTATTCGACAAGGCGTCCTACTCCGTTAAATGACCAGAAAAACACAACGTGGTCGGCGATGCGACGGGCTTGGGGCAAGTTATGGGTGACGATAAGGACGGTATAGCGACCTCGGAAACTGACGATCAGATCTTCAACAATTCCGCTGGAAATAGGATCCAATGCGCTACAGGGTTCGTCGAGAAGCAGCACATCCGGGGATAGGACTAACGCACGCGCCAGGCAGAGGCGTTGTTGTTGCCCGCCCGACAAAGCCTGAGCCGGACGGTCCAGACGGTCTTTGACTTCATTCCAGAGCCCCACTTGTTGGAGGGCTGCTTCTATGGCGGAGGCGAGTAACGTGCGATCATGTGTCCCATGTTCACGAAGTGGCAGTTCCAGATTCTTTCGAATCGTGAAAGGGAAGACCGTGGGTTTCTGAAAGATCATGCCCACCGTGCGGCGAAGATGGAGGACATTGGTGGTGGGTGCCAGGACATTCGTGTCATGAATATGAAGTTGGCCGGATACCTGGCACGCTGGGATGAGATCGGTTAACCGATTGACGCACATCAGAAAACTGGTTTTTCCGCAGCCGGATGGGCCAACCAGCGCGGTGATGCAGCCGCGATTGACGTTGAAGCTCACCTTCTCGAGCGCAGGATGCCCATGATAGGCGATGGTGAGGTGTTCTGCTTGAATGTGGGGGACCGGCTCACAGCAGGGTTGAGTGGATTGATAGGGTAACCACTGTTGGAACCCTGGTCGCCCTTCAGGCTCCTGCGTTATGCCGGGAGATGATTGGCGGTCGTCCATCGTTCAGCAATCCATGAAGCGAGAAGATTAATCAAGACAAGAAGACCAACGAGGACCACAGCCGTGGCATAGGCATTCGGATTGCCTCCGGCGACATTCATTGCCAGGTCATAAATATGGACGGAAAGGGCCCGCCCGGAATCCATCAGCGATTCGGGCATTCGATCCACATAGCCGCTCGTAAAAATCAGAGCGGCGGTTTCCGCGAAGGCCCGTCCGAGGCCGAGTATTGATCCAACCAATAAACCCGGGATTGCTGCCGGAAGCAGTATGGCCCAGACTGTCGTTTGTCGCGACAGCCCCAGCGCGGCGGCAGATAATCGCTGGTCGAGAGGAATGGCACGGAACCCTTCTTCGGTTGTGCGGATTAAAATCGGCAAAACCATACAGGCCAGAGTGAGACCACCGGAGGCAATGGAGAAGCCTAAGCCGAGTGCCTGGCAGAACAGGGCGTTCCCAAACAGACCGAACACAATAGAGGGCACACCGGCCAGGACATCCAGTGAACCACGAAGGAGTCGTCCCATCGGACGATCGTCGCGGGTGTATTCGGCCAAAAAGATCGCCGTGCCCAAGCCGATTGGGAATGCCACGGCCATACAGATACCGACAATAAGTCCAGTGGAGACGAGAATCGGTCCAATACCCCCTTCACGCCCCGCGTTCCGTGGGGCAGAGACCAGGAAGGTCCACGAAATATGCGAAAGCCCATGCCAGAGGAGATCGCCTAACAGCCAAAGGAAGGCCATGGTGACCGACCCGGCTGCTCCCCAGGCAATCAACGTGCCGCACCGTTCCTGAAGGTTGCTATCTTGCGGTGTCATCGAGCTTCCGGTATTGGAGGCCTTCGGCCATGACGACAAACACGACCACCATTCCCATAAGGAGTAACCCGCTCACAAACAAGGCGGAACGATGATCGCCCAAGGCATAGGCCATTTCCAGCGCAATGTTGGCGGTGAGCGTTCGAATCGGATCGAAGAGATTCGAAGGGGTTTGCACGACATTTCCACAGACCATCAGAATAGCCATGGTCTCCCCGAGCGCCCTGGCAATTCCTAACAGGATGCCGGTGAACAGGCCTGCCCTGGCGGTGGGGAGCAGGACGTTCCGGATCATGGCCCATCGGCCGAGGCCCAATGCCATGGCACTGTGGATGTACGAAAGGGGGACCTTCGCAAAACTGGCATGCGCCACCAACATGATGGTGGGAAGAATCATCAAGAACAGCACCAGAATTCCGGCAAGCAGGCTCGGACCGGGTGGATGCAGTTGTCCAATCACCGGTACCAGGACCACAAGTCCCCAAAACCCATAGACCACAGAGGGGATGCCTGCCAAAAGTTCGATCAAACGACGGTACCAGGTCGCAAGGAGGGGAGGGGCATAATAATGACAAAATATCGCAGACAGAATGCCGAGGGGAGCAGCGAGGACGATTGAGCCCAGTGTGGCCCACAGAGTGCCCCACAACATGGGTGTGAGCAGGTACAGTCTTTCCGTGGGATACCAGTCCTGGTCCGTGAAAAACCGTGCCGGGCCGATATCCTGAAAGGCCGGCCATGATTCTAGAATCAGAAAGGCCACAACCAGCAGCAGAATGCCTCCGGCCATTAACGACAGGAGTCGAAGGCCCCACAGCAGCAGACGATCAGTCTGCGAGTGGAACGAAATAGTGTTGGAGGATGAGATCATGGGTCGCAGGAGAACGGGCGAACTCGATGAACGTGTTGGCTAGTCCCGTCGGTTCCGTTTTTGTGACAAGTGTGAGGGGGCGAGAGAGTGGAAAGGTTCCCTCTCGAACAGTTTCCAGCGTTGCGGGAATGTTTCGTAAGGGCAGCAGTCGAATCGGCACGCCATAAGTGGCATCGTACCGGGCCGTGCCGATCGAGACATACCCAATCGCGTGGGGATTGCCTGCCACGGTTTTGATCCCCTGTTCATTGTCGCCGATGACCACATGGGCTTTGATGTCACGATTGGAGAGCGTGAAGTAGTGCAGAAATAACGCCAACGTTGAACGACCTTCCGCTTTGTTCACGACCGTAATCGGAGCATCCAGTCCACCCACGGTCTTCCAGTTCGTGATGATGCCGGAATAAATACCCTTGATTTGGTCATCGGTGAGTTCCTGAATGGGATTCGAATCGTGGAGAATGATGGTGATGCCGTCATAGGCAATGACGAATCCATGTAAATTTCCTTCTTGAGATTGGAGGGCGCGGGAAGCCATGCCGATATCCGCTAATCCATTCACGGCATCTGCAATACCGCGTGACGAGCCACCGGTCTGGACGTCGATTCGCGTGCCTGGATGTAACGATTCAAACCGTTTCCCCATTTCCAATACGAGCGGAGCCATCGTGCTGGATCCGGTAATCACCAACTTTCCTTCCTTCGCTTCCGCAGAAAATTGGCCTAACAGGGCACCGACACAAAGGAGACAACGCAGGAAAACTGCTACCGGTCGTTGGACTGTGGCCATTTTTGTGGGTTCACTCACAGGGCAGCTCTCGTAAGTTCATCGAGACAGGAAAGGTTAATCAAAGGAAATTTTGCAACATCCGAGATTGATGGCCTTGCCCGACGAGGAGTCGGACACGGAAGTGGACAATTGATACACCATGGCCTTACCGTCTCGACTGGATTCCACTAAGCCGGTATCGCGTAAAACGGCCAGGTGATGGGACAATAAACTTTGTTCCACATCCAGTTGCTCCATCAATTCGCCGACAATTTTCGGTCCGGACATCAGTGATTCGAGCACGGCCAGGCGTGTGGGGTCGGCTAGTACCTTGAGTTTGCTAGCGCAGGAAGGAGAGGGATTTTTGGTTTTCATGTCGGCGCAGGATGGGAGGGAAAAGGAGACCTTCGGAATGAATATGTATTCATATGAAGAGCCTTTTATATGAAATTTACCAGCGAGTCAAGAGCTCGTCCGGAATTTCAAATGCTTGTTAGCGAATTTCAAAAGCATGAACTGATGGGAAAATGGCGACAGGCTCAATCTGGATCTTTTTAAACAATTCCTTCACAATAGCCCTTTCGGAATTTGAAGAAGGAGGGATGTCTATGGCCACGATTGGACAATTAATGACACGTGATTTAAGTTTTGTTTCGGAGGATGCGAGCATCCAAGAAGCGGCCAAACAGATGCATGCCAAGCGAATTGGTTCCTTGTTGGTCAAAAAGGAATCCGCGTTTTTTGGAATTGTGACCGAAACCGATGTGGTGCAAGCAGTGGCGGAACAACCTGCCGAAGTGGGGCAATTAACGGTGAAGAAATTAATGTCCAGCCCGATTATTACCGTAGACCGGAACATGTCTCCACAATATGCCAGAGACCTGATGGCCGATCGAAAAATCCGGCACCTGGCGGTAACCGAGAACGAAACAATTGTGGGACTCGTTTCTGTCCGGGATCTCCTGGCATATTTTAAGACGGTATCCAAAGAGTTTGTGGAGTCTGAAGAGTAATTTCCATTTTCTATCGGTAATCCATCCCCACATCCGTCATGCCCGACATTTTTTATCGGGTATCCGTCTTTTGATTTTCCTCGGATGGATCCCCGCAGACCACTGGCGAGGATGACGAAACAGTGAGGCCGTGAAAAGCGCAGCATGCATTAGATGCTGTCGGATATATGCAATCCAGTTTTTTACACATCACCCGTTCTTCCACCTGCTGAACGAGCAATGTGAGTCAATCTTCTTCCTGTGTGCTATCCCAACCAGCATTCAGATTTGTACAAGTTGTGCCAATTGGAGTTGTGAAATGATCGAAAATCAGCAGTTCCGGCAATGAACCGATTCGGATGAAAGGGGGAACTCAAGATGAAAAATTGTCCCTTCGCCCACGTTGCTTTGGAGGTGGATTTTCCCTCCATATTGTTGGACTAGCGAGCGCACAGAGTGAAGGCCCAATCCCGTCCCTTTCCCTGGAGGTTTGGTGGTATAAAACGGTTCAAATATTTTTCGGATGTGTTCCTGAGGAATACCCGGGCCGGTATCTTCGATGCTGATGGTGGCTATCTGATCGGCAAGCCCCGCTCTGAGGGTTAATGTGCCTTGGCCATCCATGGCCTGTAAGGCATTCACAATCAGGTTGACAAGAATTTGCACAATTTCTTCCGGCCTCGCCAGGATGATGGGATGAGCGGAATATTCACGGACGACAGTGATGTTCTCCAGCCCAACCGAAAATCTGGCCACTTTCATGGCTTCTTCAAGTTGTTGCGTGAGGTCGACCAGGGTACATTTTTGAGGTGTACTCTGACGGGCATAGAGATTGAGATCCTGGCACATCGTGATAATCCGTTTGGTGGCCTGTAGGACTTCCAAGGCCTGATCCCGGACTGCCACGGAATGATTTTCTTCGAGAAGATTTTCAGAAAAACCTAAAATGACATATAAGGGGTTATTGATGTCATGCAAAATTCCGGAAGCCAGTGTGCCGATGTTGGCCAATTTCTCTATTTGGGCCATCTGTCGTTCCAACCCGTTTTTATGTTCGACAATTTTCTTTAAAAGCGACATCGTATGGGGTCCGGGAATTTCTGTGTTGGCTGATTGATGCGGATCTCCAAGGGCTTGAGTCGGAGGATCATCGGTGAAATCCAGGAGAATATGAGGAGATGTCTGGTTGAGAAGAAGTGTTGTGGGTGTGCCCAATGGGTCTTGTCTCTCTTGCTCCTGCATTGGTTCCTGATCTGGAACCTGTTGGTCGGCAATCCCGACAATTTCAACCCCCGGAATGTATTCGAGGAGTGACAGTGCCTGAAGGCTTTTGGGATGGCGTGTACACAAGGCTAACCGCAGGGGAGCGCCTGGTTTTTGGGAGGGCGAAGTCTTGTTCAATTGATGCGAGCCTTGGGGTGCGTGGTCTGCTGTGCCTATGTGATGATTTCTTTCAGAGGGCATTGAGGCCCATTCCTTTTCTGCTGGGGATGAAAGACTCAGTGAATCAGTCGGATTACATCTGTCGGAGGTCTTCATGACATCCTCCTTGATAAAAGTATCCCTTCTTCCCGGCAATGAGTCGGCGTCATTGGATGTGTCAATATCGCCACCGTCAAAACCACAGAATTCTTCGCTGTGCCAGAGCGTCGGCAACGGCACTCATGAGTTTGTCGTGTTCCACTGGTTTGACCAGATAGTCGGTAACCCCGCGGTTCATGAGTTGCACGGCCATCGCCAAATCGGGAAAACCCGTTAACACGATCAGAGGAATACCGGGATAGTCCCGTTGAAAATACGCGATGGCTTCGAGGCCGTTAATCCTGGGCATGCGGATGTCCGTTATGATCACGTCAATGACCATGGGATGTTCCCCTTCATTGAGGGTCCGAATGGCTTGCTCTCCGTCCTTAGCGACCACCACATAGTAACCGGCTTTTTCTAAGGTGAGACGGATGACGGTTCGGACGTCCGGTTCGTCATCGATCACGAGGACTCCCCCGAGCATGGATTGTCCACTAAACATGCCCGCTGACCGGGCTGCCCTTGGGGAGGCTCCGGTTCCGGCATTCAAGAAGGTTTCATGGGAAGTGGAGGATGCCGATAGGATGGTGGATGATGAGTAAGTGGTCATAGTGTGAATCCCTTCTTTTGAATGCGCAGGCATCCCCTTTTTACAAGATATGAATATGTGCCTTGACCTTTGCGGGGGGATGAGGTCAGCGCCGTCAGGTATTCCAGATTCGGTATAACGCATAGACGATACCGAGGGCCATCAGGACTGTGGTGGTGAGGAGCATGGTCATCATGGTCAAGAGTTCCTTTTCTGAGAGTTTCGTCTATTCGAAGGTATGTGCAACCCCTGTGCCCTGGAAGTCACAAAAGAACTATTTGCCCTTGGTTGAGACAGAACTGTTTGTTTGCAGTGGAAAAGTAGGGTAAGAAGGCTTTCTGATGCGTAACCGGCAAACAATGGAAAGAGTCAGGCTGTACCCGTTTGTATAAATGGTGTACACGAAGGGATCAACGCGAGTAACTCGCCCTGAGAAGGCTGTTGGCAGAAGTTATCAGCAGTCCCTTGCAGGAAGTTTAGCGATGACGGAGACAGTGGAATGGTAGATGGCCCAGAAACCTGGGGTGTGGGCGTTATGGACGTAGTGGTAGATATCCTGATCTGAGCATTGGCCTGTTTCACAATATCGATGGCACAGCGCCAGAGCCGATTCAGCCATCACGTTGGCAATGGGCGAATTGCCTTCACACAGATGCATCGTGGATCGGGTCTCTAAAATCTCAAACCCACAGGTCTGCAATTTCTGAGGCAGGCGAAGCGCATAGCCCGGGTCTAATCCCAAATCTACAAACATTTGACACATAGCGGAATTGACCCTGGAATGTGGTTCGTCCCGGTGGTTATCCAGCAATGTGGCTGAAGTAAAGTCCGGCTCTTCAAAAACAGCCATGCTACCTGGTTGCGACAGGCGATGAATCTTATCGAGTATGTCCGTGTCCTGGTGGTTGTGAATCAACACATATCGGGCATGGACCAGGTCGAGAGGGTCATTGATGGGGACATCGAGAAAGTTGCCTTCCCGGATGTCATACGGGGGAGTGGAAAATCCTTGGAGGTAGGTGGTTTTCTTGTCAACGCCTATGACTTTTCCGTTAGCTCCCACCCGTGCACCCAGCCATTGTAAAGTCGAGCCGGCACCAGGCCCCAGTTCTAAGCATGTCCAGCCTGGTTGAATCCCGGTGCGTTGAAGCATCGCAATGGTTGTCGGATCGTTGGCCGTTTCAATCATCCGCAAGCGCCGGTATTCGCGGTCCTCGGCATGGCCCTCGAAAATATATGCACTCATGGGTCTACCCTGTCACATGCATGTGATAAAGGGAAAAATTTACATTTGAACGACTAGACAATGTTCCTTGTCTATCATACCCGTCTGCCGTCAGCGGGAATTCTTACTCTTCTCCGTCATCCCCGCCGGGTGGTAGCGGGGATCCATCTGAAAAAACCATGATGGATTCCCGATAATAGATGTCGGGAATGACAGCGGTAGGGATGGATTCCTGCCGGAATCCTGCAGAAATGGCATGAATGGTGACGTATGAGCAACCGGCATTTTTCCTGGAAGAACGTCGCCGGGCAATGATTGAAAAATAACACTTTAAACTTTCCCGCTATGTGAGGCTTTCTGCTGCGTGAGTTCCGGCAATATAGCCGGTCGACCATGCCCATTGAAAGTTAAAGCCCCCGATACGACCGTCGCAATCCAGCATTTCACCAATCAGGTAGAGCCCGGGTAATTTTCGAGAAGCCATAGAGTATGGGTTCACCTCTTTCAGTGGGATCCCTCCCGCTGTGACCTCGGCAAAATTCCATCCACGCGAACCGATGACGGGCAGGGAAAGATTGGTTAACGCCTGAGTCAAGGTTCGTCGAGTGGACCGGCGGAGTTCCCCTAAGGGAGTCGTTCCGAGATCCTTCGTTTTTTCTTGAGGCCTGGCTTCTTGGGGAGTTGGGGGGAAGGCATCATTGATATACGCACACATGGTTTTAGCGACCCGAACAGGCAAGCGTTCCGACAAAAGGCCTGCCACCGTTTGACGGCCGGATGTCACTCCAGCATTGGAAAGCCAACGGTCAATGTCTTCGAAGGATTGGCCGGGAAAGAAGTTTAGGAATAGTGTGACTTCATGCCCTTGTCCGTGAGCGATGATCCAGAAACGACTGGCATCTAAGGTGACCGGTCCACTGATACCAAAGTGCGTCCAGAGCAGGCTACCGGTTCGCCGGTCTACCAGCTTGTCATCCACCCGGGTCATCAAGGTTACCTCATGGGAAATGCCTGAGAGTGTCTGATGAAAAAACGGATCATGGATCAGAAGAGGAACCAACGCGGGATAGGTTGGGGTCACGGTGTGTCCCAATTGTCGAGCGATCATCCATCCGTAGCCGTCAGAGCCGGTCTTCGGTAACGATTGACCACCTGTGGCCAGAATGATCCGACGGGCGATGAATGTTTCCCCTTCGGTCTCAATGGAAAAATGCTGTTCGTGAGGCGTCAGGCCTTTCACGCGATGCTGAGGGAGAAGACGCACGCCGAGCGTTGTGATTTGATCAAGAAGGGCTTGAAGCACCGTGCGGGCGGTATTCGTCACCGGAAAGAGTTTGCCCGCCGGTTCCTCCTTGAGTGGAACGCCGAGTGAATCAAACCATTGGGCCGTGGCTTGTTCGTCAAAGCGT
>Ga0224505_10000947_pt1 | contig 19391 bp, 16 predicted proteins | sample SF_Jan12_sed_USG_FD_169102 | JGI IMG/M metagenome (GOLD analysis project Ga0224505, IMG submission 169102) | Sediment microbial communities from San Francisco Bay, California, United States - SF_Jan12_sed_USGS_4_1 | ecosystem: Environmental > Aquatic > Marine > Sediment | place: USA: California... | reverse complement strand
CCCCGACCTGTGGCTGTCAACGAGCCTCGTCGTCGAGGCTCGGACCCACCACACCGACGCCACGTTGGCCGAGCATCGTGGCCTGGTCGGCCTGCGCCACAGCCCGGGCGGGCAGCTACCGGAGCGCGAACACCGACCCGGCCGCGGCGACGCCGGCCACCACCAGACCGGCCGCTCCGAGACCCGACAGGAAGGCGTCGCTCACCTCGGTGAGGAACTGCGGCGCGGCGCCACCCGGCTCGCCGGCCACCACCTGGGCAGCTCCGACGAACTCCTCGGTTGCCTGCCTGGCCTCGATCGGCAGAGAGGACACCACCTGACCGTCGCCGAGACCGGACACGTACACCGAGCTGAACACGCTGCCGACCACGGCCACGGGCGACTGAGGTCTCGGCCTCTCCAGCCGGCTCCCTAGCCGATGCGAACCGTGCCCGTGTCGCCGTCGACGTGCAACAGAGTGCCGTCGGCGACGGCGGTGATGCCGGGCACGCTGAGCACAGCCGGGATGCCCAGCTCTCGGGACACGATCGCCGCATGGCTCTGCACCGCTCCCGTGTCGCACACCACCGCCGCCGCGCCCAGGAACAGCGGCGTCCACGACGGATCGGTGATGGCGCACACCAGCACATCGCCGGGCTCGAGCCCCCGGGGATCGGCTGGATCGACAACGACGCGAGCCGGACCCGACGCCGTGCCGCCGCTGACGGCGATGCCGGTCACCGTCGATCCCGCTGCGGGGACCGGCGGAGCGGACTCGGCCCGCAGGGGCCACGTGGCCGGGTCGGGGATGCGACCCTCGAACCAGGGCGGCGGGATGCGATCGTCGAGGTAGTGCTGCTGCTCGGCCCGTTCGGCGATGACGTCGGCGAAGTCGCCGGGCCGGGCGACGAAGTCGGCCAGCTCATCGGCCGTCACGCAGAACGCCAGCCGGGTGTCGGTCGGCCCGCCCCGTTCGGCCGCCCGACGGGCCAGTTCGTGCAGCACCCGACGGGCACCGAGATTCTCGAGCACCAGGATGTCCTTGGCCCGCTCGCGGCCGATGGAGCCCTGGCGCGACACGTGGGCGGCGCGTCGCACCATGGGGCGCGCCGGCCGGGGGACGTAGCGCAATGCCTCGGCCAGCGCCTCGTCGGATTCGGCCGCCAGCCGCCGACCGATGGCCTCCGGGTCACGCTCACTCGGGGCACGTCGCAGTCGATCGATGGCCGCGTACACCGGTGCGGGGTCCATCGCCCATGCCGGTGTGGCCAGCTCGTACTCGTCGTTGCCCCGATGCCCGTGGTCGGCGAGGAACGCATCGATGGCCGGCGACAGCCGCGAGTCGCGGATGCGTTCGGCGATGCCGTCGAGACCGGCATCGAACTGCTCGGTCAGCGCCTCGTCATCGGCCACCAGCCGGCCCAGGATCCACAGTCGTCGTGCCAGCTGCGCCGAGTCGACATCGCCGGTCCCGCCGACGATGCGATTGGCCAGCCCGGGCGGCACGCCGGGCCGATCGAGGAGTCGGTCGAGGATGCCACGCGGCGCCCCCACCAACAGGCCGGCCCGGCCCAGCCGGCCCATGCTGGCGGACTGGCGCGGTGCAAAGGTGTCCAACCACCGCAACAACTCGGCGTCGGACGCCGAGGCCAGGTCGGGCATGGTGGCGAGCCACGCCCGGGCATCGGTCCGGGCCCGGGCGAGCGGCGTCAGATCGGGCCGTCGGAGCAGTCTCGTCATCTGGCGGAACATGGCCAGCGACGCGAGCAGGTTTCGGTCACCCCTGGCCGGCCGGTAGGGCGGCAGGTCGGCCACCTCTCCCAGCATCTGCGCATCGACATCATCGGTCGACATCCCCGGCATCCGCACCCCGAAGAGCCGGAAGGCCGAACCGCTGAGATACAGATAGCCGCCGAACACCCCGGTGCCCACCGAGGGACCGGTGAGCTCGCTCGGACGGAGGACGCCGGTCTCGAGGAACACGTCCTCCTGGCCCTTGCGCACCGCGTCGCCGATCAGGGTGCCGGTGAGCGCGGTCATCACGCGAGGGAACACCTCGCCGACATTGCTCCGCGTGTACAAGGTGAACCGCTCGTTGGGTTCGGTGTCGGCCACCCAGATCTGTGTCATGACCGAGTCTCGCGCCGATGATCCCGATCTCGCTGGGAACCGACACCGAAGCCGCGTGCTTGCGGACGACGAGCCGCTGGACCGTTGGCGACCAAGAGGTGGTCGGTCGTCGCGTCGGCTCGCACTCCCCATCCGTCCCGCTCGGCTCGGGCGAGGCCGCGGTGGCGCCCGTCCGAGAGGACAGAGCCGGGGGCTCTCGTCTAGGGTCTCGACCGATTGGCGTGATTCCCGAGAGCGCCGTGAGGTGAAGCATGTCGTATCGCAAAGGAATCCTTGGCCTGACCGGCGTCATGGCGCTGATCGTCGCCACACTCTGGCTGACCGGGTCGGCTGGAGCGATACACAACGTGTTGATCGAGTACACGGTGGTCTCCGGGCCACCGAACTCGCTCGTCGAGATCTCGACCGAAGAGGTCGAGCCATGGCTGCAGGGTGAGTCCTGCGCCATCGAGGTCGAGATCGACAACAACGACTCGGTGCACGAGGGCACCGCGCTGGTGATCACCAGTGGCGACGACACCGTGACCGTTCCCGATGTCGAGACCGAGCCAGGCCTCGTGACCTTCGCGGAAGGGGCGCTCATACTCGGCGAGAACGTGACCGTCAGCGTGTACCTCGGCCCCGACGGGATCACCAGCGGTGGTGTCAGAGTCGACTTCCTCTGCGATCAGGTCCCTCCCCCGACCACGACCGAGCCGCCCGGCCCGACGGTGGTGACCACCACCGAGGCGCCCACCACCACCGAGGCGCCCACCACCACCGAGCAGCCGCCACCGACGGTGTTCCCCCAGACCACCTTTGCTCCCACCACCACGGTCTCGCCCGACACCACGCTGCCTCCGACGCAGCCCGAGCCACCGACCGCGGCGCAGCCCACCTTCACCGGCTGACCATCTCATGAGGCGGTGCGCCGGCGCACTGGCGCTCACCGTCATGGTGGTGGCCGGCTGTACCACCGGTGACGGAACCGAAGTCGGCCCGATCGATCCAGTGGCCGCACCAGCTTCGACCGGTTCGACGGCCCCCGTGGCCACTTGGGAGGTCGGCACCGTCGTGGCCCGTGCCCGTGACAGCTTGGTGGTCGCCCGGACCGATCCCGCCGACGACGCGACCACGGTCGGCGAGTTCTCCAACCCCGTCGCCTCGGGAGGGGCGTTGGTGTTCCGGGTCCTCACACCGCCCGACGACGTGTCCGGCGAGTGGCTCGAGGTCATGTTGCCGGTGCGCCCCAACGGGACGGTCGGTTGGATCCGCACCGATGCGGTGGACCTGTCGCTCAATCCTTTCCGGATCGAGCTCGACACCTCCGAACACCGTCTCGACCTCTACGAGAACGGGTCGTTGACCCTGTCGACCGACATCGCCGTGGGCACGGGCGACACCCCCACCCCGTATGGCGAGTTCTACCTGGCCGAGCTGCTGGAGCCGCCCGACCCCGACGGGGTGTACGGGCCCTTCGCCTTCGGGTTGTCGGGGTTCAGCGAGGTCCTCGACAGCTTCGCCGGCGGCGACGGCGTGGTCGGGATCCACGGAACCAACGATCCGTCCGCGCTGGGCCGCGACGTCAGCCACGGCTGCGTGCGCGTGCTCAACGACGTCATCGAGGACCTCGCGGCCCGGGTGCCTCTGGGCACCCCCGTGTCCATCCGTGTCTGACACGGTCGCCGACTCGACGGGCTGACTCGGGCCGTTGTCGACCGAGCCTCGAGATGGCGTGCCATCATCGACCCCGAGCGGGGGTGCCATGCATCGTTCTCGACGGCCACTCGGCGTGGCGGCCATCGCCGTGCTCCTGGTCGGCCAGCTGGCCGCAATGGCGTCGGCCATGGCCGACCCCACCCTCACGCTCGACCCCCCAGGTCCATGGCAAGAAGGCGACACCACCGTGGTGACCGGGCAGGACCTGACGACCGGCCTGATCGCCGCGATCGGCGTGTGCGACGTGAGCGCGCTCCAAGTCACCAACCTCGTGGACGCGAACGCGCTCTGCAACCTGCGCTCGATCGGCGCCGTGGATGGCACCGGCACCTATTCCGACACGATCACCCTCGTGCGCACGGTCGTGGTGAACGGCCAACCCGTCGACTGCGCGGTGGTGGGCGCCTGCGTCATCGGCCTGGCCACGGCCGACGGTGACTTCAACATCATCGAATTGCTGTACGCCGACGCGGTCGTGACCCCGCTGCCCGTGTCAGCGATCATCGACGTGAACACCGCCGCCGACACCACCGCCGATGACGGGCAGTGCTCGCTGCGCGAGGGCATCACCGCGGCCAACACCGACACGGCGTCGGGCATCAGCACCGGTGAGTGCGTCGCCGGTCACGACGACGACCAGATCGTCTTCTCGACCGCGGGGCCGATCGTGCTCTCGAGCGGCCAGCTCACCGTGTCGAGCACCATCGAGATCCAGGGAGGGCCCGGGATCACCGTCGACGGTGGGGCCACCGATCGGGTCTTCCAGGTCACCGAAACCGGCGACGCGACCTTCGGGTCGATCACGATCACCGGGGGGAGCGCACCGAGCGGGGCCGGGATCGCCAACGATGGCGGAACAGTGATGCTGCAAGACTCGACCGTCTCGGCCAATGCCGGCGGCGGAATCACCAACAGCGGTTCACTGACCGCCTCGGCCGCGATCATCGGCGACAACACCGGAGCCGGCATCACCAGCACCGGTGGATCGGTGACCGTGTCCTCCTCCGCCATCATGGGGAACGCCGGCGGCATCAGCAACAGCCTGGGTTCGATGACGGTCATCGACTCCGACATCTCCGCCAACACCGGTGGTGGTCTCGCCAACAACGACGGCACGATGTCCGTGTCGACCTCCACGGTTTCGGCCAACACCGGTGGTGGTCTCGCCAACAACGACGGCACGATGTCCGTGTCGACCTCCACGGTTTCGGCCAACACCGGTGGGGGCATCGACAACGGCGGCTCGCTGACCATCTCGAACTCCACCATCTCGGGGAACACCGCCGGTCCTCGGGGCGGCGGCCTCACCAACACCGGCACCATGACCGTCGTGTTCACCACGGTGACCGACAACTCCAGTGGTGAAGGTGCCGGCATCTGGTCGCTGGGCGAACCGGCCACGACGTCGTCGGTCACTGCCTCGATCATCGCCGACAACAACGGTGCGGGCGGTGATGTCGACGTGGTCGGCGATCTCGGCAACTCACTGACCAGCGGCGGCTTCAACGTCGTCGGTGATGGCACGGCCAGCGCAGCCTTCACCGGCACGGACGCGGTCATCGGATCCGGGGCGGGTCTGGCGCCGCTCGCCCTCGACGGCGGCACCACCGAGACGCACCGCATCGACCTGACGAGTCCAGCCGTGGATCGCGTGACCGCACCCGTTCCCGGCGATGTGCCGGTCGATCAGCGGGGAGTCGAGCGACCGCAGGGAAGCGCCAAGGACTCCGGTGCCTACGAACTGAAGGCCTCCTGCAACGGCCTGCCGGTCACGGTCCGCCTCTCGGCCGGTGAGTCACCGACTCCGGCCAGCGACGTGATCCTCGGCACAGCCGGCGACGACCTGATCGTGGCCCTGGGCGGCGACGACACCATCTGTGCCGAGGGAGGCGACGACACCGTCAACGGCGGCAGTGGGTCCGACTGGGTCGAGGGTGGTTCGGGCGACGACGTGATCTTCGGACAAGGGGGTGACGACACCCTCATCGGTGGACCCGGAGCGGACGAGCTGCTCGGCTTCGCCGACGACGATGCCTTGGCCGGCGGTCCGGGCGCGGATGTCATCAACGGAGGTTCGGGCCACGACACCCTCGAAGGCGGTGCCGACGACGACCTGATCTACGGGCAGAGCGGCGACGATGACATCGACGGTGGCGATGGCGACGACTTCGTCATCGGGGTCGACGGCACGGACTCGATCGTGGGCGGTGCCGGTGCCGACCTGCTCAATGGCGGTCCGGGCATCGACGTCATCGACGGCCAGGACGGCGACGACACGCTCTACGGCCTGAGCGGGGGCGACTCATTGGTGGGCGGTCTCGGAGACGACATGGTCTTCGGCCAGCTGGGCATCGACAACGTCGACGGCGGGGGCGGCAACGACCACCTGTGGGGAAACGAGGACGATGACGTGCTGGCCGATCCGGCCGGGTCCAACGTGCTCAACGGCGGTCCGGGTCACGACACCATCAATGGCGGGTCCGGGGCCGATCAGGTGTTCGGCGACGGTGACATCGTCCAGGCCGGCGACGACACGCTCGACGGCGGTCTGGGAGCCGACCTGGTCGTCGGTTTCGCCGGCGCCGACACCATCACCGCCGACGACGGCCTCCCCGACACCGTCAACGGCGGCCCCGGCAACGACACCTGCATCACCGATCCCCCCGTGATCGACACCGTCTACAACTGCAACCCCTGATCTCGGGCCGGCCGCTCGCAACGCGTCGACCGGCGACGCCGGCCAGCACGGGTCCGCGCCAGGCACCGGTTGAAACCGAGGGAGCCAGGCTGGATAGCCTGGTCCCGGACAACTCGACGGCAAGGTCCAGCGGGATCGGCCCTTGCGAACCATTCGCTGACTCTGGAGACCCCGACGTGAATCAGTTTGGTGCTCGGCGGATGCGTGCGCTCGTACTCGGCCTCATCGGCCTGGCCACGGCGTGCGGAGGCGGCGACTCCGTCTCGACGTCCGCCAAGGCGCCCGCGACTGCCGCCGAGCAGCCGGGAGCACTCGGCTTCGCCGAGGACTGCCGCCAAGAGGAGGCCGAGGACGAGTACGGCTTCCTCGTCACGATCGAAGTGTGCGGCGGGGCCTCCTCCACGGAATCGCCGGGGGGCGACACCGTTCCGCAGCGAGCGGCCGACACTGCCGCCTACGTGGGCTCGGCCCCGGCCGAGGTGCTGGCCACGGCGCTACGGGATCGACTGGTGCTGCAGAACGGCTGCACCAACGCCACGCCCCCAGCGCTCGGCGAACGCCTCGATGCAACGGCGATCCGCAACGCCATCGAGACCCTGCCCACGACAACGCTCCAGGAACAACTCGTCTCGCTGCTGAGCGCCATCAGCGCCGCGGATGAGGTCTGCGACGATGCGACCGCCTGGACGAGCGGGTCGTGGGAGGTCGCCGGCGCGCTCGACCAGTTCCTGGTCGAGCTGAGCTCGGCCGACAACACGGTCCTCACCGGTCTCACCGCGCCGTCAGGAGCTCCCGACGACGCGGCCAATGCGATGGCCTCGATCCTGGCCAGCCTCAACGATCAGGCGTTTCACGTCCTCACCGCCCGCACCAACGGGATCGACTCCTCCGAGCTCTGGTTCAGCGCCGTCCACCTCGGTCACGTCCGTGGCATCCGCCAGCTGGCGGCCACCGGCACCAGCCCCGATCTGGTCACCGTCGGTAGTTCCGTCGTGGCCCTCGACATCGATCCCCTGCTGCTCCAGAGCCAGCTCGGCCAGACCGTGGTGAATGCCGGCCTCGTCGGGGCCAGCCTGGAGGAACAGATCGTCTGGGCAACCGGTGACCTACTGACCGAGGCCACCCCGTCCACGATCGTGTGGGGCGTGACCTCCCGCCCGTTCAACTACTGCTCCACGGACACGCTCGAGCAGGCGCTGGCGGTGCCCGAGCGCGCCGCCGTCGGTTTCGCCGCGGTGGCCGGTGTGGGGGAGCGCAATCCGCGACAGCGCCTACTCGGCCCGCCAGAGGGGTCGACGTACCCCGGCAATCGCCTCACGGCCGCGTTCGATGCCCTCTACCCGGGTTGGCAACAGGGCACCTACACCACCAAAGAGGGCTTCGATCAAGACGCCGCGGCGGCCCAGACCGGTGGCTACGGGATCGATCCGACCGGTCCCTGCGAGGCCGAATACGCCGACTTCGAAGCCGCTCTGGGCCGGCTCACCAGCGCCGGCATCGACGTGATCGTGGTGGCGATGCCCACATCGGACCCGTTCCGCAACCTCATCGCCGATGGCGACCAGATCGACCGAGAAGCCATCGATCGACTGGCCGGCGTGGCCGGGGCCGGCCGTGCGGCCTTCATCGATCTGTCCCGGGCCGAGCCCGATTCGGCGTACATCGACCTGGTGCATCTCGGCGCCGGTGGCCGGGCCAGCTTCACGAACACCCTCGCCCAGTCGCTGGCACCGTTGGTCGGGAGCTAGGGGTCCATGGGACCTGGCCCGATCGGCTCTGCGAACCCGTCGGGCGGGGCTCGCGGGCTGTACCCGTTCTGGGGCGCTGTGGGAGACTCGACGGATGGAGGAAGCGACGCGGCGGCCTGCGGATCGTCGCCTGCTTGCCCGTCTGACGCGTGCCTACAGCATGAGGCACCGCCGGCACAAGGCCAGCACCATCACCGAGATCATGGGCCGCGCCGGGGCCTCGCGGGTGCTCTTCGTCGGGGTGAGCCCTCGCGACCACCATCTGTTCGTGAACGTCGTCGAGCGCCGGGTTGCCGCCGAAGCCGGCGATGTCGTGGCCTGCGGTCTGCTCGACGACCCCGCGGTGGGCCGCCACGACACCGGTGCCGACTGGGAGACCTTCGTGTGCGCCGATGGGCGCCGTCTGCCCTTCGCCACGCAGAGCTTCGACCTCGTCGTCTCCAACGCGATCATCGAGCACGTCGGCAATGCCGAAGACCAACGGCAGTTCGTGGCCGAGCACCTGCGGGTGGCCACCGACTTCGTGCTGACCACACCGAACCGCTGGTTCCCGGTCGAGGCTCACCACCGGGTGCTCTTCCGGCACTGGCGACGCAGCTGGTGGGAGACACAACAGCTGTTCACCCGGCTCCTCTCACGTCGGGATCTGCGCGCCCTCGTGCCGGCGAACTCGGTGATCCGCGGCCGAGTGTGGTCCCCCACGTTCCTGGCGACCTCCGTGTCCCTCCGACCTCGCCGATGGCTCACGTGACGCGTGCACGGAACCACGCCGATCGACCTGGTCACCGACCGATGCTCCTGGTGGGGCTGCCCCGATCCGGAACCACCTGGGTGGCCCGATCGCTCGAATCGGCCGGCTCGGTCGATCTGGTTCTCGAACCCGACAACGAGGGATTCCACCCACTGGCCTACGGCTACAAGCGGAGCCATCGATTCCCCGCCTCGACCGACTACGCCGTCTCGGGCCTGCCCACGGTGTTCGACCGCGCCGCCCGTGGGTGGTGCGGGGACCCGCGCACCCGGTTGCTGATGAAGGCGATCGGCCGGCGCCGCTGGCAGCTCGAGGACTGGATCGGCACCCAGTGCGGCGATGCCGGCTACGGCCACCCGCCGACCGGCTGTCGCCAGAGCGATCCCGATGCCGGTCGCCACCCGTTGGTGCGGGCCTGCCGGAGCGTGATGCCGGTCATCGGCCGCCCACGCCGACGGCGACTCATCAAGACGGTCCATGCGGTGCGTACCGTCGAGCCCATCGTCGAACAGATCGACGCCGACGTCATCTTGGTGGTGCGCAACCCCTTCGCCGTCGTCGCCAGCCTCAGCCGCCGGATCCCGCTGTCCAACTGGCCCGAGCCACAGGCCAACGCCGACCGCTATCGCGGCCTGCCGGCCTGCCGGATCGAGGCCGAACCCCACACCCAGGTCGCTCGCCAGTGCGCCTACCTCTTGGGCCACCTGGCCCGGCTGTCCGCCGCCCACCCCACGTGGACGCTCGTGGCGCACGATCAACTGTGCCGAGCGCCGGCGGACGAGCTGCCCGACCTGGCCGATCGGCTGGGCTTGGGCAGCGCCGATCGGGTCCGCCAGGCGGTGATCGCCAACGACCGACCGGGAGCCGGGTACGAGACGCGTCGCCCCAGCCGCGAGCAGATCGACGCCTGGAAGCAGGAGCTGACCGATGACCAGATCGCCGTCATCGGCGCCGAGGTCCAATCGGGCGGACTGTGGCCCTTCCTCGAATCGATCGGGGCCACCGGTGATCGCTGACACCGAAGCCGCCCTCGTGCCCGAGCCGACACGCGGCACCGCCATCCTGACGTCGGCCAACCTCATCATCCTCGTCACCGTGGCCGCCTCGGCACCGCTGCTGGCGCGCCTGCTCGGCCCCGGAGCGCGGGGGGAGCTGGCGGCCGCGTTCTCCCTGTTCATGATCCTGCGCTTCGTTGCCCCACTGGGGCTGCTCGAAGCGTCGACCCGGGCGTTGTACTGGCGGGCGGGAAGCACCCCGGCCCAGGTCGGCCGGGCTTCGCTGCCGATCGCGTTGGCGTTCGGCACCGTCCTGGCCGTGGCCACCTGGATGATGGCGCCCCTCGTCTTCCCCGACGAGCCGAATGCGGTCCTCGCCCTCCAGGCGCTGGCCTTCCTTCTCCCCGTGTTCGCCATCGCCGACGTCATGCGGGGCCTCATGGTGGCCGAGCGGGCCTACCTGGCTGCGGCCTGCGTCTTGGTGAGCCCGTGGCTCGGCCGGTTCGTGGCCGCCGGCGTCATGTTCGTGGCCGACGATTCCCGCCTGGCGCTCATCGCGTTCTTCTCGGCCGCCGGCATCATTCCGGGCCTCGCCGTCGCCATGGCGTTGTACCGGCCCTCCATTCGCCGCACCGAACCAATCGGCGGTGGTTGGGCTCTTCGCCGCCAACTACTCAGCTTCGGTAGCCGAGCGACGTTCGGCTCGGCTGCCTCCCTGGCCGATCGGCGCATCGATCAGGTGCTGATGCTGCCCCTGGCCAGCAGTCTGGAGGCCGGGCTCTACGTGGTGGCCGTCACCGTGGCCGAGATCCCCGATGCCTTGACCCGGTCGGTTCGCTCGGTGCTCCTCGCCGAGCATTCCAAGGAGCCGAGCACCGAAGCGTTCCTGCGGACGTTCCGCACCACGCTGGCCATGGTCATCGTCGTTGCCGCCGGGATCGCCATCACCGCTCCCATCGCCATCCCGCTCGTGTTCGGTGACGCGTTCGGACCCGCGGTGCCCGCCACGCTGATCCTGCTCGTCGCCACCATTCCCCTCACGGTCCAGGCGCTGGCCGGAACAGGGCTCTACCTCGCCGACCAGCCGGGCCGCTACGGCGCCATCCGGATCGTGGGTGTGGTCACCAACGTCGTGCTGCTCTCGCTCCTCGCCCCGAGCCATGGCGCGGTCGGGGCTGCCTTCGCCTCGCTCGGGGCGTACACCGTGACGGCGATCATCTCATTGCGATCGCTGCGGTCCTCCTTCGACCGGCCCCCGCTACGCCGGTTCGTCCTCACACGTGACGACCTCGCCGATGCGCTCGATCAGCTCGGACGAGCACGTGTCCTGCTCGACACCCGTCGGCGGGCCATCTCGCCCACACCCGTCATCTGGTTCCTCAGCGCAGTGGTGGTCGGGCTCATCGCCGCCGTGCTGGTGGTGGCCGCACCCGCGCTCGGGGTCGGCCTGGCTCTGGCCATCGTGGCCGCCGCCATGCTCCTGCGGAGCGCCGAACCACCGGCGTCGGCCGTGGCCAGCCTGTACCTCGTCCTGGTGGTCTTCCCCGTGGTCCGGGGTGTCCCACAGGAGATCTCGTTCGGCGCCTTCACCGTGGACGCGCACCTCCTGCTCCTGCCGCTGCTGGTCCTGCCGGCCCTGCGGACGCGACCGTCGCCGACGCTCGCCCGCCCCGTGGTGTTCTTCTCGTTCGCCGTCACCTTCATGGCGCTGTGGGGTGTGGCATCAGGGGCACCGTTGCTGGCCGTCGTGCAGGACCTGCGTCTCCCGCTGATGTTCATCGGCGGGTTCATGGCCGGTCTCATCATCATTCGCCAGCGAGGAGTGGGGCGCCTGGCCCAGATCGGCATGCTGGTCACCGGCGCGACGGCCGCGTTGATCCTGCTCCAACTGACCACATCCATCAGCCTCTTGGAGGGCCGGGTCCGGGCCGCGACCAACATCTCCCGCTCGGCCGCCGACCTGGCGTCGGCCACCAGGTTCCTCGTGAGCAGCGAGGACCTGGCCCTCGTGATCCTGGTGTTGTCGGTGTTCGTGCTCGCCCTGCGCTGGGCCCCGCTGACCGGCGTCTGGGGCCTGTCGCTGCTGTCGGGGATCGTGGTGCTGACCCAGTCGTTGTCCCGCCAGCTCATCGTCGGGCTGCTGATCGCCAGCTTCTTGTCGATGTTCATCCGACGCACGGCGTCACGGCTGATCACGGTCGCTGTCGTCGGGGTGGTCGCCGTCGGCCTGGTGGGCGGACTGGCCGGTCTGGCCGCCGATTTCGGTCTCCTGCCCGGCGAGGAGTCCACCGTCGGCGTGCAGGCCGCCGCCTTCGAGGAGCGCGTGCTCGGCGGGTTCCGCAGTGAGACCCTGGCCGGCGACCAGGGCATCAGTTGGCGTTCGCGGGAGAACGACTACGCATCGGCCGCGCTGTCCGAACAGCTCTTCACCGGTGTCGGTCTGGGACGGCCGTACCGGCCCGAGGTCAGATTCGAGCCCTTCGGATCCCCGACCTTCTTCCGCCGCTGGGTCCACAACCTCTACCTCTCGTACGGAGCCAAAGGAGGCCTCATCGGGCTCAGCGCGTTGGTCTGGGTCATGCTCGCGCCCCTACTGGTGGCATGGAAGCGGGCCCGCACCCGAGGCCTTCCCGACGTCGGCTCCTCGTTGGCCGCCGTCATGTTGCCGGCCTTCGCCGTGATGAGCCTGGTCGATCCCGTGTACCTGAACTCACCGACCGGCGCCGTAACCGGCTGTCTGCTCGCCATACTGGCCCTCGATGCGACCGCCCCCCGTTCCTCATCCGTTGCTGTGGGCCGTCGAGCTCACGACGGTGCTTCCGAGCGAGCCGTGGCGGTGAGCCCCCGTGGCTGAACCCCGCAGTCTGGACATCGGGGTGTACGGCATCCGCGGCATTCCCTCCACCTACAGCGGCTACGAGACCTTCGCCAGCGTGTTGCTGCCCGAGCTGGTGCGGCGGGGACATCGGGTCACGGCGTACTGCCGCGGGCGGCGGCAACACGACTCCTTCGAGGGAGTGCGTTGCGTGTACCTGCCATCGGTCCGGACCAAACAGCTCGACACGCTGTCGCACGGGGCCGTGGCGACGATCGCCGGGCGGCTGCACCGCCACGACGTGCTTTTGGTCATGAACGTCTCGAATGCGCTGTTCACCTGGCTGCCCCGCTACACCGGTCAGCCGGTTGCTCTCAACGTCGACGGTCAGGAATGGCTCAGAGGCAAGTGGGGGAAGACGGCCCGCCGGCTGTTCTACCGAAGCGCCCGGATCAGCAAGAGGACCGCCAACCTGTTGATCACCGACTGCGACGCCATGCAGGACCACTATCGCCAGGAGTTCGACGCCGAGTCGGTCGTGATCCCCTACTGCTGGACCAACCTCGTGGGCCCCGAGGACGAAGCCGACGCGTCGGCGGTGCTCGACGAGCTCGGGCTGGAGCCGTACCAGTACTTCGTGTCGGGTGGCCGATTGATCCCCGAGAACAACATCCACCTCATCGCCGAGGCCTACCACCAGAGCAGCCGGCGGGAGCCGCTGGCCATCGTCGGCAAGGCCAACTACGAGTCCATCGTGGCCCAGCGAGTACTCGAGCTGGAGAAGATCGACTCCCGCATCCGCGTGCTGGGTCACGTCGCCGATCGCCGGGCGTTCGGTCTCCTCCTACGCTTCGCCCGCGGGTACATCCACGGTCACTCGGTGGGTGGCATGAATCCGCAGCTGGTCGAGGCCATGGGCAGCGGCGCGCTGGTGTTCGCCCTGGGCACCGCGTTCAACCGCGAGGTGCTGGGGGAAGCCGGCTTCTATTTCGACGACCCGGCCGACCTGCCTGCGCTGCTCGGTACCGCGCTCCGTGGCGATGGCCTTCAGCAGTCCGTGCGGGCCGCCGCCGAGACGCGAGCCCTTCGCGAGTACTCACTGAAGCGAGCGGCGGACGGCTACGAGAGCGAACTTCGGCGCCTCGTCGCCGGTTGATCGGGCCGGTGGCTCGGCTCAGACCTTGACCGCCACCACCCGGGCATCGCTCCACCCGGCCAGCTTGCGCCGCATCGACACGAGCTCGAGGCCGGCCGCGCCGAGGGCGTCGGACAGCTCCTCGGGGGTGAAGGTGCGCCACGTCCACTCGGTGTCGAAGCCGAGGTAGGAGCCCTTGATCCGACGCTCGAGCCGACGCCGGAGATCCACCAGCGGGCTGGCCATCGAGACATCGACGACCACCAGCGATCGGGCAACCCGAGCCATCTCGGCGAAAAGGCGCAGGCAGGGCTCGGGCGCGAGGTGGCCGACGAAACGAACGGCGGTGACCACCTCGAACGATCCGCGGTCGAACGGCAGCGCCACGGCGTCGCCGTGGACGAAGGGCCGGCTTCGGAGCGCCGGCTTGGCCGCCGCGGTCTCCAGCATCTGGAGCGACCCGTCGAAACCCACGATGTGGCAGGACGGATACCGATCGACGAGGGCGGCGGTGATGCGACCTGATCCGCAGGCGACATCGAGGATGGACGCCGGCGCGCCCCGGTGCGCATCGTCGATCGCCCGGATCACCAGTCGCGTGTCTCGGTCCGAACCCAGGCGCCCCCGCAGTGACGTGAAGCGAGCCCGGTCGTAACGCTGGGCGATGTCATCGTCCTGGTACGCCGCTCGTACGAGCTCCTCGGCCATCGGCGCTTCCCTCGGTGTCATCGTCGGATGGTGGTCCAGAACTCGGCGTAGGCCTCTGCGCTCCGTTCCAGACTGTACGTCTCGGACGCCCAGGCCCTGATACCGGCTCGGTCGGGCAGGCCGTCTCCGGTGACGGCGCGGGCGAGGATGTCGACCAGTCCGTTCGGGCCCCTCGACTGCGGGGCGATGAGATCTCGTTGCAGGGGGCCGAGCGCCTCGGCCACACCTGGCGCGTCGCTGCTCACGATCGGCGTGCCGGCCTGCATCGCCTCGATCCACGTGAGCGGCGGGGTCACTATGGTGTCGGCGCGGGCAACCGGCGCGAGGAAGACGTCGGCGCCGAGGAGGTGGTCCCCGAACGGAGGCGCCTCGGCCGAGGAGCAGACCCGTATCCGGTCGGTGGCCAGGTGCCGATACCGGTTCGGCTCACACTCGGGTTTGAGAAGGAAGACGGCCTCCACGTCGGGATGGGAACGGGTCACCGCCCGCACCGCGTCGTAGGCCAGATGGAGCTCCGCATCACCCAGCTGCTGCGTGTGCCCTGTCCACACGATGAGCTGATCGCCGGTCAACCCATGGCCCTCGGCCAACCGGGCGCGGGCACTGTTCCGGGTGAGGTCGTCGGCCACGGCCGGGTCGGGGTCACTTCCCCAGGGGATGACTCGGCTGCGATCACCAGCCATGGCGCGGGGACGGAGCGCGGTCGCCATCATCGGATTGGCGACCGCGATGCCCGAGGCGAGCCGGGCGCAGCCCGAGAGGTATTGCGACCGCAACCGGTTCACGGTGTAGAAGCCCAGGTAGGACATGGTGACCGTGGCTGGCCGTTGCTGCCAACGCGTCAGACCCGCCCCGACTCCGACGTTGTCCATGAAGTGGATCACCTCCACCTCATGGCGGGCGACGATGGATCGCAGGCGCTTTCGGTGGCGGAGCAGGGTGAGCGGTTGATCCACGAGCGAGGCGGGTTGGCGTTTGAACGAACCGGCGCATTTGGGCGGGTGCGGCTCCCGATCGGCGGTCAGGCGGGTGAGGGCGTAGACCGGTTCCATCGTATAGAGATCCACCGACGTCGGTCCGGCCGCGAACCTTCGACGAGCGGGTTCGCCATGCACGATGGACGCCACCCCAAGCCAGTCCAGCCGTGGCGCGAGGTGGGTCACCAACCCCAACCAGTAGTTCTTGTCACCAGACGACCGATGGGGCACGAAGTCGTGACCCACCAGCAGCACTCTCGGCGGTCGGCTGGGCGCCATGCTCACGATCGAGCCACCCGCCGCCAGTCGGCGATAGCTCGTTCGTGGTAGGACGAGACGGCCGGGAGGACCTCGGTGCCGACGGCGGCATCGACGGCGTCGAGCCACGTGCCCGTGGCGCCGCTCGCCACGAGGCCGGACCAATCCCGACCGAAGAGGTCGCTCAGGAAAGGGTGCTCCCGCCCGACCACCGGGACCGACACCTCGGCGGCACGGATGGCGATACCGCTCTGGTAGTAGCGGGTGTAGGGAATGAGCACCGCGCTCGACCCCGCGATCGACTCGGTGAGCTCGTGCTCGGGGACGAAGTCACCTCGTATCTCCCAGCCGGTGATCTCCGGCCACCCGCGGCCGACGATCACCGGACGGTACCCCCGCCGTCGCAGTTCGGGTCCCAAGCGAGCCAGTAGCTCGACATCACGCACCGGCTTGTACTGACCCAGCACCGCCACGGAGCCGTCAGCCTCGCGGAGCCGGGAACCGGGCGAACCCATCGGGTGTCGAGCCAGCAGCGGCTCGGGCCAACCCCGGTCGACCAGGGCTTCGGCGGCGAGGCTGCTGTGAACGATCGCCTCGACCTGACCGCCGAGAGCCGTCCGGCCGATCCGGCCCGCCACCTGGCCGGTACCGAACTGTCGCCGCATCGGAACAGGATCGTGGAAGACGACTCGCACCCGGGTGCTGTTGCGATGGCCCCAGGCGAACGGATCAGCCAATCCGAACGACGGCCACAGACACACGATCGAGCGACCTTCGCGGCGAAGCTCGCGGCGAATGGCCCGCAGCACCCGTACTCCCCGGAGACCGCGTCCCACGGCGGACGGATCGGCCATCTCGATGCTCGGGAACGCCTCGGTGACCGCGCATGTGCCGCCGGCGGTGAGCATCTCCTCGAGGGTGAGGCAGTAGCGGCCGAGCAGGGTCGGCAGCGGATTCACCAACCGCACCGCTCGGGTCGTCCCGGAAGCGTCAGGCATCAGCGGCCAGTGCCTGCCGCAAGCGATCCATGCGGGCCGGCTGCTGCTCGGTGGGGACGAAGATGAAGTTGTTCACCAGGCGCCGGGCCAGAGCCGTCGACGGCTTGACGAGCCACTTGAGCTGGTTGATCCGACGCCCACGAGTACCGAGTTGCACCGGCGGCACCCACTGCATGTCGGGTCGGAAGGCGTCGAGCTCCTGGAGCCGACCCTGGTGGATGAAGCATCCGTCATAGCCCATCTCACCCATGACCGACCCCAACGCGGCCGGCCCGTCGCCGTGCCGTATCTCGGACTCGACGAGCAGGATCGGGCGATCACGCTCCAGTAGGCCGCGGGTGCCGCGCATGACCGCGAGCTCGTGGCCCTCGACATCGACTTTGATGAAGCCCACCGGACCGAGGTCGAGCGAGTCGAGGCGACACGTCGGCACCAGGATCTGGTCGTGCTCCAGGTCAGGATCGGCATCGGCCCGCAACGAGGCGCGGGGATGGAGGTCCTTGCCCTCGCGACGGGGAACGTGCAGTGCCTGCATGCCCGCCTCATCACTGGCCGCCAAGGGCAGGACGAGGACATCGGGAAACGTGTGCACGAGACGGCGAGACAGCGGCGGCACCGGCTCGAAGGCCACGACTCGACTCGACAGTCGAACCAGCGCGCTGGTGTAGACGCCAACGCTGGCGCCGACATCGATGGCCACGCGGGCGGGATCGACGAGCAGGGGGAGCAGGGCCAGCTCGGGTTCGCCGATCCTGGTCTGCAGTGCGAGCCGCGCGCTGGCCGCGGCCCGAGCAAGACGTGGCGGCTGCCCCATCGACCGGTCAGACGACCTCGGCGTCGGATGGGCGGTCGGCCTTCCTCATCGAGCCGTCGGAATCGCCGTTCGTGCCCGGCAGGTAGTCCTCGGTGTCGGCGACGGGATCGCCGTAGCCGTAGCCGTAGCCCCGGCGGCGATCACGTGCCGCCCGGTTGAGCACGGTGCCCACCACGGGCGCATGGACCTGACGCAGCATCTCCAACGCCCGACTGACATCGCGGGTGTCGCTGTTCTTGGCGTCACAGACCAGGATCGTGGCGTCGACCATGCCGGCGACCACCAGCGGATCGGTCACGGGAAGCACGGGCGGCGTGTCGACGATGATGATGTCGGCCGCCTCACGCAGCGCGTCGAGCAGCCTGCGCGCCGCCGAGCTGCCCAACACCTCGGACGGGTTTGGCGCGGGGTGCCCGGCCGGGATCACGTGGAGCGACAGATCGTGGAAGGGACGACGACACGAGTCGACCGGATCGAGCTGGGTGACGAGCACGTCGGTGACCCCGGGGAAGGCTCGCAGCGAGAAGAGCTTGTGGATCCTCGGCTTCCGCAAGTCGAAGTCGACGATCACGACGAGCTTGCCCGTGCGGGCATAGGCGATGGCCAGGTTGGCGGCCGTGGTGCTCTTCCCGTCGCCGGGCTGGGGGCTGGTGACCTGGACGACCTTGAGCTCGTTCTCGAGCGCCAGGAACTGCAGTGAGGTGCGCAACGTGCGGTACGCCTCTGAGTGCTCCGGCAGGATGTCGTTGCGTGAAAGGACGTCGACCGACCCCTTCTGGGCTGCGGGGATCAGGGCCAGCGTCGGCAATCCGTCGGTGATCCGCTCGAGGGAGGCCTTGTTTCGGACCGAGGTGTCCAGGGTCTCCCGCAGCAGGGCCAGGCCCACACCGAGGATCAGTCCGACGACGACCCCGAGCACGGCGTTACGGGCCACCTGGGGGGTGAAGGGCGACTCGGGGACCTCGGCCTGGCTGATCACCCGGGGCTGGACGGCCCCGAACAGGTCGGCGCTGACCTGTAGTCGCTCCAGTGCGGTCACGTACAACTCTCGGTTGGCCTCGAGCGCGGGGCGGTCGGTGGACGCCGGTCCCAGGCGGTCCAGTTCGTCGTCGATCTGGCTGATGCGGGCCTGGATCACGCCGGCCGAGGCCTCGAGCTCGTTCACGGCGGACTGACGGCGCAGGTCGATGTAGGTCGACGCGTACGTGTTGGCGATGAGGGCCGCCCGGTCGGCGTCGGAGCTGGTGGCCACGAAGTCGATGACGTTGGCGTCGGATGCGGCTTCGGCGCTGATGGTCGCCTCGACCCCGAGACGATCGGAGGCCTCGATCTCGACCGCGAGGCTCTCGATGAACGCCACCTCGGTCTGGACGGCCCGGGCGTCGTTGATGCCGACGCCGGTCTGCTCATCCAGGATCCCTCCGGTCGATTGCTGCGAGTCGAGCAGCACGGTCGCGGTGGCCTGATACATGGGGGTGGCCGCCAGCGAGTAGCCCAGCGCCGCGCCCGCGACGACGAGCGTGGCCAGGGCCACCAACCACCAGCGGCGCCGCAGCACCGACAGGTAATCCCTGAGTGAATGATCGTTGTCCAAGTCGCTCCTAGCGCGCCAGATCTCATGCGAACGCGGACCCCGCCTCGTGCAAGGGTAGCGAAAGAGGCTTCGGCACCGACAAGCGGCGCCCGC
>Ga0224505_10000944_pt1 | contig 19426 bp, 20 predicted proteins | sample SF_Jan12_sed_USG_FD_169102 | JGI IMG/M metagenome (GOLD analysis project Ga0224505, IMG submission 169102) | Sediment microbial communities from San Francisco Bay, California, United States - SF_Jan12_sed_USGS_4_1 | ecosystem: Environmental > Aquatic > Marine > Sediment | place: USA: California... | reverse complement strand
TGCTCGCCAGCCGGCCGATCGCCGAGGTCGCCCTGGCAGCGGCTGGCTGCAACAACTGGACCCGCACCAACTTCGCCCGGTGGCTTTTCGAAGCGTACCCGCGGGCACTGCTGGCCACCCCACGCCGTTGGGGGCGCGGCGCGATGGCCGAAGCGGGCGCGTTCGCCGGCGAGGCGCGACGCTGAGCGCGTCGATCGAGCGACGTCCGGCAGTGCCAACGCCTGGACGGGACGCGTGCGGCTCGGTCGCCAATGGAAGCCCCGGCCATCACTTGAAATGGTCACAAAGAGAGCGGCCGTCGCCACTCCACGAGCCGACTGGACGGGCCCCGGTGGCGCACGGTGGACGGCGATGGCGCAGACGAGAGCCCAGCGCGAGGCGGGTTGCCGACCGTTTCGCACCACGGTGGGCCCGCCGAGGGGAGACGCGGGACCGAACGGTATTCGCACCAGTTCATGATGGATGCGCCGGCCCGGCGGCCGAACGACCAGGTTGGCCAGGCTCAACGTCGTGCTCCGCCCCCGATTTCACCCCGATCGGCGTCGGCGCCCAGCTGTAACAACTCTCGCAGGACTGTAACCATCTGGACAGAAACAATCCGCGTCCCAATGGGTTGTTGGTCCTAGGGTCAGCAATTGCTGGCCACGGAGCGGGAGCAAGTCCAGATGTCCAATACGACAGCCAGGAACCGAAGGGGAATTGCGGCCCGTCTCGCCGTGACAGCTGCCGCCACTACGGCCACATTCGTGGCGTTGAGCGGCACTGCTGGGGCCAGCGGTCCGGTAACCGACTACGCCAGCTATCCCGAGCCATTGCCGTTCGGGTGCTGGAGCGGCTACGGATCCCTCGAGGGACTGCGGTTCGACAATGGCCGAGGAGACACGGCGCCGACGCTCGGCGACCTACCGGTCTCAGCTGGCGACGTCGTGACGATGAGCTGGGACGCCTTCGCTGCGGGCTGCGCGGCCGACGACGGTACGCCGCTCGTCAGTGTCTCCCTCGCCGCCTACCGCAACACGACCCTGCAGTTCGACCCGACGGTCGACGAGGAACTGATCGACGGCTGGGGCCAGTGCGGAGCCGGCGCCGCCGCGTGCGAGCAGGTCGGTGGTCGGTACCAGCTCAGCGTCGTCGTGCCCGACACCGGCACCGAGCCGCACTGCTCTCTCCAGCTCGACGCCGTCCTGGGCGCTCCTCTCGCCATCGTCGGGCCGAGCGGCAGCTTCTACAGCAGCACGGCGCGCGGCGACGATAAGCCGTCGATGCTGATCTCGGCCAAGAACATGGCCATACCGTGCGACGCACCAGGCCCGCAGCCGAAGCCGACGCCCGAGGTCCCGCAGCTTCCCGAGCCGCAGCCGCAGGTTCCCACGCCCGTCCCGACCCCGGCTCCCGAAGCACCCGCGCCGAGCGCGCCCGCGCCGCAGGCCCCCGCTCCGGCGCCCGCCCCGATCGTCATCCCGCAGGCTCCCGCCGTCGAGGTGCTCGCCGAGCGGGTCGAGGTGCCCCGGACGCTGCCGGCGACGGGCCCTCGCATCAGCGGCCTGCTGGCCGGGCTCGGCGCAGCACTGATCGGATCGGGCATCGCGACCCGACGGGCCAGCCGACGGTTGGCCGGCTGAGCCACCTTCGCTTGCCGAGCGATCGAACCGAGGTCCCGTCGAACGGGACCTCGTTTCGCGTCCGGGCTCGGACCCGTCCGCCAGGTCGCGTCCCCCAGGTCGGGCGCGCTCGTTCAGGTCGACGGAGTGAGGTCGAGCTGCCAGGTCCGCTCGCCGTCCTCGCGATCGAAGCGCAGCGCCTTGCACGAGACGAGTTCCGCACGGGCGATCCGGACCAGCGCCGACCGGGCGACGGATGCGCCCCCGGCGGATGGGAACTCCACGAAGTCGGCCAGCACGGTGCCGGTGCCGGCGTCGTGGTAGAGGACCACCAGCTCGGTGCGCCCGTCGGCATCGAGGTCGCGGGGGCACACGGCGACGTTCGCCCATCGCTTGGCGGCATCGGTCACCGCGGCAACCTCGGTCAGCTGCGTGCCGCCCCGGTACACCGCCAGCCGCGGCGTCGGCGGGTCGCCGACCGACTCACGGAACTCGCTTAGACGGAACGCGATGAGCCCGCTGTCCAGGGGCGCTGGCCGAGCACAGCGCGCCGGCTCCATCGCGCCGTCGCCTCTCTCGCCGGCGTCGCGGCCTTCGATGACGTCGGCTCCACCGGTCGCGTCGAGCGCATCGCGGTCCGCCTTGAGCGCCGGGCAGCGAATGGCCTCGGCGTTCACGAGCGGGAACACCGCGCACTCCAGCAGCGTCGTGCCGGCGTCCGCGGCGCACAGCGACCGACCCGAGACCGGCGTCGCACCCGCGCTCGGCCTCAAGGTCTGCGGATCGCCCGCGGTCGATGCCTCGGCGCCGCGATTCGGACCTGGGGACGGCCCGGGCTCGGTCGTCGGTGCCGGCGCCGCGGCGGTGCTGGCGGGTGCCGCGCTCCGATCGACGTTGCTGTCGGGCTGGTCGAGCAGGGAGAAGCGCACGACCACGACGACGATCACCGTGACGGCCAGCAGCGCGACGCCGGCCAGGGCTCGCAGCGTCGAGTTCACCCTCAGCGACCCATGACGGGCGAGCCGTGGTGTGCGACCAGCTTCCAGCCGTCGCCGGAACGGACGAACACGTTGAGCGCTGCGACGGTCGAAGCCGAGCTCGCGTCGAGCAGGTTCTCGTTGAGGCTGACCCAGCCCACCTGCCCCTCGGCGACCGCCGCCACCTCGGTGAGGATGAACTGCAGCCGGTTCGGGTTCTGGAAGATCGCGTACCACGAGGCGGCGACGCGTCCCCATCCCTGCTGGGTGGCCCACCCGGGATGCGTGCAGACGACGCGATCCGCGTGCTCCCACACGTCGGACATGGCGTCGATGTCCGCGGCCTCGAACGCGTCGTAGAACGCTTGGTTGGCGGCGAGCAGCGAGTCGATGCCAGCCGGGTCATCGCTGCTGCGTGGCTCGTCGATGACCGCGCTCCCTTCCTCGCTTCGGTGCCCTTCGGCGCCGCAGGCTAACGCGCTCGTCGCCGATGGCGGCAGGGCCACGCCCATCGAGTCCCAGCCGCCCGGGCGCGCGCTCGTCGCCGTTCGCGCTCCACACGTCCCCGCGACCACCTCCGGTAGTCTCCGGTGCCGATGCCGATCACGTCCGCCGAGCTGCGCCGCCATCTCGAGGACGCCGATCTCGCCGGCCTTCGCCGGCGGCTGTCCGACGGTGAGCTGGACGTGCTTCGATCGGTGCTCGGCGAGGAGCGCTATCTCGAACTGGGCCGGCGCCTCGGCGTCGGAGACATCGGATGGCTACGGGACACCCTCGGGGCGGTCGAGCTCCCCGAGGACGGTACCGGCCCAGCTCGTGGCGACCCGCCAGTTCGGAACGCTGTCGAACCCGACCCGCCGGAACGCTCCCCGGCGGCCGGTCACCCGCCGACCGGGCTCGCGGCGACCCCACCGCTGCGGGGCGAATCCGACGCCACGGCCCCGCGCGACCCTCGGCACCGTCGGCGACGTCGGTTGGCCGCCGCGGCCGCGCTCGGCCTCGTGGTCGCGGGCGCGCTCGTCGTGTGGGCCATGACCGGTGGACCGTCGGGCGAGCGGCCCGTGAGCCCGGCGCTGGCCGATCCGGACGCCGGCGCCGAACCCGCCTCGGTCCTCGCCGTCGTCGGCGCGGACGCCCGGCTCGGCGTGCTCGCGGGCCTGCTCGCCAGCTCCGGGCTCGACGAAACGCTGGCCGGACCCGGACCGTTCACGCTGTTCGCGCCGACGGACGACGCCTTGGTCGCATTCGCCGCCGCCGGGGACGACGCGGCATCCACTCCGGCGAGCCAGCGCGAGCTGCTCTCGCGCCACGTGCTCGCCGGCAAGGTCACGCTGGCGGACCTCTCGCCAGGCGTCGTGCGGACCATCGGCGGCGCCCGCCTGGCGCTCGAGTCCCCCGGTGGTGCGCGGCGCGTCGGTGGCGCCACCATCGTCGACGGCGACCACAGCGCGCCCAACGGTGTCGTACACGTCATCGACGCCGTGGTCGTCGCCGCGGGAGCGGCCGTGGCCGCTCCCGAGCACACGACCACCTCGACCGCGCCGCCCGCCGAGTTGGCCGCGCTCGTGCGATCGCGGCCCGAGCTGTCGACGCTGGTCGCCCTCATCGACCGGGCGGAGGCCTGGCCGACGCTGGAGACCGGGCCCCTGACGCTGTTCGCGCCGGACGACGCCACCTTCGCCCAACTCGACCCGGACGTGCGCCGGCGGATCGAGAGCGATCCGGACCTGGCGAGGGCGATCCTCCAACGGCACCTCGTCCGCTCCACCGTGACGCGCGCCGATCTCGGAGCCGGGCCACTGAGCGCGCTCGACGGCAGCGTGATCACCGTCGGCCGGATGGGGGACCAGGTCACGATCGGCGGCGCGCGGCTCGTCGGCGCCCAGCTCGTCGCCGGCACCGGAGTCGTCCACGTCGTCGACCATCTGCTCGGCCCCGAAGCGCTGGGCATCACGAACGCCGCGACCGCGCCCGGCGCGCCTACGCCGCCCACCGCCGTCACCCCGCCGAGCTCGGTGGCTCCTGCACCACCGGCGGCTCCGGAGCCATCCCCCGCTGGGCCCGTGTTCACGGTGTACTTCGAGACCGACGAGACCGTCGTGCGGACCGGCCAGTTCCCGGTCATCGAGGCGGCCCTCGCCGAGATGGCGTCACGGCCCACCCCGGCGACGGTCCTGCTGATCGGGTTGGCCGACACCCGCGGCGACCCCGAGGTCAACCGGGCCCTGTCCTTCGAGCGGGCCGAAGCCGTCCGCATCGAGCTGCTGGCCGGTGCCCCCGATCTGCGCGTCTCGATCGAAGCCCGCGGCGCCGAGCCGACCGAAGACCTGGCCACGGCCCGGCGGGTCGAGATCCACATCGGATGACGGTTCGCTGGCCCAGCCGCGCCGCTGCCAGGATGAGCGTCGTGGCCGCCGTCGATCTCCTCCCCATTCTGCCGCCTGTTCCGACCGACCGGTGCGCACCGGTCGCGACCGGCTCGGCCACCTCGGTGGCACCACCGTCGCCGATCCGGCACCGCCCGGGTTCCCTCCACGCCGAGCAGCGGCCCCGCCCATGACAGCCGGCGGCCCACCGCTGTTCGACCTCGATCGAGTTGCGGCGATCGCACGGTTCGACTCGGCCGCCGAGGCAGTCGCGGCCCGGCTACGCGGCCGACCGTGGCTCGATCGGCTGGGCTACGCGGCGTCCGAGGCGGGCAACTTCGCGGCGATCTGGCACGTCTGGGCCTGGGCGGAGGCCCTGGTCCTGCGCCGCCCCGGCGCCGTGCGGCGCGCCGTGATGACGTCGAGCGCACTCGTGGCCGAGGCGGTGCTCGTCAACGGCGTGGTCAAGTCGCGATTCCGGCGCCGCCGCCCGCAGTCAGACGAACGGCGACCGCACCGCCTGCGCACCCCGCGCAGCTCGAGCTTTCCGTCGGGGCACGCCAGCGCGGCGATGGTCGCGGCTGCGCTCGCGACACCAGCGAGTCGCCCGTTCGTGCGGGTCGTCGGGCTGCTCGTCGCGCTCAGCCGCGTCCACGTCCGCATCCACCACGCGTCCGACGTGGTGGGCGGGCTGGCGATCGGCGCCTTGCTGGGCGCCGTGGCGCGCCGAGTCCTTCGGCGCTGAGCGGGGCCCGGAGGGTCGCCCCGGGCCTGCACCTACACGTCCGCTTCCACCGTGGTGAGGATGGAACGGACATCGAGGAGCAGATCGGCCACCTCGTTCGCCGAGACGAGCTCGCGCTTGACGACGCTGAGCAACCCCTCGTCGATGACGGCGAGCGCCTCGATCACCGCTTCTGCCGGCTCAACCGTCCTGGTCATCTGCCACCTCGCCTCGACCGGGCACCCAACGCGCCCGGCTCGCGGGGGCCATCGTAGTTTGCCGGGGAGCCATGCGATGCTCACCGAGCCAGATCGGGGTCGTCGACCACCGGTAGGGTGCGGCGATGCTCGACAATCTCGGCGTCACGTTCGCCGGCTTCTCCCCCCTCGGCCCCATCCGCGCCACCGAGGTCGCCCGCCTCGCCGCCGACCTCGGCTACCGGTCGTACTGGACCGCGGAAGCATCGGGGCCCGAGTCCTTCGCCGTGCTGGCCGCCTGCGGTGCCGCCGCCCCCGAGCTCGACCTCGGCACCGGCATCGTCCCGATCCAGATCCGCTCGCCCCTGCTGGCGGCGATGGGCGCCGCGACCTTGCAGGCGCTGCACCCCGAGCGCCGCATCCTGCTCGGCGTCGGCATCTCCACCCCGCCGATCACCGAGCGCTGGCACGGCGTCCCCTACGGCGAGCGCCCGGTGGCCCGCATGGCCGAGTACCTGCGCATCGTCCGAGCGCTACTCGACGGCGAACGGGTCAGCTGCGAGGGGCCCTTCTGGCACTTGCGGGGCGCGCAGCTGGGCATGCGCCTCGGTCAGCAGAAGCCGCAGCTCGTCGTCGCCGCGCTCAACCCGAAGATGCTGCGGGTCGCCGGGCGGCTGGCCGACGGCGTGCTGCTGAACTACCTGCCCGCGAACCACGTCCCCAACCTCGTCGCGACCGTGCGCGAGGCCGAGGCGGCCGCCGGCAGGACTCCCGGCTCGTGTCGCATCTGGGCCTACGTCCACGCCGGCGTCGCCGACCCCGAAGCCGCCGTCGACCGCGCCCGTCGCGACATCTTCGGGTACGCCTCGGCGCAGGGCTACGGGAACATGATGATCGCCGCCGGCTACGGCGACGAGATCAACGAGCTGCGGGCCGCGATGGCGAGCGGCGATCGTGACGCCGCCGTCGCCGCCGTCTCGCAGCGCATGATCGACGCCATCGACTTCGTGGGCACACCCGAGGGTGTGCGCTCCTACTTCGATGCCTACGCCGAAGCCGGCGTGGACGAACCGGTGCTCATGCCGCTGCCCTGGGGGGAGGACCGCATGGGGGTGATCTCCGACACGCTCGCCGCCCTGGCGGGCTGAGGCGACGCCTGGCGATGGGCGGGACCCTGCGGCGGTTCGGCGACGTCGAGCCCGCAGACGTGCCCGCGGCGCTGGCGGCGATGCATCGGCGCTTGGCCGTCGGTACCACCGTCGAGCTCGAGTTCGACGTGGCCCCATCTGGGGCGCGGACACCGACGGCCGACCGTCGCTGGCCGATCGAGCTGGCGGAGGCGCTGGTCGAGGGAGCCGGCTTCGACGAGATCACGTCGACCCGCCTCGGCGGGATCGTGGGGGTCCGCGCCCGCCGGGCCCGCTCGCTGGCCGACACGGTGGGCGGCGGGCTCCGCCTCCTGATCTGCGGGCTCAACCCTTCGCTGTACGCAGCCGACCGTGGGGTGGCCTTCGCCCGTCCCGGCAACCGCTTCTGGAACGCGGTCGTCGCGGCGGGAGTCGATTCCGTCGCGAACCGACCGGACCTGCTGCTGCAGCATCACGGCATCGGTCTGACCGACCTCGTCAAGCGAGCGACCGCCCGGGCCGATGAGCTGGACCGATCCGAGTACGAACACGGTCTGCAGCGGATCGAGCGACTCGTCGGGTGGCTCCGCCCGGGTGCGGTGTGCTTCGTCGGGCTGGCCGGCTGGCGCGCCGTGGTCGATCGCCGGGCAAGCGCCGGCCCGGCGACGCGCCGGTTGGGCGGCGCCGTCGTCTACGTCATGCCGTCGACAAGCGGGCTCAACGCCTCCTCCACACCGGCGTCTCTCGCCGCGCACCTCCGCGCCGCCCTGGCGCTGGCGGACGGGCGCGACCCGGCAGCGGACCCGCCGGATCCCGACCAGCCACTCTGACCACACCAGCCACTTCCGCCCCAGCCGCGCTACGCTGCGCGGCGGGCGATCCCAGGCGTGAGAGAGGTGGCGAATGGGAGGCACGGTCGGGTTCCTGCTGTGGGCGGCATTGGTGATCTCCGTACTCCTCGTCGCGACGATCATGCTGACGGGCTACGAGCAGATCGCGTCGTGGGAACACGCGATCATTCAGCGGGGCAAGAACCTGCGCGTCGTGAAGGGACCCGCATTGGTCACCTACTGGCGGGGCGTCGAGACGTTCGACAAACGGTCGGTCGCCGAGCATCGCTACGACGCCACCGTCATCAGCGCGACCACCCTCGACGGCAAGCGCGGCGTGGTCGATTTGACGATCGTCTTCTCGATCACCGACGTCTTGGCGGCGCCCGATGCGGAGAAGCTCCAACCGCTGCTCACGTCGGTGGCGGAGGCGACCGTCCGCCGGGAGGCGCTGAAGTACACCTTCGACGACCTCCGGGCCACCAACCCGCTCCAGGCTGCGCTGCTGTTCGACCTGAACGTCGTCGCCGGCGCTCGGGGCAGCCGAGTCAGCGACGTCATCGTCCGACGCTTCGGTCAACAGTCCGACCAGGAGGCGTACATGACCCAGATCGGCAAGGGAGCCAAAGGGCTCGGCGCCGAGGGGCTCTACCTGCGCTACCTCGAAACCTTGAACGACCTGGCGAAGGGGCCGGCCAACAAGATCGTCGTGCCGGTGGAGTTCCCGACAGGTCCCGAAGCGCTCCTGCGCTCGCTCGGCGAGGACGACGCCACGCCGACATCCTGAACGGCCCGCGTCGACCCGACGCCTCGCACGCGACACCGGCGGGCCGTAACGGGCCCGCCGGGATCGATCGGACGCGGCATGCCGCCGTGGCCGAAGCGAAGAAGAGGAAGGACGATTCAGCCTTCCTTGCCGTCGATCTTGTCGACGGCGTCCTTCACAGCGTCGGGCACCTTGCCGCCCGTCGCATCATCGACCTTGTCGACGACCTTCTCGGCGACGTCCTCGACCTTTTCGGCCATGTCCTTGACGGCGTCCTTGGCCTTGTCCATGAAGCTCAACGGTCCTGCTCCAGCTGCTCGGGGGGCACGGTTCTCGCCGTCCCAACGGGTGGTTCCGGCGGCGAGGGTAGTGCGCGGTCCGTACGCCCGCCCGGTTGGGGACACGACATCCGTCGTCGCGCCGCGCGGCCCGCGTAACCTGGCCCGCTGTCGTCAAGGAGTGATCGATGGCCGACCAGACCCCCTCCGGACTCTTCTTGGGTGCCGACCTCGACCCCGCTACGCGGGAGCGGACCGACGTGTTGACCACCTACGAGGCCGATCGGTTCACCACCCACGGCGTCATCGTGGGCATGACGGGATCGGGCAAGACCGGCCTCGGCGTCGTGCTGTTGGAAGAGGTACTCGCCTCGGGCGTGCCCGCCCTGATCATCGACCCCAAGGGCGACCTCACCAACCTCGCGCTCAACTTCCCCGACCTCGACGCCGCCAGCTTCCGGCCCTGGATCGATCCGGCGGAGGCGGCCCGGGGCGACCGGACGATCGACCAGCTCGCGGCCGATACGGCGGCGAGCTGGACCAAGGGCCTCGCCTCGTGGGGCATCGACGCCGAACGCATGCGCCGGCTGCGCGAGGGGACGCGGTTCACCATCTACACGCCCGGATCGACTGCCGGCGTGCCGCTCAACCTCGTCGGCAGCCTCGCCGCTCCCGAAGGGGTTGACCTCGAGGCGCTGGCGGACGAGGTGCAGGGGTTCGTCACCGGCCTGCTGGGCATGGCCGGGATCGAAAGCGATCCGCTGACGAGCCCCGAGCACATCCTGCTGACGAACCTGATCAGCTACGCCTGGCAGCGGGGTCGCGACCTCGACCTGGCCGCGTTGCTGGCGATGGTACAAGAGCCGCCGCTGCGCAAGCTCGGGGTGATCGATCTCGACACCTTCTACCCGCCCAAGGACCGCCAGGCCCTGCTCATCCGCCTCAACGGGCTGCTCGCATCGCCGACGTTCCAGGCGTGGACCCAGGGCCCGCCGGCCGACATCGCGTCGATGCTGTGGGCGCCAGACGGCCGGCCGTCGGCGGCCATCGTCACGCTCTCACACCTGTCGGACCAGGAGCGGCAGTTCGTGGTGACGCTGCTGTTCTCCAAGCTGATCACCTGGATGCGCGCCCAGCCGGGCACGTCCTCACTGCGAGCGCTCGCCTACATGGACGAGGTGTTCGGCTACGTGCCACCGAACGGTGCACCGCCCGCCAAGAAGCCCATCCTCACCGTGCTCAAGCAGGCCCGCGCGTTCGGTGTCGGGCTCGTCCTTTCCACCCAGAACCCGGTGGACATCGACTACAAGGCGCTGTCGAACGCCGGCACGTGGATGGTCGGCCGGCTCCAGACCGAACGCGACAAGGCCCGCCTGCTCGACGGGATGACCTCGGCATCGGGCGAGGTCGACGTCAAGGCGCTCGACGCCACGTTGTCGGCGCTCGACAAGCGCCAGTTCGTCCTGCACTCGACCTCGGCGTCCACGCCCCGGCTGTTCACGACGCGGTGGGCGATGTCGTACTTGCGTGGGCCGATGACGCGCGAGCAGATCGCGGCGTTCACCGCCGACGCCCCCGAACGCGCCGTGCCGGGCCCCGCCACCGGAGCCGGCGGGGCCGGATCGAGGGGCGACGCCGCCGCTGGCGGGACCGGCGGCTCCGGCCCGGCTCTCGGTGCACGGGAGCTCGCCGACGACGAAAGCCCGGTTCCGCCCCAGGTCGCGGCCCGGACGCCGACGTTCTATCTCGATCCGGGGGCACCGTGGACCGACGAGCTGGGCGTCGACGTGGTCTCAGCCGGAACGCGGTTCCAGGCCGCGATCGCCGCCCGCGTCGCGCTCGTCTACGACGACCACCGGGCCGGTGTCCAGGAGTCCGACGAGTGGGAAGCGGTGCTGTTCCCGCTCCAGGGGCCCGCCGACTGGTCCACCGCCCACGTGGTCGACTACGACGATCGCGACCTGCGACCGGACGCGCCGCCGGGCGCCATCTACCAGCTCCCCAACGCGTCGATCGACGACGCGAAGTGGTTCCGCGAGGCCCAGTCGGCGCTGGCGAGCCACCTCCGAGCGAACCTGTCGCTGGAGCTGCTGCGCAACCAGCCCCTCAAGCTGGTGCAGCGGCCCGGCGAGACCAACGACGCCTTCGGCCTGCGCTGCAACGCGGCGGCAGACGCAGCGATGGACGAAGAGGCTTCCCAGATCCGCTCGCGGCTCGTCATCCAGGCCGACCGGATCCGGGCTGCCATCGAGGACGCCGAGGAACGCGCCGAAGATCTGCGCGCCGACCAGCGGCGCCGCCAGACCGGCAACGTCCTCCAGGCCGCCGGATCGTTGCTGTCGAGCTTCCTCGGGGGCCGCCGGTCGAGCCGCAAGATCTCCAGTGCCATCAACGCGGCCGGGCGACTCGCCAAGCAGACGTCGACCTCGCTCGACAGCGCTGAGCGGAAGCTGGCCGGCCACCGCAGCGACCTCGACGAGCTCGAGGACGATCTGGCCCAGCAACTCGCCGAGCTCGACCTGCGCTGGGACAAGGCTGCGAGCACCATCGACACGCTCTCGGTCGGCCTCGACGCCTCCGACATCGACATCCGCCAGCTGGCCGTCGTGTGGGTACCGGTCGGTTGAGCCGAGCCCGGCCGCACTCGGCTCAGCGGCGGCGCGCGGCCTCCCGGGGCGCGTTCTCGTCGAACCAGCGGCGGAGGGGGAACAGCTCGACCGGAGCGACCCGCTGGACCAGGCCCCACAGACCGCCAGGCCCGAACGCCACGATCACGCCCAACGCGGCGCAGGCGAAGAAGCCGCTCACCGCCAGGTCATGGCCGCCGGCGATGCGCGCCACCGCGACGTACAACACAGCGGCGAGCACGGGCCCCTCGATGCTGCGGTAGCCGCCGAGGGACGCGAGCACGAGCGGGACGAGGGACCAGCGCACGACCCCGAAGGCGACATCGGTGTCGACGACACCCTCGCGCAGTCGCACGGTCGCCCCCGCCATGGCCAAGCCGGCCGCGGCGATGACGACGATCAGCCAGCGCGCTCGTCCGACCGGCAGCCCCAACGAACGGGCGGCGGGCTCGTCATCCCGCTCGGCGGCCAGCGCCAGGCCGAGGCGGGAGCGCCGGAATGCGTACACGGCCGCGACCGCGCCGAGCCCGACGACGACCGCGAGCCAGGCGACGATCCCGTCCGACGCGCCGCCGAGCTCTGCGACCGCGTCGAGCGCCCGGGGAGTCCGTCCGCCCAGAGCGGGAACCTGGAGCACGATCGCCCGGAGCAACTCGGCGAGCGACCACGACGCCAGCAGCGCCACCGCCGGAGCGGCCCGCAACAGGACCGGGGTCGCGGCCAGCGCCACCGCGGCGGCGACGACGCCGGCGCCGCCCACCGCCAGCACGGGGTTGAGGTCCGCCCGCTCGGTCAGCACGACCAGCGTGGCCGCGCCCAGACCGGCGAACCCGTGCAGGCCGATGACGACGACGCGTGCCGCGCTGGCGATCGAAGCCCACAGCACCGTGGCCGCCACCACGACGAGCACGTCGACCATCAGCCGCGTCACGGCGGGTGCCGCCCACAGCGGGGTCGCCGCCACCACGGCGAACGTGACGAGCGCCACGCCGACGGTCGTGTTCGACGGGCGGCGGGTCACGGCAGCGCCACCCGTGTCGGCGCGCCGGAGCTTCGCCGGGTTCGCAGCACGACGGCGGTCAGCGCGACGGCCGGAATGATGACCGCGCCCCAGCCCGACACGAGCTGGTCGGCGACCGCTCGGGCCACCTCGAGCCCGAACGCCGCCGCGACGATGCGGCGCAGCCGGGTCGTCCCGGCGACGAGCAGCACCTCGGCGGTGCGTCCGAGCAGCCCGAACCCGCTGGCGCCGTTCACCGCCACGACCGAGGCGTAGGCGGCGACGCCGACCGACGCGACGACCGCGGTGAGCGCCGCGAGCCGAGCGCCGAGCCGTACCGGATCGCGGCCTCCCAGCACCACCAGGTCCGGATCCTCCTGCCAGCTACGGAGCAGGCGGCTCGACGGCCCGAGGGCGAACACGGCACCCACGGCTAGCACCGAGACGATGGCGAGCACCGCGGCGACGGCCGCGGCCATGCTGAGCAGCGCGACGCCGTCTCGACTCAACACCGCCGAGGAGGTCTCGGCCAGCCGGCCGGGATCGAAGCCGGCGCGGGCGACCAGCAGGCGATCCGCGACCACCGCGCCCAGCACCGCGGTCGTCAGCCCCAGCACGGGGTCGGCCTCCACGGCCAGGCGGTCGCCGACCGCGAGGGCCAGCAGGTAGCCCAGCGCGGCCGCGATCGGCAGGAGCAACAGCGCGTCGCCGAGCGGACCGGCGCGGCCCTCCCCCGCCCATGACCTGGCGACGAGCACCACGGCGATGCCGACGAACGGTCCGACGAGATCGATCTGGTTCAGCAACCGCAGCCGTACGTGCAACGCCGTCGCCAGCGCCGCCACGCCAGCGCCCGCGACGACCGCGCCCAGCAGTGCGACCAACCACTCGGTCACGAGCTCCCTCCCTCGGTCGGGACGAGCCGGCCCCGGCTCAGGACGAAACGGCGATCGGCCAGCTCGGCGGCGGCCCCGCCCGGTTGATCGGTGACGACCACCGCGAGCCCGCCGGCGAGCTCGGCGAGCGTGGAGGCGAGCAAGCGCACGGAGCGCTCCGGCAGTCCGGTGCCGACCTCGTCGACGAGCAGGACCGACGGTTGGCCGAGCAGCGACCGGGCGATCGCCAGCGCTCGCCGCTCGAGCGGGGGCAGATCGCCGGCGCACAGGTGCCGGCCGTTGTACAGGCCAGGGAAGAGGTCGTACACGGCCGCTCGCGTCCAGCGGCGGCGAAGGTGGGCGCCGCGGGCCAGCGCGAGGTTCTCGTCGACGTCGAGGCTCGGCACGAAGCCGCCGTGCTGGGGCACGAGGTGCAGGCCGAGGCGGACCCGTTCGGTCGCGGTGTGGCCGCTGACGTCGACGCCCTCCAAGAGCAGCCGCCCGGCGGCGTCCACGAGCCCTACCAGGCTGCGCAACAGCACCGACTTGCCGGCGCCGGGCCGTCCCTCGATGACGACGAGCTCGCCGGTGTCGACGTCGAGCTCGACCCCGGCGATGATCGGGACGCCCCGGCGCGGCGCGGTCCACGCCTGCGCGCTGATGGCGGGGGGGTCGACGGGCGGATCGGTGAGCGGTGCGACCTCGACCGCGTCGGCCGAAGCCGCATCGGCGTCCCGAGCGCGCGCCCCGTCCGCAGGGTGCGGCGTGACGCGTGCGATCTGCGGTGGTCGACGAGGGGTGGGGGCGGGCTCGGCGACATGTTGGTGCAGGTCGCGCACGGTCGGGCCGGCGAGCACCTGCTGGGGCGGCCCCTCGTCGATGATGCGCCCGAGCTCGAGCACGATGAGGCGGTCGGTGGCCATCGGCGGCGTCTCGACCACGTCCGCCCAGACCAGCGCCGCGCCGACGTCGAGCCCGTCGATCAGCGCCGTGGTCAGCTCCGCCCTGGAGTTGGCGTCGAGGCCGTCGGAGAGCTGGTCGACGACGACGAGCGAGCGGGGCGCGGCGATGGCTCGGGCCACCTCGAGGCGCTTGGCGGCGTCGATGTCCAGCCCGCCGGCGCTCTCGTCGGCGCGGCGCGCCAGTCCGGTCCGCACCACGGCTCGCCGCGCGTGCGCCTCGGCGACCCTGCGGCTCCACGCGAGGTTGGCGAACGCGGCCGCGAGCACGTTCTCGTACACGGTGAGGCTGCGGAACGGTCGGGGACGCTGACTGATCCAGCCGACGCCGCGCACCGATGCTCCGGTGGCGACGTCGTCGGTCACGTCCGCGCCGTTACGACGGATGCGGCCCGAGTCGGGCCGGCGGGCGCCGACGAGCACCTCCACCAGACCGGATTTGCCCGACCCGGGACGGCCGATCACGCCGATCCGCTCACCGGGCGCGACGACCAGGTCGACCTGACGCAGCGATCCGGCCGCCACCTGCTGCAGTTCGACGATGGGATGCACCGTCGAACAGGATCGCGCCTAGCGGGGGGCCAGATCGCGGATGGCCGTGCGCGGGTCGACGTCGCCGAAGCGCATGATCGACAGCGCCGGGGTCGTCACGCCCGCGTCGATGTAGCGCTGCACGTGCGCCCGGCACGCCTCGGGGGACCCCCAGACGATGAGCTGATCGATGAGCTCGTCGGGAATCGCGGCGAGCGCCGCCTTGCGATCTCCCGCCTGCCACGCCTCCCACATCGGTGCCAGGGTTGGGCTCCGCCCCAGCCAGCGGTGGAACTCGGCGTAGACGGGCACGTTGAGGTACGCGGCGATGGCGAAGCGGGCCCCGGCGTAGACCGCGTCGCGGTCCTCGGTGGGCGCGACGAAGATGCGGGCGACGATCTCCTTGCCGTCGCCCTGCCCGTGGACGACCGGCGCCACCTTCTTGACGTCCTCGGCCGACAGCCAGTTGATGATCGCGCCGTCGCCCTCCCGTCCCGCGAGGCGCAGCATCCCCTCGCGCAGCGCAGCGACGAGGATGGGGACGGGTTCGGGCGGCAGGATTCCAGCCCGGAAGCCATCGATGCTGAAGGTCTCGTAGGTCTCGGTGACCTTCTCTCCACCGAGCGCGGCGCGCAGGAAGCGCAGGGTGTCTCGGGTGCGCTTGTACGGCTCGTCGAACGCGATGCCGTTCCAGCGTTGCACGATGACGTTCGAGGAGCTGCCCAGGCCGAGGACGAAACGCCCGGGCGCTGCCTGTGCCACCGAGGCGACCGTCTGGGCCAGCAGAGCCGGCCCGCGTGTGAAGGCGGGGATGATGGCGACGCCGAGGCGTTGTGCCGGCGCCCACTGCGACGCGAGGACCAGAGGGGTGAAGCCATCGGCACCGTCGGCCTCGGAGGACCACAGGTCGGTGTAGCCGAGTTCGGCCAGCTCCTCGATCCACCCGCGCTGCTCGGCGAGCGGCACTCCGGCCAGCGGGATCGACATGCCGTATCGCTGCAAGGGTCGCTTCCTTCCTGTGCTGCCGGAGGGCACCAAGCGCAGGCGCCACGTACTCGGCAGGTCTCCGGACGGCGGGGACACTACCCGCCGGGCCGATCGACCCCACACCCCCGAAAGTGTCACACCCCCTGCGGATACTGGTGTCATGACCAGCCAGCTCAAGCTCCGCATCGTCGACACCACCGGTTCCCAGTTCCGCCTCGATGAGCACACCAAGTCGGTCGGCCGCCGCGGCATCGCGCAGGCTCGCGCTGCGCTGCGCTCCGCCCGCACGCTCGACGCCGCCCCGAAGGACGACGACGCCGCCTCCGCAGCGTGAGCGTTCCCAGGGCTCGCCCGCCCCCGCTCACCGACGGCCGCCGTCGGTCGCGCCGCTCGTCGCGCCCGACGCGGGGTCGATACGCTCCGCCCATGCGCGAAGTCGTCATTGTCGAAGCGGTCCGCACCCCCATCGGTCGTCGGGGCGGTGGCCTGTCCACCATGCACCCCGTCGACGTGCTGGCTGCGGTCCAGACCGAACTGTTGCGCCGCGCCGGGGTCGATCCGGCGGTGGTCGAACAAGTCGTCGGCGGCTGCGTCAGCCAGGTGGGCGAGCAGTCCTTCAACGTGATCCGTACCGCCTGGCTCACCGCGGGCCTGCCCCTGACGGCGGCGGCCACCACGGTCGACTCCCAGTGTGGTTCGTCTCAACAGGCGACCAACATGGCGACCACGCTCGTGCAGTCGGGCGTGGTCGACGTAGCCGTCGGATGCGGCGTCGAGGCCATGTCCCGCATTCCCATCGGCTCCAACAGCGACCGCAAGCTGGGCCTGGGGCGCGCCATTCCGAAGACGTACTTCGACAGCTACGAGTTCACCTCCCAGTTCGAGGCGGCCGAGCGGGTGGCCGACAAGTACGGCATCACGCGTGCCGACTGCGACGCGTTGGGCCTCAGCTCCCAGCAGCGGGCGGCGCGCGCCTGGGCCGAGGATCGTTTCGCCACCCAGATCCTGCCGATCGACGCGCCGACCTCGACGACGAAGGCAAGCCGACGGGCACCTCGCACCGCGTCGAGCGCGACGAGGGCCTGCGCGAGACCACCCTCGAAGGCCTCCAGAGCCTCAAGCCTGTCGCCCGCCCCGACGGTGCGCACACCGCCGGCTCCTCGTCGCAGATCTCCGACGGCGCGGGCGCCGTGCTCCTCATGGAACGATCCAAGGCGGACGAGCTCGGGCTGCGGCCCCGTGCCCGCATCGTCGACACCTGCCTGGTCGGCGTCGATCCGGTCCTCATGCTGACCGGCCCGATCGATGCGACCGAACGGCTGTTCCAACGCACCGGGCTGACCATGTCCGACATCGACGTCGTCGAGATCAACGAGGCCTTTGCCTCGGTGGTGCTGGCGTGGGAGCGCGAGACCCATCCGGACATGGACAAGGTCAACCCCAACGGCGGCGCGATCGCCCTCGGCCACCCGTTGGGCGGTACGGGAGCGATCCTGCTGACCAAGGCGCTGGCTGAGCTCGAGCGCACCGACGGCACCTTCGGCCTCGTCACCATGTGCTGCGGTGGGGGCCTGGGCACCGGTACGATCATCGAGCGCATCTGATCGTCGGCCGGCCGACGGCGTTCGTGGTCGGCCTCCCTCGCAGCGAGGTCATCGCTGCTCGGTACCAACCGAAGCGAGGATCGGCTGACGATGATCCACCGACCGCCCGGCTGGGCTGTGGCGTGCGCACTCCTGCTCGGCGCCTGCGGGCGGCCCCCGGGCCCCGAGCAGGCCACGCCGCTCAGCTCGGAACCCGCGCCCGCGGCCCGGTCGGTCACCGACGAGGCACCCGAGGACGTGGCGTTGCCGCTCCCGGGCCCCGGCGGCAAGCTCATGCCCCAGGGGTACCCCGCCACGCTCCAGCGCGTCGTCGACGGCGACACCGTCGTCATCGACATCGCCGGTGACGAGGAGACCGTCCGGCTCATCGGGATCGACACGCCCGAGACGCACAAGCCGAACACCCCCGTCGAATGTTTCGGCCCCGAGGCCACCGAGGCGCTGCGCGAGCTGATCCCCGAAGGGACGGCGCTGCTCGTCAGCCGCGACACCGAGAGTCGCGACGTCTACGGGCGCCTGCTCGCCTACGTCTTTCGCGCCGAGGACGGGCTGTTCGTCAACCTGGAGATCGCCGAGCGTGGCTACGCCGACGTGCTGGTCATCCCACCCAACACGACCTTCGCGGCCCAGTTCCGAGCGGCGGTCGCCCGCGCCTCGGGCCAAGGCCTCGGGCTGTGGGGGGCGTGTCCGACGGCGAGCGGCTCATCCAGCTGAGGGGGGCCTCGGGCAAGCGCAGCGGCTCCGGTAGCGTCGGGGCCATGTCCTCCGGCCTCGCCGCCCGCCTCGGGCTGGCCTCTGACGCCCGGGCCGTGGTGGTTTCCTGCCGCGGTCTCGGCACCTGTCACGCGTCGAACCAAGGCGTGCTCGCGGCCCTGCGCCTCGGGGTGGGCACCGCCGCCGATCTGATGGTGCCCTGCACGTGGGCCCGGCACGCGGCGCGCCAGGCCAGCGAGCGCGACGACATCGGGGTCGAGCTCACGCTCAACGCCCGCTACGAGCTGTACCGCTGGGGGCCCCTCACCCACGCGCCGAGCCTGGTCGACGGCGACGGTGGCTTCCCCCGCACCATCGAGGACCTCTGGGACCACGCCGACCTCGACGAGGTCCGGCGCGAGTGCCGTACCCAGATCGAACGGGCCTCGCAATGGGGCGTCGACGTGACCCACATCGGCAGCTACCTCAGCGTGCTGGCGCTCCGACCCGAGTTCTTCGACATCTACCTCGATCTCGCCGTCGAGTTCCGGCTGCCCGTGCAGCTTCCACCGGCCACGCTCGAACGTCAGGCCGGCTTCCCGCTCCGCGAGCTCGCCGACGAGGCTGGCGTGCTGCACGTCGACCGCGTGATCGCCCCGGCCAGCGAGGATCAGCTCCTCGACGCGCTTCGCCACCTCGAGCCGGGCGTCACCGAGCTCGTCATGCGACCGGCGCTCGACAACCCCGAGCTCCGAGCGTTCGCAGCCGACTGGTCGCGGCAGGTCTCCCACCATCGCGCGCTCGTCGGCGACGCGGCCGTGCTCGAAGCGCTCACCGGGGTGGCTCGGGTCACCTACCGGCAGCTCCGCGACATCCAGCGCGCCGCCGAGCACTGAGCGGCGCGCAGCTGGGCGAGCGAGCCGCGCGACGCCGCGCGACCCCGGTCAGAACCGGGTTTCGGCCGCGACGCGGGCCAGCGCGTCACGGTGGGCCGGCCGGGCCCAGAGCTGGAACAGCTCGAAGAGCGGTCGCGTGGCCCCCTTCACCTTGAGGCTGCCCGTCATGTAGTTGAGGGCCGGGTCGTAACCGCCGCACACCTGGTCGACGGCGTCGTCGTAGGTGAGCTCGTAACTGCTGTCGGCATCGGCCTGCGCGCCCGCGATGTAGGCCGGCCCCTCGCCGGTCCGCAGCTCGACGGTGAAACCACGGCGGCCGTCCGGACCCCCGACCACGGTGATGGCCACCCTCTGGTCGCCCCCGTCGTGACGCAGCTCGGCGCTGGCC
>Ga0224505_10000943_pt1 | contig 19440 bp, 21 predicted proteins | sample SF_Jan12_sed_USG_FD_169102 | JGI IMG/M metagenome (GOLD analysis project Ga0224505, IMG submission 169102) | Sediment microbial communities from San Francisco Bay, California, United States - SF_Jan12_sed_USGS_4_1 | ecosystem: Environmental > Aquatic > Marine > Sediment | place: USA: California... | reverse complement strand
GCGTGCGGCGGCTTAAATTTGATTAACAGCAAGACGCCAAGGACGCCAAGGGAAAACCAGAATGAGAATGAAAAGCCTGAAACTGACGTTTGTTGATTTCGGTTTTCTTGGCGCTCTTGGCGTCTTGGCGGTAAGAGTGTCTTGGAAGTAAAAAAGGACTCACACATGAACATCATCAAAGGCAGCGCCCGTGTGCTGGGCGACGAAATCAATACCGACGTTCATTGTTCGAGCAAGTACCTGCCGGGCAAGGATGCGGCGTACATCGCGCAACATGCATTCGGGCAGGTAGCGCCGGGATTCGCGCAGGCTTTCAGCAAAGGCGATGTGATCGTTGCCGGCAAGAACTTCGGCATCAACTCGTCGCGCGAGCAGGCAGTGCACATCATGCACCTGATGGGTGTTGCGGCGGTCGTTGCGCCGTCGTTCGGCCGGCAGTTCTTCCGCAATGCCATCAACAACGGTCTGCCGGTGGTTGAATGTGACATCAGCGGTATTGCGGCGGGTGACGGGATCGAGATCGACCTGATTGCGGGCCGCGTCAGCGTGGCGGCGCGCAAGATCGCGCGCGCGGTGCCGCCATTGCCGGCTGCGGTGCAGGCGCTGCTGGCAGCGGGCGGGCTGATTCCGTTTCTGCAGCAGCATCCGGACTGGAATCTCGAGGCGAAGGTTCGAGGCTGAGGCACCATGAACCTCGCATCGAGTCGGAAGTGGTCAGAAAAAACCCCGCCTAGTAATCAAATTTAAGGAGTTGCGTTGACTGAGAAACTGACGGTACGGCAGCAATTGCGCCGGCGCCTGACCGAGGGCGCGATGATCGTCGCGCCCGGCATCTACGATGCTTATGGCGCGCGGCTGGTGCAGCAGGCGGGTTATGACGCGGTCTATATGACCGGTAACGGCGTGTCGGCATCGCTGCTGGGGCAACCCGACGTGGGCATGGTCGATCTGACACTGTTCGCTGCGCACGCGCACCGCGCAGCCGCCTGTGTCGATATTCCGCTGATCTGCGACGCCGACACCGGTTACGGCAATGCCGTCAACGTGCGGCATACGGTGCGTGAATTCGAAAGTGCCGGTGTTGCGGCCATCCATATTGAAGACCAGGTGGCACCCAAGCGTTGCGGCCATCTGCCGGGCTCGCGCCCGGTCGTATCGCTGGCGGAACATGCGGGCAAGATCGAAGCTGCAGTGGCGGCGCGCCGCGACCCCGATTTCATCATCATTGCGCGTACGGATGCCGCGACCGGGCTGGGGCTGGATGAGGCCATCCGCCGCGGTCAGGCTTATCGCCAGGCGGGTGCCGACGTGGTATTTGTGGAACTGAAAAACAGCCCGACCATACTCGAGGACCTGAAGCGCGTGACGGGCGAGTCGGGCGCACCCTGCCTGGTCAATATCGATGGCGGCGGCAAACTCGGTGAGCTGACGGTGCCGGAAATCGCCGCGCTTGGATTTCGCATCGCAATTTTTCCGGGGCTGGCGCGCAATGCCGCGGGCTTTGCGATTCGCGAGGCGCTGGGCACGCTCAAGCGTGATGGCAGCACCAAAGGTGTGCGCGATCGCATGCTGTCGCTGCAGGAATACAACGAAGCGCTGGGCCTGGCACGCGTCGAGGAATGGGAAAAACGCTATATGGCAGACCGGTAAGTTTTTGCATATTAGTTAATCTATTGATTTTAAATCTTAATTCAATTAATTCTGGTTGGCGGACGCCAACCTCACTGGAGTCCGTAAATGGCAGTACCCCGTAAAAAATCCCGCAAGACCGCCCCTACCGGCAAGCTGCGCGTCGTCAAGAACAGCACCGACGACCGTGAACCGCAATTCGAGTCGCTGCAGCAGATCGCGCTGGCCGCGTGGCGAAAACTGCAGCCAACGGTCTGGGACCATCTGGTCGGTGGTGCCGATTCCGAAATGACTTTGCGCCGCAATCGCGCAGGCCTCGACGCGCTGGCCCTGCGTCAGCGCGTGCTGGTGGACGTACGCAATATCGATTTGAAAACCTCGTTGCTCGGGCAAAGCATGGCCTTTCCGGTTTTCCCGGCGCCAGTGGGGGGGTTTCTCAGCAAAGTGCATGCTGAAGGCGGGCCTGCGGTCGCGCGTGCTGCGGTATCACGCGGCACCCAGGCGTTTATCGCGACTGCAGCCAAGCCCAGCCTCGAGGCGGCGCAGGCCGCCGTCAAACAACCGTTGATTTTTCAGCTCTACGTGCGCGGCGACCGCGACTGGGTCGAAGGTGTGCTTGACCGCGTGAAGGCGGCGGGTTACGGCGCGCTGTGCGTGACCATCGACCGCAACTACTACGGCCGGCGTGAACGTGATCTGGTCAGCGGACTGCCGGTGCGCGAAGAGTTCGGCGACCAGTCGTTCCAGGCCGGATTGAACTGGAAAGACCTGGTGTGGATGAAGAAGCGCGTGGGGCTGCCGCTGGTGGCCAAGGGCATCGCCACTGCAGAGGATGCGGTGCTGGCTGTTGAGCATGGTGCCGACGTAGTTTACGTATCGAATCACGGCGGGCGCCAGCTCGATCATGCGCAAGGCAGCATTGAAGTTCTGCAGGAGGTGGTCGAGGCGGTCGACGGCCGTGCGGAAATCGTCATGGACGGCGGCATCCTGCGCGGCACCGATGTGGTCAAGGCCCTGTGCCTGGGGGCGCGCGCGGTCGGTGTGGGCAAGCTGCTGGGCTGGGCGCTGACCGCCAATGGCGAAGCCGGCGTGGCGCGCATGCTTGAACTGATGGAAATCGAAGTGCGTACGGCGCTTGGTCTGATGGGCGTGACATCGATAAAACAACTGGGGCCGCAGTGGCTGCGCGAGGTGCCGGTGCTCGGCACTCCGAGTGCAGTGAGTGCCTATCCGCTGCTGGCTGATGCTGTGCAGCGACAATCGCGTTAAGGAACAGAACATGTACAAAATCGGAATACTCGAAGGCGACGACATCGGACTCGAAGTGGTGCCCGAGTGCGTCAAGGTAATGAAGGCCGCGGCGGCCAAGGCGGGTGTGCAGATCGAATGGCAGCCGCTGCCGATCGGCCGGCGCGGGCATGAGACTCATGGCCACACCATGCCGCAACTGACTGTCGATGCACTCAAGGATGTCGACGGCTGGGTGCAGGGACCCATCGGTCACAACATGTATCCACGCAGCGACCCGACCTGGATCAATCCGCCATTGCGCAAGAAGTTCGAACTGTTCGCCAATGTGAAGCCGGTGAAGTCCTATCCGAAGCTGCCGTCGCTGCACAAGGACGTCGATATCGTGTTCCTGCGCGAAACCACGGAAGGCATGCAGTCGAGCAGCGTGGTGTTCGCCGGCAGCGGTGAATTCCAGCCCAATGATGACATTGCGATCGGCATGCGCGTGGTGACCCGCAAGGGTGCGAGCCGTGTTGCCCGTGAAGCGTTCGAAATCGCGCGCACGCGCAAGCGCAAAAAAGTGACGGCACTGCACAAGGAGCCGGTGTACCGGCTGGTGTGCGGCATGTTTGCGCAGGAATGCCGCAAGATGGCGAAGAATTATCCCGACGTGGAACTGGAGGAAGTGCTGATCGACGGCTTCGCGATGAAAGCGGTGATGAAGCCGCAGCAATTCGATGTCGTGGTGACCACCAACCAGTTCGGTGACATCGTCACCGATCTGGGTGCAGGGCTGGTGGGCGGGCTGGGGCTCGCACCGGGGCTCGTGGTCGGCGAGAAACAGGCCATGGCGCAGGCGACGCACGGGTCGGCGCCTGACATTGCCGGAAAAAATATCGCAAATCCCTATGCCATGATCATGTCCGGCAAAATGCTGTTCGAGTGGCTGGGGCGCACACGCAATGACAATAGCGCAACTGCGGCTGCAGCGCTGATCGATGCGGCGATGGACAAGGTGATTGCAGAAGCGCGACATCTGACCGGGGACCTTGGCGGCAAGGCGGGGACTAAGGAAATGGGCGATGCGGTAGTCGCCGCGCTCTGACGCCATTTCCCCGAGGGTGCACTTGCGCGCCAATCCGCGGTAGACTCGGGCAGGAAATTCCAACCGCACGCAAGATGCGGCGAAACTCCCCGGCAGTAACGGGGTCATACCTTCGGGGCAGTGCCCGGGCGGGTTGTTTTACCGCCGACCCGGAGGCTCAGGGCCGAAAAACCATAAACGAGGAGGCAACAACATGCCAAAAGCATTGCATTTAGTATTTTCAGCGGCTATTGCCGCCATGACCGCTTTTGCGGGACTGGCCCAGGGTGCAGCATATCCCGAACGGCCCGTGCGTCTGATCGTGCCGTTTGCACCGGGTGGCGCGTCGGATTTTGTTGCGCGCATCATCCAGGAAAAGCTCGGCAGCGAACTCGGGCAGCAGATCGTCATCGACAATCGCACCGGTGCATCCGGTTATATCGGCGTTGAAGTCGCGGCAGATTCGACGCCCGACGGTTATACCGCGCTGCTCGGCAACATCGGCACCATGGCGATCAACGCCTCGGTATTTCCGAAATTCCGGGTGAAGCCGCTGGATGCCTTCACCGGTATCACGCAGGTAGTCGACGTGCCGGGCATGGTCGTGGTGCATCCGTCGATACCCGTCAAGTCGATTGCGGAATTGATTGCGTTTGCGAAAGCGCGTCCGGGCAAGCTGAATTTCTCGGCTTCGGGTGCAGGCAGCAACTCACGCCTTGCATTTGAACTGTTCCAGCAGCAGGCAGGGCTGAAGATCGTGATGGTGCCGTACAAGGGTGGCGCCAGTGGCGCGTCGCTGGCGGTGGCCCAGGGCGAAGTGCCGTTGACCATGCTGACGTCGGCGTCGTTGCTGCCGTACATCCGGATTGACCGGATGCGCCTGCTCGCTGTGGTCGCGCCGGAGCGGTTGAGCGACTTTCCCAACGTGCCGACGATGAAGGAAGTCGGTTTTCCGGATCATGTGGTCGGCTCATGGCAGGGTGTGTTTGTGCCTAAGGGTTCGCCGCAGGCCGTGGTCAAGCGTCTGTTCCCGGCCGTTGTGAACACGATGAAGGACCCCAACGTCATCAAACAACTCGCCACGGCAAGTTCAGCCGCGATTGTCAGCAAGTCGCCGGCGGACTTCCGCAAGTTCTGGCAGAGTGAGCACAATCGCTGGTCCAAAGTGGTGAAGGATGTCGGCGCAGTAGCGCATTAAACCGTGGCTGCGGCACGGCATGCCCCGGCGGCGTGCCGTGCTCAGGTCCCGGTCCGCGGGAGATGGTAAATTTTTACTTTAAAATCAATGGCTTGCGTCGTAATTATGACGCTTGCCATTGTTCCTGTTCAAGCGGCCGGGCCGGCCTCACCGGGGGCACCCAATAAAGCACAGGGTGCGAAAACCCCGTCAAAAAAGGCGCACGGCAGTGTGCTGCGCGGCAAACCTGAAAAACTGTCCTGCACGCTGGGCACCGAAGACCGGCAGGCGCGTATCGCCGTTGAACTGATCGGCGGGCGCGTTAAAAGCATTGCCTACTACTCGAAATGGAAACCGCGAACCTGTTCGGTGCATATCGCGCGCGACGATGCATGGAGCAGTTGGGTGGACACCGGTAGCGTGACCGTCGTGACGCTGAACGAGGAGAAGGGCGCATTCCTGATTGATTATGAGCGCAGCACGGTGAAATTCCTGTTTCGCGATATTGATCGCGAGCGGTTTTGCGGCATGGAGGGGAAGATCACCGGCAGTCTGACCGTGACGCGGGGGCGCGACCGCTGCGAACTCGAGGGCATCATGGACGAGGATCCGGCACCGGGCAGCGACCCGGCAACGGGTCAGGAGCCCGCAACAGCATCCTGACTGCGAAGTATCACCTTCCGGTGAATGCAGTGACTGCCCCGACAGATCAGCCGTAGAGTTTGAGCCCGAATATTCCTGCGACGATCAGCCCGATGCAGGCCAGCCGCGCGATGGTCGCCGCTTCGCCAAACAGAACGACGCCGAGAATCGCCGTGCCGATTACGCCGATGCCGGTCCACACCGCATAGCCGGTGCCCACCGGTATCGATCTGAGCGCCAGTGCCAGCAGCCAGACGCTGCCGATCATGGCTGTGACCGTAATGACGCTGGGCACCATGCGTGTGAACCCCATCGTGTATTTGAGGCCGATGGCCCACACCACCTCCAGCAGTCCCGCAAGCAGCAGCAACAGCCACGGATTGGAAAGTACGGCTTTCATTTTGTCCGGTATTTGTCGTAGATCACGCCGTCGGCAAACAGCGCGGCAATGTCGGCATCCTTGTAACCCAGGCCGAGCACGGTTTCCTCGGTATGCTGTCCGAGCCAGGGTGCCGGCTGGCGAATCGCGGTCAGCTCGCCACTCGATTTCACCGGCAGTCCGATCGACTTCATGCGGCCGATTTTCGGGTGATCTATTTCGACCACCATGTTGCGCGCCTTGATGTGCGGATCTGCCAGTGCCTGCGCGTAGGTATAGACCGGGCCGCCGGGTACCGCGGCCTCGTCGAGCTTCTGCACCCAGTGCGCTGTCGGTTGCGTTGCAAAGACCTTCTCGATTTCCTGCTCCAGCGCATCGATGTTCTTCAGCCGCGAGGGCAGGTCCTTGAAGCGCGGGTCGGTCAGCCATTCGGGCTTGTTGCAGGTGATATTGCAGAAGTTGGCCCACAGCTTGTTGTTGTTGGCGCCGACCGTGACATAACCGTCCTGCGTCTTGTATGCCTGATAGGGTGTGGAGCGGCGATGGCGCGTGCCGGTGGCTGTCGGTTCTTCACCGCCGCCGAAGTAGGCGCCGGATTCCCAGTGCGTCCACGCGAGCGCGCCTTCGAGCAGCGAAGTTTCGACGTATTGCCCCTTGCCGCTTTTCAGTTTCCCGATATAGGCGCCGAGGATCGCATAGAGTGCGGTGACGCCGCTGGAGATGTCGTTCATTGCGATGCCGACCTTGGCCGGACGTCCGCCCGGGTAACCCGTCATCATCATGATGCCGCTCACGCCTTGGGCGACGATATCGAAGCCGCCTTTGTGGCCGTAAGGCCCGGTCTGGCCGAAGCCCGACATCGACGCGTAGACGACGCCGGGGTTGATGGCGCTGATGCTCTGGTAGTCGATGCCCAGTTTTTTGACGACCCCGGGACGGAAGTTCTCGGTGATGATGTCGGCCTTGGCGGCGATTTTCATCACGATCTCCTTGCCGCGGGGGTCCTTCATGTTGATGCCTATGCTTTTCTTGTTGCGGTTGAGCACCGCGAAACAATAGGACTCGTCGTTGATCTTGGGTTCAAAGCGGCGCGAGCCGTCGCCCTCGGGGAAATTCTCGACCTTGATGATGTTGGCACCCATGTCGCCGAGCACCATGGTGCAATACGGTCCGGCCATGACGGTGGACAGGTCGAGAACGGTGACGCCTTCAAGCGGGAGGGCCATGCAGAAATTCTCCGGTTTGGTGCGGCACCGCACCAAACGGAGCCGCTGAAAGGGGACGATAGCGCACAAAATACGCGCCGGCACACTGCATTATTTTATAGTGCCCGCGCATCGGCGGGAAATCCGGGTTGATTGCCGGCGACATTGTCAACCATAATAGGCCTCTCTTAAGGTCGATAAATATAAAGGAGGAGTGCGATGAACTCAGTTCTGCGTTTTCTGCCCGTGGTGCTCGCGGGATTGCTGGTGCTGCCGCTGTCGGTTGCGGCTCAGAAATACCCCGACAAACCCGTGCGCGTGGTGATCGTGTTTCCGCCCGGCGGATCCAATGACGTCGTTGGTCGCATCGTCTACCAGAAGGTCGGCGAGATCATGGGGCAGCAGTTCATCATCGATAATCGCGGCGGTGCCGCCGGCCAGATCGGTTCCGAGATCGTGGCGCAGAGCCCGCCCGACGGCTACACGGTGATGGTGCAGTCCACCACCCATGTGGCCAATGCGCACCTCTACAAGAAGCTCAACTACGATGTCCTCAAGGATTTCATCGGTGTGACCACGCTGGCACGCCAGGTGGGCATGCTGGTGGTGCATCCGTCGCTGCCGGTGAAAACAGGCAAGGAATTCATCGCATTGGCGAAGAAGCGGCCGGGCGAGATCGTTTACGGGTCCGCGGGCAACGGCAGCTACGTGCACCTGTCAATGGCGCTGATGGCATCCATGGCCAACATTAAGATGATCCACGTCCCGTACAAGGGCGGCGGTCCGTCCGGTACGGCACTGGTGGGCGGCGAAACACAGGCCATGCTGGCGACCATAGGATCGCTGTTCACGCATATCAAGTCGGGACGGGTGCGTCCGCTGGGTGTCAGTGCGGACCAGCGCGTGTCGCAGTTCCCGAATGTTCCTGCGATCGCGGAATTTGTGCCGGGTTATGAATTCACCGCATGGGTCGGCACGTTCGTTCCGGCCGGCACGCCCAAAGCGGTTGTCGATACGCTTAACGCGGCGCTGGCCAAGGCGCTTGCGGACAAGACGGTGGCGGAGAAACTGACTGCGCAAACCCTGGATCCGATGCACATGACGCCGGAGGCGTTTGCCGCGCGGATCAGGTCGGATTACGACAAGTACGCCAAAGTGGTCAAGATCAGCGGCGCCCGCGTCGATTGACTGTTACAAAATCTGCATCCCAAGCCGGCGCTGGTCGCCGGCTTTTTTTCGTCGGGCGCCATTGAGGCGAAGCTGAATTTTGCGGATAATCCGCCTTCCCCCGTACAAGGCCGGGCACACTTCGGAGATTCTTCATGAAATCAGCAATTCAACTGGCGGTGATTGCTTTCGCCGGCCTGATCGCGGCGCCGCTGGCTGCCGTAGCGCAGAGTTATCCCGCAAAAACGGTTCGCGTCATCATCCCCTGGCCACCTGGCGGATCCAACGATATCGTCGGGCGCGTGGTGATGCAGAAAATGTCCGAGAACCTCGGTCAGCAGTTTGTTATCGACAATCGCGGCGGTGCTGCGGGCACGATCGGAACCGACGTGGTGGCCAAAAGCAATGCGGACGGGTATGTGATCATGGTGCATTCGGCCACACATATTGCCAATCCGCATCTTTACAAGAAATTGCCGTACGACACGCTGAAGGATGTCATTGGCGTTGCGCCGCTGGCGCGCCAGGTCGGTATGCTGGTCGTGCATCCGTCGCTGCCGGTCAAGTCGGTGAAGGAGTTCATTGTCCTGGGCAAGAAGCGGCCGGGTGAAATTACCTATTCATCGTCCGGTAACGGCAGCTTCGTTCATCTGACCATGGTGCTGCTCAATTCCATGACCGGCACCAAGATGATCCACGTGCCGTACAAGGGCGGCGGCCCGGCTGCTGTCGCGATCGCATCCGGCGAAGTGCAGGCCATGCTGGCGACGATCGGCTCGCTGATTCCGTCGCTTAATGCGAAGCGCGTGCGGCCGCTGGGTGTCAGTTCCGATGAGCGCGTGCCGCAGTATCCGGATGTGCCGACCATTGCCGAAGGCGGTGTCAAGGGCTACGAATTCACCGCATGGGTGGGTGCGTTTGCGCCTGCGGGAACACCCAAGGCTGTCATTGACAAGCTTAATGCCGAGATGCAAAAGGCGCTGAAAGACAAGAATGTTTCCGAGAAACTGAGCGCGCAGACGCTGGATCCGATGTTCATGACCCCGGAGCAGTTCTCTGCGCGTCTGAAATCAGACTACGACAAGTACGCGAAGGTGATCAAGGAAAGCGGCGCAAAGATCGATTGACGTTTGTTGCGGGAGCCGATACAACAAAGCCGGCGCATGACGCCGGCTTTTTTTCATGGAATTGCAGAGGACCGGAGTGAATTATGGATCTGGGGATCAAGGGTGACACCGCGCTGGTCGTGGGTGCGAGCGAAGGCATAGGCTACGAGAGCGCAAAAGCGCTGCTGGAAGAAGGTGCAGATCTGCTGATCTGTTCACGCAATGCCGACAATCTGAAGCAGGCGGCATCGCGGCTCAAGCAGGCCACGGGGCGCACGGTGCGCTGGTTTGCCGCTGACGTGACCAAAGCAGCGGATGTGGTCGCACTCAAGGGATGGCTGGAGCAGCAAACGGAAAAGCTGGATATCCTGGTGTCGGCTGTCGGCGGGAGTCAGCGCGCACTGTTCGAGGAGCTTGATGATGATGCGTGGTATGCGAACTATGAATTCAATGTCATGGGCGCGGTGCGCGTGATTCGTGCGTCGCTGGACCTGCTCAAGAAATCCGCGGCGGGGCGCATCGTCATACTCGGTGCTGCGGGCCCGCGCATGCCGTATCCGCATCAGCTGGTGTCGAATGTGCACAAGGCGGGACTGATTGCGCTGGTGAAAACGCTGGGCGTGGAATTCCGGCCGTACAACATTCGTGTCAATTCGGTTTCACCGGGACGCACGATGACCGGTTTGTGGACCAGACGGATCGAGGCGTTATCGCAGGAGCGCGGCGTGCCGGCGGAAGAAATTGTCAATGAGTTTACCCACGAAATTCCGATGGGCCGTTTTGCCACACCCGACGAGATTGCGCCGATGGTGGTGTTCCTGGCCTCGCACAAAACGAGTTATGTCACCTGTCAGTCAATACTGGTCGATGGCGGCATAGCGCGCGGGCTGATCTGAGCGTCCGTATCGTGGCTAGGTTTTCCTGATTGCGGATTTTGGGTTGCCGCGCTTTGGTGTTTTGGGCATCATCCATGGTCGCACCGCGGCCACAGAACCGCAGGCATTGAGCAGCAGCAAACAGACTATTTCGCAGCGAAGGAATCATTACATCATGTATGACTTGCAACTGACCCCGGAACAAATCGAGATTCGCGACGCCGTGCGCGATTTCATTACTCAGGAAGTGCGGCCGGCCGCCATCGATCCGAAACGGCTCGAGCCGTTTGAAAAACCGCTGATGACCGATTTTCTGGACCAGGCGGCACAGATGGGATTGCGCGGCCTGGGATTGTCCGAAGAAGCGGGCGGGGCCGGCGCGGACACACTGACCACGTGCCTGTTGCTGGAGGAAGTTGCTGCAGGCGACGTCGATCTGGCCGTCGTGCTCGGTGAGACTGCGCTGCTGGCGCGCGAAGTGCTGGGCAATGCCATGAGTGATGAACAGCGCGGACGCTGGCTGCCGCGCTTCGAGAGCAGCGACCGGTTTCATCTGGCGATGATTGCGCCGGACAGTGCTGCCGAACGCGGCTGGCACTATAACCATACGGCACCCGCTGATGCGGCGCCGCCTGCAGGCACTCCGCAGATCACGGCCGAACGTGACGGCAAAGGCTGGGTGGTCAACGGCACGGCGTCGTTCGTGTCAAACGCACCGGTTGCCGGGCTGTTCGTGGTGCAGGCAAAGATCGCGGCAGCGCCGGGCACGGTTACGCTGCTGGTGGCGCAGGAAGCCAAGGGCCTGCAGGTCGAGGCACCGTTGCCGGCTTTCAGTGCCGGCGGTGCGCAGGCGCGCTGGCACCATGGCGCGGTGGCGGCCGTTACGCTGACCAACTGCCGCGTGGCCGAAACCGATGTGCTCGCGGCGGATGCCGCGCACCGGCTGCAGATCAACATCGCTGCTCGCCATGCGGTGCAGATGGCGGCCATCAATATCGGTGTAGCGCGCGCCGCCTACGAGGCTGCGATCGACTATGCCAAGATGCGCTGGCAGGGTGGACGTTACATCGTCGAGCATCAGGCCATCGGCATGAAACTCGCGGACGTCGCGATTCAACTCGAGGCCGCGCGCGGGCTGACCTGGAAAGCGGCGTGGCTGGCGGATCATCCGGAAGCCGTGGCCGATCGCAGCGTCAGCGATCTGCCGTGGGCCGTGGTGGCGCGCACTTTCACCGCCGAGTCGCTGCACCGGGCCACGCTCGAAGCGGCGGAGTGCTTCGGTGCGATGGGCGTGATGCGCGACATGCCGTTGCAGAAATATGTGCATGACACGCTGGTGCTGCGGCACGCAACGGACTGCGACCTCGCGGCACCGCTGGTCGTGGCTGAGGCCGTGACCGGCAGCGCATAACCACCATATAAGTTATTGATTTTAATTATTTTTATCAGGAGTCGAAATGGACTTTGCCCTGAATGAAGAGCAGCGCGGCTGGCAGATGGAAGCGCGCAAATTTGCAGAAGAAGAAATCCGGCCGCTGTCGGTGGCGCGCGACCAGATCGCCAACCCCAAGGACACGTTCGACTGGGAAATCATCACCAAGGGATCCAAGCTGGGTTTTCGCACGCTGGCGGTGCCACGCGAGTGGGGTGGGCATGAGGCCGATTTTGTGACCCAGGCCATCGTCATGGCGGAACTCGCGCGCGGCGACAGCTCGGTATCGAAAACATTCAGCCAGTGCTGAAATGGAGCCATCTGATTGCTGCGTCGTGCACCAAGGACCAGAAGGAGCGCTTCCTGAAACCGTTCATTGCCGACGACACCTTCGTGCTCGGTAAAGGCGGGACGGAGGCCAACGCCGGGTCCGATAACCGCATGCCGCCGGAGAACGATCTGAAGGCCGGATGGAAGCTGCGCGCCGAGCGTGACGGGGATGACTGGATCCTCAACGGCACCAAGATGTTCATCGCCAATGGCAGCGTGGCGAAACTGTTTTTTGTCGATGCCCGCACCAATCCGGATGTCGGCATCCGCGAGGGCAGCACGATGTTCATGATCCCCAAGGACACGCCGGGATTCCGCATCGGCAAGGTGTTCAACAAGCGCGGCTGGCGTTTCTACCAGAACGGCGAACTGATATTCGAAAACGCGCGGGTGCCGCATGCGAACGTAGTCGGCGAAGTCAATGGCGGCGTCAAGGCGCGCGCGACCGACAAATCGGAATTCGGCGACATCGAACTCGCGGCCAATGCATTGGGCATCTGCGACGATGCGGTGGGCATGGCAATGGCGTTTGCGCGCAGCCACAAGCGTGCCGGGAAACTGCTGATCGACCACCAGCTGATACAACTGAAACTCAACGAAATGTACATGCTGACCGAAGCGCTGCGTTCATTCGTGCTGCGTACCGCGTGGGAACGTGACCGCAAGCTGCCGGACCTGGGCAATAACGTGCTGGTGATGAATTATTCCCAGGAAGTCGTGCAGCGCGTGACCCGCGACAACATGGATGTCCACGGCCCTGAGGGTTGCATGATGAATGCCCGCGTCGACAAGCTGGTGCGTGATGCGATGGTGTGGACCCATCTTGCCGGAGACACGGTGCAGCGGGTGAAGGTGGTCAAGCGGCTGCCGTTGATGACCGGCGGCTGATTAACGGGTCCGCGGGCGCGAACATGAAGCGCGCCGGACCGGCGTCCCGGTTCGATTTCACCGCGGTGCTTCGTGGCGGGGACGCGGTGTCGTGGCCACAGGGCACCGGCGAACCTGCGTCGCTGACCAGGCGGCTGGTCGCACAGCGCCATGCGCTGGCCGGGATCGATCTGTTCATCGGCATGATGACCAGTGACACGCTGTTGCCCGAGTGCGCCGACGGGTTCCGCATTCGTGCATTGAACGGCGCAGGCAGCAATCGCCGGCTCGCAGCAGCCGGCCTGCTGGACATTTTGCCGGTGCCGGTATCGACGGTTCCTGAATTACTGCGCTCACGGAAAATCCCGGTCGATATCGCATTGATTCGCGTCCGTCCGTCGGCAAAGGCCGGCTGTTTTTCAGCAGGCGTCGTGACCGATTACACGCAGGCTCTGGTGGCGGCGGCGCGATGCGTTATCGCGGAACTGGATGAACGCATGCCCTTGACCGCGCAGGACGCTCTGATCGCGGAAGACGATGTGGATTTTCTCGTCGATGCGGATGGTGATCCCGTATTGCTCACGGATCCTGAACCGAACGCAGTCGAAATGCGCGTGGCGGAGCAGGTTGCGGCACGGATTCCAGAAGGTGCGACCCTGCAACTCGGCATCGGCGGATTGCCCGTCGCGGTATGCCGGGCGCTGCAGCATCATCGCAAACTCGGCGTGCACAGCGGCGTGGTGTCTGACATCGTCGTTGATCTGATCGAGCAGGGCGTGATTGATCATTCAAACAAAGGCGCAGATGCCGGGAAAATGGTTACCGGCGGCCTGTTTGGCAGTGAACGGCTCAATCGTCATGCGGACGGCAATCCGGCCGTCGAGATGCGCTCGGTGGAATACACGCACAATCCCCTGGTGATGGCGGGTGTGCGCAATCTGTATGCAATCAATTCGGCGATCGAAGTCGACCTGTCGGGTCAGGTCAATGCAGAGGTTGCGGGAACACGTTACATCGGCGCGGTCGGGGGTCATGGCGATTTCGTCCGCGGCGCGCAGGCGTCGCCCGGCGGGCGTTCCATCATTGCATTACCGTCGACTACGCCGGATGGCAGGCATTCGCGTATCGTGGATACCCTCGACGGGCGACCGGTAACGACGGGTCGTGCCGATATGGACATGGTGGTGACCGAGTACGGTGTTGCGGAATTGAAGGGCTGTTCGCTCAGTGAACGTGCATGGCGGCTGCTGGCGATAACGCATCCGGATTTTCGCCAGCGCCTGTCTGCCAGCCTGAAACAGCGGTGATTCAGTACGCATGAGAAGAAAAAATAATATAAGTCATTGATTATAAAGGGATATTCATGGAATTCGCATTGACGCAGGAACAACGCAGCGTGGTCAACACGGTGAGGGAACTGACGCAGGACAAGTTCAAGCCGAACGCACTGAAGTACATGGACGGTACTTTTCCCTGGGACAACATCAAGGATCTTGCCGGCATCGGCGTGCTGGGCATGGCGGTACCGGAGGAATACGGCGGCCTGGGCTTACCGGTGTTCGATACCGCGCTGGTGCTCGAGGAGATCGCCAAGGGCTGCTACGTCACGGCGATGGCGGTGCTGGGGGAGGTCGGCGTGCAGACCAAGATCATCGACAACTTTGCGCCGGACAATATCAAGCAGCGGCTGCTGCCGAAAGTGTGCACCGGCGAATACATGCTGGCCGTGTGCATGACCGAGCCGCATGCCGGCACCGATGTGGCCAACTATCGTACCAATACCGACATCAAGGGCGACAAGCTGGTGATGAACGGCGTCAAGACACTGATCAGCCGCGTAGATGAAGCGCAGGCCTTCGTGGTGTTCAGCCGCATCAACAAGCAGCCGGGGCGCGAAGGCATTGGCTGCGTGCTGATCGAACGCGGCACGCCGGGTTTTGAATGCACGGCGCGTTATCACACCATGGGTGGCGAAAACCTCGCGGAGATCCGGTTCGAGAACTGCGAACTGCCGCTGGAAAACCTGATCATCCGCGAAGACGGCTTCCGCAAGCTGCTTAACGCCTTCAATACCCAGCGTTGCCTCAATCCGAGTATTTCGCTAGGGCTGGCAGAGGGCGCGTTCGAGGAAGCGGTGAAATACGCGCGCGAACGTGAAGCCTTCGGCCGTTCGATCGGCGATTTCCAGGCGATACGCCACAAGCTTGCCGAGATGTATCGCGATATCGAGGCCAGCCGCTCGATCCTGTATCGCGCCTGCGCGACGGCAAATCCGTTCCCGGATCCGTACATGGCGGCGATTGCCAAGATCACCGTGAACGAAATGTCGCTCCGGGTGACCAGCGAAGCCATTCAGGTGCACGGCGGTTATGGCTTCACCGACGAGTTCCCGGTGTCGCGTTTCTATCGCGGCGCCCGTTACGGTTCTCTGGGTGGCGGTACCACCGAAACACTGAAAGAACTGGTCGGCAAGCGGATTCTCAGCGACTTTGGACCGGACGGCTTCCTCGGCATGAACAGCTTCTGACTTATCCATGCGTTCCCTGCTGTTTGTCCCGGGTGACGATGAGCGCAAGCTGGCGAAAGGGCTGGCGTCTGCGGCTGATGCGCTGATTCTCGATCTCGAGGATTCGGTTTCGCAACAACGCAAGCCGGCGGCGCGCGGACTCTGTGCCGAAGTGCTGCGCACTGCGAAAACGGACAAAATTCTGTATGTGCGCATCAATGCGCTGGATACCGAATTCGCTCACGACGATCTGTCTGCTGTCGTAGGTTCGAAACCCGCCGGCATCATGGTGCCGAAGTGCCGCCACGGCGCGGATGCGCGGACTCTTGATGCGCTGCTGTCGCGGCTGGAGGCAGATGCCGGACTTCCTGTCGGCGCCATCGGCATACTGCCCATCGCTACCGAAACCGGCGCATCGATGTTCGGTCTCGGCACTTATGCCGAACCGGCGATACCGCGCCTGCACGGATTGCTGTGGGGCGCGGAGGATTTGGCTGCTGATCTCGGGTCATTGGGTAAACACGATGCGCGGGGTCATTACACGGCACCGTATCAGCTGGCGCGTTCGCTGTGCCTGTTTGGTGCTGCGGCAGCATCGACTATTGCCATCGACGCAGTGTTCGTCAATTTTCGCGATCTCGCCGGACTGCGTGCCGAAGCGGAAGCCGGGTTACGCGATGGATTCCTAGCCAAAGCCGCCATACATCCGGATCAAGTGGGGCCGATCAACGAGGTTTTCACGCCATCGCAAGCCGACATCGATGCCGCGCAGCATATCGTTGCGGCATTTGATGCCAAACCCGGTGTCGGCGTGGTGTCGATGGACGGCAATATGGTGGACCGGCCGCATTATGTCGCCGCGCAGCGTGTGCTGGCGCGGGCGCGCAAACGTCCGGGCTGACAGGCATCGGGGAAGTCCATGGCAGCTGTCCGCAAATCGAAGGCAGTCGCGAAAACATCAAAGAAGAAAACCTCACGGAAGAAGGCTGCGGTACGCTCACGGAAAATGTCGGGCGCGTATCCGCTGTCCGGCATCACGGTCATTGATCTGTCGCATGTTAATAACGGACCCTACGCCACCTTCCTGATGGCAATGGCGGGTGCCGAGGTCATCAAGATCGAGCCGCCGCAGGGCGAACATCTGCGCCGCCGCGGTGCCCTGTGCGCCGATGCGTGACCTTACGGAAGTGATGAATGACGAAAACATGCACCCGCGCGGCAGCCTGCAGTGGATCGACCATCCTGCACTGGGACGAGTGGTATTGCCGCATTCACCGCTGGTCTTTGAAGGCACGGAACGCCCGCCCATCGAACCCAGCTGGCCCCTGGGTGCCGATAATGAAGCGATCTTTGGAACCTGGCTTGGACATGCGCAGCGGGAATTGCAGAAGTACCGGACGACAGGGGTGATCTAGGAACGGCAATTGCCGCTAGCGATACGCGCAGTCTCTACTAGGGAGGCACGCGGATGATCGTAAAATGTGTTGGTCGTTACCAACGTAGGCTATTGCCTAATTTGTTGACGACTGGTTTGCGAAAATTTGACTGGCAGTTATGGGTCGGAACCGGATCCGCGCGATTTACTCGTAGCAGTGATACTGCAGACCGTCGTTCCCCGACGACAATCCACAGGAATACGATCAAAGTGTTTTCTTGCAGGCGCAAGACCGATATAGTCAGGTCATGGTTTTACGTTAATCCCATAGCGGAAAGAATCGAATCCGCACTATAGGAGGCTCCAATATGATTCGATACAGTACCCTCATGCTGCTCATCGGCGCGTTCCTCACGGCAGGTTGCGCTGACTTTGGCAAATCCAACTATGGTGAGAGGGCGGCGCCGGTAAGCAACGCAGGTGAGCCGGCGTCCGCGCGATACGGGCGGATTACAGCGCTTGAGACCATGCAGGTGGATAAAGATCACCAGTTCGGAGTAGGAACCGTAGTCGGCGCCGTTGCAGGCGGCCTGCTTGGCTACCAGTTTGGCGGCGGATCCGGCAAGACCGCCTTGGCCATCGCCGGAGCAGCAGCGGGTGCAGCAGCTGGAACTGCCGCCGAAAGCAAGTTAAAGAAACAGGACGCGCAGAAAGTAACTGTATCCATGCAGAGCGGCGGTACGATTACGATTGTCCAGCCGGTGGATACGCGTCTTAGAAACGGGATGAGCGTCCGTATCAATGGCGGTGGCGAAACTGCACGCGTTGTGCCGCGGTGACCCAATCGTCCTGCTGATAGTTGAAGGAAACACTAAACAGAATCCCGCTCCGGCGGGGGTTTTTTTTACCTGTCATGAGCATCCGCCCCGGATCAGGCCAGGAGCTTTTCGGCAACTCCACTCACCATCGCATTGAGCGTGTCGAACACCTCCACGCCCGCGGACTCGAGTGCTGCACGCTTGGCGGCATAACCGCCGTGAGAACCGTAGGTCAGGGCGCCGGCATGTCCCATCGCTACACCTTCCGGCGCGGTGCGGCCTGCAATCAATGCGAATACCGGTTTGGCAAAACGGTGTGCGACCAGCGCTTCGGCAAAATCCTCTTCATCGCGGCCGCCGATTTCACCGATGATCAACAGGCCGCGCGTCTGCGCGTCCTGCGCGTAAAACGGCACCAGGTCCGAATACCGCGCACCCTTGACCGGATCGCCGCCGACGCCCACCCACACTGAGGTGCCGACACCGCGCAGCGCCAGCCGGAACCCGGCTTCGTACGACAGCGTGCCGGATTTCGACATCAGTCCCAGCGGTCCGGATTTCAGGGATACATCGGGCAGAAAACCCAGCTTCGCGACTTCGGCGACGGCCATGCCCGGTGTTGAGCCGCCGATCCACAATACGCCGGCGGCTTGTGTCAGCCGTTTGGCTTTCAGCGCATCGTGCACCGGCATGCCCTCGGTGGGCGTGACGATCATCTTGATTCCGGCGGCGACGGCTTCGCGCATGGCTTCCAGCAGGTCATAAGCGCCGACCAGGGCCACGCTGACCGTGGCGCCGGTGGCCTTGACTGCCGATGCGCAATCCGGAAACAGCGGTATGCCGTTGATTTCATTGGTATCTTTTGGCGGTGCAACGCCTGCGACCAGATTCGTGCCGTATTCGCGCATCAACCTGCTGTGCAGGCGCCCGGCGCGCCCGCTAATGCCCTGCAGGATGACTTTGGTATTGCGGTCCAGGCGGGGCGACATCATTTTCGTGCCTCCACGTGTGTGCGCGCTTCCAGTAACGCCGCGTCGAGATCGCTGTGCAACGTGATGCCGGCTTCAGCCAGCACCGTGCGCGCAGTTTCCATGCCGTTGCCGACCAGACGCGCGACCACCGGCACTTTGAATTCAGGCACAGCCCGTAACGCGCTGACCAGCAACCGCGAAAACTCACCCAGTTCGGTGATGCCGGCAAAGATGTTGATCAGCAGGACTTGGACGTTCGCGCCCTGGTGCATCCATTGCAGCACGCTGACCAGGCGCCTGGTTTCACCACGCAGGCCGCCGGTGCGGATATCGAGGAAGTTGTACGGTTTGAGTCCTGCAGCGCGCATTTCGTCGATCAGCATCATCGACAGGCCGGCGCCTGTGGTCAGCAGCGCAATTTCACCGGCCGGGTCGACGACGACGTAGTCACAGCCGTGGGCATCTTTTACCGCGGTCTCGAGATAGGGGCCGCGCACATCCTCCAGCAGGGCGCGCTGCGCCGGTTGGCGCGGCAGGGCATTGTCGTCGGTGACGAACTTGGCGTCACCGGCCACCCAGCTGCCGTCACTGCTGACAAACAGCGGATTGATTTCGATCAGCAGCGCCTCTTCGGCGATGAACGCGGC
>Ga0224505_10000942_pt1 | contig 19447 bp, 18 predicted proteins | sample SF_Jan12_sed_USG_FD_169102 | JGI IMG/M metagenome (GOLD analysis project Ga0224505, IMG submission 169102) | Sediment microbial communities from San Francisco Bay, California, United States - SF_Jan12_sed_USGS_4_1 | ecosystem: Environmental > Aquatic > Marine > Sediment | place: USA: California... | reverse complement strand
AGTTAGCGAAGAATAAACTGCTTCCAAAGCTCACAGTTTCTGGAGGGCCAGTGACGGGTGCTATCTACTATTTTGGAGGGTTCGCCTACCATATGAATGCTCTCTTCAGCATGCCCTTGTTCAATCGGGGAGCTCGAGGAAAGGTTCTTCACGCAGAGGCTGAGCAGCAACGCTTGGCTTATAAGCAAGCTTACACGGAGCGACAAGTTCAGATCGATGTGGATAACTGGCTTTCTGCTCAAGTCCGAGCCAGAGACCGAGTGAAGGCCGCGACAGAATCTCTACGCTTGGCTAAGACGTTAGAGGAAGGCGAACGAGCCAGGTTTAATATGGGAGCAACAAGCGTGCTCTTTGTCAATATGCGAGAGCGTGCCGTCGTCGAAGCGGCTTACGAGCTCTACCGTTCACAGGCCGACTATGCCGTGGCTCGTGGAGGGATGTTATGGGCGAGAGGAGCGCTGTCGAAGCCACTGGCCGACAGTGTGCTTGCCAAGTATGGTGATCCTCTACGTGCTGCAGGGTTGTCCGGACGCAAGCTCCCAGGGCGCGATTAGGCTGCGGAATCCTGTCTAGTGGTAACACATAGTTCCTTCGGTGGGCTTGGATCTTGAGTTACGAATAGATTATGTTCAGTTGTATACAATGTTGGTAGGGGGTCAATGATTCACATTCTGACATATTACTGGGGGTGCTCATGACTGAACCTCAGGGCGTAAGTAACCAGGGCCTGTTCCAAGCATTGATGAGGCAGTTGTCGGTGGCCATGCGGGCTGAGAAAAAGATTATGAGCTTGCTCATTTCTTACGCCTTGGCTGTCGGATTTTTCTCGCTCATCATTCCATTAACCGTGCAGGAATTGGTCAGCACCTTTTCCTATGCCATTCAGCCGGTCATGATTTGGACCTTAACGGCGATCATGTTCTCGGTACTGCTGTTCGTGGGTCTGTTTAAGACCTTCCATTTTTACGCGGTGGACGTGGTCCAGCGCCGAATCTTTGCGCGTGTCGCAGTGGCGATGGTCGAGCAGCTTCCGCGCAATCGATTCAAGGGAGCCCGGCCTGAGCTGGCAAATTACTTCATCGAAACGGTCTTCATGCAGCGAGCTCTTTCCACGCTCCTCATCGACTTGTTGAACGTCGTGGTGGGTGGAACCGTCGGGATGATCATGCTGGTCGTCTATCACCCATATTTCCTTGTGTACAATCTTCTCCTGATGGCCGGGTTTGCGATCACGTTTTTCGTGCTCTCCCGAGGAGCATTGAGAACGACGCTTGCAATGTCTCATGCCAAGTACGACGTCTTCAATTTCATCCAAGAGGTATCGAGGAATGCGCTGCAATTGAAGGCGACCGACAGTAAGCCATATCTCATTCAGAAGACTGATGCGTTGGTCAGCCGATATGTCGAAACTCGCAAAGCGCGCTTTGCCGTGCTGGTGCGACAGTATATCGGGTCCGTGGGAGGGCAAGCCCTCGCACAGGCCGGTGCCATCGGCATTTCGGGATCGCTCTTGGCTGCAGGACAGCTCACACTTGGTCAGTTAGTGGCGGTCCAGGCGGTGGTCAGCGCGCTGGTCATCAATTTTGACTCCCTGATCAAGAACATGGGATACATCTACTATTTCTTTGCATCGCTGAGCCATCTTGATGAAGTGTTTGGGCAGGAGCAGGATTTCGTCTCAACCGAGTCCTCGGTTGCCCTGCCAAAGCATCTTGGACAAGGCGTGCGCGTTACCTGCAAAGGTGTCAGTTTGGTTCACGGTGGGCAGGCAGTGTTCGACGGGTTCAATCTTGATGTGGCTCCCAGTGAGAAGCTGGGCATTTATGCCAAAACAACGGCTGCCAAGACCGCACTGGCGAGGGTGCTTGGTGGTCTTGAAGTGCCGACTGGTGGAGTGGTCCAGTACAACGGTGTGGATCTTCGCTATATCGATGCGGCTGCGATCAATCAGTGTCGCAGTGTCATGATTGACTCACAGCTGTCCTTGGTCAAAGGCACGATCGAAGAGAATATCGTGATGGGGCGTTCCTATGTCACCTATGATGACTTGAACTGGGCGCTCCGTTTCACAGAGCTGGAAGAGGATGTCGAAGGTCTTCCCCGCGGTGTGAAGTCCGATATCTCCTCACTTGGTGAGTCGGTATCCCCGACGCATGTGGTGCAGATTCTACTGGCCCGTGCCATTCTAGCTCGCCCACAAGTGCTCGTGTTCGACGGGTTGATTCACTCCCTTGAGCCATCGTTGCGTGAGCGAATTTTACGGCGCCTTTGTTCTAAGGATGAGGCCTGGTCAGTGATCTTCGTGTCGACCGATCCGAACCTCACGGATCATGCGGATCGTCGTATCATGTTGCATCATACTCATGCATAAGTCGTTGAAACGGCGAATTCATAGCAGTACTTTTATTATGGAGGCTCCATGGCTAGCCTAGGTCGCGGTCATGATAATAGCGGTGAGCGGGCGCTGGTTCAACGAGGGGTCGGCTTGGAAGCGATCACAATTGAACAGGGTCCTGCATTGGCAAAGCTGCCTTGCTGGCAGGCTGTACAAATTCCAAGGGGGATGTTTACAGCGTCCCGTGCCATTCTCACGCTTCTTCTCTTGTTTCTTATTGTACTTGAGTTTGTCCCCTGGACGCAGACGATCAGTGCAACAGGTAAGGTCTCTGCGTATACCCCCTATGATCGTCCTCAGAATATTGAGTCGAGGATCACAGGTCGGGTGAAGGCCTGGCACATTTACGAAGGCGTGAAAGTCAAGAAGGGGGAACTGGTCGGAGAGCTAGAGGACTATGATCCGACCTATATGGCCCCAGAAATCCTTCCTCTGTTCGAACAGCGAAAAGATGCCTTGGAAAAAACCAGACAGGCAGCACTGGCTAGGGCAGAGCAGTTGAATAAACGAATCGGGGAAATGAAAAAATTGGTCCAGGCTGCCGTCCCCTCAGCTGAGGCTCGGGTTGTTGAGGCTGATAATAAGGTGCGTGAAGCGCAGCAGAAAGTAGAAGCGGCAAAGATCGACGTCCATACCGCCCAGTTGAACGTTGATCGCCATCGCCAACTCGTTCAGCAAGGGCTGGTGTCCCAACGGGAACTTGAGTTGACGATCCAAACTGAAATCGGGACCAAGGCCGGCCTGCAGGCAGCACAGGCCAGTCTTCTGGCAGCGGAGCAGTCCAGGTCTTCATTGAGCTTCGGTCGTGATCAGGTTTCGGCGGATGTGAACCAGAGATTGATGGATGCCATTGCATCTCGTGACTCCGCTGTTGCCGAAGCTGCCAAGGCCACGGAGTCATTGGCCGATATTGCCTACCGGCAACAGGGCGTGCAGCAACGTATTGAAGCAGCAAAGCTCTTCGCCCCTATGGACGGCACGGTCGTCAAGATGGCTAAGGTCGGTATCAATGAGACGGTGAAGCAGGGAGAGAATTTGGTCACCCTTTCCCCCTTGGCTGCAGATCCGGCTATTGAAATGAAGGCTGAGGGGTTGGATTCTCCACTGCTCAAGCCTGGACGTAAGGTGCGAATACTCTTCTTCGGAGTTCCAGCTATTCCATTACCGGCATGGCCAGGTTTAATGGCTGGTACCCGCGGGGGCGTCATTAAAGTGGTCGACCAGATCGATGATGGCAAGGGCAACTATCGATTCTGGGTTGTCCCTGATCCTGATGATCCTCAGCCATGGCCTGACCAAGCTCAGGTGAGGCAAGGAACAAAGGTGTTGGGTTGGGTCATTATGAATCGCGTTCCACTCTGGTACGAACTCTGGCGGCGGTTCAACTTCTTCCCGCCTGACTATATGGAGCGTGAGCCGAGTCTGTTTGAAATGTTCGCGCCAAAGGTGGCAGCACCTGGCGGCAAGTAAACTAATTGCGTCGGCAGAGGTGCTGCCGAGGCGAGGTCGCTTAAGAAATGGCCCAGGGAAGTCCCCTGGGCCATTTTGTTTCAGTCCTCCAGCCAGACTCGAACCAATCTTCCATTCAGATTACGTCTAGCGGCATAGCGTTTCTACGCCCAGACCAAGGTCGTCTGAAGTCCTCATGATGGCTACCTTGGGTGGACTGTCTTGACCCAGTCCGGCGTTCTCGCTATGGTGCCCCATCAGGTGCGGAGATCCGGTTGATCTCATCCAACTATAGGAGACGGATGGTATGGGCAAGAGTAAGCCGCCGGTACGACAGGCTCGGAGCAGCACCAGTAGGAAAGAGCTGAGGGGGCGGCCCATCGTTGGAGTGTTGGGAGGGAGTAAGTCAGACTTCCCTGTCCTTGAAAAGGCTGGGGCAATCTTGGCTCAATTGGATATCCCATATGAACTGCTCGTTGTTTCGGCGCATCGGACACCGGATCGACTTTTTGAATATGCCGCCACGGCCTCAGGGCGAGGCATCAAGGTGATTATTGGTGGTGCAGGCGGTGCGGCTCATCTTCCTGGCATGCTGGCTGCGAAGACCCATCTCCCTGTGATCGGGGTACCCATTCCGACGGAAAACCTTCGCGGCTTGGATTCATTACTCTCCATAGTTCAGATGCCGAAGGGAATTCCCGTGGCCACTGTGGCGATCGGTGGAGCGGAAAATGCCGGCCTCCTTGCTGCACAGATCCTCTCCGGAAGCCGTCCTGATATAGCGGAACGCGTCATCGCCTACCGGCGTATTCAGACCGAGACGGTCCTCAATTCCCCTGAGGCAAAGGGTATCGGTCGCGCTGTGGCCAAGGTGTCATCGATTAAACGGCGACCGTGATGCAGTCGATAGTTGAACCAGGCTCTGTCGTGGGCGTCCTTGGTGGTGGACAACTCGGGGCGATGTTTGCCGGAGTGGCTCGCCGTATGGGCTATCGGGTCGCGGTTTGGGATCCTGACCACGATGCACCGGCCCATCGCATTGCGGATCAATCCTTCTCGACACCCTTCACAGATCATGATACTCGGGAACGCTTCGTCGATATGGTCAAGGCCATGACGCTGGAATGGGAGAATATCCCGGCCGAGCTCTGCGAATGGCTTGAACAACGCCGACCACTGCATCCCTCTAGCGCGGTCCTAAGGGTCATTCAAGATCGTCTTACACAGAAGCAATTCTTGGCATCCTGTTCGCTTCCCGTTGCTGACTTCGCCGAGGTGCAATCGGGCCACCAGCTTCATCACGTGATCAGTCGCCTTGGCCTTCCCCTAATATGCAAAACGGCGAGAAGTGGTTACGACGGCAAAGGGCAATGGCTGGTGAGACAGCCGTCTGATGTCGCGCAGCTCGAGCGAGTCCTTACGACCTCATCTGAGACTAGATGGATTGCTGAGCAGTTCATCGCCTTTGTGCGAGAGCTCTCGGTCATAGTGGTTAGGAGTGTAAGTGGCGATACTCGTGTCTATCCCGTCGTTGAAAATCGACATGAGCAAGGGATTTTGTGCAACAGTCGAGTTCCGGCCTCCATCTCTTCCGGTGACGCCGAGGCAGCGCGTGAGCTTTCCGTTCGGGCAGTGACAGCACTGCAAGGAATAGGAGTCTTCTGTGTTGAAATGTTCCAGACTCAGGACGGTCATTTGCTCATCAATGAAATTGCGCCGCGTCCGCATAACTCCGGTCACTACACGTTGGATGTTTGTACGGTCTCCCAATTTGAGCAACAAGTTCGTGTGACGTGTGGGCTTCCATTGGGAGAGGTGAGACTGTTGTCTTCTGCCGTCATGGTGAATCTCCTTGGTGATGAGGTGACCGCCGTGATGTCCGCTGAGGGAAGCCGGGAAACCTTTTCCACCCCAGGCGCCTCGGTGCATCTGTATGGTAAGCGGGTGATTCGTCCTGGAAGAAAGATGGGCCATGTGACGTTTACGGCATCAGATGGAGAAACGGCAGTTGCATCGGCTCAACAGTTCATGTCACGAGTTAAAATCCCTCCATCAGTCATTCCATCCCATTCATAGGGAGAAGCCAATCGGCGCTTCTTCTCCCCAGGGTTTGTTCCGGACTGCAAGGGGCCGTTCGATTTTGTGCCGTGATGGTTCGGAAGCGGTCCGAACCGAGACGATCCAGGCGAAAATCCAAAGAATTCGTCATGGATGGTGGGGCATACAACTTGCTGCCTTACTGCTGTTCTCACCTCTGGAGGGATTCCGAGTATGGACAATCAATTGGCCCAATCTCGATCTCATCAAACCCCAGACAGACTCTATCGAATGCTGACCGACTCAGGATCGCGCTACCTTGTCCTTCAGGGGCTTGTTACCATCATCTTGTCCTATGAGCTCCTGTTCGGTGCCGAGCCAATCCTGAGTCGTGTGACCACCAATAGTTTGGTGATGGGGCTCTGGCTTGGGGTCATCGCTCTCGTGATGTTGCCACGAACCGTTTTCGAAGCGCCCTGGTTCGGGTCCGTGCTCGTGACCGTTGACACGGTTCTGGTGACCGCAGCCATTTATCTGTCGGGAAATGCCCGATCAGACCTCTATATCACCTACTTTGTGCTCATGTTACTGGCGGCATCCGTTCGGCGACTCAGTCATCTGTTTGGCCTCTCGTTGCTTCTAAGCGTCGGATACGCTGTGGTGTTGTATGAGGGCATCCTGACCACGGGAGCTCCAGTCACCGGACAGTTGCTAGGAATTCCGGTATTGGTCGTGATGGCGGTGTTCTACGGAGTGGCGCTAGAGAATACAGCGGTGGTCCAGAAAGAGAATGACTCACTCCAGAAGGACGTCGAAGGGTTGAAGAAGACCGAAGAGGACTTGGTCACCGCAAAAGTTGCATTGGAGGCTCGGATCGCCGCACTAAAATCAGACCTGACCAAGGCAAAAACAGACTTGAGGGAAGGGCAACTCACCCGGCAAGGGCTTGAACGGCAGCTGCAGGAAGCGCAAAAGCTTGAAGCCGTTGGGCGAGTCGCAGCGAGAATTGCCGGGGAGTTCGGAGCCTTATTTTCAACTATTGGAAAGCAAACAGGTATCATGTTGACGTATCTTCAGCAGCATGACCCACTTCGGGCAACAGTTGATGAACTGTTTAAGGTCGGAGAACAAGCCGCCACGCTCACGGCACAACTCATTGCGCTCAATCTCGAGAGGGGGACAGAGCGAAACAGGGTATCGGTCAATGCGGTGTTGGCTGAGGTGCGCAGCATGATTGCTGATCTTCTGCCAGACCAGATTGAGTTGAAGGTTCAGCTGGATCCTAAGGTAGCCTATGTCGACGTCGATCGAGAAGGGCTAGAAACTGTGCTTTTTCAGTTGGTGGTCAATGCACGAGATGCCATGCCGGATGGAGGTCGGCTCACGATCGCGGTCAAGGAGGTCGAAACACCGGTGAAACCCACTCGGACAACCCAGATTGCTGTGACGGCGTCCCAGGTCGAGATCACCATCAGTGATACCGGAACCGGTATGAATTTGGATACCCAAGCCCACATGTTTGAGCCCCTGTTTTCAACCAAGGAAATGAATATCGGACTCGGACTCACCGCCGTCTTTCGGATTGTTAAACAACATGGAGGCCGGCTGGATGTGGATAGTCGGCCAGGGCAAGGGACGGTCGTTCGCGTGTACTTTCCTGCCGCTTCTGCGCCAGGTGAACAAGAGGGGACACTTCCAAAGGCTATGTTGGCCAGGGGAGGGGAGACCATTCTTCTGGTTGAAGAAAATGAAATCGAACGAAAGTTGGCGAAGTCGATCTTACAGCGGCACCGCTACCAGGTCCTAGAAGCCGCCTCACCGGTCGAGGCGCTGATGCTGACTCAACAATATCAGGGGATCGTACATCTCGCGGTGAGTCCGTTGGTCATGTCGGAAATCGGCGGCCGTGAATTGGCTCGCCGGCTGCTAGACCTTCAGCCCACGATGAAGGCACTGTTTCTGTCGAGTTATGATGATGAGACGATTCGACAGCACCGAATCAATCAGCGCTTCGTCCTCCAGCAACCGTACCGCCAAACCGGACTGATTGGGAAGGTCAGAGAAATGTTGGATGCAGCCTAAAAGCTTTTTAGCGGTGTCTGGATTATCTGGTTATCGATCCCAGGTTGACCGACCAGGAGCAAAGAACGGCACGTCCTTCCGTTTGAACAATCCGATTAATACCATGCCTGCAAGAAATCCCCCGATGTGAGCGAAGAAGGCGACCCCACCGCCGGTGGACCCTACACTCATGCCTCCGCTCACGAGTTGGGTAACGAACCACATCCCCAGGACGATACCTGCCGGCACGCGGGTCATTCCAATCGCCGGGAGCATCACCAACACGCGCGCGTGCGGATAGAGCAAGAGATAGGCCCCCAGTACCGCAGAGATAGCTCCGCTGGCTCCGACCATCGGGATCTCAGAGGAGGGATCGGTGAGTGCATGGCTGAGCGCAGCTAGAATGCCGGAGAGGGTATAAAAGACGACGAATTTGGCGTGACCCATGGCGTCTTCAACGTTGTTTCCAAAAATCCATAGGTAGAGCATGTTCCCGAGCAGATGCATCCAGCCTCCGTGCAGAAACATGCTTGTCACCAGTGTGAAGAGGGCGGGAAACGCGACGGCAGCTTCCTCCGGGAGAGTAGCATAGCCGAAGATCACGGAGGGAATAGCACCGTAATGAACAGCAAAGAGCTGAGCCGGTTCCTCCAACAAACTGGATTGATAGAGAAATACGACGAAGCACATGGCGATGAACGCCATCGTTACGAGAGGGGGCAGTCGGGTCGGATTATCGTCATGGAGTGGGATCATGGCGTCGATCGGTCACCAAGCGAGGCAATCGCGGGTCGCTTGGGGGGGATCCATCGTGGCCCAAGGGAACCGAAAACCCGGCAGCATGGGTATGGCCTCCACCGCCGAATGAGGCGGCAATTGTGCCCACATCCGTTCCGGCTGCTCGCGAGCGCATGCTGAAATAACGACGGCCATCCCGATCGTGCCAAATTAGACAAAACGGATGCGCCGGAGAGAGTCGCTCGCCGATCTGGCTCGTCAGGATCGCACTCTGGACGGACGGAACAACTTCTCCCTGGAAGGCAACCATCACCGCCTGCGCGGCAAGTTTCCCAACCAACTCCTGTTCATAGCGAAGGATGGCCCGACCTTCTTGTTCGAGGTTCGATTGTGCAAATCCGTCCCACAAGTTGAAGTCGAATGGATAGGATGCCAATGCCGCACTGATTTCACGACTGCCAGGTAATGTCCATGTCCACAAATCTTTGTCTTGCACGTACTGAAGCAGCCAAGGTGCTGTTGTTCGATGCGTCCATTCCCAACTCAGAACGGCTCCTGATTTTGTTTGGTCAAAGTACGCATGGGGGAATCCGGCCAGGGTTTGTTCGGCGGTAATATGATGGTCCAGGATTAGGAGTTCTTTGGTTTCGGCAGCCATTGTCTCCAGGATTTGTCGCGCATAGCTAAAGTCGACAATCACTACCCGGTGATCGTTGAGGTCGGGAGGCGGAGGTTGGCCGTGTTTAACAGGCACGAATCGGGCGTTCGGAAACTTCTTCCAGATCGCCCAGGCGGCCCCAAATCCGTCGAAGCAATCCGCGTGGTACAGCACGATGTCAGGGGGGCCGTGGAATGGTGGAGCGGACGATACGGAAGCCATAGACTTGCGGGAGAATACCTTGGTTGGTGTAGAGTGACAAGACAACTCTACATGGAATCTGAGGGCCTTACAAGTCGTTGAGGTGGTGGATCAGTTGGCGGAGCCGCCCGGCACTGCGTCGATTGAAGTTGAACACGAGCCGGGGGAGCTCCCGTATGGCTGGTTCATCAAGTTCTTCTTGAAGTGGGCCGCTCTGCTCAAAGGTGCCGTCAGAAAGCAGGTCAGAAAAGCGCTCCCGAATCTGCTCGAGTTGTTCTCCAGAGATGGCTTGTTTGAGGCGCATTGCCAGCTGCCGCCCCACGAATCGCATAGAGTGATAGCGCCTATAAAAACGGAGAATGTGGCCCACTGCTTCGTCGGCGGAGCTCACGATGGTGAAGAGCGCCAAGTCTTCTTCGTTGATCAGTTTGCGGCTCAAGAGTTGTCTGGTGATGAATCCCGCCCAATCGTCCCAATAGTCACAGCCGGGGGCCTGAAGACAGACGATCGGCTGCGGATCGCTCTTTCCGGTCTGAGCGAGAGTCAGGATTTCAAATCCTTCGTCATGCGTGCCGAACCCTCCGGGGAACAGCGCGATGGCGTTGGCTTCCTTCTGGAACATCAACTTGCGGGTGAAAAAATACTTGAAGGTGATCAGTTTCGGGTCGTCGGCGATGGTGGAATTGGGCCCCTGTTCAAACGGCAACATGATGTTGACGCCAAAGCTGTGCTCACGTCCCGCACCCTCTTGTGCCGCACGCATGATGCCATCGGCGCCACCGGTAATGACCATGAATCCCTCTCGCACAATGGCCTGAGAGAATTGGTGCGCCAGCTGATAATTAGGGTCATCGGAGGGAGTCCGTGCTGAGCCGAAAATGCTCACTTTTTTTCGATCGCGATACCCATGGAATACGCTGAAGGCATGACGGAGCTCTTTGACCGCGCGGTTGACGATCTTGACATCCAGCAGATCCAACTGCGCCTCGTGCAGCTTTAACAGCCCTGCCAAGAGCTCGCGCATGAGCGCGGCATGGAGATCATCTTCCGGGCTGTCGAGTAACAGGCTGATCTGGTGGAGAATGTCCTCTCGCGACAAGGCGGGGCGGGATCGGAGCGATGCAGATTTGCTGGTCATCGTCATGGGTACCCTTGTAAGTGAATAATACGAAAGCTTACCAATGGATTGGATCTTGGTCAAAGACTGATGCAAACAGGAACAGGCTACGATGTGCTGAGCGACGGGGGAAGCTGACCGAGCACCCAGGCCTTGATTCGAGATTGATCTGCAGGAGACAGGTCGATAAACTGGACTTCGACAACGGGCAGTGTGGATATGATAGGTCGAGTAGCACCCGATATGGCCTCAAGTCCGGTGTTGTTCAACACCGTCCCTCTGATGGTGAGGGGGCTCATGGTTTCTGAGAGGGAGAAGCCCAAGATCACTCTGGCTCCGGGTAACAGGAGCGCGGGAGAGATCAGTGACGCACCGGCATGACTCAGTTGCGTGATCGTGCTCTGATGAGCCGCTCCTGCGCCTGCTTCTTCCATCACACTGATGGTAGCGGAAATATTGGCCACACATCGCTTGGGTGAAAGCACCAGGTCTCGTGCGGTCAACACACCGACCGGTTGATTTTCCTTGGTGACAATGAGGATCGGAGTTCCCGTGGACATCATGAGCGTGGATGCTTCCTCGATCGCTCGATCGTACTCAATGAATTGGACCGGGCGCGTCATGATGGTCCGCACTTCGACATCGTCCGGTTCGAGTCCTTGTGCCACGACCTTTTTGACGATGTCGGTCGGAGTCATGAGTCCGAAACGCCATTCGGTATCTTTGACCAACAGGCAGGGCATCCGCTCGCGCTCGAGCAGTGAGGCCGCTTCAGTCACCGATACATCTCCGGGAATCTGGACTACACCGGGTGTCATCATATGGCCAACCAGGATAGTCTGCGGATCCTCCCCTTTCAGCCGTTGAAAGTCCTTTTCCAGCATCGCTCAGCCAGGTCCTCTCTCTTCATGAATCTGCACGCCTGGCTGCAACGTATGGCAAGTATAGCAGACGGTCCTTGCAGGCCTTGGTGACGTGAAATCCTTGTCATTCAAGGGTTTGACGGCATACACTAGGGCGGAATATCGAGCATTGACAGAATGGGAGAAAGGGGTATGAGCAGCCTGTCTCACAAAGAATTCCTTCGTCGTGTGAGATGCATTCCTATTCATGGTCTAGGGTTGTCCGTCGATGTTCATACCCCAGAGGTCACTAGCTTGCTGCGAAGTCTACGAGTACGTCAAGTGCCACCCGGCTATTTTGAAGTATTTTATACGGAACCGGCGGCATTACGTATGGTGAGAGAGCAGGTCGACCAGCATCCTCTCGCCTATCATGGTGAAGGACTGTGGGTAACCCAGCCGGAAATGACTGGCTCTTGGGCTGGTCGGCAAGAAGTGGATGACGCGATCACCCATCTGCAGATCTTGCAGAGTTCCTGGCTCAACCATGAATGTGCGACGAAATATCTCGCCGGCTATTCGTACGGAACCTATCTTCCTCCTCTCTATACGCGAGCCGGTGCCGAGACGGTGGCGGAGAATGCCTGGCAAATTCAAACGCTTTTGGATGAACGGTGTGTGCTGGCAAACGGGGGTGCGCCGCTTCTCTTGCTTGAGATGCCGCCGCTCACCTATTTTGTGGCGGGGACTCTCCAGATCCCTGCATTTTTTCGTCTCATAACCGAACGGGCTCCCTGTGGGCTGGTCTTGGACGTGGGGCATCTCTGGACCGTGTTTCGGTATTCAGGGGGATCTCGAACCAGGTCATTGGAGAAATTTGTCCAAGTCTTTCTTGATGAGTTTCCACTGGAGCGTGTCGTTGAAATTCATGTCGCGGGATTGGCCATCCATGAGTCATGGCTGGATGCGGTTTCTCCACAGGCCAGGTCTGCCGTCAATGGCGTCCTTCCGCCATGGACGGATGCCCATGCTGCTCCCATCCCTCCGGTCTTATTCGACATGCTGGATCAGATTCTGAGTCAGCCTCAGCTGACCAACCTCAAGGGTATGGCCTTGGAGGTTGATATGAAACCGGAAGAATTAATCGTTCAGGAATTTGCGACGTTCGATCAGCGGTATCTCAGCGTCTTTCCGTGCAGGCATGTGGAAGACCGCGAGTCATCAGAGCGTGAAGTCCAGCCCACTCGGGAACCAGTCATGTCGTCTTCTAATAAACAGGCGCTTCAGGAAGCCTATGATCGATATGCGCGAGTCGTGGTAGGCAGGGCAGAGCCTCGTGGAGAAGAGTGGAGCCACGATCAAGCCTGTTTCGAAGAGTTGGACTTCTATCGGTCAGTGTACCTCCCGTATGAGATTCTTCATTGGGGTGGCGCTGTGAAGGATATGTTCCCTGAGTCGTGTCGAGGACTCACAGAGTTGCAGCTGCCGCTTGCTGAATTCGTCCGATTTTGGTTTCGTGAACCACGACCGCTCTTGAACACCTATGATTTCTTCTTGCTCAAGATCGAGCGGTTTGTCGAGTTTGTCCGCGAGATGGCACCGACGTTGGCAGAGGTTGTTGAGCGAGAAGCCGAGGGGATTCGAGAGGGGTATCGAGTGGCCAATACTCCAGATGTTTCCGCGCAGGTGAATTGAGATGAACTTTTGGTCGACACTTCCGCGCCCACTCGTTGGACTATCACCCATGGACGGCGTGACCGATGCGGCATTTCGGTCCGTGATCGCAGGCCAAGGCAAGCCGGACGTCACCTTTACGGAATTTACACATGTCCATGACGTCTGCCGCGGTCCGGAGATCCGTTTAGAGACGCTTCTCTACAGCGACCTTGAGCGTCCGATCGTGGCCCAGCTCTACGGGAACGATCCGGAGCTGTTCTATCTCGCAGCCCACGCTGTGTGTGAGCTCGGGTTTGACGGGCTGGATATCAACATGGGCTGTCCATCGAAAAGCGTCGCCTCATCGGGATCTGGAGCGGGACTCATCCGAACCCCTGAGCTGGCCCGGTCCATCATGCAGCAGGCCCGGCGTGGCATTGAGGACTGGGCAGCTGGGCAGACGTTGGAACAAGTCAGGTTTAAGGCCTCTCGTATCGAGGCTTTTGAACGGATGAATCGACAGCGCGGCGTCACGAGCCCTGTGCCACGGCGGACGCTGCCTCTTTCCGTCAAGACCCGTCTTGGGTACGAAGACGTGACGGTGGAAACCTGGTTGGAGCATCTTCTATTGGAACAGCCGGTGGTGATTTCGCTCCATGGGCGAACATTGCGGCAAATGTATAAAGGCACAGCGGACTGGTCTGCCATCGCTCGCGCCGCAGCGCTGGTGAAAGGGACCGGAACGTGGCTCTTGGGGAACGGCGATATTCACAACCTGCATGAAGCTGCGGTGCGAGTGGGTGAGACCGGTGTCGATGGGGTGTTGGTGGGACGAGGGGCCCTCGGTGCGCCCTGGCTTTTTCGCGCAAAAGAACAATTCCGTGCATGTTCTAAAGGAACGGATCCGGTGCAAGACCTGTCAGGTTTGGCCGAGACGATTTCATTGGACGAACGCTTCGCGGTGCTGCGTGACCATGCCCATCAGTTCCAAGCGATGTTCGGAGAGCGGCAGTTCTACCGGATGCGAAAACATTTGGGGTGGTACTGCAAGGGCTTCCCCCATGCCGCCGCGCTCCGTGCACGCATGGTACAGGTGTCCTCAGTGGAAGAGCTCAACAGTGTTCTCTCAGATTTTCAGAGCTCTGTGTCGGGTGAGATGGATATGGCACATACTGAATCGTCTGATGACGCAGATCTTCTCACATCGCGATGCAGCTAATCCTGGCCTCTAGTTCACCGCGCCGCAAGGAGCTTCTTGCTCTTCTCGGGCTGGAATTTGAGGTGTGTCCGTCGGACTTCCACGAGGACCCGACGGCGGGACTGTCGCCGGTTGAACAGGTCAAACAGTTCGCGCTCGAAAAAGCGCGATCGGTGGCTAAGATTCATCGACAAGCCTACGTGGTGGGCAGCGATACCGTGATTGATTTGGATGGCCGGACATTGGGGAAGCCACGAGATCTTGCCGATGCGCGGGTCATGCTGAGGGCTCTCGCCGGTCGATCTCATTATGTCCACACTGCTGTTGCGCTCATCAACAGGGAGCACGATCATGAAACAGTTCAGGTGGTAACAGCAGAGGTTCGAATGTGGCCTGAGGTGGAGCAGCTCTATGAGCGGTATCTTGCCTCAGGAGAGTCGCTTGGGAAGGCTGGGTCCTATGCCATTCAAGGGCTCGGTGGAGATCTGGTGGAGCGAATCGACGGCGACTATACAAGCGTGGTGGGATTGCCCCTGAAGTTTGTCGCTGATCTTCTTCGATCGGTTTCCTATCCTGTTCCGGTAAACGTGGAAGTCCTCTATCAACGAAAGCCGTACGCGAACTGGCGTCGGTTCGCAGTGTAATTGCAAAGGCGCAATGGTTTCCCTACAATGCTCACCAGTCACTTGAATCCAGGTGGATTGCAACTGCCAATTCTATCTCTACCACAGGACACCATGACTTTTCGTAAGCAGACGACACTGACGTTCGGACTCATTGGAGTATTGACTGCAGGCGCAAGTGCGGGGTGGGCAATCGAGGTGAATTTGTCATCAGAAGAAGCTCACAAAGCCCTTGAAATCGGGCGTATCCCAATGGAAAAAGCAAATTCTCAAGACGAGGTAAAAAAGGTCCTGCAGCAGGCGTCGCTTGCGACGCGTGTCGGTGCCGACCCAGAAACAGATCCCTGTGGGGCAAGTGCCGTCCTCCGTACGAAGCGGTACCGGCTTGAAGCATTCGGCCGTCAGGAAGCAGCTGAATCCAAGAAACGCAAAACGGACATTCGTATGCCGGAAGAGTTCATCAAGAAGGTGATGGACATGCCGAACATGGAGATCGAGGTGCAGCTCTGCGGTGACGACGAGTACTTCGCCGAGGGGGCATTGATTGAGCTGCAGCAAGGGTCGAAGCGGGTCAAGGCCATTGATGTCGGCAAGGCCGAGCGTGGAAGAAAAAATGAAACGAATGGCCCAGCCTACCGATCCCGATTTACCGCCCTCTTTGCCTATGAACAATTCGATCCGAACGCCCTATCCGAATTCGTGGTAAATCTCCAAGACGGCAAAGAAATCCGAATCCACGCCGAGTTTTCCAAAGTGAAATAAGCTCTCGATTTATCCCCTCTGTACCGCAAACTGACAGAGTTCCTGTTGCTCGATGCGGTCCATTGTCCGGCTTCGTACAGTCATGGCTAGACCTATCTTCCATGCCCGTGGATCTCTATGGTAGATACTGAATGGGAGGTGTCAATGAAAGTACTTGCGTATACACAGGCCCATACGCTGGACGAGTTCAATCTTCAGTTGATCGAGTTGCCGGATCCAACTCCAGCCGGTCGTGACCTCCTGGTTGAGGTGAAGGCGATTGGGTTGAATCCCATCGATTACAAGATTCGATCGCGACGATCTGGCTCAGATGGGCAGCCTGTCATTTTGGGATGGGATGCCGCGGGGACTGTGCGTGCTTGTGGTAACGAGGCGACGCAATTCAAAGTCGGTGACGAAGTGTTCTATAGCGGAGATCTCAACCGGGCTGGATGCTACGCGAGCCGGCAACTGGTGGATGAACGGCTTGTGGCCTTGAAGCCGAAGAACCTTTCGTTTGCTGAAGCCGCAGCCCTTCCGTTGACCAGTTTGACGGCCTACGAGATGCTTTTCGAAAAGATGCGCCTCATCGGCTCTGATCGGCGGACAGTGCTCATCATCGGCGGTGCCGGCGGTGTCGGATCGCAGGCGGTCCAATATCTCAAACTCAAAACTCCCATGACCGTGATTGCCACGGCTTCTCGACCGGAGAGTAAGCAGTGGGTTTCGAGTCTTGGTTCTGACCATGTGGTGTCACCTCAGAATTTCGTCTCGGAGATCCGGGCCGTCGGCATACAGTTCGTCGACTTCATCTTCAGTACGACTCATTCCAGCCAGCACTGGACCAACATGGCCGAGATTGTGGCGCCGTTCGGGGAAATTGGACTCATTGATGACACTGACGGGCTGGACATTTCTCTCTTCAAACGAAAAGCCGTGAGTATTCATTGGGAACTGATGTTTACCAAATCGATGTTCGATTATCGGGTGGAATCACAGGGGAAGATTTTGGAAGAAGTGAAGGCTCTGATCGAGTCCGGTAGGATGCGCACCACGGCGAATCGGGTGTTGAACGGCCTGACTGTCGAGAATCTTCGTGCCGGCCATACGATGTTGGAACAGCATACAAATGTCGGCAAGGTGGTGGTGCAGCTGGAGTCGTAGAGAGTAGAGGGTACCGGGATGGAGCTCGAGCGATAGGACGATCAGATCTCATGTCTTGTAGGATCACCTATGAGGCAAACGGATGAAATCTACGCGTTGGTCGCCTGGGTGCTGAACCAGTACCCCATTATTGGCGACGATGCTATTTGGGACGCCCACAGTCTTCCAAAAAATGAGAGGCCAACCGGAACGGGTTCATCGCCGATCCAAGGCCCGATGTACACTGAATGACGGTGAACCACTTCGGCTCAGTCCCATCCTCCACGGCAAGCCAGCACCCTGCATGTGAGATATGCTACGACTACGAGACAAGATAGCGATTGTCACAGGTAGTAGCAGCGGGATCGGCAAGGCCATTGCCATCCGATTTGGTCTGGAGGGAGCAAGCGTGGTTGTTGCAGCACGGCGAACGACGCTCTGTCAGCAGACGGTGCAACAGATCCGCGAAAATGGCGGAGAAGCCATAGCCATCCAGACGGACGTGGCCGATGAGCAACAGGTGGAACGGCTGATGACCGAATCGGTGTCCCGTTATGGTCGAATCGACATTCTCGTCAACAATGCGGGTGTCGGCGGCGGTGGACGTCTCGCTGAGACAAGTACTCAGATATTCGATGAGGTGATGAACGTCAACTTGCGTGGCACCTTCTTGTGTTGTCGTGCCGGCTTCCGACAGATGAAGCAGCAGGGTGGTGGGGTGATTCTCAACATGTCGAGTGTGGCTGGCCTGCAAGCCTGGGGAGGTACGGGAACCTACAGTGCATCGAAGCACGGCATTATGGCTTTGACGAAATCCTTGGCCGATGAAGGCCGGCCCTACGGCATCAAGATCAGCGCCATCTGCCCAGGAGCTGTAGCAGACGAGTTGGTCGATGCGCCTCACGCCGAGATTGAACGCAGCGAGAAGATCGATCCGTTCGATGTGGCCGAGGCAGCCGTGTATCTCTCAACCTTAGGGAAGTACACCGTAGTCCATCAGATCATCATCGATCGGCTCGGCGCGGACTGGTGACAATCCCCGAGCGAGGTCCATCGCCTTATCGTTCGGTCCGGACCTCGCTACTTAACGCTCCAACAATCCTCTCCAATTGCCGACGGTGGACCCAGTGGTGAACGGCAGCCAGGCAGTGCCAGTCATGAGCCGTCATAGGACCAAACCAGGGGTGGGCATGGCGTGTGATCCGACCGAGTGTGCCCAGCTGAGTGATGGTTGATTCATAGGTGCCAACGGTGCTGAGCAGCCGAGAGATTGTCTCAGGGCCGCTTGCAAGGGTTGGTTTCACATCTTGGATTCGGATCTCTTGTCGAAAGAGATGACCGCTCGTTAGCGTTCTGACAATCAGGGTAATCCCTTCGTCCACGATCCGTACATGATCAAGCACCATGAAGATCGACCAATAGCGACTGCTGTCTTCAATCCCTGTAATGCGATCGATCAGCACAGGGACCGTCCCACGCGCCGCTGAGACCCCGTTGGCCAAGGCCACGATCTTCCTCGCTTCAGAGGTAAACCATCTGAGCCCCAGAGGCTTCGAGATCAAACGACAGGCCAAACGGAACAGCATCCGGAGCCAAGCCAATTCACAGGCCGGCAGTCCAGCACCAGGCGGCTCAAGCGGGGGCGATTGGGTTGTGTGTGACGACATGATGATGCCTCTTTCGTTGCGGCGATCCTCTTATTGCTAGTGACTATTAAAACGATAGTAGCTTGCCAATCGTCGTGTCAATGGGTTATTGATCTGGGTATGGCTAAGTCCTACCGCCAAAGGAGCTGTCCGGTTGCTCGAACCTTGGACGTGATCGGCGAGCGCTGGTCGATTCTTATTCTGCGGGATCTGTTCCTTCACGGGCCACGACGATTTCAGGATTTTCAAGACTCGCTGGCCGGTGTCGCACCCAATACATTGTCCGCTCGGTTGAAAACATTGGAAGCTCAAGGCGTGATCGAGCGTCGGCTCTATAGTGACCACCCTCCAAGACTGGAATACCATCTCACGGAAAAGGGGAGAGATCTCGGTCCCGTGTTGAGGGCACTCAAGAAGTGGGGGGATGACTATGGGTAGGGGAACAATCTCGGCGATCGAAGTTTTGATAGCCTGCTAGCCGCCTTAGCCGGGCTGAGACAAGCAGCTCACTTCACCGAGTGAACTCTGAAGCTTGGCACTTAGTACTCAACGCCACGTCGATGGAGACAAATCAACGTGTGACGCCTGAGGTTATACGTCAGCGTGACAACGGGGGATCTTAAAACTCGTCGATCGATACGGGCCGGAGAAAGTCCCTCACGGACACCAGACCGACGAGCGCGCCCCCTTTTGTCACTCCGAGGTGGAGGGTGCGATGCTTATCCATCAGGTCAGCGGCTTCCGTTAATGGTCGCCGTTCTTCTATGCCGGGAACCGGGCTGCTCATGATTTCTTCCACCGGCACAAAGTAGGGAGCTTTGTCGGCTCCTACGAATTTCTTCACGACATCTGATTCCGTTACGATTCCAATAATGTGGGTTTGGCGGACTACTAGCACACTTTCGACATTACACGTCCTCATGAGTTTTGCTGCCTCAACGA
>Ga0224505_10000941_pt1 | contig 19457 bp, 18 predicted proteins | sample SF_Jan12_sed_USG_FD_169102 | JGI IMG/M metagenome (GOLD analysis project Ga0224505, IMG submission 169102) | Sediment microbial communities from San Francisco Bay, California, United States - SF_Jan12_sed_USGS_4_1 | ecosystem: Environmental > Aquatic > Marine > Sediment | place: USA: California... | reverse complement strand
GTCGGCTCGCGCTCGGCTTTCGTCGGCGGCTCGGCGGTGGTGGCCGCGGGACGCACGCTCGTCGTGCGCGGGCGGGAGCTCGCGGCGGATGCGCTCGAGGCGGCGCTGGCGGACCTCGAGTTCCGCGATGGGCGCTTCACCATCGCCGGCACCGACCGGTCGCTCGGACTGGCGGAGCTGGCCGGCAGGCAGCCCGAGCGCCGCGTGCGCGTCTCGGCAACGCAGACGCCCTCGACGCCGTCGTGGCCGAACGGCGCGCAGGCCTGCGAAGTGGAGATCGACCCCGAGACCGGCGAAGTGTGGCTCGCGCGCCTGGCGAGCATGGACGACATCGGCCGCATCATCAATCACGCGATCGTCGAGGGACAGATCCAGGGCGGCATGGCGCAGGGCGTCGGCCAGGCGCTCTGCGAGCAGGCCGTGTACGACCGCGAGTCGGGGCAGCTGCTGACCGGCTCGCTCATGGACTATGCGGTGCCGCGCGCCGACCAGTTCCCGCCGATGCTGAACGCGTTCGACGAGAGCGTGCCGTGCACGACTAACCTGCTTGGCGTGAAGGGCTGCGGCGAGATCGGCACCATCGGCGCGGTGCCCGCGGTGGTGCACGCGGTGCTGGACGCGCTGTCCGGGTTCGGCGTCACGCACCTGGAAATGCCGCTCACGCCGGAGAAGGTGTGGCGCGCGATGCGCCGCACCTAGGTGCTATAGTCGGCCGCTCCATGAGCGCGGCCGTGCCCGGGGAGGGGCTCATGCGCGATGGAGCGAGTCGCGCGCTGGCCATCGCCTTTGTCGTGTCGGTCCTGCTGCACGCAGCGATCTTCGGACTGCTGCCGCGTCTGCGCGAGCTTGCCGCGCTCGTGCCGCCCGAGCCCGTGCCGCTGATCGCGCGCGTCGTGCACCCTGCGCCGCCGCCCGCGCCCCCCGCGGCCGTTCAGGAATCCCGCAGGCCGCTGCCTCCGCGCGCCAAGGCGCCCGCGCCCGTCATCACACCTCCGCCGGCGCCCGAGCCGGCTCCCGCGTCCACTCCCGCGCCGCAGGCGCAGGTGTCCGCGGCGCCGCCGGCACCGGCGCCCGAACCGGCTCCCGCGCCCGCGCCGGTCACCGTTACGCCCGCGCCCGCGCCGGTCGCGTCCGTGATCGATCCGGCAGCGCTTGGACGCTATCGGCTGGGGCTGCTCGGCCAGGCGGCGCGCTACAAGCGCTACCCGCGCGCCGCGATCGACAACAACTGGGAGGGAGAGGTGGTGGTGCGCATGGCGGTCGACGCCGATGGCCGCATCGCCGCGCTGCGCGTCGCGCGCAGCTCGGGCCACGAGGTGCTCGATCGCCAGGCGCTGGAGATGTTCCGCAACGCCATGCCCTTCGTGCGGATCCCGGGCGCGCTGCGCGGCCGGGAGTTCGAGCTCGAGCTGCGCGCGGTCTACAGCCTTCGCGATCAGCGCTCGGGCTGAAAGGCGACGACGTGGTCCACGTCGAGACGCACCCCGATACGCTCGCCGAGCGCGTGATTGTGATGGCTCGGCACCAGCGCCAGCACGCGGCGCCCGCTGCCCAGGCGCAGCGTGTACAGGATCTCGGCGCCGCGGAAGGCCTTGTGCACCACTTCGGCCTTGAGGCTGGAAGCGTCGTCGTGCACGACGTCGTCGGGCCGCAGCAGGATGTCGGCGAGGCAGCCCTTGCCGCATTCGTCGCAGCCCACCTGGCAGGCGGTCGGCACGTCGCCCTCGAGCGTGCCGAGCTCGATCTCGACCTGGCGCGCGTTCAGCACCCTGGCCGGCAGGAACACCCCCTGGCCGACGAAATCGGCGACGAAGCGGTTGGCCGGACGGTGGTAGAGGTTGTAGGCGATGTCCCACTGCTCGATGCGCCCCTCGCGCATGACGCCGATCTCGTCGGCCACCGCGAAGGCCTCCTGCTGGTCGTGCGTGACGAGGATGGCCGTGGCGCCGCTCGCCTTGATGATGTCGCGCACTTCGTGCGACAGGCGCTCGCGCAGGTCGACGTCGAGATTGGAGAAGGGCTCGTCGAGCAGCAGCAGCTCGGGCGCCGGCGCGAGCGCGCGCGCGAGCGCCACGCGCTGCTGCTGGCCGCCGGAGAGCTCGTGCGGGTAGCGTCCCAGCGCGTCGCCGAGCCCGGTGAGCTCCGCGAGCTCGCGCACGCGCGCCTCGCGCGCGGCGCTCTTCAAGCCGCGCAGCCCGAAGGCGATGTTGCCTGCCACGTCGAGGTGCGGGAACAGCGCGTACTCCTGGAACACCATGCCGATGCGCCGCCCTTCGGGTGGCACCATGACGCCGTCGCCCGAGACGAGCTGGCCGTTCAGGCGGATGCGCCCGGCGCGCACGGGCTCGAAGCCGGCGATGCAGCGCAGGACCGTGGTCTTGCCGCAGCCGCTCGGTCCCAGCAGGCAGCCGATCGCGCCGCGTGCCAGCACGAAGTCCACCCCGCGGATGACTTCGCGCGCTTCATAGCCATGATGCAGTCCTTCGATCTCAAGCTGATTCACGTACCCATTATACGGGTCCGGGAACAATAATCGTTCTTGTTAGAATTGCGAGTGCTTTCCTATCAAACAGTTAGGCAGGCAACCGGCCTGGGTGCGGCGGTCGTTGGCGGGGTCCTCGCGCTGCCCATCGTCTGGGTCGCGGGCAGCGTCCTGCAGCCGGCCGGCGATGCGTGGCGGCACATCGCGGCCACGCTGCTGGGCGCCTACGTGGCAAACACGGCGCTGCTGGTGGCGCTTGTGGCTTGCGGGGTCATCTCGATCGGCGTGATCTCTGCGTGGCTGGTCGCCAGCTACCGCTTTCCCGGCTCGCGGCTGCTGCAGTGGGCGCTCGTGCTGCCGCTCGCCATGCCGGCCTACGTCCTGGCCTATGCGTACACGGACTGGCTGCAGTTCGCCGGGCCAGTGCAGGGCGCGTTGCGCGCGCTGACCGGCTGGCAGGTGCGCGAGTACTGGTTTCCCGAGATCCGTTCGCTCCCCGGTGCCGCGGCGGTGCTGTCGCTCGCGCTCTATCCGTATGTGTACCTCATCGCGCGCGCCGCATTCCGCGACCTGCCACGCAGCGCCATCGAGGCCGGCCGGCTCGCGGGCCTCGGCGCGTGGGGCAGCCTGCTGCGTGTCGCGCTGCCGCTCGCGCGTCCGGCGGTCGCGGCCGGCACGGCGCTCGCGCTGATGGAAACCCTTGCCGATTTCGGCACGGTGTCCTACTTCTCCCTGGAGGTGTTCACCACGGGAATCTTCAAGGCCTGGTTCGGCATGGGCGACGCCACCGCCGCGGCGCAGCTCTCGACCTGCCTGCTCGGCTTCGTGGTCCTCGTGCTGGCGCTGGAGCGCGCCACGCGCGGCCGCTCGGCCTTCCACGCCGGCGGGCAGGCGAAACCGGTGCCGCTGCAGCGCCTGCGCGGCGCGCCGGCCGCGCTGGCGACGCTCGCCTGCGGGCTGCCCGTGCTGGCGGGCTTCGTGCTGCCCGCGGCCATCCTCGCGCAGCTCGCGCTCGAGAGCCCCGAGGCGCGCGGCGGGGCGCGCCTGCTCGCGCTAATGGCCAACAGCTTCACCGTGTCGGGGGTCACCGCCGTGGCGGCCGTGGCGCTGGCCGTGGGCCTGGCGTACGCGGCGCGGCTGACGAGGAGCGGGCTCGCCGCCGGCGCCAACCGCCTGGCCGCGCTCGGCTACGCCGTGCCGGGCGCGGTGGTCGCGGTGGGCGTGCTGGTGCCGCTCGGGCGGCTGGACAACTGGCTCGCGGGGATGGTCGAGGCGGCTACCGGCAAACCGGCAGGGCTGTTGCTCACCGGCAGCATCGCCGCGCTGGTGTACGCCTGCCTGGTGCGCTTTCTCGCCGTCGCGCTGCAGACCGTCGACGCAGGGCTGCAGCGCATCACGCCGAGCATGGAGGACGCGGCGCGCAGCCTTGGCGCCTCCCCCGCGGCGGCGCTGGCGCGCGTGCACGCGCCGCTGCTCGCGCCGAGCCTCGCCACCGCGGCGCTGCTCGTGTTCGTCGACGTGATGAAGGAGCTGCCGGCCACCTTCGCGCTGCGGCCGTTCGACTTCGACACCCTGGCCGTGGAGGCCTATCACCTGGCCAAGGACGAGCGGCTCGCCGAGGCTGCGGTGCCCTCGCTGGTGATCGTCGCCGTGGGGCTGGTGCCGCTCGTGATCCTCGCGCGCCGCTACTTCCAGCCCACGCGGTCGTAGATCTTCTGCGCCGCCGGCTGGTTGCGCCCGAGCGCGGCGACGTTCAGCGGGTCGTACTTGAAGGCGCCGAGTTGCGCGAGCACCGGGTTGTTCACTCGCACGGATGGCACCACCGGCCACTCGTTGTTGCCGTCGGCGAAGTAGCGCTGCGCGTCGTCGCCCGCCAGGTACTCGAGGAACGCGACCGCGGCTTCCCGGTGCGGCGCGTGCTTGAGGACGCCGGCGCCCGAGACGTTCACGTGCGCGCCGCGCCCCGACTGGTTGGGAAACACGACGCCCACCTTCCCGGCCAGCGCGCGGTCCTCGGCCTTGGTCGAGCGCGCGAGGCGCGCGTAGTAGTAGTGGTTGCTGATCGCCACGTCGCATTCGCCCGCAGCCACCGCCTTCAGCTGGTCGGTGTCGCCGCCCTTGGGCTCGCGCGCCATGTTGGCGCGCACCGCCCCGGCCCAGGCTTCGGCCTGCGCTTCGCCGAGCTGCTCGATCAGCGAGGCCATGAGCGACAGGTTGTACATGTTGGTCGAGGAGCGCACGCAGACGCGGCCCTTCCACTTCGGCTCGGCGAGCGACTCGTAAGTGGGGATCTCCGAGGGCTGCACGCGCCCCTTGGCGTAGGCGAGCACGCGCGCGCGCATCGAGTAGCCGAACCACAGGCCCTGGGGATGGCGGAAGCTGGCCGGAATGCGCTGCTCGAGCACCGGCGATTTCACGCCCTGGAAAAAGCCCAGCTGCTCCGCCCGCCAGAGGCGGCCGGCGTCCACGGTGATCAGCACGTCCGCGGGGCTGCGCGCGCCTTCGTTGCGGATGCGCTCGATGAGCGCGTCCTCGCCCGCCTCGATGCGATGGATGCGGATGCCGGTCTGCCTGGTGAAGCCCTCGTAGAGCGCCTCGTCCGTCTGGTAGTGCCGGGACGAATAGATGTTGAGGACCTTGTCCTCGGCGAGCGCGGGAAGCGCGATTACCCCCGCCAGCGCGGGGAACAGGAGAAACCGTTTCACGAAGGACATTTGGGCCTCGGACTCGAAGGGAGGCCAGATGGTAGTTGCTCTCATTAATTTGGTCAACCGTAATGAGAACTATTATTGTTATCTAGAGCGATGCAGCCCGGATTCGCCGTGCCCCATCGAAGCGCCGTATCCAGTAACGGCCGTTGATCGGCTCGACCCTCACCTGTGCGCCGGTCTTGGGCGCGTGCACGAACCGTCCGTCGCCGAGATAGATGCCCACGTGCGAGAACGGCCGGTTGAGCGTGTTGTAGAACAGGAGATCGCCCGCACGCAGTTCCGATAGACTCACGCGCACCCCCATCTCGCTCTGCGCGCGGGCGTTATGCGGCAGCTCGATGCCGTAGGCCTCGCGATACACATGCGCCACCAGGCCGCTGCAATCGAACCCCGACTCCGGGGACTTTCCGCCGTACCGGTAATCGACTCCGAGCGCAAGAAGGGTCTGCAGCAACGCTTCGGCGCGCTCCGCGCTCATTGGCCCGGTGTCGTGCGGCGGCGGTTCCGGCGGCAGCGTCGCGCAGCCCATCGGAAGAGTTAAAATCAACAAATACATGGACTTGCGAATCATAGTTAAAGTAATCTAGCCCACATCTCCAGTGAAAGCAACCACTTACCTTCTCCTGCTCCTGGGCGCCGGGGCGGCCTTTGCGCAGGCGAGCCTCGAGGTCATCGAGCTACGGCATACGACGGCGGAGCAGGTGCTGCCTTCACTGCGGCCCCTGCTCGAGCCAGGCGGCGTGCTCACCGGCCAGCGCAGCCAGCTCATCGTACGCACGAGCCCGCGCAATCTCGAGGAACTGCGCCGCGCGCTGCAGACGCTCGACGCGCCCGCGCGCCGCCTGGTGATCTCGGTGCGCTTCGATGCGGCAGGGCAAGCCGAGCAGTCCGAAGCCTCGGTGGACGCGCGCATCTCCAATCGCGGCAGCCGGGTCGAGCTGCGTGCCGGCGAATCGCGCGGTGTCTCCGGCGAGCGCGTCGATCAGCGCCTGCAGGTGCTGGAAGGCGGGCGCGCCTACATTGCGACGGGCACCAGCTTCCCGATCCGGCATGCGGACGGGGTCCAGATCCGCGACGCGGCGAGCGGCTTCGAGGTCATCCCGCGCCTGGCCGGAGGGACGGTCATCCTGCAGATCGCGCCCCAGCGCCAGAGCACCGGCGCCCTCCCGGGAAGCGTGGACAGCCTGGATTCAGCGACCACCGTGCGTGCGCGCCTGGGCGAGTGGGTGGAGATCGCGCGCATCGAGCAGTCCTCGGCGCGTCGCGATCGCGCCCTCGGCGCAGGCGCGACCGGCCGAGACGCGGCGAGCCGGAGGGTCTGGGTCCGGGTGGACGAGGTCCGGCCCTGAGCGCGGCCGCCGCGCGCGCGCTCGAGCGCCTGTTCGCGGCGGACGGGCCTCTCGCCGCGCAGATCCCGGGCTACCGGCCGCGCGCGCAGCAGCTCGAGCTCGCGCGCGCCATCCTCGCCGCGATCGAGGGCGACGCGCCGCTGGTCGCGGAAGCCGGCACTGGCACCGGCAAGACGCTCGCTTATCTCGTCCCGGCGCTGCTCGCCGGCGGCAAGGTGATCGTCTCCACCGGCACCAAGACCCTGCAGGACCAGCTCTACGACCGCGACCTGCCGGCGGTGCGGCGCGCGCTCGCCTCGGGCGCATCCAGCGCGCTGCTCAAAGGCCGCGCCAACTACGTGTGCCTGCACCGCCTGGAGCGCGCCGCGGCCGAAGCGCGGCTCGCGAGCCGCGAGGAAAGCGCGCAGCTGCGCCGCATCGAGCGCTTCGCCGCGGCGAGCGCGAGCGGCGACCGGGCCGAGCTGCCCGACGTCGCCGAGGACGCGCCGGTCTGGCAGCACGCCACCTCGACGCGCGACAACTGCCTTGGCCAGGAATGCCCGCGCTACCAGGACTGCTTCGTCATGAAGGCGCGCCGCGCGGCGCTCGCCGCGGACGTGGTCGTCGTCAATCACCACCTGTTCTTCGCCGACGTGGTGTTGCGCGACGAAGGCGTGGCCGAGCTGCTGCCGGCGTGCAACACCATCATCCTCGACGAGGCCCACCAGCTGCCCGAGACCGCGCGCCTGTTCTTCGGCGAGACGCTGTCCAGCGGACGGCTCGTCGAGCTCGCGCGCGACGCGCGCCTCGAGCTGGCCGCCGCGGGCGGCGCCTCGCCAGAGCTGGAGCGTCTCGCGGCGGGCCTGGACAAGGCGGCGCGCGACCTGCGCCTCGCGTTCGGCGACGAGCCGGCGCGCCTCGCCTGGCCGCAGGCCGCGGTCCGGCCGCGCTTCGGCGCGGCGCTCGCCGCGCTGGAGACGGCGCTCGAGGCGCTCGCGGCGTCGCTCGCCGCGCAAGCCGAGCGCAGCGAGGGCCTGCAGTCGTGCGCGAAGCGCGCGGCCGAGGCGCGCGTGCTCCTCGCACGCATCGCCGGACAGCCGGACGGCGAGCGGGTGCGCTGGGCGGAGGTGTTCGGGCAGGCCGTGCAGCTGCACCTGACGCCGCTCTCCTGCGCGGAGCTCTTCAGGCGCCAGCTCGAGGAAGCGCCGCGCGCCTGGATCTTCACCTCGGCCACGCTCTCGGTAGGAGGCGAATTCGCCCACTACCAGCGCGAGATGGGACTGGAGGCGGCGCCCGCGCGCAGCTGGCCGAGCCCCTATGATTTCGCGCACCAGGCGCTGCTCTACGTGCCCAAGGGCATGCCTGCGGATCCGAACGATCCGGGCTATACGGACGCGGTGGTCGAGGCCGCGCTGCCCGTGCTGCAGGCAAGCGGCGGGCGCGCATTTCTGCTGTTCACCACCCTGCGCGCGCTGCGCCGCGCCGAGGCGCTGCTGCGTGACCGGCTGCCTTACCCGCTGCTCGTGCAGGGCACCGGCTCGCGCAGCGCGCTGCTGGCGCGCTTTCGCGAGCTGGGCAACGCGGTGCTGCTGGGCAGCGCGTCGTTCCGCGAGGGCGTGGACGTGCGCGGCGAGGCGCTCTCGCTGGTGGTGATCGACAAGCTGCCCTTCGCGCCGCCCGACGATCCGGTGCTCGCCGCGAGGATCGAGGCGCTGCGCGCGCGCGGCGGCAACCCCTTCACCGAGTTCCAGCTGCCGCAGGCGATCCTGCAGCTCAAGCAGGGCGCCGGGCGCCTGATCCGCGACGAGACCGACCGCGGCGTGCTGATGATCTGCGACCCGCGGCTCTACTCGCGCCCCTACGGGCGCACGGTGCGCGACAGCCTGCCGCCGATGAAACCGGTGCGCGAGCTGGCCGAGGTGCGCGAGTTCTTCGCTAGAATCCGCGCATGAAGATCCTCATCACCGGCGGCGGCGGCTTTCTCGGCTTCAGGCTCGCGCAGGCGCTGCTGGCGCGCGGCCAGCTCGGCGGCAAGCCCATCACCTCGCTCACGCTGCTCGACGGCGCGTTTCCGCCCGCCGCGGCGCAGGAGCCGAGGCTCAGGGCGGTCACCGGCGACGTGTCCGACGCGAAGACGCTCGCGCAGGTGTGCCCGCCCGACACCGATGCGGTCTTTCACCTCGCGGCGGTGGTGAGCGGCGCGGCGGAGGCCGATTTCGACCTCGGCATGCGCGTCAACCTGAAAGGCACGGAGCTCCTGCTGGAGACGATGCGCCGCTGCGCCACGCCGCCGCGCCTCGTGTACACGAGCTCGGTGGCGGCGTTCGGCGGCGTGCTGCCCGCGGTGCTCGACGATGCCACGATCGCCAACCCGCAGACGTCCTACGGCACGCAGAAGGTGATCGGCGAGTACCTGGTCTCGGATTACTCGCGCAAGGGCTTCCTCGATGGAAGGTCGCTCAGGCTGCCGACCATAGTGGTGCGCGCCGGCAAGCCGAACGCCGCGGCCTCGTCGTTCGCGAGCGGCATCCTGCGCGAGCCGCTGAACGGCGAGCTGTCCGAGTGCCCGGTCGCGCCCGAGACCGGCGTGTGGCTGCTGTCGCCGCGCCGCGTGGTGGACGCGTTCATCCACGCGTGGGAGCTGCCGGCCGACGCCTGGGGCACGCAGCGCTGGCTGAATCTGCCCGGCATCACGGCGAGCGTGGCCGAGATGCTCGAGGCCCTGAAGCGCGTCGCCGGCGCGAAGGTCGCCGGGCGCGTGGTGTTCAAGCCCGACGCGCGCATCCAGGCCATCGTCAAGACCTGGCCGGTGAACTTCCGCACGCCGCGCGCGCTGCAGATGGGCTTTCGCGCCGACCCGGACGTGGACACCGTCATCCGCGACTACCTCGCGGACGAACGGATCAAGGTCTGATTACCAGTCCGGGTCCCAGACGCGCCACCAGGCCACGTCGCGCCTCACCGGGCCCTTGAAATAGGGGCTGTCCGGGAAGTTGTGGCGCATGACGCGCTCGGCGTCGTCGCGCAGGTCCTTGATGCCGAGCGCTTCGTAGGCCTTGATCATCACGAACAGCGCCTCCTCGGTCGCCGGCGCGTCCGGGTAGTTCTGCACGACCTGCTGCGCGCGGTTGACCGCCGCGAGATGGGCGCCGCGCTTCATGTAGTAGCGCGCCACGTGCACCTCGTGGCGCGCGAGCGCGTTGACCAGGTAGCGCATGCGCGCCGCGGAATCCTCGGCGTACTTCGAGGTCGGGAAGCGGGTGACCACCTCGCGGAACGCGGCGTAGGCTTCGCGCGTAGAGCGCGGATCGCGCTCGGACATGTCGGGATCGGAGAGCACTGCCAGCAGGCCCTGGTCCTCGGTGAAGTTGATGAGGCCCTTCAGGTAGTAGGCGTAGTCGAGCGCCTCGTGGTTCGGATAGAGCTTGATGAACCGGTCGACCGAGGCGATGGCCGCGGCGCGCTCGTCGTGCTTGAAGTGCGCGTAGCCCAGGTCGAGCTGCGCCTGCTGCGCGTAGCGCCCGTAGGGAAAGCGCGCCTCGAGCTTCTCGAGCAGCTGGATGGCCTTCTGCCAGTCGCGCGACTTCATGGCGTCGCGCGCCTCGCCGTAATGGCGCTCGACGGTCCAGCCCGCCGTCTCGTCGGCGGGCTCCGTCGCCGCGCATCCCGCCGCGAGCAGGGCGGCGGCGAGCAGAGCCAGTACACTTCTTCTCATGGGGCGCGATTATAAGGACGAATCACACGCCGACTGGGACGCGGCCCTCGTCGCGCCCATGCGCGCCGAGGCGCCGCGCTCCCTTGCGGGCCTGCGGTTGGACCAGGCGCTGGCGCGCATGTTCCCGCAGTACTCGCGCAGCCGATTGCAGGCCTGGCTGGCGAGCGGCCACCTGCGGATCGACGGCGCGCGCGGCGCCGCGCGGCAGATCGTGCGGGGGGGCGAGCGCGTCGAGCTCGCGCCCCCGGTGCCGCCGGCCGGCGCCGCGCCGCAAGCGCAGCGCATGCCGCTCAAGGTGGTGCACGAGGACGACGACCTGCTCGTGCTCGACAAGCCCGCCGGGCTGGTGGTGCATCCCGGCGCCGGCGTGCCCGACCGCACACTCATGAACGCGCTGCTCGCGCATGCGCCGCAGCTCGCGGGCGTGCCGCGCGCCGGCATCGTGCACCGCCTGGACAAGGACACGACCGGCCTCATCGTGGTGGCGAAGACCATCGAGGCGCAGGTGAGCCTCGTGCGCCAGCTCGCCGAGCGCACGATGCGCCGCGTGTACTGGGCCGTGGTGCAGGGCGACCCGCCGGCGGGCGGCGTGATCGACGCGCCGGTCGGCCGCGACGCGCGCGCGCGCACGCGCATGGCGGTGACGCGGCGCGGCAAGGACGCGGTGACGCGCTATCGCGTGCTCGAGCGATACGGGCGCGCGGCGCTGGTCGAATGCCGGCTGGAGACCGGGCGCACGCACCAGATCCGGGTGCACTTCCAGCATATCCGCCATCCGCTGGTCGGCGAGGCGACCTACCGGCGTGGCACGCGCCACGGCATCGCTTTCGCGCGCCAGGCGCTGCACGCCGTGGAGCTCTCGCTCGCGCATCCGCGCACGGGCAAGCCCATGAGCTGGCGCGTCGAGCCGCCGGCGGACTTCAAGCGCCTGCTGGCGAGCCTGCGGCGTGATCATTCCTGACTGGCCGGTCGCGCCGCGCGTGCGCGCGCTGGTCACCACGCGCGGCGAAGGCGAGCCGCTGCTGCCCGCGGCGCCCGCCTGGCTGCGGCAGGTGCACGGCACGCGCGTGGTGGACGCGGCCGCGGCCCTCGGGCGGCCGGAGGCCGATGCGTCCGTGGCGCGCGCGCCGGGCGTGGTGTGCGCGGTGCAGGCCGCCGATTGCCTGCCGGTGCTGCTCGCCGACGAGGCCGGCACCGTCGTCGGCGCGGCGCACGCGGGATGGCGCGGCCTCGCGGCGGGGGTGATCGAAGCCACCATCGATGCCATGCAGGCGCCGGGCGAGCGACTGCTCGCCTGGCTCGGGCCGGCCATCGGCCCGGCGCACTACGAGGTGGGCGACGAAGTGCGCGACGCGTTCCTCGTGCGCAACGCGGCGGCTGCGGCCGCGTTTTCGGGGAATCGCCCGGGACACTGGCTGCTCGACCTGTACGCCGTGGCGCGCCAGAGGCTCGCGGCGCGCGGCGTGGTGCGCGTGCACGGCGGCGGGTTCTGCACGTTTTCGGACGCCGCGCGCTTTCCATCGTGGCGGCGCGACCGCACGCGCGAGCGCATCGCCGCGTTCGTCTGGTTAGAATCGCGCACCCCATGACCCTCGCCTGGATCGTGCTGGCGTGCCTCGCGGGCGGCGTGCTGTCGGTGCTCGCTGCCGCCTTTGCGCTCGTGCTGCGCGCCACTTGGGTGCCGATGCTGGTGTCCTTCGCCATCGGCACGCTGCTCGGCGCTTCCTTCCTCGAGGTGGTTCCGCACGCCTTTGGCACAGGCGAGCCGCAAGGGGTCGCGGCGGCCATCCTGGGCGGCATCCTCGGCTTCTTCCTGCTGGAGAAGCTGCTGCTGTGGCGGCACTCGCACGACCATGGCGACGAGACCGGGTCCGCGCACCATCTGGAGCACACGCCCGCCGGCACGCTCATCCTCGTCGGCGACACTGTGCACAACTTCATCGACGGCGTGCTGATCGCGGCGGCCTTCCTGCAGAGCCCGGAACTCGGCCTGGTGACCGCCGTGGCGATCGTCGCGCACGAGATCCCGCAGGAGGTGGGCGACTTCCTCGTGCTGCTGCACTCTGGCTACTCGAAGGCGAGGGCTTTCGCCCTGAACGTGGTGTCCTCGATGGGCAGCGTGGTGGGCGGCGTGCTCGGCTACTTCGCGCTGCAGCGGTTCGAGGGCTGGGAGCCGACGCTGCTCGGGATCGTCGCGGCGAGCATGATCTATGTCGCGGTGGCGGACCTGATCCCGGGCCTGCACAAGCGGCCGGAGCTGCGCGCGACCGCGCAGCAGGCGCTGCTGATCGCCGCCGGGGTAGCGGTGATCGCGCTGGTTCGGGTCGTCGCCGGACACGGCCATTAGCATGGGGGTGGGCCTATGGCTCACCGAACGCAGGGGTGTTTGACCGGGGGCGATTGTGCGGCGCAAAATACCGCCCCTTGACAGAGCAACCCTCGCCTGCAGACTTCGTCGCGTCGATCGCGCAGTCCGGCAATGACATGGCGAAGAACTGGCTGCGTCTCGCAGCCGGCGCCCCCGGCCAGAGCGGGCCGGCGGAGTACCTCGCGCGCCTGAGCGCGGATTCGAGGCGCATCGGCGCGATCCAGGCCGACTACCTGGAGAAGCAGCGCCGGCTGTGGAGCGAGCTCGCCGCCGGGGGCACGCCGGTGGCGGCGCGCGCCGCGCCGGCCGATCGGCGCTTCTCGGCGACCGAATGGCGCGACGACCCCTATTTCAACTACCTGAAGCAGTCGTACCTGCTCGCCGCCGAATTCCTGGAGAAGCTGGTTGAGGCCGCGGATCTCGAGGGACAGGCGAAGGACCGGCTGCGCTTCACGGTGCGCCAGTGGGTGGACGCGATGAGCCCGGCCAACTTCGCGGCGACCAACCCCGAAGTGCTGCGCGCGGCGCGGGAGACCAAGGGCGAGAGCCTGACCAAGGGCCTCGCCAATCTGCTGGCCGACGCCGGGCGCGGCCGCATCAGCCAGACCGACGAATCCGCGTTCGAGGTCGGGCGCAATCTCGCGGTCACGCCCGGCACGGTGGTGCACGAGAACGCGCTCATGCAGCTCATCCAGTACGCGCCGCTCACCCAGGAGGTGGCGAAGCGCCCGCTGGTCATGATCCCGCCCTGCATCAACAAGTACTACATCCTCGACCTGCAGCCCGAGAATTCGTTCGTGCGCTACGCGCTCGAGCAGGGGCACACGGTGTTCATGGTGTCCTGGCGCAATGTCGGCCCCGGCGAGGGGCATTACACGTGGGACGACTATCTGCGCATCGGCGTGCTCGAGGCGCTGGGCATCGCGCGGGCGATCGCCAGATCGGATCGCGTCAACGCGCTCGGCTTTTGCGTCGGCGGCACGCTGCTCGGCGCGGCGCTCGCGGTGCTGGCGGCGAAGGGCGAAGACCTCGTCGAGAGCGTCACCTATCTCACGACCATGCTCGATTTCTCGGACGCCGGGCAGATCGGGCTGTTCGTCGACGAGGTCAGCGTGCGCCAGCGCGAGGCGACGCTCGGGGGCGGCGGCATCCTGCCGGGCGTCGAGCTCGCCACCGTGTTCTCCGCGCTGCGCGCCAACGACCTCATCTGGCCCTACGTGGTGAACAACTACCTGCGCGGCGGCCGGCCGCCGGCGTTCGACCTGCTCTACTGGAATGCCGACAGCACCAACCTGCCGGGCCCGATGTACTGCTGGTACCTGAGGAACACGTATCTGGAGAACCGGCTGCGCGAGCCTGGTGCAGTGACCAACCTTGGCGTGAAGGTGGACCTGACGAAGGTGGTTCAGCCCAGCTTTGTCGTCGCCACGCGCGAGGACCACATCGTGCCCTGGCGCTCGGCGTACCGCTCGCTCGGCCTGCTCGGCGGCGAGAAGACGTTCGTGCTCGGCGCGGCCGGGCACGTGGCCGGCGTGATCAACCCGGCGTCCAAGGGCAAGCGCAGCTACTGGACCGGCGGGCCGTATCCCGCGGATCCGGATGCCTGGCTCGCGCAGGCCGCGGAGAAGCCCGGCAGCTGGTGGCCGCAGTGGGCCGGCTGGCTCGCGCAGTACGGCGGTGGCAAGCGCAAGGCGCCGGCGAAGCCGGGCAACGCGAAATACAAGGCGATCGAGCCCGCACCCGGGCGCTACGTCAAACAGAAGGCAGCCTAGAGAGCAAGGAGAAGAGCATGGAAGACATCGTCATCGTGGGGGCGGCGCGCAGCGCCATCGGCAAGTTCGGCGGGACGCTGGCGAGGACGCCGGCGGCCGACCTCGGCGCGCACGTGCTGAGGAAGCTGCTCGAGCGCTCGGGCGTGCAGCCCGCGCAGGTCTCGGAAGTCATCCTCGGCCAGGTGCTGGCCGCGGGCGTTGGGCAGAATCCCGCGCGCCAGGCGGCGATCAAGGCGGGCCTGCCCGACATGATCCCGGCCATGACCATCAACAAGGTGTGCGGCTCGGGCCTCAAGGCCGTGATGCTCGCCGCGCAATCGGTGGCCAACGGCGACTCGGAACTGGTGATCGCCGGCGGCCAGGAGAACATGAGCATCGCGCCGCACGTGATGAACGGCTCGCGCGACGGCTTCCGCATGGGCGACGCGAAGCTCGTCGACTCGATGATCGTCGACGGCCTGTGGGACGCCTTCAACCAGTACCACATGGGCGTGACGGCCGAGAACGTCGCCAAGGAGTACGTGGTGACGCGCGAGGAGCAGGACGAGTTCGCGGTCAAGAGCCAGAACAAGGCCGAGGCCGCGCAGAAGGGCGGGCGCTTCAAGGACGAGATCATTCCGTTCGAGATCCCCTCGAAGAAAGGCCCGGTGGTGTTCGCCGACGACGAGTACCCGCGCCATGGCGCGACGCTGGAGGCGATGAAGGGCCTGAAGCCCGCGTTCGACAAGAACGGCACGGTCACTGCGGCCAACGCCTCGGGCATCAACGACGGCGCCGCGGCGGTGATCGTCACCAGCGCGCGAAAGGCGAAGGAGCTCGGCCTGAAGCCCCTCGCGCGCATCAAGTCCTTCGCCTCGGCGGGCGTCGACCCGAAGTACATGGGCATGGGCCCGGTGCCGGCCTCGAAGCGCTGCCTCGCGCGCGCCGGCTGGGAGCCGAAGGACCTCGACCTGATGGAGATCAACGAGGCGTTCGCCGCGCAGGCGATCGCCGTCAACCGGCAGATGGGCTGGGACACGTCGAAGGTGAACGTGAACGGCGGCGCCATCGCGCTCGGGCATCCGATCGGCGCCTCGGGCTGCCGGATCCTCGTCACGCTGCTGCACGAGATGCAGAAGCGCGACGCGAAGAAGGGCCTCGCGTCGCTGTGCATCGGCGGCGGCATGGGCGTGGCGCTGGCGGTGGAGCGATGAGCGCGGTGCTGGAGCGGGTGCGGGGCGCGGCGACGCAGCCGGCGCTGGCGCGCATCGCGTTCGTCTCGGGCGGCATGGGCGGCATCGGCACGGCGATCTGCACGCGCCTGGCCGCCGCCGGCCACACGGTGGTCGCCGGCTGCCTGCCGGGCTACGAGCGCAAGGCCGAGTGGCTGGAGGCGATGCGGCACCAGGGCTTTCGCGTGCACGCCGCCGAAGGCGACGTAGCGAACTTCGACTCCTGCGCCGAGATGTTCTACCACGTGCGCTCGGTCGTCGGGCCGGTGGACATGCTGGTCAACAACGCTGGCATCACGCGCGATTCGCTCTTCAAGCGCATGACCGAGCAGGACTGGATGGCGGTGATCAACACGAATCTCAACAGCGTGTTCAACGTCACGCGCCAGGTGATCGACGGCATGGTCGAGCGCGGCTGGGGGCGCGTGGTGAACATCTCGTCGGTGAACGCCATCAAGGGCCAGTTCGGGCAGACGAACTATTCGGCGGCCAAGGCGGGCATGGCGGGCTTTGCCAAGGCGCTGGCCCAGGAAGTGGTGAGGAAGGGCGTGACCGTCAATACGGTCTCGCCCGGCTACGTCGAGACCGACCTGGTGATGGCGATCCGGCCGGAGATCCGCGAGCAGATCGTCGCCTCGATCCCGATGGGGCGCCTGGCGCGACCGGAGGAGATCGCCGCGGTGGTCGCGTTCCTCGTCTCCGAGGAGGCGGGCTACATCACCGGCGCGAACATCTCGGTGAACGGCGGCATGCACATGATGTAGTAGACTGATTTCGGAGGAGGGGGAAGCACATGGCACAGCAGAGGATCGCCGTCGTCACCGGCGGCATGGGCGGCTTGGGAGAGTCCATCTCCACCAAGATGGCGGATGCCGGCTACAAGGTGGTGGTCACCTACTCGCCGTCCAACACCAAGTACAAGTCGTGGCTCGACGAGATGAAGACGCAAGGCTACGCCTTCGGCGCCTACCCGGTGGACGTGGCCAACTTCGACGACTGCGCGGCGAAGAGCGCGCGCATCGCGCAGGAGATCGGCCCGATCGACATCCTGGTCAACAACGCCGGCATCACGCGCGACATGACTTTCAAGAAGATGTCCAAGGCGGACTGGGACGCCGTGATGCGCACCAACCTCGACTCCTGCTTCAACATGACCAAGCAGGTCATGGACGGCATGGTCGACCGGGGCTGGGGGCGCGTGATCAACGTCTCGTCGGTGAACGGGCAGAAGGGCGCGTTCGGGCAGACCAACTACTCCGCGGCCAAGGCCGGCATCCACGGCTTCACCAAGGCGCTGGCGCTCGAGGTGGCGAGGAAGAACGTCACCATCAACACCATCTCGCCGGGCTACATCGGCACCAAGATGGTGACCGCGATCCCCAAGGAGATCCTCGACTCCAAGATCCTGCCGCAGATCCCGGTCGGGCGCCTCGGCAAGCCCGACGAAGTCGCGGGACTGATCATCTATCTGTGCTCGGAAGAAGCGGCGTTCGTCACCGGCGCCAACATCTCCATCAACGGCGGTCAGCACATGTATTAAGGAGTAGACTGAACCATGGCTGCAAACCCGGAAGCGAAGATGGAATCCCAGCTGCGCCTGATCAAGAAGTACCCGAACCGGCGCCTGTACGACACTAAGACCTCGAGCTACATCACGCTCGCGGACGTCAAGCAGATGGTGCTCAAGCAGGAGGAGTTCCGCGTGGTGGACGCCAAGAGCGGCGACGACCTCACGCGCCAGATCCTGCTGCAGATCATCCTCGAGGAGGAGTCGGGCGGCGTGCCGATGTTCTCCTCCGACCTGCTGTCGCAGATGATCCGCTCCTACGGCAGCGCCATGCAGGGCTTCATGGGCACCTACCTGGAGAAGAACATCGAGGCGTTCCAGCAGCTGCAGAAGTCGCTGCAGGACCAGTCGCAGAAGATGTACGGCGACAACACGCGCGCCTCGCAGGACCTGTGGACGCAGTTCATGAACCTGCAGGGGCCGGCCATGCAGAGCCTGATGCAGGCCTACATGGAGCAGAGCCAGAAGGTGTTCGCGCAGTTCCAGGACCAGATGCAGAACCAGGCGCGCAGCATGTTCGCCGGCTTCTCCTTCCCCGGCTTCCCTGCGCAGCCGCCCGCCAAGCCCGAGCCCGACACCAAGTAGTGCGTTCGCCGAAGGTCGGCTTCGTCTCCCTGGGCTGCCCCAAGGCCCTGGTGGACTCGGAGCGCATCCTCACGCAGCTGCGCGCGGAGGGCTACGCGACCGCCCGGGACTACGCGGGGGCCGACCTGGTCATCGTCAACACCTGCGGCTTCATCGACGCCGCGGTCGAGGAGTCGCTCGGCGCCATCGGCGAGGCGCTCGCCGGGAACGGCAAGGTGATCGTCACCGGCTGCCTCGGCGCCAAGGACGGCGTCGTGCAGGCGGCGCACCCGAGCGTGCTGGCGGTCACCGGGCCGCACGATCCCGAGGGCGTGATGCGCGCGGTGCACGCGCACCTGCCGAAGCCTCACGACCCCTATACCGACCTCGTGCCGCCGCAGGGCGTGAAGCTCACGCCGCGGCACTACGCGTACCTGAAGATCTCCGAAGGGTGCAACCACCGCTGCAGCTTCTGCATCATCCCCTCGATGCGCGGCGACCTTGACTCGCGCCCGATCGGCGAGGTGCTGCAGGAGGCGGAGAACCTCGTGAAGGCGGGCGTGAAGGAGCTGCTCGTCATCTCGCAGGACACCAGCGCCTACGGCGTGGACGTGAAGTACCGCACCGGCTTCTGGAAGGGCCGGCCGGTAAAGACGCGCATGACCGAGCTGTGCAAGGCGCTTGGCGAGCTCGCCGGCAAGGACGCCGCAAGCGGCGTGTGGGTGCGCCTGCACTACGTCTACCCGTACCCGCACGTGGACGAGGTGATCCCGCTGATGGCGGAAGGCAGGATCCTTCCCTATCTCGACGTGCCGTTCCAGCACGCGAGCCCGCGCATCCTCAAGCTGATGAAGCGTCCTGCCGGCGGCGAGAAGGTGCTCGAGCGGCTCGCGCGCTGGCGCGCCCGCTGTCCAGAGCTGACGGTGAGGAGTACCTTCATCGTCGGCTTTCCGGGCGAGACGGAACGCGAGTTCGAGGAGCTGCTCGCGTTCCTGGAGGAAGCGCAGCTCGATCGCGTCGGGTGCTTCTCCTACTCCCCGGTCGAGGGCGCGGCGGCGAACGCGCTGCCCGACCCGGTGCCAGAGGCGGTGAAGGAGGAACGGCGGGAGCGGTTCATGCGGGCGCAGGAGGCGATCAGCGCGCGCAAGCTGCAGGCTAGGGTCGGAAAGACAATGCAGGTGCTGGTCGACGCACCGGGCGTCGGCCGCTGCGCTGCGGACGCGCCCGAGATCGACGGCACGGTGCGCTTTCGCGGCGGCAAGGCGGGAGAATTCAGGAACGTCGTGATCGAGCGCGCGAGCGCCCACGACCTACACGGGAGACTGGCATGAGCACGAGAGAAGTGGTGGTGGTGGGTGGTGCGCGCACCGCGATCGGCGACTACGGCGGCGCGCTCAAGGACTGCACGCCGACGAAGCTGGGCTCGATCGCCATCAAGGAGGCGCTCGCGCGCGCCAAGGTCGATCCGGCGGGCGTCGGGCACGTGGTGATGGGCAGCGTCATCCACGGCGAGGCGCGCGACATGTACCTGTCGCGCGTCGCCGCGCTCGACGCGGGGTTGCCGGTGGGCACGCCCTGCCTGACGGTCAACCGGCTGTGCGGCTCGGGATTGCAGGCGATCGTCTCGGCGGCGCAGCACATCCTGCTGGGCGACGTCGACATCGCCGTCGGCGGTGGCGCCGAGAGCATGAGCCGCGCGGCCTACTTCCTGCCCTCGGGTCGCTGGGGGCAGCGCATGG
>Ga0224505_10000940_pt1 | contig 19458 bp, 15 predicted proteins | sample SF_Jan12_sed_USG_FD_169102 | JGI IMG/M metagenome (GOLD analysis project Ga0224505, IMG submission 169102) | Sediment microbial communities from San Francisco Bay, California, United States - SF_Jan12_sed_USGS_4_1 | ecosystem: Environmental > Aquatic > Marine > Sediment | place: USA: California... | reverse complement strand
GGCACGAACCGCTGGGCGTTCAAGCCTGAGATCGGCGGCTCCCGGCAGTTCGGCCGCTGGAACCTGGAAAGCTCGATCGCAGCCTGGTTCTTCACCCGCAACAGTGACTTCGTCAATGGCCCGAAGCAGCAGGACCCGATCGGCGCGATCCAGGGGCACGTCAGCTACACGTTCAAGCCGCGCATGTGGCTCGCGGCGAGCTTGACCTGGTACGCGGGCGGACGCTCGTTGATTGCCGGCCAGTCACAGCGCGACACCCAGAACAGCACGAGGGGAGGACTGACGCTGTCGGTGCCGATCGGTGACCGGCAGTCGGTAAAGTTCTTGTGGCAGACCGGCATCTCGACCCGCATCGGGGGCGGCGACTTCGACACCCTCGGGATCGCCTGGCAGTACGCCTGGCTGGACTGATCCCGATCGGGCACCGCGCTGGCGGGAAGACCCTCGAGCGCCTGTGCCGCTACATCACCCGCACGGCGCTGGCTCTTGGCAGGGGCTTTGAATCGCCTTGCTCATGCCCCTTCAACGGAATCGGCTTGCCCGGCCCGCCAGCAGGCGAATAGGCATTTCAAACGCCGGCGCCCCCTATTCTCCGCTCGGATATAGCGCTGGACATCCACCACGAAATTCTGTCGGGCGCTCCAGGCGTTGGTGAGCGTCAGCGTTACTTCATCACCGCGCGCGTTCCCACCGTGGGACAGACCGAGGATGGCCAGCGTGCCGAGCGTGAGCAGCGCCCGCCGGCGAGTCGTCGAACTGCGTTATGGCCGGGACACGGGCCAGCGTCAGCTGAGCTCGCGTTGCAGCTTCTCCACCGCGTCGAGAATGCGGGTGAAGCGGCGTCCGAAGCGAGTCAGCCGGTATTCCACGCGTGGCGGAACCTCTGCAAACGCGACGCGCTTGACGATGCCGAGCCGTACCAGCTTGCGCAGCCGCTCATTGAGTACCTTCGTGCTGATGCCCCCGATATAGCGCTGCATCGCGCCGGGGCGGTGGGTGCCCGTGCGGATACAGCCGAGCACGCGCACCGTCCACTTGCAGCCGAGGACCTGCTCGACCATGCGCGACACGCTGGGTGCTGTTGCCGGGACAGTTCGTTCCTTGTGAATCAACAAGATGCACCTTCCGGTAAGTGGGTTACCACCGCGTGCCTGCTTGTAGCGCAGCCGCTATGGGCCTAGCTTTCGCCACACTCGTCACTATCAGGAGTTCCACGATGACCCGGCACGCTCTCATCATAACCATGGTTGCGCTCGTTCTTGCAGCTCCGGCACAAAGTGCCGATCACGCGGTGCCCTATCCGGACGGCTATCGCGACTGGCATCACGTCAAAAGCATGGTCATCAACGAAGGCCACGCTCTCTATGCGTCATTCGGCGGCATTCATCACATCTACGCCAACGACAAAGCGTTGAAGGGCTACGCTGCGGGCAAGTTCCCGGACGGCTCGGTGATCGCGTTCGATCTGCTGGAAGCTGTAGCGGGCGGCAATGCCGTGACCGAGGGAGCGCGCAAGGTGCTCGGCGTCATGGTCAAGGACAGCCGTCGCTATGCTGCCACGGGCGGCTGGGGCTTCGAGGGATTCGCCGGCGGTGACCCGGCCAAGCGTGCCGTCGCTGACAAGGCGGCCAGCGCCTGCTTCGAGTGCCACGCGGCGCAAGAAGTCACGGATTTCGTTTTCAGCACGACGCGTCCCTGAGTCTGTCACTGGCGGAGCGCCACTACCCGCACTTCCGGGCGGCGCTTGCCGAGCGGGACCGCCACCTGCTCAGCCGCTGTGAAGGCTGCGGCGGTCAGGTGCGGGTGATCGCCTGTATCGAGGACCCGCTGGTGATCGGCAAGATCCTGGAACCACCGGGCGCAGACCGCACTCGTGCCGGCGGGCGAGGGTTGGCGGGCATGGGCTTTGTTCGGCCTGTACTCCAAATCGGCGTTATGGACTTTTCGCCCCTTCACCGCAAACCGGAAACTTGTTTAACGATCGGACACTCACAATGAAAAAATTCCTGATGCTTTCAGTATTGCTCGGCTTTGCATGTCTATCGCCAGCCGAGGAGCCCGGCGAAGGAGGCCTGGACTATGGCGACTACAAGTCCGTCACCCTTATGGTTAAAGCGTGGGGTGCCTTGGACGAAGGCCGGTATGAAGATGCCCTGAAGTACACCGCAAAATGCGTGGGGGCTTTACGAAGAAGAAGCGAAAAATAAGTCTAGGCAAGCCGCAGTATCGCGCAACAAACGATTTTGTCATGGCACTTTCACCTGGTTCTTGCGCGGCAACGTGCCGGTCGATCAAGACGTGGCGCCTGACGCCGTGGTGCAAGTGGCTTGGGTTCCAGTGTGAACTGCGGTGATGACGAGGGCTGCGCAACGAGTTATTCATTTGCGCTAAATGCACTTTCAGTCCACGCGGATAGTAATTTCAAAGTGCCTGTTGCAAGCAGTCTGGGCGCTGGCCCAAACACGGGAACCGGCCGAAGCCGGTTCCCTGCTGCAGTCAGTTTGCAGAAGTTAGCTGGTGCGATTGCGTCGCAGCCACCCCATCACGCCGAGAGCAGACCCGAAGAGCCAGAAGGCGGCAGGCACGGGAATGACCGGGAAGCCGCGAATCTCACCGCCGCCGAACGTGCTCGAATGGACGTTGAAGTAAGCCTTTCCGGCATCCAGACCGGCAATCAGCGCCGCCTCGGCAAGCGCCGCCGTTCCACCAGCACCGGTCAGAAACGCGCCCGTATAGCTGGCAGAGTCGGTCAAGTCGATGACGGTCGCGTAGGAACCGGCAGTGACACCGACCGGGAACCCGGGCAGCGTGCCGGGCGTCACCGCCACGCCAACAGTCCCGGTGCCGGCGACAGCGACGCAGCAGTGAATGTGTGCCACGGTCGTCGTTCCGGAGAGGCCCGTGAAGTTGGCTGCGATGTCAAGCGTCTGGGCAACGTCGTCGTAGATCAGGGTAACGCTGCCACTGCCGGTAGCCCCGAGGACTTCCGGACCCAGCGATGAGGCGTAAACAATCGAGGCCGCGTTTGCGCCAGGGGCGGCGGCTATCAGCAGGACGGCCAATGCAATAAGGACTCTATTCATGACAATCTCCTTACTCGTGCGGCCGCGAACTTCGTACGCACTGTTTTCAGATTATGGTTGGCGTTCAGTGACCCGACGTTTGCGACGATACGCCCGGCTCCGCATGTCGTCCACTGGCATAGCGTGCCACTCGAATTCGTCCCGCAGCAATTGGCCACTATCGATTGATGCGTTGCGGAAGTGCTTATCAGCATACCGAGCACTTTTTTCTCAGAGCGTTTCCGCCTGAACCAGGCCAACTGTCAGTGGCTCAGTCACTTGAAGCCTGAACGTGCCGTAGCTTGTGACAGTCAGTAGCGGGTGTAACCCATGGGTCCGGCGGATAGGAGGTTCAAAGCGCGGGTTACCGGCTGTGCAGTCACCGGTGCGATGGCGGCTGGAGCGGCCCGGCGAGCGCACTGATCTCGGAGTGGCCCGATCGCGAGGCGGCGCTGCGCTTCTGGCACTCGCCGGAATACGCGGCACTGAAGGAACTGCGCGCAGACACCGGCAGCTTCCAGGTGTTGTTGATCGACGCACCGGCCGTGAGTATCTCGACATGAGTCACGGCACGATCGCCGCAGAAGGCCCGCGGCAAGCGCGTGCCCGCAGCAGGAAGCGCCGCATCATCGCCGTCGATCGCCTATAGTCTGCTGACTGATCCGCCGCGACACCCTGCATCGCGAGAAACACCCCGGCCATGAGCGACACGCCCCCCGACCGACTGAGCACCAATCCCCGCAGCCCGCACTTCTCCACCGAGATCCTGCAGCGCGGGGTCGCCATCCGCTTCAACGGCAAGGAGCGCACCGACGTCGAGGAGTACTGCGTCAGCGAGGGCTGGATCCGCGTCGCGCTAGGCAAGGCGCTCGACCGGCGCGGACAACCGCTGACGACCAAGCTCAACGGCACGGTGGAGCCGTGGTTCATGAATCCGCCGCCCGAGGACGGACAGGCATCCTGACCGCCCGCTGCGCGCGGCTGAAGGGTCAGCCCCCCGGGATGAGCCTGGTGTCGAGGAACCTCACCGTCGCCGCCACGATCTTCGCCTGCTGGTCCGTCACGCTGATCGTGGCCGGTTCCGGCAGGCGATGAGCAGCCGGGATGAAGTTGCCGAACTGCATGTGGCTCGCCCCGATGATCGGCACCTTCTCGAGGTCGGGCGGTACGAGGCCATCCTGGCGGGAAAACCGTTCCGGTGGCGCGCCCTTCTCATCGGCACGGTGAATCAGCATCACCGGCACCTTGCCACTCGACAGGTCCGCGGGCTTCATGATGTAGGCGTCCCAGAGCACCACGGCACCGACCGTGTCGGGATGCCGGGTAGCGTAGATGGCAGCGGCTGGACCACCCATCGAGTGGCCGACGAGCGCCCAGCGCGGAACATCGGGAAACGCCTTCATCACATCCGCCGCGCGACCAGTGCCGAGCATCGCGAGGTAGCGAGGCATGCGCACGGCGACCGTCAGGTAGCCATGGCGCGCCACCTCCCGCAGCGGGGCCGCGTAAGCCTTCACGTCGCTTTCGGCGCCGGGATAGAAGATCACACCGCCGCGGATGGCGCCTCGCGGCCTGAAGATGATCCAGTCCGGCTGGTCCTCGCAGACCACCTGCTCGTCGGACTGCAGCGCCGCGAGCGCCACGGCGTCTGGCCCGCTGATGCGGTCCGTGCCGCCCAGCACCTCGAAGCCGGTACCTTCCGGCAGGCGCAGGCCCGGGCTGTCGAGCGGCACGCCGTCCTTGCTGATCTGCTCCTCGGCGCAGGCACCGGCACCAAGCAGTGCGAGGCAGACGCAGAGGGCGATGCGGACATCAGTGCGCATGGTCGTGCTCCCCGGACTCGTAGTGGCGCCTCAGCAGGTCATCGCCCATGTCGGTCCCCGGATACCAGAGGATCGAGTGCACGTGGTTCGGATCCGGCACGTTCTCACCCCGGTTCAGTGAATTGTCGAACTCGATCAGCACCGCCGGGCCATGGACGCGGTAGTACATGGCACCCTCCGCCGTCGGCCCCATGACGGCGAAGTAGAGCTTCTCGACCCCATCGCGACGAATGGTGGCGAGCTTCTGCTCGGCGACCTCCGGGTCGTGATTGCGCACGAACTCCTCGACCAGCTGCCACAGCAGGGACTGCTGCGCGGCATCGAGGTCACCGCCGGCGACGCCCTGATAGCCGTCGATCGCCTCGTTGCGCAGCGGGCTGGTGAAGATGTCCTCCGGGATCGTCGCACCGATGACGGCGAGCCGGCGTTGCTCCGTGGTCAACGCATCGAGCAGGTCGAGGCCGCGCTTCTTCTCGAACGTCAGCACGTTCCAGCCCGAGTACGGGCCGCTCTCGACGGTCGCGGGCCTGGCGCCGAACATCGTGGGAGTCACCGAGATCTCGTTGCCCACGAACGTGAAGTTCAGCACCAGGTGATGGCCCTCCAGCTGCACCTGCCATGGTTCCGTGGCGGACGGCTCGCCGAAGATGGCGAGCCAGTACCATGTCGCACCGATCTGCACGGATGGCATCCCCGGCCGGTTCTCGCGCAGTGCGTTGAGCGTGGGATCGTTCAGTCCGCGATGGATGTCGGAAACGCGCATCACGCCCGCAGCCTTACCGTAGCCCTGGCTGCTCAGGGCACAGGCGATGAGCGCGTGGCCTGCGATGCGCTGCGCATCGGTCATGTCGGCGAAGGCGAGCCCTTCCTTGCGGACGTACACCGCAGAGTTGTTGTTGACGAACAGCCAGGTCTTGCGCAGCTTCTCGTCGAATGGCCACTGCGCCTTCTTGCGTTGTTCGGCGTCGAGGCCCACGAGCCACGCGCGGGCATCCTGCTGGCACCGGGCTGCGACAACGGGAGCCGCTACCAACTGGCCCACTGGTGATCCACCGCCCAGCGACGCGCAGCCGGCGACCAGGGTCAGCACGGCGATTGCGCCACAGCGATTCACGACTGCTGTACGCCGCATCACTTGCCCTCCGGTCGATGAGCGGGATCGGTCATGTAATGCTCGCGCAGGAGATCGTCGCCGAAGTCGGCGCCTGGTCGGCGATAGACCGAGTGAATGTGGTTGGAGTCGGGGATGTTGTGTTCGCCGTGGATGACGTTGCCCTCGACATCCATGGGGAACCCGGCGTTGTTGCCGTTGTGGTTGACGGCGTTGACGTACTCGATCAGCACGCTCGGGCCGTGCACACGGAAGTAGATCGGGTAGCGGATGTCGTTGGTGGGGCCCATCCAGGCGAAGTGCACCTTGCCCAGGCCCTGCCGCTCGATCTCCGCCATCCGCTCGCGCTCGATCTCGTGCTCGTAGTTGGCGACGTATTCGCGTATGAGGTCGAGCAGCATCTGCCTCTGCACCTTGTTCAGGGCGGATGCCGGCAGACCCTGGTAGCTGTCGAAGGCGTGGAGCCGATTGGGATCCGTGAAGATGTTTTCCACGACTTTCGCCTGCAGCAGCACCTTTTTCTTCTGCTGCGGGTCCAGGGCGCGCATCAGCCGGAAGGCCCGCTCCTTCTCGTAGCCCATCAGGTGCCAGCCGGCGTACTGGCCCTCCTCGATGACCGTCGGACGCGTGCCGAGAAATGCCGGCGACTCGCTCAGCCGATCGCCATTGAACGTGAAGTTCAGCGCCAGGTGGTGGCCCTCGACCTGCCACTGCCATGGCCGTCCGTCGGCCGGATCACCGAACACCGCCAGCCAGTAGGCGCCCGCTCCGCCAATCACGCCCATCTTCAATGACTGGCGGATGCCCTCGTCCGGCAGGGTCTCCCAGCCGACCTTCTCGCCGACCATGATGTTGCCGGCCTTGGCATAGCCCTGGCTGCTCAGCCCGCACTGGATGAACTGGTGGGCGAGGATGCGCTGGGCATCCGTCATGTCCTGCAGCGCGAGCCCCTCCTCGCGCTGGTACACGGTGGGGATGCTGTTCAGGTAATGCCACTTGCGGCGGCGCTCGGTCTCATCGAAGTACCGCTCCTTCGGGGCACGGGAATCGAACGCCCACTGGGCCCGGGCCTTTTGCGCCGCATCAAGCGAGGCGAGCCAGGCAGTGGCACGCGCGCGGCACATCTCCGCGATATTGGCGGCCGGGACGGGGCGGTCGCCGTGCCCGCTCGCTGTTACGGCGATCAGGACCCCGGCCAGCAACCCTGGGCGAATCAGTCGGATCATGGGCAACTCCAGGCGGACGTTTCACTGCAACGATGCGCGAGTCTGCTGATGGCGCGCAGCGCCGTCGTCCGGAAACGCGATTCAGGACGCGTTTTTCTTCGCCTGCTCGCGGAACTCGGTGGGCGTACACCCCGCGAAGCGCTTGAACATCAGGTTGAAGACCGACTTGGAGTTGAAGCCCGCGGCGAGTGCCACGTCGAGCAGGGTGCGCTCGCGGCCCGCCCGGTCGGCGAGCAGGCGCCTGGCTTCTTCCACCCGCAGTACGTTGATCCGGTGGGAAAAGCTGCAACCATCCACGCGGTTGATGACTTCCGACAGTTGCCGCGGTGGCCAGCCGAGCTGGGCGGCGAGCCCTTTCAGCGACAGGTCGGGGTCGAGGAACGGCCGCTGTTCCCGGAGACAGCGCTCGAGCGCCTGGTGCAGGGCCTGCTGGGCGGCCGTCGGCGGCTGCGGCTCGGGCACGGTTGCCAGCGCACGCTCGGCGGCAGACATCCGTGGAATCCAGTCGGGGTTGCCGAGGATGCGCACCGCCAGGGCGGCGAGGATCACCACGAACGCCGCCGCAACGCCGAGATCGACTGCCACCCGCAGGCCCGGGGCGAGAGCCGGTGCGGCGAGCGCCCGCAGCGACTGCGCGGCGATCAGCGCGCCGTACAGGATGAGGGCCGACCACAGCCAGCGCAGACCCGGCGGGGTACCGGCGGCCCGCGCCTGGTCGATCGCCGCCGCGTAGCCGCGCAGTTCGCGATACACCGCCACGGCTGCGGCGAGCAGCACCAGCGTGAGCAGCAGACCGAAACCTTCGCCGGCCGACACACCGGCGGCGATCAGCAGCACGCCGACCGCCGGCGCAGCGAGGGCGAGCGCGATGGAAGCCACACCGGCTGCTTCCTCGCGCACCAGGTGCCGCAGCGACAGGTAGAACAGCGGCCCGTAGGTCAACGCGAAGGCGTAGGAATATTCGCGCAGCACGGTGCCGGCGAAGGTGTCGAGCCGAACCACGGCCCCGTGCAGGCCCACGACCAGGAACAACACCCCGAGCCAGCGGGTGTGCGGGCGGGCGAGCGTGGCCCCGGCGAGCAGCAGGGCCAGCACAATGAAGATGAACTGGATGTATTGCTGCCAGTCGACCGGCATGCGCCGCCCCGCCCTGCCTCAGTAGCCGCCCAGCCGCGCGACGTACCCGGTCGTGACTCCGACGAAGAGCATCGGCACGATCAGCCTGGCTCGCGTCGGCGACCGGCCGACAGTTCGCGGTCCAGCGCCTCGAAGCCATCCGTCAAGCCGGCGAACTTCTCACCGAAACGGGTCAGGCGGTATTCGAACCGGGGCGGCACCTCGGCATAGGCGCGCCTGGCGATGATGCCGAAGCGCTGCCGCTTGCGCAGCCGCTCGTTGAGCACCTTCTTCGACAGCCAGGGCACGGCCCGCTCCATCTCGCCGGGGCGCCGCACGCCGGCGCGGACCAGGGCCAGGACGGCAAGCGACCACTTGCAGCCGACGATGTCCTCCACCATGGGTGCCGCAGCCGGCGGCGACTGGGTTTTTTTCCTGCGTGAAATCATCGATGGTCACCGGAAGCGGATAGGACGTTCAAAGCGCATGTTACCGGCTGTGCAGTCACCCGGCGCGATGGCGGCGACCGACGGTAGCGGTGGCCGACGGCTGCGGCGGCCTGCCCGGGAGGACCGCGCGGCCCCTGCGCCGGGACGAGTCCGGCAACCGCGCCCGCGCTCTGCTCGCGCGTAGTTCCGAGGTCGTTGGTTTTCGTATAGCTTATTTCCTGCATCCTCACCAGGTTGACCTGCGCACCGCTGGTGCCGGGCGGCCAGTATCCAGTATCGTGACGGTCGTCGGTTTCGAGATCGACACCTGTGCCTGGTGCCGCCGCCGGTCGAGCCCGGCTTCACCTGACGATGCCGATCAGCGGGCGCATCGCGACGCGGCCGGTGTCCCGGGCTGGCATATTGCACCGAGGCGGGCGTTTGAAAAACCTATTCCCGTCGGCCGTTCCCGATCTGAAGGGCCGCGCGCTGGAATCGGTTTGGGCAGAACGCCCATTTGATGTCCTAGCTGCTCCTGGCCGTGGCCGGCGAATCGAAGTAGGGAGTGCTGTCGCCCATTCGCGAAGCGATCGCGTTGCACTTACCCCATGCCTCCGCCAGCGACCGAGTCGAAATAGAAGCTGCATAAGTTATCGTTATACGCATGGACGAATACGAAAGGGAGCGACAGTGGGTTGCAATCGCGTCACTCGCGCTGACCATGAGTTTTCTTCTCGGCGTGATTGCCGCTGCCTACGTCGATGTCCTCGCGATGTCCATCGCCGCCGGGCACGACAATTGGCTCGCGCACTCGCTGGCGGCCGCAACGGTCTCGCCTTCGCTGCTCATCGGCGTGGCGATCTGGCGGTGGGTCCGATCGTCCAGCCCACGTGCGGCGCTGTGGGGTCTCGTTGCCGCCGCGGCGATCAGCATTGCTTGCTCGCAGCTGATGAAGCATGGGTTGAGCGCGACGGAGTCCCGGGCTCACGGTGCGTCGCATGGCGGCCTCGAGGATAAAATCCAAGTAATAGGCGTCAGAGAACGATTCCGTTGACAGTGAAACACGGGGGTGAGGAGCGATACTTCGAGTCCTCCAGCGAGGAATTTGCCAGGCGGCTGCAGTACACCGCCGTCGGCGTGCAGAACGTCTCCCGGATGGCGGTGCCCCCGTGATGACTACATGAAGGACGTCGAGAACCTGGCACTCAGCATGCGCTGTTTCACCGCGCTTGGTGCGTACATCTACGTATTTTTTCCGACGGGCTGAGGACCCATCTGAGTAATGACGGCAAAGGAGGGCGATCATCATGCCATGCAGCTCTTTTGCACCAGCAACGAGGTCATTTCAGGTCGCGGTAGCCTGCGCTGCACTCCTCGTCGGCTCATTCGTATATGTGGTGGACCGCCCGTCCGATAGCGCCGCCTTTCTTGGCGCCGCCAGCCTTGGTCATCAGATATCCGGCCTCTTCGGCTGGGTCGGCTGGAGCCTGCCGACTTTCGCACATACTTTCGCACTGAGCGTGCTCACTGCGGCATGCCTCGGAGGAGGAAAACGGGCCGGCCTGGCGGCTGGCGCGATGTGGTTCACGATCGATTGCGGGTTTGAGATCGGACAACACCGATCGATCGCCGGGTACCTCGTTCCGTTCATACCACAGTGGTTCGAACGCGCACCCATTCTGGAGCGCACCGACGCCTATTTTCTATCGGGCACTTTTGATGCCTGGGACGTGGTCTCGATCGCCGCCGGGGCCATGGCCGCCTACCTCATGACCGCACTTCCGACATCCGGGGACTCAGATCATGGATAACACATCACCTCCTGCGAACACCCGGCTGCGTCAGTTGGGGCTGATGGCGCTCCTTGCACTGGGCGTGCTGAGCACGCTGGCCACGGGCGGCGGTGGAGGTGGTGATGGCGGAGGAACACCGGGCACGCTGCAGATTTCAGCAACGACCTTTGATGCTATCGAAGGGACGATCGTCAACATCAGGGTTAACCGCAGTGGCGGCAGCGCCGGCGCCGCCAGTGTCTACTACGCCACCGCCGACGGAACCGCCGAAGAAGGCACGGATTTCACTGCGGTGAATGGCACATTGAATTGGGCCGACGGAGTCTCTGGCAACCAGACTATCAGTATCGCCATCGCCGACGACGCGATCGCAGAATCCCTGGAATCGTTCACCGTGGCGCTGAGCAACGTTTCGGGCGCAGCGTTCGGTGCAAATACTTCGGCCACGGTGAACATCGTTGACAACGATGCGGCGACGCTCGCCGCCTTCGGCCCGATCACCGAATTGGGTAGCGTTACAATCAACGGTGTCCGATACAACACCAGCGGCACAAGCGTGCACATCAATGGAAACCCGGCGAATGTTTCGGACCTTCAATTGGGGCAGGTTATCGCGTTGAGTGGCGAAGCGAACTTCAGTGATGCGACAGGTACCGCCGACCTGATCTTCCACTCCGCGATGGTCATTGGCCCAGTCGAAAATATCAATTCAACGCTTAAGCAACTGATTGTCATGGGCCAGACTGTGTTGACGTCGGCAGATACGGTGTTTGGGCCCGGCATCGATGCCAACACGTACGCGGGCCTTTCGGTCGGCGCAACCACGCAGATCAGCGGGTTCCGAAATGCCAACGGCGACATCGTTGCGAGACGGATCGAGCTCGATTCAACCAGTACCGGCGTCCAGCTCATTGGAAGTGTTGCCGGGTTGGACCAACCGAATCTGCTCTTTTCCATCGGCCGACTGACCGTTGACTACAGCAGCGCCACATTTATCGATCTGCCCGGCGGAATGCCTGTCGATGGGATGCGGGTCATTCTTCGCGGCTCTTTGCGCGACGGAATCCTGACCGTGGACGAGATCTCGAACGTATCGAGCCTGGTGGCCGCGCCCGGGGAACGTCTGCACCTGAGCGGCATCGTCACGCGCTTCGCCTCGCCTGCCGAGTTCGATCTCAACGGCTTTCCGGTCACGACGGATGCGAGCACTGTATTTATCGATGGCTCTGTTGGTGATCTACAGACCGATGCGGAAATCATCATCGACGGGCGTGAGGTCTCCGGGACTGAAACCATCTTGGCAAGCACCGTCAGTTTCGGCCAGCCGGTCAGTCCGAGAACGACGTTGCCATTCGATTTCGACAATTTCACCCGGCTATCGGTGCTCGGTTTCGCGCGGGTCAGGGTTCTGCAGGATCTCGACTTTTCAATCGAGGTAACCGCCAGCCCGGACATCGTCGGTGACGTGCGGGTGACGCAAGACGGCGATACCGTGAGCTTAGAGCCGCCGACTGGCAATCCGCTTCAACTGTACACCGCGATTGTCACGATGCCGCTTCTGGAACAAATCGATGTCGGCGCCAACTCGCTGGCAAACGTCACGCTCACGGGCTTTAATCAGTCGCACATCACAGTCAACGTCGGCGGTGTCAGCCTGTTGCGGGGTGATGCGTTGGTGATCAATGATCTGACGGCAAACGTTTCTGGCGTCAGTGTTCTGGACTTCGGAAATATCAGTGCCATGTCCGCGGCCGACATCGATATCAGTGGCGTGAGTCAGGCCACACTGAACATGGACGTTGCATCAAGTCTGTCAGGTTCTGTAACGACGGGACAGGGGACAGGCGTGTCGAGGCTCTACTACTACGGAACAGGCACGGCCTTGAACGTCACGACCGATGCCCAGTCGATCGTAACGCGGCTCGGCGATACGCGGCTTTGAAAATGGTGTCGGACTTATCTTGAACGCGGAGATAAGTCCGGCACATTTGCATGCGGATTGACATGGCCGCCGCCATCGCCACCGCGGCCGGCAAGGCCTTTTCCATTGAAAGCCGCGTGCGGATAGGACGTTCAAAGCGCCTGTTACCGGCTGTGCAGTCACCCGGCGCGATGGCGGCGACCGACGGTAGCGGTGGCCGACGGCTGCGGCGGCCTGATGCGCTGCGCGAAATGTCGGTGTGCGACCGGGATTCCCGCATGGCGGGCGACCGCAGGCGCAGCCACCCCCGGCGTGCCGCGCGGTTCCGGGCACGCTGACTGGCCTCAGCCGAGATCGAGCCCGCCCTGCCCGGGAGGACGGGCGATCTGGAGCTCAACCGAGTGTGAACGACCAGCGCGTTGCCGGACCCGGACCGCTCGGGCCATTCTGCGTTCGTCTCCTCGGGCGGGGCGAGAAACGGGTGGGCAGGGGGAGCTTCAGGGCCGAACGTCAACCGGTTGGACGAGTCTTGCGCCCCCGACGCACCAGCAACCGCGGCGCGGTGACCTCGCCCACCCGGCGAGGGCTGGCGGGCATGGGCTTCGTCGCGGCCACGGACAACGCCGACCAGCCCGCCTACTTCTCAATCCGGGGCGCCGCGACCGTGGACCCGGGCGCCCCCGGCCAGGATATCTTCAGCACCTGGAAGCTCTTTGCGAGTGTTCGACGATTACGCCTGGGTCAATGGCACGAGCAATGCGGTCGCCGCCTTCAGCGGCAACGGCCTGGTAAGCGCCCAGGATTCTTCGATGATGCGGGGACTGTAAGGCAAGCGGCTGGGTCCCTCGGGCCTGCACCCGCCGTAAGTGAATCGGTTCAGCGGCCGAGGTAGGTGCCAATGGACACGCCCAGGTAGCGGGCATCGCGGTCGTAGGAATCCAGTTCGACCCGCGTGAACCAGTGGCGCGTCATCTGCCACTGCGCGCCGAGGCCGAGCGCGATCTGCGCTGCCGTCTGCTTGTCGTAACCAACTCGTAGGTCGGTGGTGTCGTTCCGGATGACGGACAGGCCCGCCTTGACATAGGCATTCAGAGCCTCCTCCCGCCCGCGCAGCCAGTATCCGGCGAACAGCGAGCCGACCTCGTAGGTGATGGCCGGAGCGCCGGTGACGGCCGGGTTGAGGTTGTCGAGTTGAGCCTCGCCGGCGTCCGTGTACGCGAGCTCGGCGAACCAGCGTGGATGGAACTGGTAGCCCGCCAGCACCTTGAAGCCCTGGCTGCGACTATCGGTCGTGCGCCAGCCGTTCGACTCGCCCTCGGGGTCCACGTTCGTGATACCGGCGCCGAGGCCGAGGTACCAGCATGCCGTGCGACTCGCCCCGGCATCCGGCTGGCAGGGCTTGGCGGCATGCGCTGGCGCCTGTGGCAGCATGAGCCCGAGAACCAGGAGCGCCGGCAGCAGCGTGAGCACGCGCCCCGGACGCCGGCGCACCAGCACGAGTCCTAGCAGGACAATCAGCACGAGTATGTCCATGCTGGCTCCCGAGCCGGTCACCGCAGTCTCCAGGCCGGAATCCTTTTGCCGGTAGTCAGCGATCCCGTCCTGGTCGAAGTCACCGTTCTCCACCGCGTCTGGCAAGCGGTCGTTGTCGCTGTCGAGGTCGCGGAAGTCAGGCGTGCCGTCGAGATCGGTGTCCACGGGCTGCATGTTGGCCGGCACGATGTCCGCCAGCCCGTCGCCATTGCTGTCGGTCGGGTCATCCAGCAGGCCGTCGCCATCGGCGTCGCCGGTCGACGACCCTGCGCCCTCGATGCTGTCGGGTATGCCGTCGCCGTCGCTGTCGAGGTCCAGCCGGTCGACGATCCCGTCGCGGTCCGTGTCCACGTCGGCGCCGCCCGGGGACTCGACGACATCGGGCAAGCCGTCGTTGTCGTCGTCGCGGTCCTGGAGGTCGGGGATAGCGTCGGCGTCCGTGTCGACTGAGCCGCCCGGGCCACCGGCATCCGGGTCAATGACATCGGCTATGCCGTCTCCGTCGGTGTCGGTCCCATACTCCCGATCGATCTGGCCGTCGCCGTCCACGTCGTACGGCTCGGCCGGCGTGCCGACGATGTCGTTGATGCCGTCGTTGTCGCTGTCGAGATCCAGATAGTCGGGGCTCCCCGAGCCGTCGCTGTCAGGCGGCCGGTTCGTGGGCACGCCACCATCCGCGCGTCCGTCCCCGTTTGCGTCTGGCAGGCCCGCCTCGGTCACGTCGAGGACGCCGTCGTTGTCGCTGTCGAGATCCTGGTGGTTCGGGATGCCGTCACCGTCGAAGTCCGGCGCCGTCCCGTCGGCAATACCGTCGCCGTCCGCGTCCACTCCGCCGACCTGATCCACGTCGAAGGCGTCGTCGATACCGTCGAGATCGGTATCCTGACCGCTCGCGCCGGTCTCCGCGATGTCGGCGATGCCGTCGCCGTCGCTGTCGAACTCCAGGTAGTCTGGCGTGCCGTCGCCGTCGCTGTCCGCAGGCCCGAGCGCGTCGTCTACGCCATCGGCGTTGACATCGGCTCCGCCCGTGTTGTCGGCGTCCAGCGCATCGTCGAGACCGTCCCCGTCGCTGTCGTTCCCGGTCAGCGGCGGGCTGTTCGGAGCGCCGAAGGCATCTGGAACGCCATCGCCATTACTATCGGGATCGGCGTAGTCGGGCAGTCCGTCGCCATCGGTGTCCCGGGGCGCCAGGGCGTCGTCCACGCCGTCGCCATCGAGATCGCTGCCGCCCGTGGCGTCGACGTCGAGCGCGTCGTCGATACCATCGGCGTCGGCATCGCTGCCCGTCAACGGGGGCAGGTTAGCTGCTTCGAGCGCATCGGGAATACCGTCGCTGTCGGCGTCGGTGTCGACGTAGTCAGGCAGTCCGTCGCCGTCCGTGTCGTGGCTGCCCTCGACGGCGTCAGGAATGCCGTCGTTGTCGCTGTCACCGTCGAGATAGTCCGGGGTGCCATCACCATCACGGTCCGACGGTGCGAAGCGGTCGTCCACGCCGTCGCCATTGAGGTCCCTGCCGCCCGTAGCGTCGGCATCGAGCGCGTCGTCGAGGCCGTCGCCGTCGGCGTCGCTGCCTGTCAGCGGCGGCAGGCCCGCGGCCTCCTCGGCGTCGGGAATGCCGTCGTTGTCGGAGTCCGGGTCGAGAGAATCGGCCAGGCCGTCGCCGTCACTGTCCCCTGTTCCCTCCAGCACATCGGGGAGGCCGTCGTCGTCGGCGTCGAAGTCGATCGTCACGGCGAAGCTGGCAACGAGCATGCCGCCCATCCCATCGGCGGCCTCGGCGGTGAAGGTGTAGCTGCCTTCGCGGAGCGCCGTCGTGCTCGTGCAGTTCCAGGCATTCACCGGCGTGCCGGCCGTGGCGGGCGCAGTGCAGAGGATGGCGCCGGTTCCGCTGCGGACGGTCACAAGGGTGCCGGGCGACCGGTCGGTCGTGCCGGCGAAGGTGGGAAAGCTATGGTTGGTGGCACCGACGTCGGCCGCGGTCAGCAGGCCCGCCGACGTGTTGAGCGTCGCGGTGTCGCTGGCCCGCGCGGCCGGGTTGCCGGCCGCATCCTCGACGTCGGCCGTTATCGCGATGGTGCCGGCGGACAGGCCACGGAGGTCGGCCGGCGCCGTGCTCCAGCTGCCGCCGCTGGTCGTGCCGCTCGTGAACACGGGGGCGTGGCTGCCGTCGCTGAATGCCACCGTGACGAGCTGGCCATCTTCGGCGTCGGTCGTGCCGGTGACGCTGACGGCGTCCGCCTCGGCAGGCCCATACACGTCGTCGCCGCCGCTGCCGTTGTCGACAATCACGAGGACGGGTTCCACCGTGTCCTTGTCAGCCGTCGCCGCAGCATTCCCGGCATTACCCGCCGCGTCGGTCTGGCTGGCGCTGATGCTGACGGTATCGCTGCCATCGGGTACGGCGGTGACGTCGAAGGCAACCGACCATGCGCCCGCCGTGCAGGCCGATGAGCGGTCCGCCGGGGCACCGCCAGTTATCCGGGCCGTAACGATGCCGTCGGTGGCCGTGCAGCTACCGCTTACGGGGTAGCTTGCGGCGTCGGCCTTGCGCGCGATGCCTGGGGGCGAGATGGTCACGACGGGTGGCGTCGTGTCGATGACGAGCTCGTTGGTCGTTACGTCGCTGGCCGCGTTACCAGCCGCATCGGTGCTGGTGACCACGACGTTGCTGGCCCCGTTGAGATCGGGAACGAACGTACCGCTGGCCGGCGTCGTCGTGCTGGTGTCGAGGCTCCAGGTGCCGGAGCCCGTGGCCGTGAGGTCGTACGTTGCTCCACCGACGCTGATGAGGAGCGTCGTCCCGGCGTCGGCCGTGCCCGTGACGACGGGAGTGGGGTCATTAGTGAGCTGGCTCGTTACGGTAGGCGTCGAGGGTGCCGTGGTGTCTACCACGAGCTCGTCGCTCGTCACGTCGACGCTGGCGTTGCCGGCGGTGTCGGTGCTCGTGACTGCGACGTCGTAAGTACCCTCGGCGAGCGCATCCGCGCCCGGCACGGTGATCGACCAGCTACCGCCGGGGCTCACCGCGGCGCCGTACGTCTTTCCGTTCAGGACGACAGCCACGGCACTGCCAGCCTCGGCCGTGCCGCTGAGCGTCGGCGTGCTGTCGCTTGTCGTCTGGCTGGCGACGGTGGGCGCGGCCGGTGGCGTGCTGTCGATCACGAGCTCGTCGCTCGTGGTATCGCTGCTGCTGTTACCTGCGGCGTCGGTGCTCGTGACCGCCACGTCGTTCGGCCCGTTGACGTCGGGACTGAAATTGCCGCTGTCGGGCACCAGGCCGCCGGTATCGAGGCTCCAGGTGCCGCCGGCCGTGGCCGTCAGCGTGTAAGTCGCGCCGGCCACGCTGACCGTCAGCGTCGAGCTTGCTTCGGCCGTGCCCTCGAGGACCGGGGTCGGGTCGTTCGTCAGCAGGCCCGTGACCGTCGGCGGGACCGGGGGGGTCGTATCGACGACACCTGTGGCATCGACCGGATCACTGAACATGCCGAGGCTGGCAAAGGTCTGCGTCCAATCCGACGTGGCACTGTTGCTTACGCCGTTGAAGTCAGAATTGAGCGCGTTGGTCTGGGTAGCCGTCAGGGACACGAAGCGCAGCCGCGTCGCCGGCGTGTACGTCACGCCGATCGACCCCAGGAAGGCGTCGAGGCCTGCCACGGGCACCGCGATGCTGACGAAAACGTCGGTTCTCGTATCACCGTTGAGATCCGCGTTGCCATCCCAGTCAGGGTCAGTCGTGGCCGAGACAGCAGCGAAGCGGTAGTTACCCGCTCCCTGGGGGTAGCTGGCGTAAGGCGAATTGGCGATGTCGGTCGTGCTGGGGCTGATGTTGGCATCCGGACCGGCAGCCCAGATCGCGGTCACGCCAGCGCCGCTGCTGATGAAGCCGTCGAGCTGGTCATCAGCGTCGGCATCGAAGCCAAAGAACGCGTACGAGGAGTGGCTAGCCTTGGTTTCGTCGCCGATGCGCAGTCGCAGGGACAGTATGTCGTCGAGCTCGGGAGTTGGCCCGCCGGTCGTACCGTTGTCGTCGTAGTTCACGTAGAGCGCGGCGTGACCGGCGTCGCCGACAATCTCCGTGCCGGCCTTGTTTGCCTGGGTGTCGCCGAAGGCGTCGAAACGACTCCCCTTCTGCAGCGGCGTCCAGGCAGCACTTCCGGCCAGGTCGGTCGTTGCCAGCAGAAACGCGGGCGCTTCCCCGGGCATGGCCAGCATCGGGCTCTCGATGGGTCCGGAGGCGGCCTCCAGAAACCAGTCGCCACCGAGCGAAGCGCTGCCCGTCGGATCGGTCGAGGCAGCGACATCGGCGCCGGTGGCCGTCGCCAGTGCGGAGACGAGGCTGCGGCCGGCGTCGCCCCGTGCCACTTCGCACCCGTAGATGAGCAGGTCGCCACCAGGCGCGATGCCTGCGCCGAGCGCGGCAATCGATGCTTGCTCCCGGCCGATCGCCGCGTTGTCGAGCCTGGTACTACCGATGATCAGCGCACCGGGTTGTCCATGCGCCAGGAGGTGGATGCTGCTGTAGCCACCGGGGCCGCCGACCGCCTCGACGATGCGGCGCAGGCCGTCTTCGTCCCTGCGGACGAGCACCACCCGCGTGGCTGCATCTGCGCGTGCAAGAAACGCGGCAGCCTCGGGCACGCGCTCGTCCACGACGACGAGGCGCGGCGACGAGGCGACGCCGCCTGCATCCGCCGGCGCAGTGAGACCTGACAGCGCGAGCAACGCAGCCCCAAACACTGCGCCTGCCAATGATCGGTTAGCAGTCATCTTGTTGCCCACGCCATGAAGAAGCCCAGTGCATTATGTAGAGTGTGGCCGCGACGCCGGAGTGATGCCGATCACGATTACGGCATCGGGATCGGCGGGCCGCAAGCGCCCGCATGCCCGCCTTTGCCGCGGCAGCCGACGACACCGGCTGCGCCAGACCTGCCAATGCCCCGGCGCGGGGCACGCCTCGGGCAAAGAGGGGGACAGGAAAAGTGGCCAGACCGGTGCGGTGACGCTGATCCAGCGCTTCGGCCGCCACCTGGAGCGCCGCATCGCCCGTCTGGCGTCCCCGGTGCCGAAGCCGCGGGTGTACCTGAACCGGTATCACGGCGTGTTCGCGCCGCACAGCCGGTGGCGGGCGCAGACCGCACTCGTGCCGGCGGGCGAGGGCTGGCGGGTATGGGCTTTGTTCGGCCTGTACTCGAATCGCGGGGTGGATCGGTATAAGTACGCAATAGGCACACAGTGCCCGTTGCGATAAATTCCCCCTGAGCAGCGCGCCGTCAAGACGAGCAGGCTCGGGTATGCCCGTTCCATCGCGATTCCCGATTCGCGTATCTCGGCGGAAAAAAACATTTGCACGACTCAGGGGAGCAGCATGAGAACGACCAGGGGCAGGGACGGCAACGCAGACTGGCTGGCGCGTGGGACGCTACCGGGCTGCCTCCTAATCGGGTG